>MPLY02179171.1_pt1 | contig 20200 bp, 22 predicted proteins | sample 1617301 | NCBI WGS metagenome assembly MPLY02 (sample SAMN05944805, study PRJNA350692) | marine metagenome | biome: marine; feature: ODZ; material: water; isolation source: 140 m water sample filtered on 0.2 um supor filter | place: Pacific Ocean | collected 2012-04-08 | depth 140m m
CACAAGGTGTTCCGTAGCATGCCACGCCAAGCTCGACTGGTCGTCCCCGGGCTGCCGCACCACGTGGTGCAGCGCGGCGCCCGCACGCAAACCGTCTTCTTTGATGCCGACGACTACAGCGCCTATCTCGAGCACCTTGGCGCACGCACCCAGGAGACCGGCTGCGCCGTCTGGGGCTATTGCCTGATGCCGAACCACGTGCACCTGATTCTGGTGCCGCCTAGCGAGGACAGCCTGCGCAGCACCCTGGCGCCCGTGCACCGCGCCTATGGCCTGCGGATCAACCGCCGCAAAGGGTGGCGTGGACATCTTTGGCAGGAGCGCTTCCTTTCCTTCGCCATGGACGAGAGCCATTTGGCATCGGCGGCACGCTATGTCGAGCGCAATCCGGTTCGCGCCGGTCTGGTGCGGCAACCGGAGGGCTGGCGCTGGTCGAGCGCACGCGCTCACCTCGAAGGCCGCGACGATGCCTTGGTCGAGGTGTCGCCGTTGCTCAACCTCGTGCCGGACTGGACCAGCTATCTCGACAACGATGACGACGAGGTCGAAATGGCTCGCTTGCGCGGCCACGTGACCAGCGGCTGGCCGCTCGGTAGCGAGCCGTTCCTCGACCGCCTCGAAGCCGCCAGCGGTCGGCGCCTGCGCCCCGCCAAACGCGGCCGCAAGCCCAAGCGACGCCTACAAGACGACGACGTTTAACTGATAGCAGTTATCTGTTTCCAGTTGGAAAAGGTAACTGTCATCGATTCATTGGCGCTGCAGGCTGAAGATAGGGCGCAGCCAGACGCCAATGGCATTACCGGGGATCGCGGCTAGCAGCCAGACCCAGCCGTGCAGGCTGCCCGAGGCGATGCCGGAGAACAATGCACCGATATTGCAGCCATAGGCGAGACGCGCGCCGTAGCCCATAGCCAGACCACCAATCACCGCGGCAAGCAGTGGGCGCAGGGCGATGCCCGGGCTGGGCCGCATGGCGCCGGCCAAAGACGCCGCTGCAAAGGCGCCGAGCAGGAGCCCGAAATTCATCACTGAGACGTTGTCGCGCAGCAGCGAGCCACCGAGAGCGCGCGCTTGGAAGCCGGAATCCCAGAATGTACTGCTTGCAGGATCCCAACCTAGCGCCGCCGCGACTTTGGCCGCCCAGAGAGAGAAGCCCCAGGTGATCGACCAGGCATGACCTGCGGTCGCCAGGGTCAGCCAGTTGAGCCCCGCCAGCAGTAGCGCTGCCAACAGAAGCGGCCAGGGGCCGCGCAGCCAGGTCGTGCGCGGCATGCCGCCGGCCGGCCACAAGGGCCGCCCGGCACGGTTGACGAAGACGCGCAGGGCTAGCCATATCGCCAATAGGGCAACCAGTTCCAGGCTCACCGCCAGCTTCCAGCCCAGGCCCTCACCCAGAGAAACACTGCCGATGCCAGGAAGTTCGTGCCACCAGTGCAAATCAAGACTGCCCCAAAAAGCGCCGGCGCAGAAGAAGACCAGCACCAGCACCATACGAACGCTGCCGCCGCCCGCCGCGAAAAGCGTTCCCGAGGCGCAACCGTTACCAAGCTGCATGCCGATGCCGAACAGAAAAGCGCCAAAGACCATTGACAGGCCGACCGGCGCCACGGCGCCGGAGACCTTGCGCCCGAAAATATCGCCCTGCTCAAGGCCGGGCGCGAACAGCACGATGGCCACGGCAAGCATGAGTAGCTGCGCCGTGACGCCTGACAGATCGCGGGAGACCATGGCCCGCCGCCAGGCATCGGTAAACCCAAAAGCAGCATGATAGAGCGTGGCGCCGAGCACGATGCCGATGGTGAAGAGGCCTAGTTTTGGTCTGCCGTACTCGATGACGCCCGAGGCAAGCGCCAGCGCCACCACCAAAGCCATTGCCAATGCCCACCACTGGACGCCGGCACGGCTCTCGGCATTTCTCCCTGTCATATGCTTAACTTAGAAAAACACCCTTGCCGGTCGTCTGGGTGTCGAAGAGCCGATAGGCTTCGACCGCCTGGTCGAGCTGCCAGCGGTGGCTAAAAAGTTTGTCGACATCGATGCCGCGGCTGGCCACGAAGGCGGCGCATTCGGCTTGGCCGTGGCGGCTGAATGTCCAAGAGGCGATGATGGTGACCTGGCGGCGCAGCATGTCCGGGCTGACGTCCAGCGTCACATCACCGCCCTCACCGACAAAGGCGGCCTTGCCCCAGGTGCGCACCGCGCGTACCGCGGCACGACGCGCCTCTGCAACGCCCGAGCAGTCCAGCGAAAGGTCGACGCCACGCCCGCCCGTATGCTCGCGCAACGCGTCCACCGGGTCGTCCACAGCCGGGTCAATGACCACGTCGGCGCCAAACTCGCCGGCCAGCGCGCGCCGCTCCGCTGAGACGTCGAGCGCGATCACCCGCGCACCCATAGCGACGGCGAGCTGGGTCGCACTCGCCCCAACAGGACCCTGGCCGAAGATAGCGATAGTGTCCGGCCCGCATAAATCGAGCCGGCGCAACGCGCCCCAAGCCGTGCCAGTGCCGCAAGAGATCGTCGCGCCCGTCTCGAAGGAGAGCGCCTCGGGCAGCGCAACCAGTGTGCGCGCGGGAACCTTGATGTAAGGCGCGTGGCCGCCATGGCCGGTCACTCCATAGACCGTGATACCCTCGCCACAGAGCTGCGACCAGCCGACGCGGCAGTGCCTGCAATACCCGCAGCCGGCATAGTGGTGCACCATGACGCGACTGCCGATCACAGCCTCGGGTTCGTCGACCCCGGGGCCAGCAGCAGCCACGATACCGCAGGGCTCGTGTCCAGCGATGACTGGTGAGCCATCACCGCCCAGACCAAGCGCCGCGATACCGCCGTCCTTGGCGGCGCGGTAAAACTTGAGATCACTGCCACACATGCCGGAGGCCTTGATCTCCACCACCACCTCGCCGGGGCCCGGCGTCGGATCGGCAAATTCCTGCAGCTCGAGCTCGCGATCGCCGAGAAACACCACGCCGCGCATAATGCGCTCTTCGTCTTGCCGGTTCTCTAGAGGTCGTAACCCCGCTCACCGTGGGCCATGAGGTCAAGGCCCTCGGTCTCAGTATCCGCATCGACGCGCAGGCCGACCAGAGCTTGCGTGATCTTGACCAGGACGAAGGTGGCGACCCCCGACCAGAGAAGTGTTGCGACGATGCCGGTTAGTTGAATGCGAGCCATGCTGCCGGCCGAGTCAGCGCTCGGCAGGCCGAGACCGCCCAGCTCAGGCAGACAGAGGAAGGCTAGTAGGAAGGTGCCAGTGGCACCGCCCACGCCATGCACCGCCATAACGTCGAGGGCGTCGTCGATCTTGAACTTGGTCTTGATGAAGCCGACCGCGGCGAAGCAGAGCGCACCCGAGACGAGTCCCAGCACGAAGCCACCGAAGGGCCCAACGAAGCCCGACGCAGGCGTGATCGTAGCCAGGCCAGCGATGGTGCCGGTGGCGATACCGACTAAGGTCGGTTTGCCGAAACGCATCCACTCGATCACCGTCCAAGTCAGCGCTGCGGTGGCAGCGGAGATGTGCGTCACCGTCATCGCCATGCTGGCACTGGTGCCGGCCGCGAGCGCGCTGCCCGCGTTGAAACCGAACCAGCCGACCCAGAGCATAGCCGCGCCCATCATTACCAGGCCGGGGTTATGAGGCGGCTGCACCTCGCGCGGAAAGCCCGAGCGACTACCGAGGACGGCAGCCAGCACCAGGGCCGAGACGCCGCAGGTCATATGCACCACCAGGCCGCCGGCAAAGTCGGCCACGCCCATGTCGGCGAGCCAGCCGCCACCCCAAACCCAGTGGGCTACGGGGGCATAGACCACGATCAGCCAGAGGCCTGAGAACAGCACCACCGCGCCGAACTTGATGCGCTCCACATAGGCACCGACGATCAGCGCCGGGGTGATGATGGCGAAGGTCATCTGGAACATAAAGAAAAGGGTTTCGGGGATCGTGCCAGATGCCGTCTCCAGGCCGACACCGGAGAGGAAGGCCTTGTCGAGCCCGCCGATCACCGCGTTCAGCCCGCCGCCGTCGCTGAAGGCCAGGCTGTAGACGAAGAGCAGCCAGAGTACAGAGGCCACGCAACAGATCGTGAAGCATTGCATTAAGACCGACAGCACGTTGCGCGAACGCACCAGTCCGCCATAGAACAGCGCCAAACCCGGCATGGTCATGAACAGAACCAGCGCTGTTGCAGTGAGGATCCAGGCCGTATCGCCGCTATCAATGACCGACGCATCCTGTGCCAACGCCGTCGCCGGCAACAAGGCCATGGTCAGGGCGGCCGTGCCGCCAAACAGTTTCCGTAAGGGCATCTCAACGTCCTCTCTCTGTAATCCCATGATGCGCTGGCCGCCCGGGGCACCGCCGCTATCCCCGGTCCCTTGCCTCTTTGCCTTGGGCCTACAGCGCTTGCGAGCCGGTCTCGTCCGTGCGTATGCGCAGCGCCTGGTCGATGTTGGTGATAAAGATCTTGCCGTCACCGATCTTGCCCGTGTGTACTGCGCCCTTGATCACCTCGATCAGACGCTCGACCCTGTCGTCGTCGACGACGACCTCAACCTTGAGCTTGGGCACGAAGTCGATGACGTATTCGGCACCGCGATAGAGTTCCGTATGCCCTTTCTGACGCCCAAATCCCTTGGCGTCCGAAATGGTCATGCCTTCTATGCCTTCCTCGTGCAGCGCCTGCTTCACCGCATCGAGCTTGAAGGGCTTGATGATCGCCTCGATTTTCTTCATGACACCGCTCCCCGTCTCCGGCCACGCTGCGCCGCGCGGGCCGCGCAGCACGATACACACATATCTTAAGGCAAAGTGAGAAAATGCTCCAGCCTTGCCCCATGCCTTGTCCGCTTGCCAATCAGACGAGCCCGATGATGTCGATCAGCAGCACTCGCAGGAAGAAGACCAGGGCAATACAGCCGAACAGCAGGCGCACCCAGTCGGACCGCCCCTGTTTATCGCGCCAGGTCAGAGCATGCAGCGCGACGACACCGGTGGCAACGAGGAAGATAAGATCAAGGCCATCGGGCATGTTTCGTGTTCAATAACAGGGTGGGAAGGTACATCCGGCGGGGATGGCGGCGAAGTGGGCGAGGCCGATGATGACCGATACCGTGAGCGCCGTCCATATGGTGTAACGGATGCCGAGATAGATCATGGTGCGCGTCGGCGGCGCGCGCACTATACCGTAGCGAGCTGGGTCAAAACCGGGCGCACGCCCACGCCGGGCCAAGTCGCGGCACAAGGAACGCACCCAGGGTGGCACAGAATCGCGGTTGAGATAGGCGAAAAACTGGCGATTCAGTAGTTTCGCGTTGTTGTCGACCTTGCGCCCGAACCAGGCTTCACAGGGCATCTCGAAGATGCGATACCCCGAGACCTCAAGGGGCGAAGCGCTCTCGAGGACGGTGGCAACGTCTGGTGGTGGCTCTGAATCCAGCGTGAACATGTCTCCCTTGAAGTATACTGTGCCGCGACGACGGCGCGTAACCTGCTGCCTCTTGCCTCGGTGCTCGAACCGCGCGAGGCAAACCTCTCTCTTGAAACCGCCCCCGAGCGCTGGGGCGTGCAGCCACACCGCCCTTGGCGATGCCAGCATTGCCGGGAAAGTTGTTGCGCAAAAGGGCGAAGGCCAACGGGAGCTGAGCAAACTAATCCGCTTCAGTCGTATTTTCTGGCCACCGCTAGCATGGCGTCGATCTCGGTGAACTTGGTACGGGGGCGCTGGCCTTCGCCGGCAGCGATTTCAGCGGCGTCGATACGTTCCCAGTCTTCGTAGGTGGTGACCGCGACATCGCGCACGGCGAGGAGCGCGTTAAGCGCCTCGGAGCCAGAATTTTCGCCGGCCACGACACCGTCGGCGAGGATTAGATCGACGACCTCGCGGGCGTCGTTGCGGTTGGTGCCGATGACGCCCGTGGGCCCGCGCCGGGCCCAGCCAACCACATAGGCACCGGCCTCGATGCGACCACCCTGGTTGCGCACGATGCCACGCGCCTCGTCTATCGGCGGACCGCCCTCACCGCCCACAGCACGGTAGCCAATAGCCGAGACGAAAAGCTGCGCCTCGATCTCGAACGTCTCCCCCGTCGGCACCGCACGGCCGCCTTCGAGCCGCGTGCGTTCAAGCCGCACCCCTGTCACCCGATCCTCACCGAGAATCTCCACAGGCGAGGCGCAGAACATCAAATGGACCTTGACCGGGCGTGGGTCGGCAGCAACATCCGCATCCGCGTAGCTGCGCAGAATTTCCCGGTTCTTCTCACGCTTCCTACGATCATTGTCCGCCACACCGTCGTCACTCAGCGCCAAGCATTCCGCGGGCACCACCGGCATGGCCTCTTCGAGTTGACCAAGTTCCTTGAGTTCGGGCGCCGTGAAGGCCGCCTGCATCGGCCCGCGTCGACCAATCACGTAGATGTCCCTGAGCGGCGCCGCAACGATCGCCGCTGCTGCAGCCAGATCAATATCAGTCGTCGCCATCTCGTCCGCGGTCTTGGCCAGCAGGCGCGCGATGTCCAGCGCCACGTTGCCGACGCCGATCACCACCGCCGCCTTGGCATCGACCTCCCGCGACAGGTCGAGCGAGCCGGGCACGGCGTTGTACCAGTCCACAAAGGTGGTCGATTCGACCGCGCCGAACAGGCTCTCGCCGAGAATGTGAAGACGCCTTGGCACCTGTGCGCCGATGGCCAGTATCACTACGTCATAAAGCGACTTCAACTCGTCGTAGGTGACGTCATTGCCAAAACCTACATTGCCGAGCAGGCGCACATCTAGCTTCTGCAGAATGCGGTCAAAAACATTGATCACGTTCTTGGCACTTTGATGGTCGGGCGCAACACCCGCCCGCACCAAACCATAGGGCGTCGGCAACTTGTCCAGAATGTCGATGCGGCAGGGCTGCGGCTTACGCAACAGAGCATCCGCGGCATAGAGGCCAGCCGGTCCGGCGCCGACGATGACCACGGACAGGGGCACAGGCTCGCTCATGCGGCATCTCCGTCAAGTTCGGTATCGGGCAGACCGCCAAAGCGCCCGCGCAAGGTAGGCGACAGCAACCGCCCTTCGAAGGTCTCGAGCCGCTGGGTCACGTGCTCTTCGACCGGGAACCAGATGCATCGGTAGATATCGCCGCACAGCTCGCGCGCTTCTGACCCGGGCCAAGCTTTGGGCAGCAACGCCTCGGGCAGCATAGGGTCATGCAACATGACGCGTCGGTAGTCGTGTATCAGGGTCGAGCGGATCACGAAGGCGACTTCGGGCCGCGTCCGCGGACGTGCGCCAAGCAGCCCACGGACCGTGCGGAAGCGATCGACGAATTGATTATAGGCCATCGCTAAACGATCGAGGTCCCAGCCACGCGCCACCAGCGCCTGCAACGGCTGATCTTCACCGATCAGACCGGCGGTGCGCGATTCGAGAATTAGTGCATCCTCGGCAATGCCGACCGCGGCCAGCGCCTGGATCAACGCCGCATGATCCGGCGCAGGGTGAGCATAGACGCCGGGCGCGATTGTGCCAAAGCCTTGCCAGGACAGCTCGCGGCGCAGGGATTCGCGCTGCGAGGGCGCCATGCCCGTGCCGGCCACCACCACCAGGTGCCAGATGCCGTCCCACTCGGGCAGAGTCTCCGCATAAATGCGACGGGTCGCTTGCTCGAATCGCATGCGCCCGGTCTCGCTGAGACCAAAATAGCTGCGCCGACCCTTGGTAAGACGCTCCAGCCAGCCCGAATTGGTCAGACGATTAGTAGCTGTACGAACCAAGCGTTCGCTAAGCCCGAGCGGTGCCATGAGTTCGATCAGGCTGCCAAGCCAGACATGCCCGCCATGGGGAGCGAGTGAATCCCCGAACACCGTGACGATAAGCGACGTCGCCTTGGGGGCGATCAGATTGGGTAGATCGCGAGCCGCTTGTTCTATGGAGCTCTTGGGCATGGCGGCGATGGAGATGTGCATGAGGTTCTCGGTAAATCTGCATAGCACGACAGGCGGCACGGGTCATCTCGATAACGGCCACGACACCAACGCAAGTCATTATGATACATTTTTTTAACTTATTACTAAAAACGTATCATATAGCCTCTTTTTAAAGAGGGTGAGGCATGTGGACCTATGGTGCCAGCGATACCCTGCCAGACTGCTATCGAACAGCGCTGATCAACCTGATGACCTTCCAGAATATACCGGCGGCCAGCCAGCGGCCAAGAACATGTGCTTCGCACCACAGCCCGAGGAGGTTTTACGACTGTCAAAGAAGGTGATGGAGAATTTCGGCCGCGCCTACAGTGCATGAAACCTGCTTGCCTGTCCCTGTATCGATGTCGATGCCCGCCTCCAAGAACTGGGCTCGCATCCAGACAACCCCAACCGGACCAAGGTCAATGTCGGCTTACACAAAGAGGAGATAGGACACCTGGTCTTCGGCGTCTGGGCGCCCAAGCGCTGCATTGAGTTCAGCGGAGAAGCGGCGCGCGCCAGCATGCAGACGAGAGTGCCAAAGTTTATGCGCATGGGTCTCAGCTTCAACGACCACCTCTCGAACGGCAGCAACAAATCGGCGGTGTTTAACATCTATTAAGAGTAAAGCTGCAAGCGGAGTACGTGAAACTTCTTAAGGACCACCTCGGTCTAGTCGACCTAAAACGCCCAAAACACGGATCCCGATTACGGTAAACGCATGGACAACAAGGCCCATGTCGCCAAGTCACGCCGACCCGACGCTCGCACGGGAAGCCCGCTCATGCTATAAGCGGCGAAGATGGCGGCGGCGAGATCTCATACCAAACCTGTGCCCACCCACATATCGCCCTCACCTGTCAAGTAGCCGACTATGCGACTTACGGCATGGGAATAGACAAGCCGCGCGCAGGCACGTCATACCCATGCAGGATAGCCGGGCGATCAGCAATCTCGGTGTACCACCGTGCCAGATTCGTGTAGGCGGCAAGATCCATTTCCTGCCATTCGAAACGCGAAATCCAGGGCCACGTGGCGATATCGGCGATCGACAACTCGCCCGCCAGAAATTGGTGCTTGCCGAGTTGACGGTCGAGCACAGCATATATGCGCGCGCTCTCCTTGCTGTAGCGCTCCTCGGCATAGGGAGACTTCCCGGGATTAAACTTTACAAAATGGTGGGTCTGGCCGAGGAACGGCCCGACTGAACCCATCTGTATCATCAACCATTGCAACACATCGAAGCGCTGCTCCATAGCCGTCGGCCAGAGCGGGCTTGCAACCTTCTCCGCTAGGTAAATGAGGATGGCGCCCGATTCCATCAGCTTCATGCCGTTGTCATGGTCGACAATGGCCGGGATCTTGTTGTTCGGGCTGATCTCGAGGAATTCCGGATCGAACTGCTCATCCTTACCGATATCGATAGCATGGACCTCGTAAGGCAACCCGATTTCCTCAAGCATGATGGAGATCTTGCGGCCGTTGGGAGTGCTCCACGTATACAGATCGATCATAACAGGCCTTTGCCACAGTTTTACGAAGTCCGGGACCATAGCCGCCGGCACATATCTTAGCCAATCGCGATGGATTCATGCCGGCGACTCTTTATGAAATGACTTTAAACCCCTACCACAATATGCGCCAGACAATGGCTAATGACGTCGCACCTCAGTTACCACGTAAAGACTGTGGGGCGCGCGAATTTTCTTGGCGAAACCGGCTCGCACAAGGAAAGTTCCAAATCTGAGAAGGCCTCAGCGGCGACGGCTTGCACCGGCGTTACTGCGGCATCACCACCGGCGCACCGGCAAGGAAGGGTGCCATTTCGTCGCGCGCCCGCAACACCGCACCGCTTTTCCGCGCGCGTTTGCCGATGCGCTCCGGCGGGAAGCCGAGCTGCGCCATACCGATGCCGGGATCGAAGATTTCCGTGTAGTGGGCCACGAGCCCGTTGCGCAAGTGAAAGCGGCTCATGCCCTCAAAGACTACACGCCTACCCTCACAGCCGGGAATGCGAGAGGTATAGCCGAAGAGATAACGCGCGTAGCCGCGGTCGCCGGAACACGTCGGCTCAATCATCTGCCACACCAGGTCTTCTGCGTCGCCGTGGAAGTGTGCGTCGATCATATCGGCGATGGCTTCGCGACCTTGGAAATCGCCGTAAAAGCCATCGTGATAAATGCCGTCTTCGGTAAACAGCACGGCAAGCTCCGCGCCACCGGTGCACGCGGCATCGCAAAAGTGCTTGGTGAGGTCGGCGAAGTCCATGACGTGGCTCCCTTCGGTCAATACAATATGGTTGCGTTCTAGGCGCGATAAGAGCATGAAGCAACATAGCAAAGCACGCATACCCTCTTGGGCTTAGACGACCTGGCGCCCGAGCACGAGGACATTCTCGACCGCGACATCAACCTCATGCGCGCGCCCACCCACAGTCCCGAGGCCGCACGCGCCTTCATGGGGTTTGGCATGTTCATCCGCAACACCTCACGCCTCAACGGACGCCTGCGCGAACTGGCCATCCTGCAGGTCGGCTGCCTAGCGCGCACCGACTACGAATGGACGCACCATCTGCGTATCGGTCGTCGCAGCTTAGGATATCGAGCCCACTGTCGAGGAATACAATTACGCCATGGTCGGCGCCAAGACCCTGTTAAACGAGCGCAATTTCGTTCAGGAGGCTCTCGACCGTTAGAGCGCCCACGATGCTCGCCTGATGTGCCAAAACCTTCGGTGCTCGCACGGTATCTTCGCCAACACCCCACAGGACTTCGTCCGCCACGGTTGAGCCTACCTTAGGCATCGTCCTTATCGTCATCGACATCTTTTGCTAGCTCTGTGATGCCTTGAATTTAAAAGTACAGCTTATGGTACGCAGCATATTTTCCGAGTAATAGCTTCGGCAGATCCTCTGTGGTGGTAACTTTGTTTTTCACCAGCACCGCAATCATGTCATCGAGCTCGAGAATGAAAACAATAACGGGCTCCATAAACCATAGTCATCTTAATATTAGTCATATTGTCTCTACCGACGACCTTGCCGGCCGCACGTTGTCAAGTGCAATAGATTTCTCGGTTGGCGAATAGCGCTGCCCTATTCTGCGGCGAGCCGGGCCGGCAGCGCAAATGGTCGGTCATGGCGCAGGCTCGGCACTTTAACACGAGCCTCCGCGACAGCACCGAGATCAATGTTAGCGGCAATGACACCCGGAGTTTCACCACCTTCGGCCAGCACCTCCCCCCAGGGGTCGACGATCAGGCTGTGGCCGTAGGTGCGCCGGCGGCCATAGTGGGTGCCGCATTGAGCCGGCGCGAAAACAAAGCAACCGGTCTCAATGGCGCGGGCACGCAGCAGCACGTGCCAGTGGGCCCGCCCCGTGGGCACAGTGAAGGCGGACGGGATCGCTAGCATACCGGCACCAGCCTGTGCCAGGGCGCGATAGAGGGCGGGAAAACGCAGGTCGTAGCAGACGGTTATGCCAAGCCCACCCCAGGGCGTCTCCGCCAGCACGGCGCGTTCACCATGGGTAAAATTATCGGATTCACGGTAGCTTTCAGCCCCCAGGTTGACATCAAACATATGGATCTTGTCATATTCTGCGACTACCTCCCCAGCATCGTCGAAAAGCAGGGAACGGTTGGCGAGCTTGCCCCCTTTGCGCTCGCTAACGCTACCGACAAGCAGCCAGACACCGGTCTCCCGCGCCACCGCGGCAAAGGCGGCGCGGGCCGGATGGGCGCCGGACTTGCCTGCCTGCTCGCGCGTCTCGCCCGCCCCGGCCATCAGTGGTGCATTCTCGGGCAGTAAGACAAGGCGCGCCTCTTCCTGAGCAGCTTTGCGGATTGCCGCACAAGCCGCTTCGATCGTCGCCGTCATATCCGGCGTCGCGCTGGTCTGAATACAGGCAACGCGCAGGTGATTCGTCATTGGGCAATCCTACGCCAGGCCGAGCGGCCGCGCTATACTGCACGCATGCATATGGAGACCCGGTCAACTTTCGCGTATTATGGTTAGAGATTAGCGATGCTAATGCCGCGTCCAGAGAGACGATGCGCCGGCCGCGCGACCGCCGCCGCCCAGGACCTCACAAATCCTGCCATTCACCTTAAACGGACGCGCCGGGGATTATTTTGGCATCCAAATCATCGACCTGCTGCTGGCGCTATTGAACCTCGGCCTCTGGTCGGCCAGAGCCAGGGTCAGGCGCAAGCGCTATTTTCTCAGCACCACGACAATCAACGGTGATGTCCTCGACTATCTCGCCGACGGACTGGACCCTCCTCAAGGGCTGCCTCACCTCGCACCCAGCAACCACCACCACCCGCATCGTGTGGATACGCGGGAAAGGGCTGCCGTGAGCGCTGCAGAAGGGCATATGGCGGCACGCCTGCGCATCCACGGCCGTGTCCAAGGCGTCTGGTTCCGTGGATGGACGGTGGATCGGGCGCAGGCGCTCGGGCTTTCTGGCTGGGTTCGCAACCGCAGAGACGGCACCGTCGAGGCACTGGTTTCAGGGCCTTCTGATGCAGTCGAGCAAATGATCGCGGCCTGCCACGGCGGCCCGCCCACGGCCCGCGTCGACCTAGTTGAGCACGGACCCGCCGCAGGCCTCAGCGCAGGCGGCTTCACACAGAAGCCGACCGTCTAGACCGCCGTAATTGGGGCAAACGGCATTCATCGCCATCGTACAAGCGGGACAGAAGGTGCATCCGTGGAAACAGATATGTACTTCATCCTGATATAAGATTTAATTTTATATTTCTTGTAAATTATCAGTAAGATACGATAATTTTTTCACATAATAGTATGGCCAAATCTTTGCTCGAATCTTTCCCGTAGACGCATGTCCACATCAGCCATCGTGACGGACAGACCAAGGTCGACCAAGGACGTCACGCCAAATTCATCTAAACCGCAGGGGATGATACCAGCATAGTGATCGAGTTGGGGCTGCACGTTGAGCGAGATGCCATGGAAAGTGACCCAATGGCGCACTCGCACGCCCAGCGCACCGATCTTAGCCTCGCCGCACGACGTCTCGACCCAGATACCGACGCGGCCCTCGCGGCGGAAAGCGAGGACAGAGAAATCGGCCAGGGTGTCGATCAGCCAGCCTTCAAGTTGGCGCACATAGGCGCGCACGTCCGCCTTGCGCCCTGAATCGCGCAGATTCAGCATGACATAGGCCACGCGCTGGCCAGGGCCGTGATAAGTAAAACGGCCGCCTCGGCCAGTATCGAAGACGGGAAAGCGCAGCGGCGCGAGTAGCTCGTCGTCTGTCGCGCTCGTGCCGCGGGTGTAGATCGGTGGATGCTCCACGAGCCAAGCCTGCTCGCCGGCCTCGCCAGCACGGATCGCCGCTACCCGCGCCTCCATCGCCGCCACGGCATCTGGGTAGGCGACCGGCGCCTCGCTGATCGTCCATTCCACTGCCGACATGGCCCGACTGTATCACATGTTGCGCCGTGGCGCCGGATTTGCTACTTCGCAGCCGTCGCGGCCGTGGCGGAACTGGTAGACGCGCAGCGTTGAGGTCGCTGTGGGGGCAACCCCGTGGAAGTTCGAGTCTTCTCGGCCGCACCACCTTCTCTTTGATACGGGCGCCCGGTCATCAAAAAGACCGAGGCCTCGGTCACCAGCCAGGGGAATCGCGCCATGCCCGAGGCACAGAGCCCTGATAGCAACATCACCGTAGCCGAAAGCACTACCACCGTCACGCCTGCCATTCACCCGAATCTCGTGCGTGAAGTCGCCGACGCTCTCGAGGGCGGGCGCCCGGACGCGGCGGCCGAACTGGTCAAGCCGCTGCACGCAGCGGACATCGCCGACCTGATCGAGGCCCTGCGGCCCGACGACCGCTCGCTGCTGCTCGATGCGCTCGGGCCCGCGCTTGAGCCGGAAGCCCTGGCCGACCTCGACGAGCATGTGCGCGACGAGGTGCTGGAGGAGATCGAGCCGGTAGAGATCGCCACTGCCGCGGCCGAGCTCGACACCGACGATGCCGCTTACCTGATCGAGGACCTTGAGGCAAACGAGCGGCAGGCGGTACTCGAAGCCATGCCACAGGCCAGGCGCGAGCGCCTGGAGGCAGCGCTGGCCTATCCCGAGGATAGCGCCGGACGGCTAATGCAGCGCGATTATGTCGCAGTTCCCACCTTCTGGACCGTCGGCCAGGTCATCGACTGGCTGCGCGACACGGACGAGCTGCCGGATGAGTTTTACGAGATCTTCGTGGTCGATCCACGGCACCGGCCGATCGGCACCGTGCCCCTATACCGCGCCATGCGTAACAAGCGCCCGGTATCGATCAACGACATCATGGATCGCGCCCCGCGCCTGATCCCCGTCGATATGGATCAGGAGGAGATCGCGTATCACTTCGACCAATACAATCTCACCTCCGCTGCAGTGGTCTCGACCGACGGCCGCCTGCTCGGCCAGATCACCGTCGACGACGTGGTCGACGTGATCCAGGAGGAGGTGGAGGAGGATATTTACCGCATGGGCGGCGTGACGTCCGAGGGCGACCTATACTTGCCCGCGCTCGCCACAGTGCAACGCCGCTGGATCTGGCTGCTAGTCAACCTAGTAACTGCGGTACTGGCATCACTCACCATCGCCATCTTCGCTGAGACCATAGATCAGCTGGTGGCGCTCGCCATCCTCATGCCGATTGTCGCCTCAATGGGTGGTAATGCGGGCACACAAACGCTAACCGTTGCGGTGCGCGCGTTGGCGACACGTGAGCTGACCGCCGCCAATGCCGGCCGCGCCTTGTGGAAGGAGTGCATAGTCGGCGGCACCAACGGTATCATCTTCGCCGCCATCATGGGGCTCGCCGCCAGCCTCTATTTCGACGACACCGTGCTTGGCACCGTGATCGCTCTGGCCATGATCGTCAATCTCTGGGTCGCGGGCATCGCCGGCATGCTGATCCCACTCGGCCTGTACCGCGCCGGGGTCGACCCCGCTTTGAGCGCGGGAATTTTCCTCACCACCATCACCGACGTAGTCGGCTTTTTCGCCTTTCTCGGCCTCGCCAAGCTTATCCTATTCTGAGCGCACCCCGAATCAAAACTTGGTGACCCCGCATCGTCCGTGCGGGGCGTAGCCCTGTATGGAGACACGGCTGGGGTAGCTTTGGATCGCGCCCCATGAGACCGCCGATGCCATGAGACATGTCATGATGCGCATCTTCTCTCTCCTTTCGTGTAATATGCTTTAGTCCCCTATGGCTTGATTAGAATCTTGCCACCACGACCGGGACGCTCGGCATGCTTGAGGGCATCGGACAGCTCGCTCAAAGGGTAGATGGCTTCAACGGTCACTGCGAGGGTGCCTGCGAGCACCAGGCCGTTGAGGCGGGCGTAGAGCGCCTGCACCTCTTCTGGCGTGCGCGCGCCAAGCGCATGGGGCAGCAGAAAGCCGCGGATGCGGATGTCGTTGAACACCGTCAGAGGCACGGGCACGCGGGAATCCTCGCCGCTCAGTAGACCATAGACGACCACGGTGCCACTCTTCTCCAGACAACCGGCAAGCCGGCCCGTGGCGTCACCGCCGACCGCATCGATGGCGAGCCTGGGCAAGGCGCCGTCCGTGGCTTCGGCGACACGCTGGGCGAGATCGTCGCCATCGACCAGCACAACGTCGGCCCCGGCGTCCGTTAACGCCTCTTCCAAGCCTTCGCGGCGGACCACGTTGAGGGTGCGCACGCCCTTGGTGGCTGCAAGGCGGATAACGTGGTGGCCGACCGCGGAGTTGCCCGCGTTCTGGATCACCCAGTCGCCTTCCGCGAGGTCAACGAAGTCGCTGAGCATGCATTCGGCGGTCGGCGGATTGACCACCAGCATTGCCGCCTGCAGCGGGTCCGCGTCGGCCGGTAGGGTTACCAGCCCGGCCGCCTCAGCATTGAGCTTCTCTCCCCAGATGCCGTTTACACGTGCCAGCATCACGAGATCGCCAACCTGCACATTGCTGACATCCTCTCCCACCGCCTAGACGCGGCCAACGCCTTCGATGCCGGCCCAGAACGGCAGCGTCGGCGCGCTCGGCCCGTAGCCGTACTCGCCACGGATGCGCAGTAGATCGGCCGGGTTGATAGGGCTAGCCAAGACCGCCACCTGGGCCTCACCCGCCTTGGGCTCTCCAAGCGGCACATCGAACAGAGAGACAACCTCCGCAGGCTCGCCAAAACGCACGACACGGGCTCGTTTCATGATTTTTTCCTTTTTACCGATCAGTGGTCATGGGCTCTCGGGTCGAGGGCATCCTGCAACCCATCGCCGAGGAAGTTGAAGGCGATCACCGTAGCGAAGATCAAGAGCCCGGGATAGACCGCGAGCATGGGCGCCTCGTAAATTTTCTCCTGAGCCACAGTCAGCATGTTTCCCCAGCTCGCAAACGGCGGCTGAATGCCGAGGCCGAGGAAGCTCAGCACCGATTCGAGTAGAATGATATTGCCGACCGACAGCGTTGTCGCGACAATGATCGGCGAGATGGCGTTGGGTAGGATATGCCGCAGCATGATGCGTGGCCCACTCGCCCCCAGGCTCCTCGCAGCCAGCACGAAGTCGCGCTCGCGCAAGGTTAGCGCCGCCCCACGTACCAGCCGTGCTACCGTCGTCCATCCGACAAGCGAGATGATGACGACGATGCGATAAAGGCTGATCTCTGGCGATGTCGCGAGGTCAGGCGGCAGGCCGAGCTTTGAAAGATCGAGCGCCGCAAGCACGATGAGGAGCGGCAGAAGCGGTAGCGCGATGACGCTGTCCGTTAGCCGCATCAGCAGCCTGTCGAGCAGACCACCGTAATAGCCTGCAAGCAGGCCGATCACGGTGCCAATAAGAGCCGAGATCAAGGCCGTCGCCAGACCCGCGACGAGCGAGACGCGCCCGCCATACAGCAGGCGCACCAACTCGTCGCGACCGAGCTCGTCGGTGCCGAGCGGATTTGACGCAGAGGGCGCCGCGAAGATATTGAGCAGATCTACCTCGTTGGAATCGACATTCAGGAACGCCTCGACCAGAGGGGCTGCTAGCGTGACCAGCCCGAGCGCAACCAGTACCAGAACGCTCGCAACCGCCGCGCGGTGGCGCAGAAAGCGCAGCAGCATGAGCTGAGTTGGTGATGAATATGGTAAAATAATATTTTGTGCACTCATCAATAGTGTACTCTTGGATCAAGCCAGGCATAGCATAGATCTGCCAATAGATTGCTCGCCAGAACCAGGGCGGTGGCGAACATCAGGCTCACCAACGCCATGTTGTAATCGTTGCCTATGATTGAATCGTAAATCAACTTGCCCATGCCGAGATAGGAGAACATGGCTTCGGTAACCAGCGCGCCGGAGAACAACGTGCCAAAGCTGAGTGCTAGAATCGTCACCACCGGGATCATGGCGTTGCGTAGGGCATGGAGCAGCACCACGCGAGTGGGCGAGGCACCCTTGGCCCGAGCGGTGCGGATATAATCCTGACGCATTATCTCCATCATTGCGGCGCGCACATAGCGCGTTAGCCCGCCGATGCTGGCCACGCTCAAGGCGATGACCGGCAGCACCAGATAGCGTGCCCGGTCGAGTATCCAGGAAAGGCCTTGCGCTTCGCTGCCGATGGTTTCCATACCGCCGGCCGGCAGCCAATTGAGGATCACCGCGAAAACCACGACCAGCATTAGCGCCAGCCAAAAGACCGGCACAGAGATACCTGTCAAGGCAAGAAAATTGATTGCGTAATCGCTCGCCGAATAGGGCCTGAGCGCAGAATAAATACCGACCGGAAGCGCGATCGCCAGCGACAGCACGAGCGCGAGGCCCATGAGCAAGCCAGTATTGGCGAGCCTCGGCCCCATCACCTCAAGCACCGGGCGGCCGTGGATACGTGAATAGCCGAAGTCGCTCTCTGCCGCAGCGGTGAGCCAGTTCCAGTAACGTTCGAAGATCGGCTTATCGAGGCCGTAAAGCGCCTTCAGCCGCGCCGCATCCTCAGGCGTTAGATCCGGGTTAGACTGCACCATTATGTCAATGGGGTCGCCCGGCATGAGCGCGATCAGGGCATAGATGACGAACGACATCAGAGCCAGCACCAGAACCGATTCGAAAAGTCGAACGACGACGTAGCGGGTCATGCGCCGTCCGCTGTGATATGGCAAGCGACAGCATGGCCACTGTCACCGATCGGTTTCAGCAGAGGCACCTCACTGCGGCAGATATCCCTGGCCAGAGGGCAGCGCGTGTGGAAACGACAGCCCGACGGTGGCGCCAGCGGGCTCGGCACCTCGCCAGCCAAGGCGGTGCCCTGATGGCGCTTGCCCCTCCCCACCTCGGGCACGGCAGCACGCAGGGCCTGAGTGTAGGGATGGCGCGGGGTATCGAGAACCGACGTACACGGGCCGCTCTCCACGATAACACCGAGATACATCACCGCCACCCGGTCGGCGATGAAGTCGACTACCGCCAAGTCGTGGGTGATAAACAGCATGGCGAGCCCGCGGTCGCCGATGAGATCGTGCAACAGGTTGAGTATTTGGCTCTGGATCGAGACATCGAGAGCTGACACCGGCTCGTCGGCGATCAACAATTCCGGTGCCAGCGCCAGCGCGCGAGCGATACCGATGCGCTGGCGCTGGCCACCCGAAAATTCATGCGGGAAACGTTCGCGGTCCTGCGCAGACAGCCCGACGGCCTCAAGCAGCTCGCTGACCCAATCGCGGCGCTCGCCAGGATTGCCGAGGCTGTGAATGGCGAACGGCTCGCCGATGATGCCGCCAGCCGTCATGCGCGGGTCGAGCGATGCGAAGGGGTCCTGGAAGATCATCTGCACAGCGCGACGAAAGCGGCGCATGGCACCCCGACCAAGCCGCTCAAGCTCAACCCCAGCAAATTGCACGCTGCCGGCGCTCGCCGGATAGAGCCCCGCAAGCACGCGTGCAAGCGTGGTCTTGCCGCAGCCGCTCTCACCAATCACGGCGACGGTCTCACCGCGTGTGATGGCGAGGTCCACGCCATCGACAGCGTGCAAAGCCAGACGCTCACGCCACAGCACGCCCTCGCCGGCGACCCGGAAATGCTTGACTAGGTTGCGGGCCTCGAGCAGCGACTCGCTCATGGCATCTCGGCCACGACGCAGGCCGCGTCGTGCCCCTCTCCGACGCTCACTATCCGCGGCACCCGGTCGAGGCAAGCGCCGGTGGCGCGCGGGCAGCGATCGCGAAAGGCACAGCCCGAGGGCAAGGAGATGGGATCGGGAACGCTGCCGCGGATCGCTGGTAGGTGCTCCCGGCGCTCGCCGATGCTCGGGCGCGTCTCCAACAGGCCCTGGGTGTAAGGATGGCGCGGATCGGAAAAGAGCTGGTTGGCGGGTGCGCGTTCAACCACGCGCCCGGCATACATCACCAGCACCTCGTCGGCGATCTCCGCGACCACGCCGAGATCGTGGCTGATGAACTGGATGGCCATACCGTGCGCCTCCTGCAGCGACAGCATGAGCTCGAGAATTTGTGCCTGCACGGTAACGTCGAGCGCCGTGGTGGGCTCGTCGGCGATCAGCAGGGAGGGCTGGCCGGCAAGCGCCATCGCCACCATGACGCGCTGGCGCATACCACCCGAGAGATGGTGGGGATATTCCCTTGCCCGCTTCATGGGCAGGGGAATGCCGACCTGATCCAGCAGATCGACTGCGCTACGCCAGGCCGCGGCGCGCGGCAGGCTTTCATGCAGAATCAGCACCTCCGCGACCTGCTCGCCGACGCTCAGCACGGGGTTGAGCGCGGTCATCGGCTCCTGGAAGATCATAGCCACCTGCCTGCCGCGCACGCGCCGCATCGTGGCCTCGGAGAGGCGGCGCAGGTCGGTGCCACGCAGCGCGATGTGACCACTATCGATGCGCCCCGGCGGGTCAATCAAACCCAGCACGGCGAGCGCGGCGACGCTCTTGCCGCAGCCGCTCTCACCGACAACGCCAAGTGTGGTGCCCTCGGCGATACGCCACGAGGCGTGCACTACCGCCCGCACCCGCCCGCGCCGTGTCGGAAAGGTGACCGAGAGATCGCGCACGTCAAGCGTCGGCGCATTCGGCGGCAGAGGGCCGAGTACCGCCTCGCGCAGGTCGGACATCAGATTATTCCCCTCCGGCTCGCCACTCCTCGATCCACATGGTCGTAGTGACCAAATGGCCGGTCGGGCGCAAGCCCTCCAGCCAGATCGGCCGTACATAGGGCTCCGCGCGGAAATAGAGCGGC
>MPLY02190457.1_pt1 | contig 19964 bp, 18 predicted proteins | sample 1617301 | NCBI WGS metagenome assembly MPLY02 (sample SAMN05944805, study PRJNA350692) | marine metagenome | biome: marine; feature: ODZ; material: water; isolation source: 140 m water sample filtered on 0.2 um supor filter | place: Pacific Ocean | collected 2012-04-08 | depth 140m m
AGAGGCGAGTTGGAAGTCCCAAGTAGGCAGTTGGCAGGAATTAGGGGCTAGGAGTGAGGAACTAGTCGTAAGTAGTTAGGCTCGAGAGGCGAGTTGGAAGTCCCAAGTAGGCAGTTGGCAGGAATTAGGGGCTAGGAGCGAGGGGCTAGTCGTAAGTAGTTAGGGGCGAGGGGCGAGTTGGCAGGACCAAGTTGGCAGTCGTCAGTTGGAAGTTTGCAGGAAGCAGGGGCTAGGTATGAGTTCCGAGGCGTAAGTCGAAAAGGACTAGAGAGACTAGGCACTGGTCTAGAGAAGCCATGGACGAAATGGGCTGGATGTCTCTCTGAAATACCAAAGGAAGAGCATAAAAAGATTCGGCTCCGCATTGAGGATGCCTTCTCCGTACTCGAAGAGGCAGGGCAATCGAATAAGCAGGCTAACGATTCTTGGGAGGGGATTTTTGGATCCACTTGAGTTGTCGAACGGTTTCCTGATCCTTGGGCCGATCCATTGCCCGCTTGGCCTCAATGAGCGCTTCCAGAGAAAGAATCCGGACAGTTAGATCTTCCAACTGGATGTTTTCTGCCCGTGCTTCGACGTCCTGAAACTCTCCCAGACCCTTGATTTGACCAAGGCAGTCCAATGCGCCCAAGTCTGTTTTCAAATACAGATTCTTCACGCAACTCAACTCGGACTCAGAGGGATCAAACTTAAGGCGATTCGGCGTCAAGCGATGAACTGGATTCAAATCGATGACAGCTTTTTTGAGTCGTATCAAATTTGCCAATTCCAAGTTGACGCAAACATCAACATCCTGTGTCACGAGAGATGAGCCGTATGTCGCCGCCGCCAGGCCACCCACCAAAACATACTCAACCTGATAATCGCTTAAGCGCTTCAGCAACTGGATAAAATCAACCACGTCGATTGCGGGTGGCGGCTTGGAGCTTGAGCAGGGCGTTTGCGGCTTGGCTGGCCTGCTTGATTCGGTCGCTGAAGGAGAGGCTGAGATTCTCCTCGATCAAAGTGGGGTCGAAACCAAGTTCTTCGGCATCGGGCGTTTTCACTGTTGACGATGGCTGCCCGGTGTTGCCCTTGGTTTTCATCGTTCCATTTTGTTGTCGTTTTTCTAAAGGCGGATGTCATTCAGCCAAGCGCGGTTGGCTTGATGCCACTCGACGGTTTTTCGGATGCCCCCCTCAAGTGACACTAGGGGTTCCCAGCCCAACAACTGCTTGGCCTTGGCGATGTCCGCCCAAGTGGTTTTCATGTCTGCCTTGTGGAACGGTTTCTGGTCTATCAAAGCTCGCTTGGCCAAGCCGGTTTCGATTTGTCCGATGACTTTATTGATTGAAACTGGATTGTTGCCGCCTCCCAGGTTGATTATCTCGTAGCCAACCTCTTTTTGCGCGGCAATCGTGCCCTTGGCTATGTCATCCACATAAGTGAAATCGCGGCTTTGCTCACCGTCACCAAAAAGTTCAATGGGCGTTTCTTTCTCAATCCACTCCGCAAATCGGAACATGCACATATCCGGCCTTCCGCACGGGCCAAAAACGGTGAAGTAGCGAACCACCGAAATATCGAGATCGTACAAATTATGGTACGAATAAGCCATTACCTCGGCTGCCTTTTTGCTGGCTGCATAAGGTGAAATTGGTGTGTTGACCGGGAGCGTCTCTACAAACGGCATCTCCTGCCCGGCATAAAGGGAAGAAGTGGATGCCAGCACCATTTTTTTAACCTCTTTACGACGCATAGCCTCTAGCAGATTCAATGTGCCGTTGGCGTTGGTGGTCATGTAGACATGCGGATTCTCCATGCTGTAACGCACACCGGCACGGGCGGCCAGGTTTAGGACTGAGGCGAATTCGTGGGCCTCGAACAGCGCGTCGATTGACTGCCGGTTCTCGATGTCGAGGTGGTAAAAATGAAAGCGGCCATCCGCTGATTCCGCCTTGGCCAAGCCGGTTGAAGTCTCGCCTAAGTTGGGCGTAGAAGTCAGGATTTCCGCTTGGCCAAGCAGAGTGTTGGTTCGGTAGTTTTTTAGGCGAACATCGTAGTAGTCGTTGAGGTTATCGATCCCGACGACGGTGCGGCCATCTGCCAACAACAACTCGACGGTTTTTGCGCCGATAAAGCCCGCAGCGCCGGTAACTAAGATAGGAGCTTCTGATTTGTTCTTCGATCCGCTTGACACCCAATAAATCCTTCCTTCAAATTTTGCCGCTAGTCATTGACTAGGCAGCGTAAACTTTGGCATTTGATTCGGCTACACTTGCCATTGCATTCCTTGTATCGACAATAATATTAGCCCATCGACCGAGTTCATCAAAGTTAACTGCATAATGTGCAGTTGAGATAAGCGCTAAATCGTAACCAGCAATAACTTCCTTGCTCCATTCTACTGATTTTTTTCTCTGTAATTCAGGATATTTCCTGATTTTCGGGATGGTGTTTATGTGCGGGTCGTAAAAATCAATCAACGCACCTTCTAATGCGAGTAGCTCAATTAATGCAAAACTCGGAGATTCTCTTGTGTCATCAATATTCGATTTATACGCCAAGCCAAGTATTAGAATTCGGCTTCCATGAAGAGATTTGCCTTCCTGGTTCAAAGCCTTTGTCACCATATTTACAACATATTGTGGCATTGATTGATTTATTTCGCCGGCCAACTCAATGAAGCGAGTTCTGGTACCCACTTCATGGGCTTTCCATGACAGATAAAATGGATCGATGGGAATACAATGACCTCCCAAACCTGGGCCGGGATAAAACGGCATGAACCCAAATGGCTTGGTTGCGGCCGCCTCAATGACTTCCCAAACATCAATGCCCATCTTCCCATAAACCATCTTTAGTTCATTCACCAAAGCTATGTTAACACATCTGAAAATATTTTCGGTCAACTTGGTCGCCTCCGCCAACCTTGTGGAAAAAACAGGATAAACCTCATCCACTGCAATTGAGTACAAATCGACACATTTGCTCAAGCATTCCGGAGTGTATCCGCCCATCACCTTTGGAATAGACTTAACGCTGTGTTCAATGCTGCCAGGATCTTCCCTTTCGGGAGAGTAGGCCAAATGAAAATCTTGACCTGCGATTAATCCGGAACAGGTCTCAAGGATTTCGCGAAGGTTTTCATCTGTTGTCCCCGGATAGGTTGTTGACTCCAAAACAACCAGTTTTTTTCTCTTGCTTGAATCCGCCTTGAGATATGAAGCAACCGATTTTCCTGTTTCCAAAACATAGGAAATATCAGGTTCCCTGTGCTGGCCCAACGGAGTCGGAACGCAAATCAAGATCGCATCACATGATCGAATCTCTTCAAATTTGGTGGAAGCTTTGAGTCTACGTTCTGATGTCAGTTTTTTAATTGTGACTGAATCAATGTGCTTTATATAAGACTTCCCATCATTGATGGCATCAACTTTCTCTTGATCCACATCTAAGCCAATAACATTTATACCAGATTCACAGAACCTGATACACAGGGGAAGACCAACATAGCCCATCCCAACAATTGCTATTTGATTAAAATGGCTTTCGCTCATCCCAATAACCTTTAACGAGAGTATGAATGCAAGATGCCCATAATTTCCAAAAATTAAACCGAGATTCGCGTTAGGAATCTCGGTTCAAAAAAAATCGCTAATCTAAAATAAATACCGGCCACCCGCTAAATCTTCCAGGGGCCGCGCATCGGCTGCTTGATGTAGCTGTTGGCAAGTTCGTCGTTGATGAAGCGTTGTTTGTCGGAATCAAAGCGCAACCTGCGAGCGGCCCGCAATGAAATCTTGGCCAAGTTCACTATGGTGCAGGAGCGGTGTCCGTTCATTTCGTTGAGAGCGAATTTCTTGCGCTCGCGAACAGCTTCTATGAAGTCGGTGACCATCGGCTCGGGGTCGGGGAACTCCGCCAGCTTCTTATCCAAGTTCGGGATGTCGGACTTGAAGCCCTTAAACAATTTGCCGTTGGGCCCCTCGAGGAAGGCGGCTTCCTTGTAGCGGTTTTCGCCATCGAGAATGAGTACGGTGCCGTCGGCGTATTTCATGCGGATCTCCCGCCAAGGCAGCACCGCGTCGTGATGTTGTTTCTGGGTGTCGGCCTCGATCTCGACCGGGCTTTCGTTGTCCTTGCCCATTATGTACTGGACCGGATCAAGATAGTGCTGGCCCATATCCCCCAAACCGCCGCCGTCGTAGTCCCAGTAACCTCGGAATGTGCCGTGCACGCGGTGCGGGTGGTACGGCTTGAACGGAGCCGGGCCAAGCCACATCTCGTAGTCGAGTTGCTTGGGCACGGGCTGCGGTTTCAAGTCGGTCCGGCCGCTCCAGTTGTGTTTCCAGTTAAAGCCAGTAATACCGCTGACGGTGACCTTGAGCGGCCCGCCGAGGATACCGCTTTGGACGAGTTTTTTGATCGGCTTGACGTCGGTGCCCATGCCGTAAAACCCAGAGCGAAAACGGAACCATGTGTTCAGGCGGAAGATCCGCTTGTACTTGTTGACCGCCTCAACGACTTTTTCGCCCTCGTAGATTGTGCGGCTCATCGGCTTCTCGCACCAGATGTCCTTGCCCGCCTTGGCGGCGGCAATGGAGATCAGCGCGTGCCAGTGCGGCGGAGTGGGAACATGGACGACATCGATGTCCTTACGCTCCAACACCTCGCGGAAATCCTTGTAAGCCTTAACGTCGGCCCCCCCCGCTTTTTGAGCCGCCTTGAGATGGTTTTCGTCCACGTCGCAAACAGCCAGCAGCTTGGCCTTCGGGTTGACGCCCTTGAGGTGTCCGCGACCCATGCCACCGGTACCGATGACGGCCTTGGTGATGACCTCGCTGGGTGGGGTCTGGCCCTTGCCGAGGACGTGACGGGGGACGATGCTGATGGTTGCCGCCGCTGCCACGGCGCGACTGGCAAACTGCCTACGGGTGATTTGATTTTTATGCTTCATAATGCCTGTTCAGGGAAACCCTACACCTACTCGCTGTGAAAATAAAGGATGCGAATGTCCTGTGGAGACAGTCGGCGCAGCAGCGAGATGTATTTGCGCGAATCACTGCCAATCTTGGCCGTCACCTCAACCTCGAAGGTCGCGCTTTCGGTTGCCAAAAACTGCTGAATCATTCGGGGATCCATCCCGAAAGGCTCCAGGACTGCTCCGATCTGGTTCGGGCTGCGATATGGCATGTCATCCTCAGTGCCAATAGCACCATCCGGACCCGCCCGATACATGACGATTTCACCGGCGATGTGCGGATCCATCCCGGGCAGCAGTTCCAGCACCTGGGCCGAGGCGGTGTTGACGTTGATCAAGCCGCCTGAAATGGCGGTGAAGTTCTTTGCAAACACGCTGTACAAGCTTGGCTCTTCCTTGAATCCCTGCACCAACTTCAGCTCCGTGATGTGATCCAGCGGACCATTCTTTGAGTAGTACGGCGGATATTCGCTCAGGTAATCATCGCTCTCGGCACCGTTGAGTCCGGGGTTTTCATCAGGGTCCATCCAGTCCCGCAATGAGTCAATGAATATATCCACATCGGTGGCATCGACGCCGCCGTGCATCTCGAGGATGTATCGAAGCAACGATTCCTCAGCGCTGTTAATATTGAGCTTGCGCTCCATGTCGGTGATCTTGATGGAGAATGTCCCGTTGCCGAGCTTCACATTGGTCATGGGCAGTTCCTCCCACGGCTCAAGCTCGGCCATGGCATCCATGCCGATGCGGCCGGGTCCTCCGGCCCATTTTTGGTGCAAGGCATCCATCCGTTCCTCACCGGGAGCGCGCTTGGAGAGGAGGTAGCGGGCCAACTCCACACCGGAGCGGCCCAGCCAATCCATGTCCGGATTGAAACGCGTGTTGCGAGCCAGCTTGGTCTCGACGCGCATCGAGTAGGCAAAACCGGTCACGATCACCGTCAGCGCCGCGACAATGATCATCACGATGATCAGGGCGATCCCACGATCGCACTTGGCCAAGCGGAATGTCATGGCTTGCCCCCTCCCCTGGAACCGCCCCCTCCCTTGGAACTGCCTCCTCCACCCCGAGAACCGCCCCCCCTGGAGCCGCCGCGGTCCCTGCTGTCGCCAAAGTTTCCGTTCGGGCCTCGTCGGCTTCCGCTCGAGCTTCGCGAGTTGCCGCCGGTGCGGTTGAACATGTTTCCGCTTGGGTATCTCGGACCATCCCCGCGGGAGCGAGACCCCTCGCCCTTCGAATCTCTACCGCTCGAGCCGCGCCCACCGCCGGCCCCGGCAACGCCAAGTTGAAATTCCTCTGGCACGGCCGACGACGCCAGCGCGATCAGCTTGTGGTTTTCGAAAACCGCCTCCCCGTGCCGGAAGGACAGGGTGACGTGGGCCATCACCGGCAGCTCGTTTGTATATAGCCACTCCTCCTCCCACTCCTCTGCACCGTCGGGCAGAAATTCCACATTGAATGCCACCACGTCATTGGCCAGCACGAGCGGGTTTTCCGAGTCGTCGATGTTTGCCTCGTAGAGGAATGGCTGCTGGCGCAGCACCAGTCGGCCCAGACCGTTGGTGCCCGACTCCACGAAGAAGTTCACCCGCCGCATTGGCTGGTATTCGAACAGCGCGCTGCGCGGGAAGGTCTCCGGCAGATGCGAAACAAAGCTCAGGTAGGTGGAGTCGCCCCTGGCCTCGGCGATGAAGGTGTAGTTGGTCTCGTTGGCGAGGAAGTATTTGACCGAGCCAAGCGACTGCTCGAGCGCCCGCATGGCTATCCGTTTGCGCTGGGCATCCGCCGATGCCTCAAGGCCGATGCGCGTGGCACGATGTATCGCGGTCCAGGTTGTGTAAATCCCGGTGATGATCAGCGCGAAAATCGACAGCGCGATCAGGATCTCGATCAACGTGAACGCCGGCTGGCCCCTGCGCTTGGCCAAGCGCTCTTGTCCAAAAACGAAATTATGGCAGGGAATTTTCATCTTCCTCGAGATCTCGTATCAGTGCGGTTTCGGCTTGAACTGCTGGATCCTCGACTCGATGTCGATCGGGATGAACGTGAATTGCGCGTCGAACCGACCCGCGACCGGGAGATGCCGTTGGCGCCATTCCCCTGGCCGCGGTACATCAGCACGCTGTGCCGCTGCGACGAGGCGCCGGGGCCGTTCAGGGTGATGTCCACCTGGTACAACCCCTGGTCGTCGATGTCGCCGCCCGCCTCCTCAAGAGCCGGGTACATGTAAACTTCGCGCGTCCAGTTCCAGCCGGGGTAGTGATCGCCAAAGTCCCCCGTCTCGAAACCCTCTTCGACCACGTTGGTTAGCGACAACTCGGAGGCCACCCAGCCGATGTCAGGCTCGATAAACTCAAGCCGCCGCGCCGTGTTCAGGCTTTGCGTGGTCAGCGAGAGCAGCGCGAACACGCAAATGAAAAAGATGCCCATCGCAATCGTCACCTCGATCAGCGAAAAGCCGTCCCGCCTGGCCAAGCGGACTCTTTTAATACTGCAGAATCTCATCCTCTGTCTTGATGTAAGACAAGCCGGTCACCGAATCCAACTGCACAAACCGCAGTACCGCGTCGCCGTACTCGTGCCGCATTCCAATGGTGAACTCGTCTGAGGTGCCGTTGGAATAGAATTTGACCTCTACCTGGTCCTCGTCCATCAGGTCCTCAAAGTTCACAAAAATACCATGAATGGCGATCTCATCGTGAATCCGACCGCTGAACCCGGCGCCCCCAGCCGGCTTGGGCGCGGCCTCGGGCGCCTCATCCGCAGGCCCCTCCATGCCGGTATAAACATCGTCGACACTGGCCGGCTTGGGCCTGCCCCCGCCCGCGCCGGCACTGATGAGAAAGCCGGTGCCTTCCTCCGCACCCTGGATGGTCACTCTGGCCGTGCTGCCGGAGAGGATCGCCTGCCGTCGGGCTGCCGCACAGGCCTCCATCACGGCGTTGAGGCTCTCGCCAAGCGGCGTCCGGTTGCCCTCCACCATTCGCGGCACGCCGATCGCGATGATGATCATCATAAGGCCCATTACCACCATCAGCTCGATCAGCGTGAAGGCCAAAACAGCTGCGCGACCCGGATTGTCGCAACTCAATTTCATTACCGGGCAATATTGTTGGTGATCGTGAAAAGCGCCTGCAAGATGCTGAACAGCAGGCCACCCACACCGACCGCCATCACGATGATCATCGCCGGCTCGATCAGGTTGGTCATCACCCGCAACTCCAGCTCGAGGTCGTTTTCGTACGTGATCGCAAGGTTCTCCAGTGCGTCCGGCACGTCGCCGGTGTCCTCCCCGATGCGCACCAGATCGATCATCAGCCTGGGAAATAGACCGCTGCGGGCGAGCGGTTCGGCCAGTGACTTGCCATCGGTCACCGCCTCGCGCGCCATGACAATGGCATCCTTGATGATGACGTTGGGAACGACGTCGCCGGTGATCCGCAACGCGGTCAGCACCGGCACACCATTGGTGAGCAGCGTGGAGAGCGTCCGCGCAAACTGCCCAAACAGGTTCAACCGCATCACCTTGCCCAGCACCGGCAGGCGCAGTTTCATGTCGTCGATCTTCCGGCGGCCGTTTGGCGTGGCCTTGTAGCGAACGATGATGATGACGACGGCCAGCACCACCACCAGCAGGACGATCCAGAAAACCGGGTTCACCGCCAGCTTCCCAACACCCATCAGCAACTGGGTGGACTTGGGCAGAGTGGCGTTGAAGCTCTCAAAAATCTCCGAGAATTTCGGCAGCATGTAGGTCATGAAAAACAGGATGATCACAAAACCTACAAGGCACACAATGGCCGGATAAATCATCGCCGACACGAACTTCGACTGTACCTCGGCAAACCGCTCATAATGCTTGGCCAGGCGCCGCAACACCTGCTCGAGCGCGCCGCTCTCCTCGCCGGCACGCACCATGTTGATCGACAACTCGTTGAAGATGACCGGGTGTCTCCTCATCGCCTCGGAGAGCGTTTTGCCCTCCGTGACGTTCTGCCTCAGTTCCATGGCGACCTCCTCGCTGATGCCCTTGCCGGAAATGCTGACCATGCTGTTGAGCGCCACCGACAGCGGCATCCCGGAGCGCAGCAGGTTCGCCAGTTGCAACATCCACGTCGCCGAGTCCTGCAACTTGGGCTTGCGGTTTTTTCGGCGGAACCGAAAGCGCCCGCCGCCCCCCTCCTTGATCGGCTTCACGGCGGCCCGGGGTGCTTTCTCAGGCTTGGCCTTGGCCCCCTTGGCTGCCTTGCCCTTCGCTGGCTGGATCGACACCGGGTAAAGCCCGTCGCGCTGCAACATCGACAACGCCCCCGCCCGATCCGCCGACTCGAGCTCGCCCTGCATCACCTCGCCGGAGCGGCTCCGCGCCTTGTAACTGAATTGTGCCATGAAAAAACCGCCGGCTGGCCAATCGGCACCACCGGCATTCGGCTGGATGAATCACCAAAAAGGGGGAAAAGTTGCCGAAAACCTCACCCTTGGCCAAGCGCGATCAGCCCAAAAAACGGTGCTTTCCAACCCGAAAAACCGCGGAAAACGCCTCTGCCATGTGCTGTTTGGCTAATTCTACCGCCCTCGACAGCTGCTCACCCCTGGCTAAAAATGCCGTGATAGCAGCCGAATAGGTGCAGCCGGTGCCCGGCGGCGACACCCCCTTGGCCCTCGGTGTCGAGAGCAACAACTCCTCCCGTCCATCGTAAAACAGGTCGATCGCCTCGGTGGTTTTCATGTGCCCACCCTTTACCAGCACCGCGCAGCCGAACCGCTCGTGGATCGCCCGCGCCGCGGCCCGCATCTCCTCCGGTTCGCGCACCGGCCGTTTGGCCAAGGCCGCGGCCTCGTCGAGGTTCGGCGTCACCAGTTTGGCCAAGGGCAGCAGGCGCGCGCCCAGAGCAGTCGCTGCGCTTGGCTTCAAAAGCGTCGTGCCACTGCTCGAGATCATTACCGGGTCGACCACCAACGACAGCCGCCCGTGCTTGGCCAAGCGCTCCGCCACCGCGTCGATGACCGGCCGCGAGTAGAGCATGCCGGTCTTCACCGCGCGGACCGGCAGGCTGCCGAGAATGGAATCGAGCTGCGCCGAGACGACCTTGGCCGGGATGGGGTGAATCGCCGAGACGACGCCCGGGTTCTGCGCCGTGACACACGTCACCACGCTGGCACTGTGCACCCCGAGCTTTGTCATCGTCCGGAGATCCGCCTGCAGACCCGCCCCGCCGCTGCTGTCGGAGCCGGCGATCGAGAGCGCTGCAGGTTGGCTCAGCTGTGACGCCATCACATTGTTAACACCAACAAGACAAATGTCGCCAAGCCGGAGAGGATCGCGATCCAGCCAGCCTTGCGCGTCGATGGCAGCTTCCACCACAGGTATAGCCCGGTGACTGTCCACGCAGTGAAAGCGAAGCAAACCAAGTCCACCACGAATGCCCAACTGTCGTGCAATACCCCTTCCCGCCCGTAGCCGGCACGGATGTGCATCCGGACCATCATCTCAGCGAGAGTCGTCCTCTTTCGTTCAGCCAGAAGCTGGCTCTCGTTTTTTTGGTATGTTACGCGGATGGGGTTGCGGAACTGGATCAGGTTAATCAGCACGGATTGGGGGTTCTGCCGGACGTTGAATGCACCCTTGATCCCGTTCCTGCCCAGCACGCTCCGCGCCCATTCCTTGAGTTTCGGTTGCTGCTTCGGCACGTCCGCTATTAATTCTTTTTTCCAAAGCTGTGTCCACGAATTCGGCTGGTTGAATTGCCCGCGAAACCAGTTGCGATGGTTGAATGTGAACGTCGAAACCGCATAAACGATCATCCAGGGGATCAGCAACATTCCCAGGTAAAGATGCACACGCCTAAAAATGAGGTTAGTGTTTGTCATCGTCAAATGGTGAACAGGAAAAGCAGAAACAGCCCGATACCGGACAGCACGCTCACGGCACCCCAAAATCTCGCCGGCTTGATCTCGAGCCACATCCAAACGCCAGAGACCACCCAGAACAACATCCCCACAATGACCAAATCTAGAATGATTCCCCACAAATTGGCGGCGATGCCCGGATGACCAACTCCGTGCTTCAGGTGCAGCCCGACGAGCAGCGCCGATGGGGTGACTTTCTGCCGCTCGATAATCACCTTGTTTTCCTGCGGCAGATAATGAATCCGCTCCGGACCAATCGCCCGGTTGCGATTCACCGTAAAGCGCTTGGCTGTCAGCTTCTGGTTGCGCGCAACCCAAAATGCCCCCTCCCGATCAAGGTCACGCAAGATCTGCAGCCCCACCTCTCTCGGCTCGATGCCGTCGGAGAACACCGCCTCATACGGCAGCTCCGCCACCTGCTCAAACGGGGCCAACGGCTTGCCGCCGCTGAAAAACTTGAGGTGATTGAAAATGACGGAACTCAAGGCGAACACCAGCACCCAGGGCGTCAGGAACAGCGCCAGATACATGTGCGCCCGCCGAATAAGCCAGCTCCATGCAAATTTTTTCATGGTCTGGATAGTGCCATGCCGAATTCAAAACTCCACGCACCGTAAGCCACCAACCGAAGCAACCAACCAAAAAACCCGTTTCTGAAGTACCTTTGTCATCAATTTTTTCTGAAGAGACAAAAATTGAGCTTGCAATGACGAGGCTGATTTGGAATCCTCCGCCGCCTTTTTTGAGAAAAGAGGATTATTTTGAATGCTGAATTAAGTGAAAAAGCGTTGAAATTGGTTGGCAATCCCAATGTGTTGATCAATCTGATCTCGCGGCGTGTGCGCCAACTGAACTCCGGCGGTAACCGGCCCCTGATCATGGAAACCGCCGGGTTGAGCACTGCCGAAATTGCCCTCACCGAAATTGTCGAGGGTAAAATGAAATGGGAAACGGATCTTCCGAAGCCCAAGAGAAAGTCCCGCCGCCGGGCGCGCAAGGCCTGATCGCGGCACAGCGATTTGACATCAGCCAGGGGCCAAGCGCCTCTGGCTGTTTTTTTTGATGGAAACCATCATCACCAACTCGAAGGCCCGCCATGAGTACCACATCGAGGAGACGTACGAGGCCGGCATCGTGCTGTCCGGCACCGAGGTGAAGTCGCTCCGCGCCGGCAAGGGGCAGATCCGCGACGCGTTCGCCCGTGTCGAGAACGACGAGGTGTGGCTGTACAATGCGCATATCGCGGAGTACTCGCACGGCAACACCGCCAACCACCAGCCCAAGGCCCCCCGTAAGCTGCTGCTGCACAAGCGCGAGATCCGGAAGCTGTTCGGTACCGTGGCAGTCAAGGGCAAAGCGCTGGTACCGCTGTCGTTCTACTGGAAGAACGGAAAGGTGAAGGTCCAGCTCGCGGTCGGCCAGGGCAAGGGCATCGCCGACAAACGCGAGACCCTCAAAAAACGCGACAGCGACCGAGAGTTGCAGCAAGCCATAATGCGCCGCCGCTGATCTGCTTGGCCAAGCTCAAGTTATTTCACCGGCTCGACATTCACCGCCTGCACCTTGAACTCCGGGCAACCGGTAGGCCCATCGGCGGAGGAACTCAGGACGCCATTAAGGCCAATATCCGGAAAGTGGAAGGTGGTAAAGAGATTACCCCGACGCAACCCTGAGCTATGCTTCGCCACCATTTTGATCTTTTTTCGAGGACTGGACAGCCAAACATCCGAACCATCATCAATCCCCAATCCAGCCGCATCATCGGGATGAATCTCCAAATAGTCGGTGGAACTGAATTCGGTCAACGGTGTGCGGCGTGTTTGGGTGGCGGCGTTGTAGTGGAAAAGGTGACGGCCTGTGACCATGATGAATGGATAATTGGCGGAGGTTTGTTCATTTGGTTCAGCAAATTCCGGCGCTGCGAATTGCCCAAGACCACGATCAAAAACGCTACTGTGCATTACTTTCGTGCCAGCATGACCCAGCTCCGGCGCCGGCCACTGCACGGCATTTGGCGTCTCCAGACGATCGTAATTAATCCCGGCAAAGTTGGGTGTAAGTGATGCAATTTCATCCCAGATTTTGGAGACATCGCGACTCGTCGCAATCGAATGTCCCATCACTTCAGCCAACTCGGCAAGGATAAGCCAATCCTCCCTGGCTTGACCCGGCGGATTAAGAACCTTGCGAATGCGCTGAATACGCCGCTCGCCATTGGTGTAGGTGCCGTTCGATTCTAGAAAAGACGCCGCAGGTAAAATCACATGTGCAAGTTTCGCGGATTCAGTCATGAAAATATCCTGCACGATGAGCAACTCGAGTTTGCGGAATGCCTCTTTTACAAATTCGTTGTTCGGATCGGTGTGAGCTATGTCGGATCCAATCAGGTACATGCTACGAACACTGCCATCGCCCACGGCTCGAAGCATGGCGGGATAAGTTTTCCCCTCCCCCGTCGGCACATCCACCCCCCAGACAGCAGAAACTTTTTTTTGCTGCTCAACATCATCGACCGACTGGTAGTTGGTATACACGTTGGGCAACGCACCCATATCACAGGAACCTTGCACATTGTTCTGGCCTCGCAACGGATTGATCCCCGTGCCTGGACGTCCAACGTTGCCGGTTAACAAAGCCAAACTTGCCAATGCCATCACGCCTTCGCTGCCGTGACTGTGTTCAGTCATCCCTAAACCGTGAACGCTCATGGCGGCATCCACCGAAGCATAAAGCTTGGCAGCTGCTTCGATTGTTTCCACTGGAATCGTGGTCAACTCAGAGCAACGCTCCGGAGTCATTTCTGCAACCATCTTTTTAAACGGCTCGAGATTCTCGGTTCGCGTGTCGATCCACTCTGCAGAAGCCTCCAGGCCATCTCGCAGGATGATGTGCGCGAGGCCCTGGAACAGCGCAACATTGGTGCCCGGGCGCAACTGCAAATGGATGTCCGCCAACTCCGCCAACTCGGTGCAAATGGGATCGGCAACGATGAGCTTCATGCCGCGTTTGCGCGCGCGCTTGATACGGGAGCCGGTAACCGGATGGGCCCGCATCGGGTTGCAACCTGATGCCAGCAATAGATCGGTGATATCGATATCACCCAGGCTGTTGGTACCGGCACCAGCGCCAAAGACGGTCATCATCCCCTTGACGGTTGCCGAGTGACAAACACGAGCACAGTTATCGACATTATTGGTACCAACAACCGACCGCATCAGTTTCGAACCGAGGTAATTCAACTCGTTCGTGGAGCGCGATGACGTGATCGTGCCGATGGCGTCCGGACCAGATTCTTTGGCGATGCGCTTCCAGCGTTCAGCTATATAAGCGTATGCCTCCTCCCATGAGGCTTCGCGGAATTCGTCGTCAATCGACCCGCGGATTAGGGGCGTCGTCAGGCGTTCCTTGTGGTTGACATAAGCTGAGGCAAAACGCCCCTTCACGCAGGAATGCCCATTATTCACCGGCGAGTCGGCGGCCGGCTTCATCGTCACCAACTGATTCCCCTTGATACCGGCATCAAACTGACAACCCACACCGCAAAACGCGCAGGTAGTTCGCACCCATTTGTCGGGATTTCCCGTCGCACGGAGTTGTTTTTCCTCCAACGCGCCTACCGGACATTCGTTCACGCAGGCTCCGCAGCTCACGCAGTCGGACTCCATGAACGACTCGTCAGCACCGGCGACGATTCGGCTGTCAAAGCCGCGCCCATCGATCGACAACGCGTGGGTTACCTGCAGATCATCGCAGGCTCGAATACAACGCGAGCAGACAATGCATTTACTGGGATCAAAAAAGAAAAATGGGCTGGACTCATCAACGCCGCGATTGGTGTTCGATGGAGCAACGTTATAACGCACGTCACTCAACTCGACTTGGTGGGCGATGTTCTGCAACTCGCAATTGTTGTTGGCCACACAGGTCTGACAGGTAAATGAATGTTCGCTCGCGTACAATTCAACAATGCCCCGGCGCAGTTTCCATAGCTTGTCCGTCCGCGTGTTCACGATCATGCCGTCCGCCGCGGGCGTGGTACAGGATGCGAAGAAGCCGCGACGTCCTTCGATTTCGACAGAGCACAACCGGCAGGACCCAAATCCCTTCAATTGCGGTGAGTCGCATAGTGAAGGAATCGACAAGCCGACATCCCGGGCCGCCTGCATGATCGTCCAACCCGGTTTGACCGCAACCGGCTTGTTGTCGATGATCAGGTGGATGGTGTCTTCACTCATGTCCATGGCGCTTAGTTTAGCTCGAGTCTGGGGCAAATGCGTCCGACCATTTTTGCATTGTGGAGCGGACCGGGTTCATCGCCAAGCCGCCCAGTGCACAAAGAGATGTACTCGTCATTACCTCGTCCAAGTCGCCGAGCAAATCACGGTCGCCATCGCGTTCATCCCCGGTGCCAATACGGTGCAATATCTCCAGCGCCCGTTGTGTACCAATGCGGCAGGGCGTGCACTTGCCGCAACTCTCATTTGCGAAAAAACTCATCCAATGGATCACCTCTTCGCAAGGTGAAAAATCCTCCCCGTAACACACAAACCCACCGTGGCCCAGCAACCCGCCGGCTTCAGTTAACCCTTCAAAAGACAATTCAACACCGTCCAATTCCTTGGTGTGAAATACGCTTCCGAGCGGTCCGCCGACCTGAATCGCAGTAACTCCCTCAATACCTGAATAGTCACGTAGCAATCCGCCCACCGTACCGCCAAAGGGCACCTCGACACAGACAGGCCTCGGCACCTTGCCAACAATTTGGGCTACCACCGTTCCCCTGCTTTTTTCCGTGCCGATCGCGACGATTGTCTCGGCGCCCTCCCGAAGAATCGCTGCCGCCATGCACAGGGTTAGCACGTTGTTGACGATGGTTGGTTTGCCGAAAAGACCTTCCTGTGCCGGAAACGGCGGACGCGCCCGAACTTCGCCCCGGCGTCCCTCGAGACTCTCGAGCAGGGCCGTTTCCTCTCCACAAACATAAGCGCCCGCGCCGACATTGATCTCCATGTCGAACGCGTCACCAAACAGACCAGCCTCACGCGCGTCATCGATCGCCCGCTGCAAGGTGGCCCTCGCCTCGGGATATTCGCTGCGCAAATAGACATGACCGTACGTTGCACCAATGGCTTCGGCAGTGATCAGCATTCCCTCGATCAGCGCGTGTGGATCGCCCTCAATCAGCATGCGATCAATGAACGTCCCCGCATCCCCTTCGTCGGCATTCGCCACAACGTATTTGACCGGCGAGGTTTCCTTCGCCGCTGCCCTCCACTTGAAGTGGGCAGGGAAACCCGCCCCTCCGCGTCCACGCAAACCGGCTTTTTCAACCGCATCCAAAATCCCTGCCGAACCCAACTCGCGTGCCTTGGCCAACCCAACGTAGGCTCCGAGCCGCTGCATTCCATCCAAATCATTCGGATGACATTCACCCAGACGACCCATCGTGTGTCGCGTTTGGGATTTCATTAAATCCAGCTCCGCCACCGGGCCGAGAAATTTGTCGTGCTTGGCAAAATCACCGGAAGCCACCACTGCGGAAATGGACCCTGATTCGTCCTCGTTCACAGGACCAAAGGCCACACGCTGCCCCCCGGCATCGACCTCAACCATCGGCTCAAGATGGAACAAACCCCGACTTCCCGTTCGAACCAAAGAATCGCTTTCTCCGATCGATTCAGCCAAGCGCTTGGCCAAGGACTCACTGCCCAACTTCCGACTCGCCGTGTCCATGCTGACGAAAAACGTGGTACCATCCTCCACTCCAGTCTTGGCCAAGGGCTCATTGGCCGGCTGGCTCTCGATTTTTATTGGCCCACAGGCACAACGGCCCGTGCAGTGAATCATGTCCACCTTGGCGCCGTTGGCCTTCAAGTCATCAAACATGCCAGCCGCCCCGCGCGAGCGACAAGCCTCGCCCATGCACACCTTGACACTTGAGGGATCTTTCGTGAGATCAGAGTAGTACCCGATCACGCCCCGCACTTTGGCAGCGGTGGTATTGTGCGCCTGAGCGATCTCCCGAATACGATCGACACCCGGCATGCCGTTAGCAGGAATCTCCTTTCGCAATGCCTCGAGCAACTCGTGGCCGGGACGGGCAGGATCCCATGCAGGTCTGCCCTGTAAGACCGCTGAATCAGCAACAGCTTTGGGCTCTATTCCATTCCGGAATTTCATTCAATTAACTCAATGAACATCGGACAAAAATATTCATTAAAGGAGTGAGATGTTGGAGTAAGAAAAGGCTCAAGTCGAGCGAGGAGTCGCCGGGCTAAGCCTGCAGGTTATCCGGCCAGTCCGTTTCTTCAACTCCCCAAGCTGAGGTTTGCATGTCGTCCGGATCAAAGGGAGCTAAAAGCGCGGCCAACATTGACCCGGTAAAGGTCAAAAAAGCCGTCTCATGGCTGCAAGAATTTATTGTATTTTGGCCAGCGCATCGGCGAAGGCCTTGCCGATCTGTCCGAGAATCTTGGAGGAACCCAGATAGTGGTAGGCGGCGTTGGAGATACCGGTCTCGAGGATGCGGATTTCCTCCTTGCTGAAAAGGTCAGCCTTGTAGTCTTCCACAAGCTTGTTTCGCTCCTCGACGCTTAGAGTCTGGTCTTTGCCCAAGCTCCGACGCTTGGTGTTCACCTTGCCCATCCGAGATGAAAGCTCGGAGAGCTGATGATCCCAGTAGTTTTCGGTGAAGACGGCCGTGACGTTGCCCTTGAACTCAGGCAGCTTCGCCGGTGCAGCCATGGCCTTACGGAATTCGCTGTGGATACCCGAATACCGTTTCTGGTCCGGCCCATACTTTTCGACCGGGCCGCCTACGCCCATGACACCAATGACGAACGGCAGTTTTGGCGCGGAGAGATCCTTGCGCACATCCCGGATGAAGTGGGCCATCACCTCACTGTACTGGGCGTAGCCGCCGGGCTGGGCGCGGTTCGGGTAGGTGCCGCGGTCCACCATGTCATTCCAGCCCTGAAACCAGACGAAACCGTCCAGCTCATAGCCTGCCTTGGCGTCGTAGGCCGGGTAGACGCGCTTGATATTGTCCAGCACCTTTTTGATATGCTCCATCATCAGGCGATAATATTGTCCGGTCATCTTGGCGCGGTCGGCCCTGGCCTGGGCAATGTTTTTCCCCTGCTTCTTGAGGTTTTCCAACTGTTGGGCATTGAACTCGTAGGCACCGGCGCCGGGTGGACGGAAATCCGTGTTCAACGACTTGCCGCCCCAGGCAGTCTTGATGACCAGGATAGGCTCATCCACGCGCTGTTGCGTGTAAATGCCGAAGGTCAACTCCGGCCCGATCTTCGAGCCACGCCCCGAGGCGCCGTACCCTGCGGTCAATCGACCGTGCCGCTCGCCCTCCGGCACCGCTGTATCGACCGACGAAATCCACACGTTTTCGCAGACCTTGGGCGTGCCGGCGGCGTTGCGGATCGCCTTGAGGATTGGCGCGGTCTTCGGGTCCATGCCGATGTGGTCAAACGTCCGTACATGGGCATGGCCCTGCATGTTCGATTGGCCAACAAGGAGGTAGACCTTAAGCGGCCCCGCGGCCGCCTGCATGGCCATGCCGCAAAAGCCAAGGCCGCCTACCACCAAAAGAAGGATTTGTCTTTTCATAGTGTGTTATTCAATTGTTGGCATTTCTTTTTTGTCCTTATCCAGATAATTGGGATTGCCAAAAGACCTAGCAAAAAAACTAATTCCCTTACTTCCAGAATCAAAATACACGAGCCTCGCCGTCAAAACCAATAATCATGGCATTGGCGGAACGCCACCGTTCGATAAAAACATAAATCCGCTTCACATCGGCTTCCTCCATCTCTGCCAGCAACTCTTCGGAGATGCCCTCCTCCATCGATGGTTCGAAGATGAACTCCTCCCAAAAGTTGTGATGCCCCGGAGCGTAGGTCTGCGAGAACCAGCCCTTGAGGACCAGGGGATTATCGAGCAGGCCGGTGATGGTGGTCTGCTTCCATGCCTTGAGCGGGGCGGTGTAACCGGCGGTAGGTCCGGTGGGGTGAGGCGGCCAAAAGAATTCTATTTCAATTTTTTTTCCATCCTCTCCCTCTAACAGACGATCCTGGGGTAAATCGTCGGGGCTGATTGTCTCGTTCGGATCAAAGGCTGACAACTGAATCTCCTCGGTCTTGACCGCCTTGTAGGTTGGCTTGCCCGTTTGCCAGTCGATGGACAGATTTTCCAAGGGTTTCGAATAGTTTGCCTCCAGATAAACCGGAAGCTCACCAACAAACACGGTCGGCGAATTCCGGTCAGGTAGCCAACGTGGGATGACGAGCGACATCTTGTACCTTGTGATTTCCCCGTCGCGACTTTCCTGCCATTGATCCACCAGCACAGTTTCGTTGCCGCGCTTTCCAGTGCTGAAACGATGCTTGGGCCAGCCAGCGATGCCATCCTCCACCACCAGCGTCTCCCCATCGACCACCCGTGTCCAATCGGCCGCATTTATGAGTGAACTCTTTTGGCCGGTGGTCTCCAACACACGGCTGGCCGCGTCGATGTTCCAGATGGATTTCAGCCGGTGATAGGCGAACACTCCGCCACCACCCGTCTCGCCCTGAAACAAACGCAAAGTCGCCTGTCCGCCGGCAAGTATCGGTGTTGGATCAGTCAACTCCTTCGGCTGCGGCAACTCTCGGACCTGCTTCACCACGATCCGGTCTGGATCCACCTTTTTGTACTCAAAATCGAGCGTGTATTTCTTGCGATCAATAGCGTAGCGCGAGAACCCGGGTGCGATTTTCTCCAATAACTTGTGCAACGTCTCGTAATCGCTCTTCCAATCCATCACATGGTCACGGCCAACCTGCAACAAACTCGATCTTTTGTTAAAAGTGGGCGTTCTACCGGTCGACCCGGATGACGACTTGTAGAAAGAGATGTACACCTCCTCCGGGACAGCAGCAGAATCCGGGTTGGCCACACTTGTCGCACCGACCTGCGTCGACAAATCGCTCCACATGTTGAACGAGCCAGCCGAGTAGGAGTTATAGTCGCTGACGGCCACCCCGTTGGCCAACTCGATCTCGTCTGGAAATGAGTGATGCACAAGGATCGCCATGCC
>MPLY02040579.1_pt1 | contig 19391 bp, 15 predicted proteins | sample 1617301 | NCBI WGS metagenome assembly MPLY02 (sample SAMN05944805, study PRJNA350692) | marine metagenome | biome: marine; feature: ODZ; material: water; isolation source: 140 m water sample filtered on 0.2 um supor filter | place: Pacific Ocean | collected 2012-04-08 | depth 140m m
ACTACCAGTGGCGCGGCGTTCGCTTCGAGGCCGTCCGCGATTTCATCCGCAACCGCCGCCCGGACATCGAGCGCGAAATCAACGGCACAGACATGCCCCTCTGGCCAAGGTGACACGAGGGTTAACGGTCACTTAAATCAGTACCTGGCCGGTGGCGGCGTCGAACCAAGCGGCAGCGGCCAAGTCGAACTTCAGCCCAACCTTGGCCAAGCCGTCCGCGCCCGCGACGGGCAACCGCACCACCAACTCGTGACCACCGCAGCACACACGCAGCAGCGACTCGTGGCCAAGCGTCTCGCAGCTCTGCACCGTCCCCGGCAAGCCGCCGTCGGCATCGGTGATCGAAATGTTTTCCGGGCGGATGCCAAGTTCTACCTCACGACCCGCGTGCTTGGCCAGGCCGTTGGCCAAGCCTAGCTCAAAGCCGTTGCCGCTCTCGACAAAGGCCAAGCCGCCGTCGCGTTTCTCAAGCCGGCCGCGGACGAAATTCATCCCCGGCGTGCCGATGAAGTCACCGACGAACCGGTGCGCCGGCTGCCGGTACAATTCCATCGGCGAACCGGTTTGCATCACTTGGCCGTGGTCGAGCACGCAGAGCCGTTGGCCAAGCGTCATCGCTTCGGTCTGATCGTGCGTCACAAAAATCATCGTTGTCGCCAGCCGCCGGTGCAGTTGCACGATCTCGGCCCGCATCTCGGCCCGCATCCGGGCGTCGAGATTCGAGAGCGGCTCGTCGAGCAGGAACACTTTTGGTTGGCAGACCATCGCTCGACCCAGCGCGACGCGCTGCCGCTGCCCGCCGGACAGCTCCGCCGGCTTGCGGCACAACAGGTCGGCGAGGCCCAGCACCTCCGCCGCCTCAGCAACGCGCGAGCGGATTTTCGGCTTGGCCACTTTGCGGAACTTCAGGCTGAAGGCCATGTTTTGCTCGACGTTGAGGTGCGGGAACAGGGCGTAGTTTTGAAACACCATCGCCACGTCGCGATCCTGCGGTTTCACGCGGCTGACGTCGCGATTGTCGAGAAAAATGCCGCCGCTGGTGGGCTCATCCAGTCCGGCGACGAGCCGCAGCAGGGTGGACTTGCCGCAACCGGACGGCCCGACGAGCACCATCAGCTCGCCGTCGGGAATCTCTAGACTCACCCCGTCCACCGCCCGCACGGAGCCGAAGTTTTTAGAGAGGTTGTCGAGTCTAACGCTTGCCATCGGTTTACTTTTTCGGCGGACCGACCTTTTGCAACGGCGGCGTCACCGTCAAGTCCTTCGCGATGTAGGCGACCACACTTCGGAGGTCGTCCGGCGACAGCGCCGCGGCGGCGGCCTTCATTAACACGCCGCCCGCGTCGCTGGGATGAACAGTGCGCTGGCCATTGGCGTACTTGCGGAGTTGATCGAGCAAAAACCAGTCCTCCTGCACATTCACCGGCGGCGACTGGATCTCCGGCATCCCCCCGCCCCCCGCGCCGTGGCACGACGCGCAACGTGTCGCGTAGTGCACCCTGCCGACGGGGATGTCGCCGCGCACCACACGGATGGACGCCTTCGGCTTGCGCCCGGCAAAGTGCCGCGCCAAGGCGGCAAGTTGCTCATCCGTTCCCACCTTCGCCATCGCTGTACCCATCAGCGCCTCGGCACGATTGGCCTTGTTTTTGCCACGATGTCCCGCCTTGAATTTTTTCAACTGATCCGCCAGGTACCACTCTGGAAAACCGTCGAGCACCGGCCCACGCTGCATCTCGCGCGTGCTGTGGCAAACCATGCAGGCGTCGATCGTCGCCGTGTCCACTTGGCCAAGCGCAGTGGCGGCAAGCGGTGACTCCGCCTCGCTTGGCCCCTGGACACAACCCGCCACGGCCACCAGCCAAAGCCCCGAGGCCAAGCCGGTGTATTGCCCCAAAAAAAACCATCGCCGCACCTTCACGCTCGCACAAATCTATCCCGCTTGGCCAAGCGCCGCGAGCCGACAAATCTCGCGCGACGCTCTCTGGTTCCATACGCTGGTGGCGGTGGGTTATAGGACTGCTCCAACAATGGCCCTAGTCTGCGGCACGCTTGCGATCGGCTTCGCGCCGGTGTTCGCCGCGTTGGCACTGAAGCCTGAGTACGGCAGTTTCGGCCCAGCGGCAATTGGGTTTTATCGGGTGTTCTTCGCGCTGCCGTTCCTGTGGGTGGTGCTGCTCGCCACGCCGGGAAAAGCAGAAAAAAGCGCACGCACCCGCCACCCGACCGGCCTGCTGGGCTTGGCCGGCTTTTTCTTTGCGATCGATCTGGTGTCGTGGCACTGGTCGATCAAGTACACGACAGTGGCCAATGCCACATTGCTGGCAAACTTCGCTCCGCTGTGGGTGATGCTTTGGGCCGGCCGACTGTTCGGCGAACGGATTACCCCCCGGTTCCTCGGCGCGCTCGGCCTGGCGTTTGTCGGCGCGGCTGTGTTGATGAGCGCCAGTTTCCAATTCGACCCAGAGCGACTGTTCGGCGATGCCCTCTCATTGGTCACTGCGATCGCGTACGGCTCGTACATGCTTACGGTGAAAAAACTGCGCGAGACCTGTTCACCACAGGAGATCATGGCCTGGTCGGGGCTGTTCGCCGTGCCGCTGATGTTCGCCGCCGCGCTGGCCAGTGGCGAGACGATGATGACGACGCAGCTCAACGGCTGGCTGGTGCTGCTCGGGCTCGCGCTGATCAGCCACTTGGCCGGACAGGGGCTGATCGCGTATGCCTTCGGGCATCTGCCGGCGGCGCTCACGTCGCTGAACCTGCTACTCCAGCCGGTGTTCGCGGCAGCGCTCGGGTGGGTGCTGCTTGACCAGGCGCTGGGTGGGCAGCAACTGCTCGGGGCAGCGATCGTACTCGGGGCGTTGTTCGGCGCGAACCGGCCGGCCCAGGCCAAATAAATTGTGCCGCTTGGCCCAGCATCACAGCCTGCCGACCGCATGGATCAGTTTGCCCAAGTCGATGCCAGGATGCCGCTGGACGCGCCGGGGTCATGTTTGGGCTTGGCCGCGGGACAGGCGTTGCCTACTTTTCCGGCCGTGATTCACATCTCTCAAATCCCATCGCGCTTGGCCGTTGCGGCCGCTTTCTCCATTTCCGCGCTTGGCCAAGCGGACGACGTCAAGCTGACCGGCAAGCCGTACATTGACATGAACTACGGCCCGTACCTCAGCGCCTCAATCGAGGCCGCCCCGGGCAACATCGCCTACAAGGGCATCGCAATCCGGCTCGACGACGGGCCGGGCGGCGTGTCCAAGGGCAGCGAGTTTGTGGTGTTCGAGACCGACACACTGCGGATGGCGGCGGCGTGGAGCGGCGACGAATTCATCGATTGGCGCAGCATCGTTTACGACGGCAGCCACGGCACGCACCCGAAGCTCGTCGGCGAACGGCTCTTCACCAACCCGGTCGCTCCCGGTTGGGCCAGGCCGGGCACGGATCAATTTGAGGATCCGCGCCTGCGCGGCCTCGACAACAAACCGTACGGCCCGCTCCCCCGCGACTGGGGCCAATGGCGCGGACTGTTCCTGCACAATGACCGCGTAATCCTCTATTACAAAATCGGGGGCGTCCGTGTTTTCGAGTCGCCGTCCCTTACGAAACTGTTGTCCGGCCAAAAGGTGGTCATTCGCAATATTAACATCGCCAAACGTGATACGGACCTCGTTTTGCAGGTCGCCCATGTTGCTGGTTCTGAACCAAAACTAAGGACGGTTGATCATCAAAAAATCGCCGTTTACGACAACCAGTTAACCGTGGGAGTAGTCGGTGTTACGGAGGGAACAAAATTTGAGCCCACCGCCGAAGGCCACCTGCGACTGCGGATCCCTCCCGGCGAACCCGTTACTCTCAAACTTTTTTCGTCCCGCATCAAGGAGGGTTTTATGGGGATGTTCGGGTCAATGATGATCCAAAACAGCAAACCGGAAAATCTTGTCGCTTTGGTGCAGTCCGACCGTGAACGGCGCTGGCCTGAGTCGATGAAAACCAAGCCGCGCCGCATGGGTAAACCGGGCGCGTTCGTGACCGAGGTCATCACCGCGCCGGACAAAAACCCGTATCGCTCGTGGATGCGCCTGGGCGGGTTCGACTTTTTCGAGGGCGGCGATCGCGCGGCAGTCTGCACGTGGATGGGCGATGTCTGGCTCGTTGACGGCATCAACAGCAAGCCGCAGGAGTTCACGTGGACGCGCATCGCCACCGGCATGTTTCAGCCGCTTGGTCTGAAAATTGTCGAGGGCAAAATCTTCGTCACCTGCCGCGACCAAATCACGCAGTTGGTCGACACCAACGATGACGGCGAGACCGACTACTACAGGGCGTTCAACCACGATGCGCAGGTGACCGAGCATTTCCACGAGTTCGCGATGGGTTTGCAGACCGACGCCCACGGGAATTTTTACTACACCAAGGCCGCTCGCCACGCCAAGACGGCGTTGGTGCCGCAGCACGGAACACTGCTCAGGGTGTCACCGGACGGCAAAACCACCGAGATTATCGCCAGCGGTTTCCGCGCGCCGAACGGCGTGTGCGTGAACCCTGACGGCACGTTTTACGTGAGCGACCAGGAGGGCCACTGGACGCCGAAGAACGAAATCAACCTCATCGAGAAAGGCAAGTTTTACGGCAACCTCATGGGCTACCACCGAGGCTTGACCGAGGCCGACATCACCTCGCCAATGGTGTGGATGCACAACGACTTCGACCGCTCCCCCGCCGAGCAGCTTTGGGTGAACAGCGACAAGTGGGGCGGACTCGGCAGCCAACTCATCAACATCTCCTACGGCACCGGTTATGTGTACGTGGTGATGGAGGAAAAAGTGAACGGCCGTGTCCAAGGCGGCGTGGTTCGCATCCCGGACTTTGATTTCCCGACCGGCGTAATGCGCGGCCGCTTCCACCCCGGTGACGGCCAACTCTACGCCTGCGGCCTCTTCGGCTGGGCCGGCAACAAGACTCGGCCGGGTGGTTTCTACCGCCTCAAGCACACCGGCAAACCGGTGCACCTCCCGGTGGCCATCCACGCGACGAAGAACGGCATCTCGCTGACGTTCACGAACGCGCTCGACGCGAAGACTGCCGCCGACCCGGAGAGCTATTCCGTCCATCGCTGGGGCTACAAGCGCACGCGCAACTACGGTTCGCGCGACTACAAGGCCGATGGCAGCCAAGGCCGCGATCGCGTCGAGGTGACCGGAGCGAAGCTGTCCGCCGACAAGAAATCCGTCCTGCTGCAAATCGCCGACATGAAGCCAACCATGCAGATGCAGATCGAATACAAAATCGACGCGAAGGATGGTGCCTACCTCTCCCACCGTATCCAAAACACCATCCACGCCATCGGCAACAACGGCCCCTTCGCCCGGGAATAAAGCCGCGCTTGGCCAAGCGCTTGACGCCGGGAAGCCGGGGCCGTTATGGTTTTCGGGCATGAGGGAAGGCTTGAAGGCAAATAATTTCCTGGTTCCGATGGTCGTCGAGCAGACGGGCCGCGGTGAGCGCGGGTACGACATCTACTCGCGGCTGCTGGTGGATCGCATCGTGTTCATCGGCACGCCGGTTGATGACACGATCTCGAACCTGGTGATTGCCCAGTTGTTGTTCCTGCAGATGCAGGATCCGAAGAAGGACATCCACCTGTACATCAACTCGCCGGGTGGCAGCATCACCGCCGGTCTGGCCGTGTACGACACGATGCAGTTCCTGACCTGTGACGTGAACACGTACTGCATCGGCCAGGCGGCCAGCATGGGTGCCGTGCTGCTCGCCGCCGGCACCAAGGGCAAGCGCCACGCCCTGCCCAACGCACGCATCATGATCCACCAGCCGTGGGGCGGCGCGCAGGGCAACGCCTCTGACATCGAGATTCAGGCAGCGGAAATCCTGCGGCTCAAGACACGCATCAACGAAATCCTCGCGGAGCATACCGGCAAAAAAGTCAAACAGATCGTCACCGACTCGGACCGCGACCATTTCATGTCGCCCGAGGAGGCGAAGGCGTACGGCCTCGTGGACGAGGTGGTGAAGTCCCGCAAGGACGTCGTCAGCCTCAAGGACGAGAAAAAGAAGAAATAAATTCAGCACCCATGGCACGCCCCAACCAGATTACCCTGTGCAGCTTCTGCGGGAAATCCCACTCGGAAGTGCGCAAGCTGATCGCCGGGCCGGGCGTGTACATCTGCGACAACTGCATCCTCGTCTGCAAGAACGTCCTCGACAAGGAACTGCAGGCCGAGGAGAAGAAAAAGGCGATCAAGCTCAACGTCCCGAAGCCCAGACAGATCAAGGCGACTCTGGACGAGCACTGCATCGGGCAGGACGCCGCCAAGAAGGCCTTGTCCGTCGCGGTGCACAACCATTACAAGCGCATCCAGTCCGGCCTCGCGGTCAAGACCAAGGGCGACGACAAAATCATCCGCAGCGAAACTGGCGGCGATGACATCGAGATCGAGAAAAGCAACATCCTGCTGCTGGGCCCGACCGGCTCCGGCAAGACGCTGCTCGCCCGCACGCTGGCAGGGATGCTCGACGTGCCGTTCGCCATCGCCGACGCCACCACGCTGACCGAGGCCGGCTATGTTGGCGACGACGTCGAGAACATCGTCTTGCGCCTCCTGCAAGCGGCCGACTATGACGTGAAGCGCGCCCAGATCGGCATCATTTACGTGGACGAGATCGACAAGATCACGCGCCGCACCGAGAACGTCTCGATCACCCGGGACGTCTCGGGCGAGGGCGTGCAGCAGGGGCTGCTGAAGATTCTCGAGGGCACCGTCTGCAACGTCCCGCCGCAGGGCGGCCGCAAGCATCCGCAGCAGGAGTACATCAAGCTCGACACAACCAATGTGCTGTTCATCTGCGGCGGCGCCTTCGTCGATCTCGACAACATCATCCAGCGCCGCATCGGCAGGCATGTGCTCGGCTTCTCCGGCGGGGACAAAGCCAAGCGGGACGACAAGCCCGACGCGGAGGAGCGGGACATCCTCAAACACGTCGAACCGGAGGATCTGCTCAGCTACGGCTTCATCCCGGAGTTCATCGGCCGGTTGCCGGTGCACACGTCGCTCGAGGAACTCGACGAGGCGCAACTTGTCCGCGTCATGACCGAGCCGAAGAACGCCCTCATCAAGCAGTTTTCCAAGCTGTTCGAGATGGACGGCGTGAAGCTCAACTTCACCAACGACGCCCTGACCGAGTTGGCCAAGGCCGCCATCAAGCGCGGCACCGGCGCGCGCGGCCTGCGCAGCCTGATGGAGAAACTGATGCTCGACACCATGTACGAGATCCCCGACTCGACCGACATCGTCTCGGTCAAGGTCACCGACAAAGTCGTGCTTGGCCAAGCGGATCCAACGTTCCAGCGCCGACAAAAAAAAGCTGCAGCCTGACCCTCAGCCATGTCGAGTGACTTCAAGCCCGGCGACGCTGTCGCCCAGCAGGTTCAACGCATTCCCCGATCAGGTATCCGCGAGTTTTTCGACCTCGTGCAGGGACGGCGCGACATCATCTCACTTGGTGTCGGTGAGCCGGACTTTGTTACGCCGTGGCACATTCGCGAGTCGGCAATCTACGCCCTGGAACGCGGCCATACCAGCTACACGTCCAACCTTGGCCTGCCCAAACTGCGCGCGGCCATCAGCGGCTACGTCGCCGGGGGATTCGGCGTCAGTTACGAACCGGAGACGCAAATCCTCGTCAGCGTCGGCGTCAGCGAGGCGCTCGACATCGCGCTGCGGGCGATCATCGATCCTGGCGACGAGATCCTTTACCACGAACCATGCTACGTCAGCTATGCGCCCGGCATCGCACTGGCGCATGGCGTGCCGGTGCCCGTGCCGTGTCTGGCCAAGGACGGATTCGCTGTCACCGCCGAGGCCATCGAGCAGGCGATCACGCCCAAGTCCAAGGCGCTCGTGCTGAACTTCCCCACCAACCCCACCGGCGGCACGATGACCCGCGAGGCACTCGAGGCAATCGCCCGCTTGGCCAAGCGCCATGACCTGCTCGTGATCACCGACGAGATTTACTCCGAACTGACCTTTGAGGGGAAACACACCAGCATCGCGGCGCTGCCCGACATGGCCGAGCGCACGATTTTTCTGCACGGCTTTTCCAAGGCCTACGCGATGACCGGCTTCCGCATCGGCTACGCCTGCGGCCCGGCAGAACTGATCGAGGCGATGACGCGCATCCACCAGTACTCGATGCTGTGCGCGAGCATCATCAGCCAGGAAGCCGCCATCGAGGCACTGCAAAACGGCGCCGACTCTGTTGCTGAAATGAAGGAGCAATACCGGCTCCGCCGCAACTACATCGTGAAGGCATTCAACGACATGGGGCTGGACTGCCATCTGCCGCGTGGCTCTTTCTACGCCTTCCCCAGCGTGCAGTCCACCGGCCTCGGTTCGAGCGAGTTTGCGTCGCGGCTGGTGAAAGAGGAAAACGTCGCCTGCGTGCCGGGAAACGCCTTCGGCCCCTCGGGCGAGGGGTTCCTGCGCTGCTGCTTCGCCACCAGCCTCGATCAGATCAAGACCGCCTGTGAACGCACCGCCCGCTTCGTTGACTCCCTAAAAACCGAAGGCGCCTGACACGCCTCCCGGTTAACCAAGCGCTTGGCTGCCCTATTTGATTTCCAGCAACTCGACCTCGAAGGTTAGTGTGGCGTTTGGCGGAATCACTCCTCCAGCACCGCGCGCGCCGTAGGCCAAATTGGACGGAATGTAGAGGATCGACTTGCCGCCCTTTTTCATCAACTGCAGCCCCTCGGTCCAGCCAGGGATCACCCGGTTCAGCGGGAAGGTTGCCGGCTGGCCTCGCTGCACGGAACTGTCAAAAACTTTGCCACTGATCAACTTGCCGGTGTAGTGGACCGTGACCTGGTCAGTGGGTTTCGGACTGGCCCCGGTTCCAGCGGTCAACACCTTGTAGGCCAGACCGGAAGCGGTGGTCTTCACTCCCTCCTCCTTTTTGACCTTGGCAAGAAACGCCTCGCCCTCAGCTTTGTTTTTGTCTACCGGCGACTTGATCGTGGCACGCAACGCAGCAAACTGCGCCTCGCCGCCCTTGAAGGCCTTGGCCTTCTCGCCAATGCGCTTGATGGTCACCTTGTTGACCTTGTCGCCCTTGGCGATGGCGTTGACCACGTCCTGCCCCTTGACAACATGACCGAACACGGTGTGCTTGCCGTCCAGCCACGGGGTGGCCTTGTGCGTGATGAAAAACTGGCTGCCGTTGGTGCCTGGGCCGGAGTTGGCCATCGAGAAAATCCCGGGGCTGCTGTGTGTCAACGACGAATCGATTTCGTCCGGGAACTTGTAACCCGGCCCGCCTGTCCCGGTGCCCTGCGGGCATCCACCCTGGATCATGAAGTCGGCAATCACTCGGTGAAAGTTCAATCCGTCGTAGTATGCTTGGCCCTTGGCATCGACCGGGTTACCACCAGTTTTTGAATAATGCTTCGTGCCCTCCGCGAGGCCAACGAAGTTGGCGACAGTCATTGGGGTTTTTTCAAACTCCAATTGTCCAAGGATGGTTCCCTTGGCTGTCTCGATCTCGGCGTACAGGCCGTCCGCGAGTTTTTCTTCCTGTGCCAATACGGAGTACGTCGTCAACGCCGTGACTAGGGCCAGGGCACCCTTAAGGTTGTGGTTCATTTTCGCCATCAAGTTCATGGGACGGCAGAGGAAAACCAAAAACACCGCGCTCCGCAATGTTTTATTCGTGCCGGGGCCAAATTACGCGTTCGGGATTGACCGCGAACAGGTTACACCTTTAGCTCCCGGCTTGTAAACGTGGACGTCGCCACCCATCAACCCATCCGCCTTTTTGCCCGCCTGGCCAAGCTGGGGCTGGCATCTCTGCTGGCTGGTAACGGCCTGGCCAACGGAGCGGTACAGTTTGATATTTTCATGGGGTTCGCCGGCAAGGCACGGCAGGGCGAGTGGTTTCCGGTAACGTTCGAGATCTTCAATGACGGCCCGACCTTCGACGGCCAGGTCGAGCTGCGGCCGCGCTTTGGCGACAACCCGGTTTACCGCTACAACGTCGAGCTGGCCACCAACACACGCAAGCGGTTCACGCTCCCGGTTTTTGCCGACGCAAACTCCGGCTGGTCGGCCAAGCTGAAGAACGGACGCAAAACCGTCGCCAGGCACGACGAACTCAAGCTCGACAACGTGGATTCGATCACCCTCCTCGTCGGCGCGTTGAGCGGTCAGCAGGCCGGCGGCCCGGTGCTGCCTCGCACTCGTTTCAAGCGAAAATGGGAGAACGACCAATTCGCCCCACGCGTGACGCACCTGCAGTCGGACACCTTCCCCGATGATCCGATCGCATTGAGCGGTCTGCACGCACTCCACCTCAACTCCGCTCGCGCCATCAACCTGCGCACCGAGCAGGCCGCTGCCCTCTCGATGTGGGTGCTCGGCGGAGGCCACCTGATTTTGGCGGTGGATCAGCCCGGTGATGTCACCGGCACGCCATGGCTGGCAGACCTCGTTCGCGCCCGGTTCGGCCCGATGCAAAACACCGCCGTCGGCCAGGCGCTGCATCGCTGGGCCGCCGGCGGAGGCGACTCAACCGTTGGCAGCACGGACGACGCTTTCGCCGCCGGCCAACTCGCCGCAGCAGAAGTGCGCCTGGCCAACGGCACGGTACTCTTCGAACTCGACAACCGGCCGGTCGCCGCCGAGGCCAATCGAGGCCTTGGCCAAGTGAGCGTGCTGGGCTTCAACCCCGAGCGCGAGCCGTTCAAGTCGTGGACGAACCGCGCCTGGTTCTGGGCGCGGTTGGCCAAGATTCCCGGCGCTTGGTTTGAAGAGGACGCCCCCCAGCGGTACGGCCGGTTGCATATCGACGGCGTTTACGGCGCGATGCTCGACAGCCGGCAGGTCAGCAAGCTGCCGGTCATCTGGCTGCTGCTGCTGCTCGCCGCCTACCTCGTCATCATCGGGCCGGTGGACCGAATCTGGCTCAAGCGCATCAACAAACAGATGCTCACATGGCTGACGTTCCCGGCGTACGTGGCGATCTTTTCGCTGCTGATTTATTTCATTGGCTACAAGCTGCGCGCCGGCCAGCTCGAGTTGAACGAACTGCATATTGTCGATGCGCTGCCGGGCCGGCAGGAAGTGATGCGCGGCCGCAGTTACGCGTCGATTTACTCCCCCTCGAACGACGACTACCGGCTTGGCGGCGGTTTCGCGCAGGGTGTCATCCGCTCCGAGTACGGCGGCGCCTTCCAGGGCAACATGGCCTCCACCCTGCGTGTACAGCGCGACCCCGGAAAAATCGAAGCCAGTGCCCGCGTGCCGATCTGGACCAGCCGCCTGCTCTGCTCCGAATGGATCGCCCCGGACAATGGCGGGGTCACGGCGACCCTCACCAAAAAGGGATCATCCGACTACGAGCTGGCCCTCCAGAATGGACTCGACAAGGCGATCACCAGCGCAGCGTTGCTGGCGGATGGCAAAGTCACCAAGCTGGAATTGCAGTTGCCGCCGGGCAGCACACGCACACTCCGCATCCAGACTGCCGCGTCTCCTTATGTCGAGAATGAATTGGGAAGCATCAATCTCGGCAGAAGGTTCCAGGATGCCGTGAACACCCGAAACCGGGCGTTCGGCGACACCGAGGGCGGACGGATCGATCCGGTATTGATGAACATCATCACCTGTTCCCTCCCGGCGCTCCTCAGAACTGGTGAAAATCAAGCAGGCCCACTCGTTGCCGACTTCAGCAGCTCAGGCGGGCTCGATCTCTCCGCCCACGCCGAACGCGGCGGAACCGTGTTGTTTCTGCTGGCGGAAGATCACGCGCCGATTCCGTCCACGGGACTTTTTGAACCCCAGCTTGGCCAAGCGCGAACGCTGTACCGTATCCCACTCGAAATCACCGAAACCGACTAACGCCTGGCCAAGCGCAAACAAACCGATACCATGTCAGACGAATCACCCACCCTGCCGCCGCCTGTTTCCAGCGCCGCCGTCGAGACGTTCGGCCTCACGCGGCACTACGGCAGCCTCACCGCGCTGAACCAGCTCGACCTTACCGTGAATCGCGGCGACCTGTTCGGCTTTATCGGCTCGAACGGCGCCGGCAAGACCACCACGCTGCGCATCCTCTCGACCTTTCTCTCGCCATCGACCGGCACCGCACGCGTCCTGGGCCACGACGTCGTCCGCGAGGCGAACCAAGTCCGCCGCATCCTCGGCTACATGCCGGACTTCTTCGGAGTATACAAGGACATGGAGGTCACGGAGTATCTCGATTTTTTCGCCGCGTGCTACCGCATCGGCGCGGCCAGGCGCGAGCAGACCATCAGCGACGTGCTCGAACTCGTCGGCTTGAGCGAAAAGAAAGGTTCACTCATCGGCGCGCTCAGTCGAGGCATGCAGCAGCGGATCGGCCTCGCCCGCGTGCTTGTGCATGACCCGGAAATTCTTCTGCTCGACGAGCCGGCCAGCGGACTCGACCCGCGCGCGCGTATCGAGATGATGGCCATACTGCAAGAACTGCAGCGTCTCGGCAAAACGATCCTCATCTCGTCGCACATTCTCAGCGAGTTGCAGTCGCTCTGCAACCGCGTCGCGATCATCGAGAAGGGCAGCCTGATTTACAGTGGCCCGGTGCAGGGTGTGCAGGATCAGTTCACGCAAAAACCGGGCTACCGGCTTCGCGTGGCGGACAACTCGGAACGCGCGATCGAACTGTTGCACGAACATCCCGAAATCGCCAAGGCGGAACTACAGGAGGAAAGCGATCACATCCATGTCGCACTGGCCGACGGCCAGATCAACGGTAGTGTGATTGCATTGATCATTGTCAACGGTGGACTGCAACTCACTGGGCTGGAGGAAGTTGAAATGGATCTCGAGGACGTGTTCCTGCAGGTCACGCGTGGCGAAACGCAGTAACCGCCCCGCTGCTCAGTCGCCGGTGAACCGGTTAACCCGCGAGCGCACGTCCTCGCGAAACCGCTCAATGCACCCATCAACATATCCGGCAATATCCAGCGACGGATCGTCCACGAGCGGTTTCAAATCCATCGCATAGCTGGCCATCTTTGAGTGATCAACCGCATGCGAATCGTAAAACGTTGCGTTGCCCCGCAGCCGCCCTTCCAGCGCGAGGTCGTAGCGTTTGCCGCCACTGATCTGTGAATCGAAAATACTGATGAGTGCGCGAACTAAATTGGGCCGGTCATTCAATTCGAGCAGCACCTTTTCACTATCGAGCAACCAGTTGAGATCGCGCCAGACTTCCACACCGTAAATCTTCGCGGGCCGAACGTCCTCCGGTAGTTCGCGCAACGCCCGGATCAGCGGCACGACCACCGCGACATGCGTGTCGTGTTTGTCGGCGAGGTTGTGCGTGTAAATCACCTGCGGCCTGGCCGCCGCAAGGATCGTCCGCAGGTCAGCGGCGTAGTCGCCGTTGCCCGCTTCTTTCACGGCCGAACTGGGATAATCGAGTTGCGTCATGAACGCGTACTCGGCGACGACGGCTGCCTTACGCTGCTCCTCGGCGCGCACGACCTGCATCTGCTCGTCGGTGTAGTCGGCATACTCGTTGGTTCGCGAACTGCCGGCGCCGTTGGTCACCGTCACGCCGCCGAACCATTGCTGCGGCTGCTTGTAGCAGGCGAGGATGCCGTGCAGCGCCATCACCTCGAGGTCATCCTGGTGCGCGCCGACACCGAGATGCGTCGTCCGGCTTAGCGCCTGGCTTGGCTCGGTGTCGTCGGGAATAAACAAGTCGGCGTTTGGGTTGGCAAACTGGATCATGATCGTAACGAGGAGTGCGGTCAGGGAGCGCCGCTTGGCCAAGTCAATCCACTTGAGCAAGATTCGTCAAGTGCCGGGCCGCTTGGGCGCTAGCACATTCACTGTTTAATCGTCAAGGCAAACAGTTTCGAGTTGTTGAGGTGAACTCGCAGCTGATATCGGCCCGCCGCCACGTCCGCCATCGTTTTCCCCTTCCATTTCACGGGATGTTGCAGGCTGTTCCCGGTGATGGCGATCGAGTGATCCCGCGTGAAGCCGGCAACTCGATAGCCTTCAGCCGTCAGAAGTTCGACCCGCACCTCGCCGCCGGTGGCATCTGCGTTAAGCGTTAGTCGCTTCATGTTGCCCAGTTCAACCGGCTTGAGTGTGGCCTGGGCTATACTGCCCGTTGGCTCGATGGCAACGAACCGGTCGCGCGGAAGAGTTGCGAGTCCGATACCGCTAGCGTCATTCTCCAGATCGGAATTCCATCCGGGATAGGCGCCGTAATAAAACCTGATTTCCTCTGGCAAATGGATTGGCGTTGAACTGGTCCAAAGGCATCCCGCATCAAACGTTTCACCATCTCCTGTCACCGGGAGAAACATTTCATCCTGAAACGAACGGTGCCAATGGATGCCATCCCTGCTCAAGGCCAACTCGGCCGGCATGTTCCCACTGCCACCCCGATCGAACCCACCAAAATCGAGGCGTTGCAGCAAGGCGAGATAAACACCGTGAAGATAAAACACAGATGCCCCGTGTATCTGTCCCGGATCGTCGTCGACTGGAACAAAGATCAGTTGAGGCATCGACCAGTGAACAAAATCTTTTGACTCTGTACGGATAATGGCCCGCTTCCAGAAGCGACGCCCATCGGGGGCGTCAATCCAAGTTTTGGAATAGATGACAAAGCAATCGCGTTGGGGATCCCACATCAGGTCAATCACATCGCTGATTGCCGGACGGATGGGCGGCTCACCCTGACTCTCAGCGGAAAATGGAGGCTGAGTGGGATTACCATAAGCTCCCTGTAGAAGCGGCGCTTTTGAATGTTTCACCCAGTGAATCCCATCACGAGAAAAGGCAACGCAGAGCCCCGGAACCTGTCTGCCTGCAACATTCACAAAATCCCAATAGGCCATTTTATAACGCTTCTCCGTATCGGAATCACGATGATCCACAAGGACCGACGCGCCGTAGTTGACACTTCGTCCACCGTTGCCCACCAGGACAATGTTGGTGTTGTGGTCGCCGTTATAATCAAAGAGGTCAAGATTTGGTTTTTCCCAAACCACTCCATCATTGGAAGTCGCGTAGCAAACCACGACCCGCCGCGTCGGATCATTCGCGCGATTGCCGGAATAGGACTGATACCAACATTGGTGCAGACCGGTTCTTATATCCCGGTAAACGGTGCAATACCCAATGGCCACCTCCCAGGGCTTGGTTTCACCAATCATGGGATTGGCCGCATGTCGCTTGGGTTGCTGAAGAACGCGCCGCGTTCCGGATCGATACAGAATCGCATTGTCATCGACAAACAGGATGGTCCGGTCTCCGGTTTGGGCAGAAGAACCCGAAGACGCCTTTGACTTGGCTGCAACAGCCCCAGCCGTAATGTCCTGCGGCAGCAGGGATAATACAGCCACCATGCCAATTCCGCTTACACTGATAGAAAGAAAATCCCGGTACTTCCGTTGTGCCAACTCCCGGAATAACCCAAGATCAAATCGTTGTAACATCACTCAGTAAGACGGAAAAAAACGTGCATCGATTCAGGGGATAAATTTAACTCCAACCGTGTTTTACCCCGATCGTTTGTCTTTAATGGATTATAAGCCAGCGGTCGCCATTCCTTAAGGTCACGACTGTGCTGGATTTCGTAAGTGTGAAGTGAGTCCCCAGTAACCTCAATGGTTATTCTATTGCCATCAATGACAACAATATCCAATCTTGGCTTGCCGAGTTCTGTAATCAAATCAAGCCGCACAGTTCCGCTGTATATCGTACCGAACTTGTTTGAAACCAGAACAACATAAAACCCAATGTCATCATGCCCTACATTATCAATTCGCAAAATATTCTGGTTTACCCCTATGACTCCTTCTCCCAGTTTAATCCACCGATAACTGAGCGTGCCATTTCGGGCTTCCACCTTAAATAAGACAGTTCCACCAAGGATAACTTCTTCATCGTTAGGGGGCACTGTAATGGCCGGCATATCACCAATGTCAGGATTGTGTCTTGTTGCCGGGTATTCAAAGGGATTGTTGGGATTGGTTCCTGCTTCAACCTCAATTAAATCCGGTGAACCATCCCGATCTGTATCCCCAAGCAGCGGGTTCGTCCCATGCTCCCCGACCTCAACCCCGTCTCCCAAACCGTCCCCATCGCTGTCGCCTTCATTCGGATCGGTCTTGTACCTCTCCAACTCCTCTCCATCCGTCAACCCGTCCCCGTCCGTGTCCGGCTCAAGCGCACTGGTCTTGTGCTCGTTGACCTCCTCTCCATCACTCAAACCATCCCCGTCCGTGTCCCCAAGCAGCGGGTTCGTCCCGTGCTCCCCGACCTCAACCCCGTCTCCCAAACCGTCCCCATCGCTGTCGCCTACATTCGGATCGGTCTTGTGCCTCTCCAACTCCTCTCCATCCGTCAACCCGTCCCTGTCCGTGTCCGGCTCAAGCGCACTGGTCTTGTGCTCGTTGACCTCCTGGCCATCCAAGAGGCCATCCCCATCGGAATCTTTAAGCAGTGGATTTGTGTTGTAGTCGTAAATTTCCTCTCCGTCTCCCAACCCGTCCTCATCGGTGTCACCCACATTCGGATCGGTCTTGTGTGTATTGACTTCAATTCCATCCAACAGTCCATCCTTATCGGAATCCTTAACAAGGACTCCTGTATTGTACTCGTTAAGTTCTTCCTTATCCGCAAGCCCATCCAAGTCAGAATCTGCCGCCAATGGATTGGTTTGGTGAATCTTTACTTCATCCCCATCCAAGAGGCCGTCCCCGTCGGAATCTTTAAGCAGTGGATTTGTGTTGTAGTCGTAGATTTCTTCCCCGTCTCCCAATCCATCCCCGTCGGTGTCGGCAACATTGGGATCGGTCTTATGCGTATTAACTTCCAGGTTGTCATAAAGACCATCCTTGTCTGTATCTATCGTTGTTGGATTACCTGAATCTTGTGCATGGGTACAAACAGAAAGAACAAAGGCAAAAACCAAGGCAATAGACTGATTAACCTTCATCTGCAGTTAGAGCTCTTTGCTTTTTCATCCTAAGCCGCGCCCGAAACAACACAGCCATTCAGCCTTTGGTTTCAAAGCAATTCCTCGACGAGTTCCGGTGGACGGGCGATGACGGCCCGGCGGCCTTTCACAACGATCGGGCGCTCGAGCAGAATCGGGTGTGCCGCGATGGCGGTGAGGATGTCCTCCTCCGGCGTGTCTGGCGAGAGGCCAAGTTCGTCGTACTCGTCCTCCTTGGTGCGCAGGAGGTCGTGCGCCGGCACGCCCATTTTCTTCAGCAACCCGACCAACTCCATTTGGTCAAGCGGCTCCTTGAGGTACTCGACCACGTCCGGTTCCTCGGCGTTGTCCCGCAGGATGCCAAGCGCCTGGCGGCTCTTCGAGCAGCGTGGGTTGTGGTAAATGATCATTCCGTTTTTTCGGCCTGCAGCAGGTGCCGCACGCGGTCGTACTCGGGATTCACGCACTTGGCACCCCAGCGCTTGAGGACGGCCAGCAGGCCGGGATCACTCTCAGTCTTCAGTCCCTGGTCGCCGGTCTCCTTGATCCACCCGTCAAGCAACCGGCGATGGCGCCGCAGTTGCTTTTTGAACTTCGAATCGTTGGCCAGGTTGTGAATCTCGTGCGGGTCGCTGGTCAGGTCGTACAGTTCCTCCGGCGCTTTTTCTGAACCGAAAAAAATCAACTGCGTCTCGTTCATCTCACCGTTGGCCATCATCTCGCGGAACTTTTTGGAGACCGGCCACGGATCCTTGTAACTCGGCTGCATGAACGGCCGGTCGGTGAGGTAGTTTCGCAGGTACTTGAACTGCGGCGTCACCACGGCGCGGATGCGCTCGATGGTGTAGTCGCACCGGTCGCGGGCCGCCACAACGAACTTCTGCTTGGTGTAGCCCTTGGCCAAGAAGTCCGCGCCCTCCATGTGCTTCGGGATCTCGATGCCGGCGGCGGCCAAACAGGCCGGCGCGATGTCGATGCCACTGATCAAATCCTTGCGAACCTGCCCCGCTGCCACGCCCGGGCCAGCTACCATCATCGGCATCTGGATGCCGCCCTCGTAAAGGAACTGCTTGTGCCGATGCAGCTTATAGCCGTGGTCGCTGAAGCAAAAAATCAGCGTGTTGTCGTACAGCCCGTCTCGCTTGAGCGCGGCGATGATCTGCCCGACCTGCTCGTCGGTCTTCAGCAGGCAATCATAGTGGTGCGCGATCTCCTCCCGCACGAGCGGGATATCCGGATAATACGGCGGCACCGGCACCTTGGCACGGTCGATCGATTCGGGTGCACGCCGGCCAAGTTTGCCACCGCCGAGCTGGACCTGACCAAAGAACGGCTGCCCCTTTTTGCGCCCCTTCCAGCACTCGCCGGCGACCAGCAATGCAGGGCCCCAGCCGCGTTTCCTCGGCAGGAAATCGTACATCGCACCCGTGTCGTGCTTGAAATTGTAGTCGTCCTTGCCGCCCTCATTGAATGTCCAGTAACCGGCGGCGCGAAACATTTCCGGCAGCGTCCGCACGCCCTTGGGCAGGCGGATGTCATCGAACACCGGCCCCAAATTCTTTCCGCGGAAGTTCGCGCGGCCGCTGCGGTGGTTATGAATCCCCAGGCTCGTCTGCATCGCGCCGACGATGATCGCCGAGCGCGTCGCCGAGCAGACACCGGCCGGCGTGTAAAACCGGTCGAACCGAATCCCGCTCGCCGCCAGCTGGTCGATGTTCGGCGTCTTGATGACTTGATCGCCGTAGCAGCCGAACCAGCCGCTGACGTCCTCCAGATAAATCCAAAGAATATTCGGCCGCTCGGCCGCCTGCGCTTGGCCAAGCGCAAGCAACAGACTCAAAAAGGAAATCGCTCGTTTCACGAAAGCAAAAATGACACGAACAAACAGGCCGGGCAAGCAAACGAAGCGCGGCCAACGGCAGAAAACCAGACAGCGTTCCGCCTCCGCGCTTGGCCAAGGTTGTCTCGAGCCCCGAAGTGTGCTTTGATTTCGGGCATGAGGCACACGGTTTTCACCGTTGCCATGGCTGCGGCTATGGCCGGCTGCGGCGGCGGGGAACACAGCAGAACGCATGCTGCCCCGGAACCCGTTCCACCCGCCGCCCCAGCCAAGGCCGAGCCTGTCCCGCAAACGGTTGGCGATGCCAACATCAACCCCCAACCCGATTCGGCGGGCAAGGCCATTCAGCCGATTCAGCACGAACCCATCATAAAACCGACGAAAGCCGCCGAGGAAAAAATCGTCAAGACTGATGCCGAGTGGCGGGGTATGCTGACGTCCGAGGAATACCGCATCCTCCGCCTAAAGGACACCGAGCGGCCGTTCACCGGCAAATACGATCATCATTTCAAGGACGGCACCTACACCTGCAAAGGCT
>MPLY02174135.1_pt1 | contig 19266 bp, 20 predicted proteins | sample 1617301 | NCBI WGS metagenome assembly MPLY02 (sample SAMN05944805, study PRJNA350692) | marine metagenome | biome: marine; feature: ODZ; material: water; isolation source: 140 m water sample filtered on 0.2 um supor filter | place: Pacific Ocean | collected 2012-04-08 | depth 140m m
GCCCCTTTCAGGTAGACCATCCGATAATCCCAGATAACATCGAAGTTCCAGTCATACATGACGGTCTCCTGCGGTAACCCATGAGCTCGTGGCGACACCCAGCTTTTTACATAACTTTAGATTACTCTGCATTGAAACTGATGCGCTCTTTAAGTACGCTGCAAGAACTGTTTGCAGTTAAATGGTTTTGTCTATAGGTTGTTAGTATGTTTGAACACTCAGTATATACCACGAAACTTTAGTAAAAAGCCTGCCTGGAGCACGAAATTAACTGGTCTTCGCTCCCATGTGCCCAAGGCGGATAGTTTTCAGGCGTTGACCTCTCCACCAAAACTTGGCTGCCGCTCGCATCATCGGCGCTCTTTATCTAACCTTAGGGGCACCGGAAATACCGTGTCCAGATGAATAACGCTACTTGACAATAGGGTTGCGGGCCTTTTTGGTATTGGTTAAATCACTGAAAACCTGTGCGTTTTCTACGACCTGCGAGCGAGCCGAAAAGGCGCTCGGCGTCACTATCGCCTCCGGTATTTTGAGTTCCACTGACCGACTACAAAAGGATCGCCCCTGCAAACTGTGAGTCTTGCTGGCCGGGATTTGAACTTAGCCTAGATCAGGAGCTGAACCGAGAAAAGGCCGTTAGGGGAACCCGCCACCAGACAGGTTAATGCTTAAAAACTTATTCTTTGTTCCAATCTGGCCACTGTAAAAAAGGATATAACCTATTTTTCAATGAGTTATTAAGAAAATTCAACTCTTACTCACATATCATAGCCTTGCCATTTTCCGATTTGGTTGACTAGATGATAGGACCTTAGACAAACTAAGGCTGCTGTTAGCCCCCCATCCGGCAAAGGAGACACAAGCTAAAGGAGGAATTAATAATGAAGTTGATTGCTATCAGGAAATTTTTGATCGCCTTATTTTCGGGCACTTTGTTAACGACTTGGATGAGTGTCGCGTCTGCAGAGGGCATTGTCCTCAACATGGTTGGTGCCTGGCCACCGAAAATTTCGTCTGCCGCAGACGTTGGTATTCGTTTTATTGAAGAAGTTAATAAACGAGCAAAAGGGAAGCTCACGATTAACTTCAAGGGAGGTAAAGAAGTCGTACCTACGTTTGACCAGCCAGAAGCGCTTGTACGCGGAGTATTCGACATTTGGTACGGTGCGCCTAATTACTGGGCTGGAATCGCCCCAGGCGGCTATGTTACGGAAATGTCCCCCTATGACATTCCTGACAACGGTCCAGGTAGTGAGTTGTTTGATTTCATGGTCAAGATGTACGAGAAAAAAGGCGCCCGGTATCTAGGACACTTTTCAGGTGACGTAGGTACAGGCAATCATTTCATGTACACACAAACGGAAGTTTCAAGCATTGGTGATTTGAAGGGCATGAAAATTAGGGTACCCCCTTTGACTCGGTTTTTTGTGAAATCTGTTGGTGGGGAGCCTGTTACCTTACCGCCGTCAGAGGTATATCTGGCCCTTGAGCGGGGAACCGTCGAAGGGTTTACCTGGCCGTACTACGACGGCTTCACCAGTTTTGGCTGGCAGGAAGTATCGAAATATGTGATTGGCCACCCGTTATACCGAGATGGTATCAGTATCATGATGAACCTGGATAAGTGGAACAGCCTACCAGCAGATACACAACAGATCATGCTGGAATCAGTTGCCACAATACAGGAATGGTCTCGAGGTTGGATATCTGCTTATCAAAACACTCAATTAGCTGGCATGATCAAGGGTGGTATGAAGGTTATCCATTTTTCTGAGGATGAAGCGAAAAGCTGGAACGATGTTTCTAACTCTGCACTCTGGGCTCACTTCAAGTCGGCCATGAGCGCTGAAGATTATTCGACAGCCCGGCGTTTAATGGGCTACGATTAGTTTATTGATCGTTTAAATCGCTGTAACACAGCAGGTCAGGTAAGAATAAACCTGACCTGCTTTTTTTCGTCGTAAATGCTAGTGACACTATTAAACGCTAACATTAAGATATTGATACCGGCATTTTCAATGAAGACATTGGTGAAAATATTCGATCAAACCCTACTTTGGGGGGGAATCCTGTCTGGATGCACCCTCATCATTATCATGTTTATGGTAACCGTCAAAGTGTTTTTCCGTTACGTCTTACACGAAGGCCTTATCGGTATCGATCTTCTAAGCGGAACTCTGCTTGTTTACATGACTTTTCTTGGCGCCGCTTGGATTCTGCAGCGTGAAGAACATGTGATCCTTGATCTATTATTAAGCCGCGTAAAACCGGCGTTATGTCGGTGGATGAATTTCACGAGTTCATTACTGGGTGCCGCAGTTTGTTTAGTTATAACGGTGTTTGGTATATTGGAATCAGTTAGCTCATTTCAGCGTGGTATTTTGATTCCCGCTGAGATTGAAATTCCTCGAGTAGTCAACCTTGGAGTCATTCCAATCGGTTGCTTTTTTCTGTGTTGTCAATTTGTGCGCCGGGCGATATCTTATTATTTAGCGTCAGACGATAACATCAGCCTTTCGAAAAACGGAAACGGAAGATAAATGGATTGGCCGGTCCTGATGGTGTTTTTTTTTGGCGGCCTTGCTGTCCTTTTGCTACTTGGTTTACCAGTAGCATTTTCATTCATGCTGATTAACGTTATCGGTATATACGTATTCTGGGGTGGGTTGATAGGCTTAGAGCAATTAATTCTCAGTATAGACAGTTCTATTTCGACCTTTGTACTTGTTCCAGTCCCGATGTTTATCCTCATGGGAACAGTAATTTTCCACTCTGGAATCGCGTACCGCATGATAGATGTTTTAGACGAGTGGTTAGGACAGGTTGTTGGCCGTCTTGCCCTCTTGGCAATTGGTGCTGGTTCTCTTTTTGCAACGCTTACCGGGGTCGCTATGGGCAGCGTTGCTATGCTTGGTTCTACGCTAGTACCGGATATGGAACGTCGAGGCTACAGTAAATCAATGTCGATTGGGCCAATATTAGCCAGCGGCAGCCTGGCAATCATGATTCCACCAAGCGCCCTGGGGGTAATACTTGCCAGCCTTGGCCAATTTTCGGTGGGCAAACTTCTTGTGGGTATCCTGCTTCCAGGCATTCTACTGGCCGTCGTGTACGCAGCCTATATCGTTATCCGTTGTCTTATCCAGCCTAACCTGGCACCTGCCTACGACGTAGAGCCGACCCCGATCTGGCCGCGAATCAACAGAACTATTCACTACGTGGTTCCGTTAGTAACAATTATCGTAGTTGTAATTGGTACGATTTTTTTCGGTATCGCAACTCCTACCGAAGCAGCTGCCTTAGGTGCGCTATTTTGTTTTCTCCTGGTAGCAATCTATGGAAAACTGAACTGGGAGGTCGTAAAAAAATCAGTTGCAGCGGCGACTTCGATCTCCGTCATGGTATTTATTATCCTCACCGGGTCCACTGCATTCAGCCAGATTCTTGCTTTTACCGGAATTACGGTTGGTATTACTGAGCTGGCGCTGACCTGGTCAGAACACCCCATTTTTATTCTGTTAGCCATGCAGCTTATCCTCCTTCTACTTGGTATGTTTGTTGAGCAGACCTCAATTGTAATGATCACAACACCTATGTATTTTCCGATTGTCAGCACTTTCGGTTGGGACCCGGTCTGGTTTGGCGCGATCATGCTCCTAAATCTAGAGCTAGCGACGATATCGCCACCGTTTGGCCTGTCATTGTTTGTGATGAAAGGAATAGCATCAAAAAACACAACAATGGGTGATATCTATCAAGCAGCGCTTCCCTTTGTTGGCTTAAACCTGTTAGTCATGGCCATAATGATCACGGTACCAGGGACCGTACTATGGCTACCAGGCCTGATGAAATAAACTCAACGACCAGGATCGTAAACTAGCTTGGCATATTCAACGGCTATATCCTGAATCCCTAGTCGAGTGACTCCATTCTGCCAACACCGAAAATTGCTGGTATATAGTGTGGTGCGTCAATTGCGCGGCTGAAACGTGTTTTGGTCACAACTGGATTAAAAGGGTATGGTGGCTGAACTACCTGTAGATCCGGTTCAAGTTTAGCGGCAATAAATTCCGGGCCTTTACGATCCAACATTTCTGTCAGTGCTATTTTTAATTCTCTGGTGCTGGTCACTGTCTTGGCCCGAGCTAGCCCCAAACTCTGAGCAACTGCAGCAAGATCCAATCCTTGGTTAGTCAGGGGCTGTCCGCCTGACGCTGCGTGAACCCCATTTTGCATCAAGATAATCGTCAAGTTATCGGGAGCAACTGCACCAACTGTGGCAAGCGCCCCCATGTGCATAAGCAAACCACCATCCCCTTCAACGACAATAACTCGTCGATCAGGCTGAGCCGATGCTAATCCCAGGGCAAATGGCAAGGCAAGACCCATCGCGTCTTCAAAATAAAAATTTTCTGGTCGGTCATTAATTGCCGCCCACAAGTAAGATGAATTACCAAGGCAAGTAACCACCAGCGCATCTGCTGGCATTCCTTTTGCCAGCTCTTTGAAGTAATCTCTGCGGCTTGGGATTTTCGCATTCACCACTGCACGTCCTCGCGGCCCATCAAAAGAACGAATGGTAAAGACGCCTCCTCAGAAAATGCTGCAGCCTGTTCAACCTGCTGGCTGATTGGCGCATCAGGTCGGACCACGGCATGATGCAGGCCCATTGCCCTCAATACAGGTAATGTTACCCGACCTTTAGGAATATGAAAAAAAGTCGAGTCATGTATGGTGCCACGAAACGAAGCCAGAATTAGCAACGGTATCTGATAGCGCATAGCCAACGACACCAACCCGGCTCCCATTGTGAGAATCCCAACGTTTTGAATAAAAAGCGCCGTCCGTGTACCACCAACCCGGGCACCGCAGGCAACAGCAAGCGCCTCTTCTTCATGCGTGGCACGAATGAGTTGCATGGTAGCCTCATTTTCTATCTCAACCAATAGTTGGCCCAACCAACTGTCGGGCACAGTAACAGCTGTACGAAATTCTTGGTCGCGAAGTGTTACCAGAAGTTGCGATGGACGATGTTCGAGAACTTCAGTCACAGGTGGGAGCCCATTAGTCTTACTCTTTCATTAACTGCACTGAGATTCAATCCACAAAACTCGTTCCCGAAATCCGAAGGAGACGTGACCGCGGCTGGATCTATTCACTTAGATCATGTGGAATAGATGATGGCACGAATCGGGGTCGGTTTGAAACCGGCTGCATTATTCAGGCACTCTGGGCAATTTGATAGAACTGCCAAGACATCCTGTTCCGCACGTAAACTGACGTAGTCTCCTGGTTTGGAGATGCCTGGGACAATACCTATCGCACCGGATTCGGCAACTGGCACGCGCATGAAAAAGTTAACATTGGCAACGATGTCTTTTTGATCCAGGCCATGTTTAGTGAGCTCCCTCTCAAAATTACCCTGACAACCGTTGCCGTTATTTTTCCCGAACCGTACATCATCGACTTCGACTGAACAACAGCCATATATCGTGTCATGGAAACCACAGGTGTCCTCAATTATGGTCATCAATTTACGCGCTCGCACCGACCATAGTGCCGCACCTTGGCCTAGGTAGATGTTCCCATTAAGTTTGATTGTGTTTGCGGCGTTGTACCTATCAGCTAAGTCATCGAAACTATAACAAAGGAAATCCACTGCCTGCTGTCCTTCAAGATCAACTAAGCGAAGCACATCACCTGCAGCTAGCTTGGCGCTCCAGGGCTCACCTTCGGGAACGACGGTGTCTTGCAGTATCGTCCCACCTTCAATCGGGTTAGTGAAAGTCATACCTTCTCCAGTTGTCGATCAATTATCAATTTGGTGGTAGGTATCTTAAAGTATGCAAGAAACCCCCACCCGTCCAACAGCATAACCTTCCTGGTGAGAAGAAGTCATCAATGACGGGATATCCCGGATTTTGCCTTGTCACTGAACTGGCTCGCTGCTGGAAAAACGTCGGTACTGTCTGCGCAGCTCACCCCAGTGAAAAGCGTCTCAATATCGCGCGCGACTTCGTGCTGATCCCTTTCCAGCCACTGAAGCCAATACACCTTCAGATAAATCGTGACACCGGATATCGAATGCATATAACGTTAACGTAATAAAAATAACGTAAACGTCACTATTGCATTACACAGGCTTGGGGAAAAGAATGGCTTCGCGGTATAGGTAGAATAATGGGAGATACTCAATATTCCCCTACTTTAACGGTGAGGAATTGAAATGCTCGCGCATGCGACCCTCTCGGTTCGCCATTATGAGCCCGGCCAGATGGACTTGGTCCATGATTGGCATCAGATCGTGTTGCCAATCGAGGGTACGCAGGACGTTGACTTTGGCCATACCGAAGGCACCATCGCTGCCGAGCGGGGTGTACTCGTCCCCCAGGGCCAACCCCATTTGATTCGCACCCGAGGCCGAAACCGTTTCATCATTGTCGATATTCCGTGTCCAACCAACTGTGCCTGGCTCATGCCGCAAGACATCTGGCGCAACGCCACTGCTGAACCCTTTTTTAATCTTGATTCCGGATTGCGCCACCTTGTTGGATACGTAGCTCACGACTTAACCAATGAGGCACTTGGAACAACAACTGCTACTCATATGGCTGGCCTCGTTATTGATGCGCTTACCAGCCGGCTCCGTCGCAGCTGGAAGTCCGCCGCAATCTGCCGGGCGCTGGAATTGATCCACACCCGTTACGCGGAGTCACTCACGGTATCCGATCTGGCCGCTGCCGCCGGCCTATCGCCAACCACTTTTAACGAACATTTTCGTACAGCAGTAGGCCGTACCCCCCGCAATTACTTTATCAGAGTGCGTCTCGACCATGCGGCACGCCTATTACGTGCGTGTGATCTCTCAATCGCTGAAATTGCTCTGGCTACCGGCTTTTCCGACCAGAGTGCACTTACCCGTAGCATGCGTCGCCAACTCGGCATAACCCCCGCCCACATACGGGAAAAGGCGCGTCAGCCCACAGGCTCTTCTCGCCAAAAAAGTTTCGACTAGAGGCCGTTGCCCAACTGATTGCTTCCCGCGTCACTATTTTTGCCTGTAGAAAACGTCCAGATTTCCGTTGATTTAACCAAGACCAGCGCGGCCCGACACCCTATTGTCAAATGGGTGTATTTGTCTGCGCAGGTAATTCCTAGCCTGCCGGCGGTGATAAAAAGAGAGTACTGATAATGCAAGTGGTGGTTGAGTTTTTTGGTCAGGCACGGCAAATCACCGATGCGTCAGAAATAGAACTAGAGTTAAAGGACGGCGCGGCGGTTTACAACATGCTGCAAGCATTGGCGTCCGTCTATCCGGTTTTTCTAGAAACTGTTATAGACGCTGCAAACTGGTCGCTCAAACCCTGTTTTATCCTTAACCTCAATGGTAAAACGATGATCAAGGATTCTGACTTTGCCCTGCCTGCCGGCTCTCGTCTTAATTCTTATGTCGGCTGTGGTAGGGGGGTAAGATGAACGGTTATACGGGCAAGGCATTGATCGTCGATTTGGCCGACCGAAATGCGATAGAACAAGCGCTCGCTGAATCGTTACTCCGTGATTATCTTGGCGGAGCAGGACTCGCGGTACGCTTACTCTATGATCATCTCACCCCGGGGGTCGACGCCCTGGATCCAGACAACGTCATTGTATTCAGTTGTGGTTTGTTTGCCGGCACCATTGTGTCAGCATCAGCAAAACATGCGGTTGCAACTAAATCCCCTCTCACCGGCATGATTGGTGATGCGATGGCTGGGAGTTTTTTTTCCCATACTCTAAAGCGTGCCGGTTACGATGCCGTAGTCATCAAGGGAAAAGCCGAGGTGCCGACCTATCTATTCATTGACGATAGTGACGTCTTTTTCCGCAATGCAGAAGCGATTTGGGGTCAAGGTTGCTTCGATACTGAAGAATTTATTCGCGAGGAGCTTGGCGATGAGGCAATACGGGTTTCATCGATCGGTCCAGCGGGTGAGAACCTGGTGCGTTACGCATGCATCAGTAACGATCGCGGTCGGCAGGCAGGGCGTACTGGGCCGGGAGCCGTCATGGGATCCAAAAATCTAAAAGCCATTGCGGTACGTGGATCTGGTGTTGTCAGTGTCGACAACAGCGCAGCTGTCTATCAAGTTACCCGTGAGCTAAATACTCTTGCGCAAGGTCCGGCTACTGGGAAATATCGCCACCCAGGCACGAACGGCAATGTTCTCGTTTTGAACCGTCTCGGTGTTTTCCCCACCCGAAATTTTCAAAGAACCGAATTTGCCAAGGCCGATCATATATCCGGTGAAAATATATACCGCCATTACCATGACAAGACTGTAGCCTGTGCAGCCTGCCCCATAGCTTGCGAACAAATCATGAGGGTTGCCGGCGCAGAACCCCATGAAGGAGCACGAGTTTCGCTTGATTACGAAACTCTGTTCGCACTAGGCCCGTGCTACGATATCGATGATATACCAGCGATCATTCGCGCGGCGGAGTTATGTGATGAATTCGGCTTGGACACTATCAGTACTGGCGTGACTATTGCCTGGGCGATGGAGGCTTTCGAGAAGCGATTGCTCAACGCCCAGGATGGATTCGAATTGCGCTTCGGTGACGCCGAGGCAATGGTCGCCGTGATCCCGATGATCGCCCAGCGTGAAGGGCTAGGCGCACTTCTAGCTGAAGGATCGAGAAGAGCTGCTGAGACGCTAGGCAAAGATAGTGACTACTTCGCCATGCACGGCAAGGGGTTGGAGTTCGCCGGTTATGATCCACGCGGGATGAAGACTTACGCCCTCGGACTTGCAGTTGGTACGCGGGGAGCGTGCCATAACCGGTCGCTAGCCTACGAACCAGACCTTCAAGGGCAAGTCGACCGTCATCTGGCAGAAAAGGGACGCGGAGCACTGGCGATGAAGCAAGAAGATATCGCGGTGACACTAGATTCGGTTGGAGTCTGTAAGTTTTTGAGGGGCTGTTTTAGCGACATGTATGAAGAACTAGCTCACCTTTATACCAATGTGACCGGATGGGATATGAACTCGACCGAACTCCGCCGAGCAGGCGAGCGGATTTCCAATCTCAAAAAACTATTCAACATTCGCGAGGGTTGGACACGAGATCTTGATCGGTTGCCACCACGAATTCACGAAGAATCCGTTCCCGATGGCCCAGGGAAAAACATTCCCTTCCCAAGGGAAGAGCTAGAGATTATGGTGGCAGACTATTATGAGGCCCGCGGGTGGACAGCCGACGGTAGGGTGACCCAACCAACGCTAGATCGCCTGGGATTAGCGGATGTCCCGTCGTGACCATGACCGCACCTGTACCGCTCTCACCTGAGGCCCGGTTTGTAGCCTGCGATCCCGAATTGTGTGTCGGATGCCAGTTATGCGAATTCGCTTGCGCTACTGTGAAGGATCCGTATGCCAACATCCTCAAGTCCCGTATCCGTGTTGCCCGCCATGAACCAAGTTTGATGGTCTCAGTGGCCTGTCGTGGGTGTGACGATCCGGCTTGTGTGCGGGTATGCCCACAGGAAGGAGCACTCACCATTAACGTTGATAACCGCTTGATCGATGTCGACAATGACATCTGTGACGGCTGCGGGTGGTGCATAAACGTATGCCCGTTTGGTGCTGTTCTTCTCGACACCGATACCAAACGAGTAGTGATCTGTGATCTTTGCGCTCAGCGTGATAATGGTGCCGCCTGTGTCGAAATCTGCCCCAAGGATGCCTTGGAGATTGCATCTATCGAGATCATAACTAACAAAGCTAATGGCACTGCGGTACAAGCCTTGGTGAAAGAGCTTAATACTTAGCCAGGATTAACTCTAAAAGATGGGGCGTATGAACAGCGAACCGAATACCTTGGTAACTGACCAGCGTAAGTTATCAATTTCACCCCGATATCAGTATGTAACGTGCTCAAGTGCTCTGTGTGTTGGCTGTCAGCTTTGTGAGTTTGCTTGTGCCATGTTCAAAGATGAAACAATGAATGTCCTTCAGTCTCGAATTCGTCTGGTGCGCGTCGAGCCGGTACAGATGAAATCGATCGCTTGTCAGTCCTGTGCTGATCCAGCTTGCCTAAAGATCTGCCACCTGCCCGGCGCGATGTTCATTAATGCAGAAAACGGCTTAGTCGCCATTGACGAGGACATTTGTGATGGCTGCACCCACTGTCTCGAGGCATGCCCGTTCGGCGTCATCGCCCTAGATCCAGACACTAAGTTAGCCAAAATTTGTGATTTGTGCGCAGATCGAGCAGAAGGGCCAGCCTGCGTGGAAATCTGCCCGAAGGATGCCTTAGAAGTTTTAACTCCTGAAGTGATTGCTCAGAGGAGTCGCAAAAACGCGTTGCACCAACTACTGGCAGAATGGGGAACAACTGAGTCTGAATCTATATGCGCTACTGTTGAGTAGCAGAAAGAAATCATGAACGAAGGAAAAATTAATTATGCCGAACTTGAATGACGTGGTAGACCGGGCCATCAGCACCGATGTGCTCATTATAGGCAGTGAGGGAACCGGCGCTCGTGCTGCTCTCGAAATTCAAAAGGCGGGTCTCGACGTTACCGTAGTGACCAAGGGCGTTATGACCAAAAGCGGGGCAACTCTAACCGCGGATGGAGATATTGACATGGACAGTGCGAGTGCCACCGAGCGGCTGGGTGTCAAAGGCGATCTGCGTGACAGTCCGAGAATATTCTTTGAGGATATGGTTAGGGAGTCGAAATATATCTCGAACCAAGAACTGGTTGATATCCACGTTAACGAAGCACCTGATCGAGTTGTTGAGCTGGTTGAGTGGGGTGCCAAAATTGACGGCATCGTATTGGCACAAGGGCACACCTATCCACGTGGAGTTTGGATGCCCGGTGTTGAAATTATGAAGGCGCTTGAAGGGCAGATGAAAAAAGCACCCCATACTCTGGTTGAAAATTTCATGGTTGTCGAACTGCTCAAGAGCGGTGATCGGGTGATCGGGGCAGCCGGATTCGCACTAAACACCGGTGAGTTCTGGGCAATCACAGCGAAGGCCGTGATCATGGCGACTGGTGGTGGTCTTCGACCCTACCCCCACACCACCGCCCCAGAGGAGCTCACCGGTGATGGACAAGCGATAGCTTATCGTGCTGGTACGGAGATGATCGACATGGAATTCCCCATGTTTCTTCCGTACTGTTTGTTGTCGCCGGTGGGCATGGATGGGGTGGATTTTCCATTCCTATTGACCTACTTCCTTGATGCTTACGCGTTGAATCGTAATGGTGAGCGCTACATGTCGAAGTGGGATCCAAAACGGATGGAAAAATCGACCCGGGATATTAATTCTATCGCTCAGGCAATAGAGGCTCTGGAGGGGCGAGGCGGACCCAAGGGTGGGACCTATCTGTCTTTGACCCATCTGCCAGCGAATCTGGTTGAAGATAGTGGTCGCTGGCTCCCGATCGGGATGAACGAATGGCGCTACGGTGAGTTCGACCTTAAAGCGTTCTTACCCGATCTACAGAAAGTCGCTGTCGAGGTCGGCCCAGCATGCCATTACCAAAACGGCGGCATCCAGATCAACGCCCAATGCGAGACAAATATCGACGGCTTATTTGCAGCCGGTGAAGGGACTGGCAGTCTGATGGGTGGCAACCGGATTTCAGGTAATGCGGTCACCCAAACTCAAGTCTGGGGGGTGCGCGCTGGAATCAGTGCAGCAGCCTATGCCAGTGAACACGATGCTGTTGCTCCTGATCCGGCGAAGCTACAAACTATTCGCGACCGCTGTCAAGCTCCACTATTGAAAGATAACGGGCTTTCCCCGATCAAGATGCGGCAGCAACTACAGCAGCTCGCTGGTGACAAAATCGGCGTGGTTCGAGATCAAGCTGGCTTGGAAGAGGGGCTGAAAGGCCTTGAGGAATTGGAGCAGTGTTTGCCCGATCTTGCTACCAAACACAAAGGGAAGATCTACAACCGCGAATGGTTGGAGGCATTACAGATGCCCAATCTGGTTCTTTATATGCAAATGGTGGCAAATGCAGCCTTGACTCGAAAGGAAAGTCGAGGGGCACACTATCGTTTGGATCACCCAAAAAGTGACAATACGGACTGGCTAAAGAACGTTATCGTGTCACAAAAAGCGGGCAAGATGTCGATATCAGCTAAACCGGTGGTCATCAAGCATATCGAGCCGCCCGCGGGGGTTTTCGATTATGGGCACATTCCAGACGGGAGGTGGATCACATGACCCAGGTGCGGAAGATAAAAGTTAAATTACAGCGTTTTGACCCAAATATCTCGGCCCCGGATTTTTCGGAATATGAGGTGCCGGTAGAACCCGGCTCAAGCGTTATGAATGTCCTTACCTACATATACGAAAATATCGATTCTTCGATCGCCTACTATACCTCATGCCGCATTGGTAAGTGCCTTGGCTGCGACATGGGGATCAACGGTACGGTCGACTATGCGTGCACAACACCTGTTCCCGTAGATGATGATTTGACAATAACACCATTACCGGAATATGTAAGAGTCAAAGATGTCACGATCAACCGCGCCCGACCGAAACGTCCGACTGGGAAAAAACCTGTCATTGCCTAGCCCAAGATCAGCCATGAAATGATCGCTTGTCCTGCGCATAACTGGGGTACCGATACCTTGATAACTCACGGCTTTAAATTGTGCCCAGTATTCAGCAAGTTAATATCGAATTTCACACATTCACCCCGATAGATAATATCCGCTACATAGATTGCCACGCCGCTGTCATCTACTACCACACAGTGGGCTTCTGCGGTAGGTGAATTGAGTGCAATGTCTAGTTTTTTAGCTATATTAATATCTGCTGTACCTATGACAAAAGTCTGATGAGCATGTTTTATCTTTATATCGTCCAAAGTAGAGAGAACAAAGAGCGCCGTCTGAGTTCGAAATCGCCTTGGTGATCGGTCAAACACCTCACGAGCTAGGTGTACTTGTGCATAGGCATATGGTTTGTCGCCCCTAGTCTGTAAACTATTGAGAAATACGTAGTCCGCTGCCTCTGCCCCTTCTGCTAGATCTAGGCTAAGCGCCGGTGGCGGCCCCTCAACAGGTAGTTGCTTAGGTACATTATCTTTGATGCTGCTCACAAGCGTATCCCAATCCGTCGCCAGGGGTAACCAATGACGAGCAGGCGGGGTACCAGTTACGAAAGTTCCGCGGCCTTGATAGCGCCGAATCAATCCGTCCTTTTCTAGTAGGTCCATGGCTTGTCGCACCGTAACGCGTGCTACTCCGAATTCTTTCTCCAACTCTTCAAGTGTTGAAATCCTTTCTCCAGGTCTCCACTGACCCTCCGTAATTCGCTGTCGTAAAACTGCCGCTACCTGCGCGTAAAGCGGACTTAAGCTCCGTTCATATGTTTCAATTAATTCACTTGACGTTCTCTTAGTCATTTACTCCCCTCTCTTTTTCAATTCTATGAAAGCCGTTAAATCGTCACTAGATTACCTATCTAACCATCAACTCTATGGAACAAATCTGCTGGTCACATTATCCAAATGAAAAAACATTGCAATTACATTATTGTATGTTTTGCCAACAGTCATGACGACTTTAATAGCGGGATGACCTCCCTCGCTATCGCTTGAATCTGTTCCATTTCGTAGCGGTAGGGAACAAAAATTATCCTGTCTACACCAGCGTCTACGTGAGCCTGTATTTGTTCGAGACACTCGCCCGGTGTACCCATGATTGCACTGTCTGGAGTTGACTTACTCCATTTAGCAAAATCCCACTCCGTATTTAGCCATTCATTCATCGGCCCCTCGACCTTCGAACGAGGACCGACAACTATGGGAATTTGGTTACAACTTGTGAGAGTTGATGGGTCTCTACCAGCTTCTTCAGCAAAGGTACAAACTTTACGCCAATCTGTCGCGAAATCATTTGGTGTGTAAAAGTAGGTCAGCCAACCATCACCCCTTACTCCTGCACGTTTCAGAACACGATCGACATATCCTCCAATCAACAGTGGTGGTCTCGGGCTTTGCACCGCCTTTGGGAACATTCGCGCGTCCCGAAGATTATACGGGCCAAATTCACCTGTCACCCAGTCTTCAGTCAGCAAGTGATTCATGATATCCAAATAAAGATCCATGATTTTTCCACGCTGATGAAAATCAACACCGACAGCATCAAATTCTCGTTTGTACCAGCCGGACGCCACGCCGAGTGTCAGCCGCCCATTAGAAATATGGTCGATACTGGTTAACTGTTTAACTAACGTGACCGGGTTTCGCAACGGTAACACAAGAACACCTATACCTAGTTTGACCTTCTGTGTAGTAGCTGCTAACGCCGCTAGCAGGGTTAATGAATCAATGATCGGAAAACAGGGATCAACGCCCAACAAAATATGATCCCAGACCCAGACTGACTCATAGTTCAACTCTTCCGCGCGTTGTGCGAACCTAATGAGCTGCTGGGTATCCGGCACGTTGGGATAACTCTCGAAATTACCCAAGGCTACGCCGAATTTCACCGATGTCCTCATCCTAACTCCCTATCCGAAACCAGATTAAGCAGTGTAGATGCGATCCGGATCGAATTCCTGCAAAACACTTAACTCCCGGTCGGTAGGTGACTCGGTTGTTTCAATACCGTTTGCTTTGATATCAAAACTTGTGTTGTCCCGGACTTCATTCAAGGTAACGCCTGGATGCAGCGCCTCTACTACCATTTCTCTGGTGACTGGATCAAAGCCGAGGATCGCGAGATCTGTCACGACTTTAAACATTCCTCCTGCAGGTAATCCCGCCTCTGCCCTGCTGGTTCCACCATCGAGAAACCCCGGGCTGGTAACAAAATCAACTTTATCAACAAATCGTCGCCTTTCATGCTTCATTGCGACAATCATCTGCGTCAGGCTGGATATATCATTGCCACCCCCGGTACCAGGAAGGCGAATCTTAGGATTGCTTGGATCACCAATGTAGGAACTATTGAGATTACCGTACTTATCTATCTGTGCACCACCCATAAAGCCGACGTCTACATAGCCTCTTTGAAGCAACAGCAACACATCAGTAATCGGCAATATCATATTTGCTTTACGCGTGCACCGCTGCTCGTTGGTGGACGGTGGCAACTCTCCCGGTACCACAAACGGCCCCAGCACGCCGCCCTCAAATAAGATGGTTAATCCTGGTGCATGAAGACGTTGCGCCAATGTCGCCGCGAGCAACGGCACCCCAACGCCTGCGAATACTACCTGCCCATCTCGCAAGATTCTCGCACTCATGATGGCAAGCAACTCTGAGGAGGTATGGTTTGCTCCCTCAATCATTGACGATACTCCTCCCTCGACGTGAGGCATCGAGCAACTCAGTTACCCCCAACAGGGAAAGGTAATCTGCCCAGTTCTTCGGCTCCCGATAGTAGCGGTTCAAATACTCTTCCACGCCTGCCACTGGATCCCGCCGGGTTGCTTCAGCATAGGCGCCAAGATGTGAGAAAAACGGCTCGTAATTGCCGTAACACTCGTGCGGGGCTGCCCCAAACGGGGCCTCAACTACCGCATCGACAGTAAGGAAAGGTATCTTTGTCTGATCCGGTGTTCGCCGAATCTGGTCATTCGAGATAATCCTCTCAGTGGTTAAAATCACTCGCTTGGCAGCCATTGCTATATCAAGATCCATGAATTGCAAACCATCTAACTGCGCATTGCCGTATTTATCCGCGCGTTGGACATGTATTAAAGCCGTATCCGGATTGAGCGCGGGCAATAGCAGCAACTTGTCATCGGTATACGGACAAATCATTTCCTTGACGCTTTCAGTTACCACGTCACGCACGCCAGACCCGAGCATCGAACGGGTTGGCATAAAGGGTATCCCCATTGCACCAGCACGGTAACGTAAACCCATCGACATATGGCTCCATTCCTCAAACTTGGCCACATGGTTCTCTGTGAAGTGACGCATGACTTGAGAAATGCCCCAAACAATGCCCTGACTAAACCAGCTGGTAATAATGTGGTCACTGACACCCGATGCATACAATAGATCGCCTTCAGTCGAAACGATACTACGGGAGACAGTTAGTTTTCGTCTTCCACTACGGATAAGTGCCCAAAGCATAGCTATTGGCGTCCTGGACATTGTGCAGCCGCCAATAGCAACATGCTCGCCATCACTAACAAAAGACGCCGCCTCTTCGAGTGTCATTACTTTTTCCCGCAGGCTTCGGTCACGAACTGCCGTTTCGTCTCGCAGCTTTTGGTAAGTTTTTGGCAACGTTGATGCGTGTCCCATTTACCGGCCTCTTCTGTATCAATCTATAAAGAAATCTGCTCACCCTACATGAGCTATACCACTGTCCAATTCAAAGCGTTCGATTACCTCATCCCGCATTGGAAAAAATCCAGTGAACTATTCCTTCCTCGGGCTTAACTTCATTTTTGGCAACCAAAATACAACCGCCATTGGCAGGTAACAAAGATAACATCATACTAAACTTAGTATGTTATATTTGCGACTTGAGCTGTCGTTTTTAACTCTGAATAACACGTATGATGGTATTTTGTGCTTTTTATTGATTAGTAATTTATTATTTTCTGAACATATTTATTGCTTTTTCTCGCCCCGCGTTTGGAAACGATCTCAGGATTGATGAAAGTAGGCTCGTTTAAGACTGGTGATGGTGGGACGGTTCTTACCCATAGAACTTTGCGATGAAAAACGGCAAGGCAATTTTCATTTCTTGAATGTGTTGTCGTTGTTATAGGCAACTCAGAGAGAATATCGGCTTTGGCGCGGTTCCCGCGAAATATACGAAGGAGGTGTGGAAATGGGGGCCGACAAGAGACAACTTTATCTCGATATGATCGATCAGAAACATGATCACGCCATCGAGTTCTTGCAAAAAATCATTTCCATTCCAAGTGTCACCGGCGATGAATTAGCGATTCAACAGCACTTAGGAGTATATCTTGAGAGCCTGGGTCTAGACGTCGACATGTGGGAGACAGACTGGGAAGAGCTAAAAAAGCACCCCGGTTACCGTCCTGTAGATCAAGGATATGAAGGGCGCCCTAACATCGTAGCTACCTTGAAAGGAAGCGCTGGTGGGCGTTCGCTACTATTGAATGGTCATACAGATGTCATACCCATCGGGCGTAAGGAAGGCTGGAGCGTAGATCCTTGGGGAGCTGAGATAAGGGACGGGCGGATCTACGGCCGGGGTGCAGCTGATATGAAAAGCGGTGTCGCTGCATTCATTATGGCCATTGATTGCATGCTTTCCGCCGGTCTCAAACCCAAGGGTGACATATTTATAAACCTCGTCATTGACGAAGAATTAAGCGGGCATGGAACTTTGGATACCGTGATCAGAGGATACAAGGCGGATGCGGGAATCTCGGGCGAGACCAGTGGGTTAGCAGTTCAACCCGCCTGCATCGGCCGCATCTGGTTTGAGATTATGATCGTTGGGAAGGCGGCGGGAATTCAAAAACGATACCAGGGCGTAAGTGGCATTACTTTGGGCAACCAGATTGCCCAAGTGGTACAGGAACTTGAAAATACTAGGGTCGCGACAGTGTCCCACCCTCTGTACCCCAATGCACTGGATTCATTGCCTTGCATAATCGGCAGCTTCTCATCCGGTAACTACCCTAGCGCCTTTCCAGACACATGTCTTCTAAAGGGGAGCATCGGAACGCTTCCAGGTGAAGACCATGAAGGAGTGAAACAAAGCCTGGTCGATAAGGTCGCGAATGCGGCAGCGAAAGATTCGTGGATGAAAGATCATCCACCGGAAGTGCGCTTTGTCGGGTTTGATGCCGAAGCTTCACATATTCCTGTGGACCATCCAATTGTTGCTACGCTATGTAAAAACTTTAAAAAGATAACGGGGCGAGATCCGGAAATCAGTGGGCGTCAAGGAGCCGCCGACACAAGATTTTTGAACTCCTATGGAGAAACTCCGACCGTCATCTTTGGGCCAGGATCGTCTGACATCATGCACTCTAACGATGAATACGTTCCCATCGATGACTACTTAACGGCCATAAAAATTACGGCACTCAGCATAGCTGATTGGTGCGGACTGGAATAACGGGAGAGTTAGATTTTCGGTGCTTGAAGGTTGTTATGGCCGTTGTGCGCCACACAAGGAAACTGTGTTATTACTTTCTAGTCCAAATCATCAATTGCATGACTTATGGCGTGGTGCAATTAGCAACCCTTTCTCACAATATCTTCCAGTTTTCTAGCCCGGATGATCTGGCCGTCGAGGCCCGCGTCGCTGACTGAGCTACCGTCAGTAACTGGCTGTAGTAGACGGCCCTTCTCATTGATCCGGCATCACTGTAGTCTATTTGCTGTTGTCCGGCACCATCACCAGTTGGGATACCACCGCGTGGGCCGGCTGCTCGAGCACAAACAGTACACCACGGGCGATGTCGTCAGCCTCTAGGCACAGACCGTAGTTTTCATAGTACTGGTCACCACGTTCGCTGCTCGCAAAACGGGTTGCGGCAAATTCGGTTTTCACCATGCCCGGGAGTACTTCAGAGACGCGAATACCGGTACCAGCGTAATCAGTGCGGAGTGATTCACTGAAACCGTGAACCGCGTACTTACTGGCTACATAAGCACTGCAGCCTGAGACAGGGGCTAGGCCTGCAACAGAACCAATGTTGACGATATGGCCGCCGCCGCGCTCAATCATGCCCGGGACTAGTGCCTGGGTTACCCGCATCAGGCCGATGACGTTGGTGTCGATCGTGCCTGCCCATTGCTCGATGCTCCCCTCATGGAACAACTGCCGCCCACCGATATCACTGCCAGCGTTATTGACCAGTATATCGATACTGTGCCAATCACTGGGCAACTGCTCAAGCAGGCTATCAACCGATGCTTCGCTACACACATCTAGCTCAACTGCAAATGCCTGGCCGTCGATTTCTTCGGCCAGCGCCTGTAGCCGTTCCCGACTGCGGGCCGCACAGATGACTCGCGCCCCCGCTGCGCTCAGCCGCCGCACGGTACTCTGCCCGATACCGGCACTGGCCCCCGTGACCAGCGCCGTCTTCCCTATTAATAGCGCCATGCTCGCTCCTCCTCGGTTATTCCCGGCAACAGTTTGCAACACCCGCGCCAGTATAATGTTCGCGTGACCTCAACCGCCCTGCCAGTGATCTAGGAAAACCGCTATGCCAGAACAAACCCTGCGCGACCTGATCGGTCAACTGCGCACCGAGATCGACCAGCTACCGCCAGCCGACGAGGCC
>MPLY02203017.1_pt1 | contig 19214 bp, 15 predicted proteins | sample 1617301 | NCBI WGS metagenome assembly MPLY02 (sample SAMN05944805, study PRJNA350692) | marine metagenome | biome: marine; feature: ODZ; material: water; isolation source: 140 m water sample filtered on 0.2 um supor filter | place: Pacific Ocean | collected 2012-04-08 | depth 140m m
ATCCTTCAGCCCGACCCGTAGCTGTGACAGCATCTATAGTTAAATCGTTAGGAGTGTCTACCAAATCAAATTGAAGGCCACCTACACCCGTACTGTTGGTGAGACTTACAGAAATATCAACTTGTTCCCCTGCATCTGCCGTTCCGCCCTCTACGTACATTGAGACGGTGGTTCCAACGGCGATGATAGCAGGATCACCAACACTGGCATCCAGTTCATTGCCATCTGGATCAGAAACAATAAGGTCAGAAAGAGAAAGGGAAACTACTGCTGAGCCATAATCGCTGGCATCATAGTGTAGAGCAAAAAGGGGGGCTTCACGAGCATCAATATTATCACCGGCAATACTCATCAGTAGAACCCGGATGTGTCCCTCGCCAAAGTCGTTAAAAGAGACGTCAAATCCTTCCGCTCGACCGACAGCTACCACATCAGTAAGTGGCAACATATTCGGGGCCTGGATAACATCGAACTGGAGACCGCCAACATCATCCATAGTATTCTCAAGATTCGCCTGGACTACTACATCTGACTCATAGGACTCAACCTCAACGTCGCTTAGGGACAGTACAATGTTCCCCTGTGCAAAGGTCAAGATAGGAAGGATCATGAACAGCAAGAGAAAAAAATTTCTTTGTTTCATTTTGACTCCATCTATTATTTTAAAGTTTTCTTTTGTTACTACGTTGACTTGCGCAAGCAGACTAACGTAAATATAACCCGCAATGCACCTTTAAAACTTGATTTATCTCACACTACTTTCTGTTTTAATCTGTGAACCCGATAGATTAGCCTAACTTACAATCAGTGTACAAAATGTCATATAAGTTTTTTCAAGCTAACGATGTGGCTTGCCTTAGATCACATTTCCGTGACATTTCTTGTACTTTTTCCCACTCCCGCAAGGACAAGGATCGTTACGTCCAACCTTCTCACCGACAGTAATCGGCTTCTGTTTCCCCGCCTGTGCAGCCTGCTGCTGAGCCTGACCGTCGCCAGAAGCACCTTGAGGCGGAGCGACTAAACCCATTCCTGTTGAATCAGCGTGACGAACCTGCAATCCACTGGGGGTCTGAGCACTTCTTAGAGTTGGCGCCTCTTGCATTCCCTGGAGCTGAGTACGATACAGCCGCTGGATCACTTCTCTGTTGACATCAGCCAGAGCCTGCACAAACATGTCAAATCCTTCTGACTTATATTCCAGCAGCGGATCTTTCTGACCATAAGCCCTCAAATTCACTCCTTCCCGAAGTTGATCCATGGCATAGAGATGATCTTTCCACTTATCATCGATAGTGCGAAGAAGAATGTATCGTTCAAAAGCACGCATTAACTCGGGATCAACCAGCTTCTCTCTGTCGGCATAAACTGCTTCAGCAGTATCCTGAATGACTTTGTGGAGATTCTCCAACGATTGCTGTTTGATGGCACTTTCGTCAAGATCCACGGTCATGACGGAAGACAATTCACTCTGGAGAGCATCAATGTCCCAGTCACCATCAGTTCCATGTACATCCAGCAAATCGACTATATAATCATCCATAATGGTTTTAATCTCTTCGCTGACATCATCACTGTGAAGAGCTTTATCCCGCAAACCGTAAATCACTTCTCTCTGTTGATTCATTACATCATCATATTCTAGAAGACGTTTACGAATAGAGAAGTTTCTAGCTTCCACTTTTTTCTGCGCTCTTTCAATTGAACGAGTTACCATCCCATGGGTAATTACTTCACCCTCTTCTACCCCCAGTTTATCCATAATACCTGCTATTCGATCACTTCCGAACAGTCGCATAAGATCATCTTCCAAACAGAGGTAAAAACGGGAAGAACCGGGATCACCTTGTCGCCCGGCACGACCACGCAACTGCAGATCAATACGTCGAGACTCGTGACGCTCGGTACCAATTATATGCAGTCCTCCCAGATCAACGATGCCCTCGCCCAGTTTGATGTCAGTCCCACGACCTGCCATGTTCGTCGCTATTGTCACGGCACCGAGCTGTCCTGCACGAACAACAATTTCAGCTTCGCTTTGATGCTGCTTGGCGTTCAAAACGTTGTGAGGAATTCCCCTGCGTTTAATCATGCGGGAAAGTGTTTCTGACACCTCCACACTAATGGTTCCCACAAGTATGGGCTGTCCACGCTTGTGGCATTCGGCAATCTCATCAAGCACTGCATTAAATTTCTCACGTTTCGTCTTGTATACCAGATCATTATGATCTTCTCGAATGACTTTTTCGTGAGTAGGAATTACCGTTACATCCAAGCCATAAATAGAATGAAGTTCTTCAGCTTCCGTCTCGGCAGTACCTGTCATTCCAGACAATTTATCGTACATCCGGAAATAGTTCTGTATCGTTATTGTAGCAAGCGTCTGCGTTTCATGCGCTATCTTTACATTTTCCCTCGCTTCCAGTGCCTGATGAAGTCCTTCACTGTACCGCCGTCCCGGTAGTATCCGGCCGGTAAACTGATCCACGATGAGCACCTTGCCATCCTGTACAACGTAATCCACATCCTTCTCATACAGAGAATAAGCCCGCAACAGTTGGCTGATATTGTGAATCACTTCACTTCGCTCGCTATGGAGAAGTCGTGCTTTCTCAGTCTCCTGCCGCTTTTCCATGGAACTGAGTGAATCATCATTGTCGATATCATGGAGCATTTCGCCCATGTCAGGAATAATGAACATCTCATGATCATCCGGGGAAAGAGCTTCCCGACCTTTCTCAGTAAGATCTATAACGTGACTCTTTTCATCAATGCTGAAATAAAGGTCATCGTCCACTTCATGTAGCCTTTTGTCACGGATGTAAGCAGACTCTACAGACATAGCCAGTTTCTTAGTAGATCCCTCTTGGAAGATTTTAGACAATCTTCGGTTTTTAGGGGCTCCTCGCATGGATTGAAGAAGAAGAAGACCGGCTTCATCGTTTTTTTTCTCTTCCAACAGCTTTTCAGCATCCGATATCAACTTATTTACCAAGCTTGTTTGCTGGCGGATAAGCCGCTCAACCATTGGCTTGAATTCTTTCACCTTCGACTCAGTGGGATTATCAACCGTACCCGAAATAATGAGTGGCGTACGAGCTTCATCTATGAGGATAGAGTCCACTTCATCAATGACCGCAAAAGCGTGGCCGCGTTGTACCTGTTCTTTCTGAGTAAGAGACATGTTGTCGCGCAGATAGTCGAATCCAAATTCGTTGTTCGTGCCGTAAGTAATATCGCAGTTGTAAATCTCCCGACGTTCATCCTTGTTCATACTGTTAAGGATTGAACCTACGGTTAAACCCAATCGTTCGTATATCTTCCCCATCCACTGAGAGTCGCGGGAAGCCAGATAGTCGTTTACAGTAATCACATGAACTCCGCGTCCAGTGAGTGCATTAAGATAAATTGGCATGGTGGCAACAAGAGTTTTTCCTTCACCGGTCTTCATTTCTGTCACTTTACCTCTATGGAGAACGACCGCACCCACTAACTGAACATCATAAGGTATCATATTCCACTCGGTGGGTTGTCCAGCAACCTTCCATGTTTCACCCATTAAGCGACGGCAAGTTTCCTTTACTATGGCAAACGCTTCAGGTAAAATCTCTTCCAGAACCTCTTGCTCAGATGCTACTATTTGCTCTTTAACCTCCTTCTCGGACTTTCCCTCTGCTGTGGCTGAGGTTTCTTCAGAGTCTCTAACACTCTTCAACTTCTCTTGAAATTCTCGAGTCCGGGCAACAAATTCTTCATCGGACTTTTCGGAAAGAGTCTCGTAAATGCTATTAATTTCTTCTACAATTGGAGCGTAGGATTTGACTTCGCGATCTGATTTAGATCCGAATAAATTTTGAAGCATGTTTGCCATTTTCTACTACTCTTCCCTTAAATATTAGCTTGTTGTTGGTAACGATAAATCATCCAAAGAATGATAGACTGAGTCTAAAATACCGTTTACAAATCCACCACTGTCGGGAGTGCTGTATTTTTTGGAAATCTCTACACCTTCCGAAATAGAAACTTTCGGCGGTACATCATCGAAAAACACCATTTCAGTAATCATCATCTGCAAGACTAGTCGGTCAATGATGGCTACCCGATCATACTCCCAGTTTTGAAGTCGCAGTTTAATCTCCTCACTTGTCCATTCTCGATTTGTAACTGTTTCATAAAATAACTTTCGAACATACGATTCTACCTTTTTATCCACATCTTTCTCTTCACTCATTTCTTTCAGTCGAGCAAGGATATCCTCTGGTTCGTCATGGGTAAACTCATAGGCGTACAATGCCTGAAGTACAAACTCCCGTGCCTGACGTCTGCTGTGGATTAGGCTCAAAAGTTAAATCTCCAGTACCGGTCGAAGCCAATCAAATCTGTCTTCTACTTTTTCTTTTTGGATACCCGTGAGCATATCATAAAGTTTTCGAGCAACCGGTCCAATCTGCTCTTCACAATAAACTTTTGTATTCTCTTTATCAGTTATCATGCCTATAGGCATGACCACCGCAGCCGTTCCGGTGCAAAAAACTTCGTCAGCATCCAGCACTTCCTCTAAAGTCACATCCCGCTCTTCTGTCTCCATTCCCATGAGTTTTCCGGCAATTATCAGCACAGAGTCACGCGTCACTCCCGGAAGAATCGAACCGTCCAACCGCGGAGTTATCATCTTATTCCCTTTGACGGCAAAAATATTAGCTGCTCCCACCTCTTCCACCAACTCTTCATTGGCAGCTTTCAGGTAAATAACCTCGTCATATCCTTCTTCTTTAGCTTGCATCAATGGATAAAGAGAAGCGGCATAGTTGCCGATTGCCTTTGCATTTCCTGTTCCATGTGGGGCAGCTCTGTGAAAGTCATGAGACACCTTCAGATTGAGACAGCGGAGTCCTCCTTTGAAATAAAGTCCAACGGGTGATGCATATATAAGGAAAGAGAACCACGGCGCAGATTTTACTCCCAAGACAGGTCCTGATCCCCACAGTATGGGTCTGATGTAGAGACTTCCTCTCCCGCAGGGAGGGACAAAGTCCACGTTATCCCGAACCACTGCTTCCACACCTTCAATGAACTTCTCTTCCGGAATAAGCGGCATGCAAAGACGTGTTGCTGAATCCACAAGGCGTCGGGCGTTCTTCTCAGGCCGAAACAGCACAATACGGTTCTTTTCTGTATGATAAGCTTTCATCCCTTCGAAAGCTCCCTGACCATAGTTGAGTACTCCAGCGGCTGGTGACATTTGTAAATTCCTGAATGGCTCCAGTTGACCTTTATTCCAAACAAGTTCTTTATCACACTCCATGAGCCACATTGAGCGGGTAGGTGTAACCGAAAGTGTCAGATTGTCCCAATCCAAATCCTGTAAGGGACGATCAACTGCTACTTCAGTGGTTGTCATGATAATTCCTCCATAACTGCTCTCGCAATAACGAGAAGCTGAACTTCTGATGTACCTTCATAAATTTGAGTAATCTTGGCGTCCCGCATGAGACGCTCAACTCCATACTCCTGCATGTAGCCGTAGCCGCCGAAAATTTGCACACACTCCGTGGCAGCTTCCATGGCTGTTTTCGATGCCAGCCATTTTGCCTGTGCAGATGCTTTGGAATACGGCTGCTTTTTATCCTTGAGAACTGCTGCCTTGTGCGTCAACAGCCGGGCTGCATCGAGATTGATGCTCATCTTGGCTATTTTCTCCCGGATAGCACCAAAGGAAGACAATGACTTACCGAACTGCTTCCGTTCCTGGGCATATCGAACTGATTCTTCTAATGCTGCCCGCCCAATCCCCAAAGCCTGAGATGCGATTCCAATCCGGCCGCCATCCAGAGTCTTCATGGCGATCTTGAAGCCGTCACCTTCATTGGCAATGCGATTCTCAACCGGTATTCGGCAATCATCAAAATAGAGCTCACACGTATCGGATGCCCTGATGCCCAGTTTGTTCTCCTTCTTACCGGTAGTGAAACCAGCGATCCCTTTCTCCACAATGAAGGCGGAAACACCTTTATGACCAATGCCTTTCTCCGTTACGGCGAAGACCATCACTACGTTGGAATTGATACCGCTCGTCACCCAATTTTTGGTACCGTTCAAGATATAATGGTCGCCATCCCGCTTGGCATTGCAGAGTAGATTGGAAGCGTCTGAGCCGGCTTGAGGTTCGCTGAGAGAAAAAGCACCCAGCCACTCGCCTGAAGCGAGCTTCTTCAGATATTTCTCCTTTTGATCATCATTCGCCCAGTCCATGAGAAGCTGGCAAACCAGGGAGTTATTCACGGACATGACCACTCCAGCTGAAGCATCTTCCCGGGAAATTTCCTCTTCTGCAAGAGAGTAGCTGAGCGCATCGAAGCCGGCACCGCCCCACTCTTCCGGGACCATCATCCCCATGAAGCCCATCTCGCCCAACATCTTGATCTGCTCTGTCGGATACTCCATCTTGTCGTCCCGCTCTTTTACTCCCGGCCTCAACTGCTCCTGGGCGAACTCCCGAGCGGTCTTCTGTACCAGTAACTGTTCTTCTGAGTAGTCAAAATTCATGTTTAAAGTCTCTCCACAATCACCGCCGACGCTTCTCCTCCGCCAATGCAGAGGGATGCCAATCCAACGTTCGCTTCACGGTTCTCCATAGCATTCAAAAGTGTCACAAAGATGCGGGCTCCACTGGCGCCAATAGGGTGCCCCAGGGCCACAGCTCCGCCGTGGATATTCACCTTAGCATGATCAAGTTCTAGCTCCCTCTCCGCCGCCATAGTCACCGCCGAAAACGCTTCGTTTATCTCGAAAATGTCAATATCTCCCACCGTTAGTCCCGACTTTTCCAGCACCTTGTGAATGGCGCCCACCGGCGCGGTGGTGAACCACTCCGGATCCTGAGCAAAACTCGCCTGCGCCACAATCTGAGCGATCGGTTTAACTCCCAGCTCAGCCGCCTTTCCCGCGCTCATCATAACCACTGCCGCGGCACCGTCGTTGATCTTGGACGCGTTAGCTGCCGTTACCGTTCCGTCTTTCTCGAAGGCAGGACGGATTTTCTTCATCTTCTCAAAGTTGGCTCGCGGAGGTTCGTCATCCTCTACCACCTCAGACAGATTACCTTTGCGGTCCTTGATTTCAACCGGGACGATCTCCTTGGCGAAGGTACCATCTTGCTGAGCATTTTGGGCGCGAGTGTAAGATTCCCGAGCAAACTCGTCCTGCTCTTCCCGGGTAAACCGGTATTCCCGTACGCAGGTTTCCGCACAGCTCCCCATGTGCTTGTCATTATATACGTCCCACAAGCCGTCAGTGATGATGCTGTCCACCAGTTCGGTGTGCCCCAGCCGGAGACCGGTTTTGCCTCGTGGAATGAGGAACGGCGAAAGACTCATGTTCTCCATTCCGCCGGCTACGATAACTTCGGCATCTCCGCACTGAATGGTTTGAGACGCCAGCATCACCGCCTTCAAACCTGAGCCACACATCTTGTTAATCGTAAGGCACTCCACCGATTTGGGCAGTCCGGCGCAGAGAGCCGCTTGGCGAGCGGGCGCTTGTCCCTGTCCGGCACTCAGCACATTGCCCATAATGACTTCATCTACACTGTCGCCGGAAATGCCGCTCGCTTCCAGCACTGCCGTGATTGCTATCGCTCCCAATTGTGGAGCAGGCACAGTCGCTAACGACCCCTGAAAGGCTCCGATTGGGGTCCGCTTACTGCCTACGATTACTACTTGCGGTTTGTCACTTACCACCTTTGTTACCACCATTTTTGTTATATGCCTTGATAATATCTTTCACCAGTCGATGCCGCACTACGTCCTCTTCTGTCATATAGACGAAGCCGATTCCATCAATCCCTTTTAACAGTATCTCCGCCTGAAGCAGTCCCGAATCATCCCGGGACGGTAGGTCCATCTGCGTAACGTCTCCGGTAATGATCGCCTTGGAATTAGGTCCCATGCGAGTGAGAAACATTTTCATCTGCATGGCAGTGCAGTTCTGTGCTTCATCTAAAATTATGAAGGCATCGTTCAGGGTCCGACCGCGCATATACGCCAGCGGCACCACCTCGATGACCCGCTTGGAAACATGCGATTTGAGCGTTGCAGAGGCGAACATGTCTCGGAGTGCATCGTAGAGAGGAGTCAGATAGGGATCAATTTTCTCACGCAAATCTCCCGGCAGAAAACCGAGGCTTTCTCCCGCTTCTACAGCCGGTCGGGAGAGGATAATGCGTTTAACATGCCGATTCTTAAAAGCTGCCACTGCTTGCGCTACTGCCAAATATGTCTTCCCGGTACCGGCAGGACCGATGACCAGTGAAATATCACTGTTCTGGCAGGTCTCAACCATTGTCCTCTGGCCTTCTGATTTAGGAACGATCTTGCCTTGCTTAGTGTAAAGCAAAACCTGTTCTGTATCATTCGTCTTAACATGATGCCCTTCAGAAATTAATGCCACCAATGAACGGATATCGCCTTCAGTTAGAGAGTTCTTACGGGAGAAAGTGTTCATCATTTCTGAGATTACTTCCTCCGCCTGTGTCACCGGTTGTTCGTCTCCATCCATAAAAATGGTGTCACCCCTGAGTAGTATTTTGCAGGTGAATGAATCTTCGAGGATCTTCAGGTTGGTATCAGCAATACCTGTTATCCCAACGGCATCTATTCCCTGAATTTGGATCTCTTTCTTCATAGAAATAAAAAAAGCCCCTTATGAGGCTCACCTCTTATCATAAAATTCTTCCAATCAGCAACACAACTGTTTCCAATCGATTATATGAAAATATTTCGAAAAACACAGTGCAATAATACACAATAACGGCTTTTCAATCAAGGTGAAACAAGACTCTAAAGTAGACAGATATTTGAAAGTACAGGGTTCTTTTGGAATCCTAAAAACTGTACTTAATTTTTAGATAGATATTATCGTTCACATCAAACTGACCAAAGAGTGTATCCTCGTTCCCCCAGAGGAGAAATCCGCCTAGACTGATTCTTAACGCATCCGACCAAGCGTAGCTGATATCCAGACGGCCGAGACCGGCATCTTCATTCACATCTGCTAGCCCAAGGACACTCGCTATAACCGTCTCCCGCAGGAACGAACCGGAGATCGTAGCCGTCGCCATCTGCTCAGTTTTGTCATCCACCATCCCACTCTTGTAATCCATGATCTGTCTGTGAATCGCCTGGAACGATATACTTGAGCCCAACGGCCCAGTAAAGTCTAGACCCATCATCCCGCTAAAGTAGTCGCTGGTAACGGTTTGCATGTTCACATTAGAAAAACGGCGGTTAGCGAAATAACCCAGTTCTCCACGAATAACGGTGGTGAAAACCGGACGAGAAAAGTTGAGTCCGTACATGGGAGAACGGTAGTAAGTCGGGCTAAGGTAAGTGTCTATTTGCGTTGGAATGGGAGAACCTGTAATAGTCGTATCAACTACCTGTATCGAAGGGTGATCGGCATAACCATCGAGGTAAAGCAGACTGATGTCCGCACCGAGGAGAAATGTGGAGAGCTTCAGGCCAAATTCAGAGTTTTCCTGAATTCCGATGGGCAGTATTTCATCATTCAAATGAATAGCATTGGGCACCCACAGTTCCTCCATGGAAACCAAAACTGTATCTGGCGGCACGCTAAGGGTAAACTCCCAATCACTCCCCGCCTCCGCAAACTGCCACGGCTCAAACTTTGGAATCCACAACCCTTCCAGCGTCCAATTACCCAGGTAGAGGTTAGCTTTAGCCATTGGGAGTCCCATGCGGATGTTGTCAAAGTCCTGCAAAAGGAACATGCTCATATCTAGTGGGCAGACTATGTCATTGATGAACACACCGTCAGCTTTACCCCAGACTACTTGCTGCTTCCCCAGGCGGAATTCTACATTTGAGAAGAAAAGGTCCACGTACGCCTCTCGGAAAGAGGTTTCAAAATCATATTCACCGCTGGTACCGTCATTACGTATATCGATGGAAAAATAGCCTCCAACAGTTTCGCCATACAAATTCCCGTCCAGCCGTACACGGTTTCGGATTAACATAATGTCGTTCTCTTCCGCAGCTCGGACTGCCATCCAATTCTGATAAAATCCAGAAAATTCCATCTGCGCCTGAAGCGAAACGCCCAACATCAAAAACAAACTCCAAGCTCTAATTTTAGTTTTCATAATTTATCTCTCAGAATCAGTTCTTCCGCTTGAGACCTCGTTCGGTAAATCGCCATTCATCTATGCCACTATCGTACTGAACATCCTTCATCTCAAGGACAGTCTTGTGGGACTTCTTCACGTTCTCCATCACCATTTTGTCAACTGTCCAGTAATTGCCGTCTTTGTGGAGATTCGGGATGGTAAGAACTTTTACCAGTTTGCTTTTCTTATTATAGTAATGGACTTTCCGAATCATCCACGATACCTTACTGACCCACACTTCCCGTCGGGAATAAGACGACCCTTTCCCAATAGGGACAGCTTCCACGCGAAAACAACTTGCTCCGTACAATTCTTCTTCCCCGAGAAGTATGTAACTGTCTTTATCAATATCACGGCCTCCCATATCTTCATAAGTGAAATCACTTCCCATGAACTCCGACGACTTCTCCTGAGCCACGATTCGCTTCACCTTCTGCATAGCCGGCAGATATAACCATTGATCATCGTCTTGTTCTCCACGGTACTCCCACATGAGAAGGCTTGTCCCTTTCACATCTGTCGGCTTGAGAAAGCGAATGAGTGATTTTGATCTGAATTCCCCTTCCTCATAGAAAACCTGATACCGTCTGATTTGCCGCATCCTCTTCCGGGTCTTCCCTTTTTTGCTCTTGATGAGCGACATTTTCACCGTTGAAATGGCATCACCCGGTTCCGGTAGAGCATCAGTTTTTTCCATGATCCCCCGGCCAGTCATTTGACCCCAAATGATAGAGAGCATTATTAGTAGTCCTAGAATATGTTTCATGTCCCCTCCTTAGAATTCTTTTTCTTTTTCCTGTGCCCATACACTGCCATCATGATCGGTGGGGTGAGAATGAGCGCCAATCCAAAAGCCTTTAGGAAGTTTTTACCAAACTTCAACTCAGCCAGGCCAGACGCCTGCAGTGAGATGAGTCCATAAATAACTATGAGTATGCTCAGGTTAGCCTTACAGAAATCCCAGATAGCAAGCCACACTGATCCATTATCACCTGCAGTTGAGAACCAGCTCCATAGCCATGTCAATCCATTCCATATCATAATAATCACTATAATTACTGCTGCTGTTCCGAGGATAGAAGCGAAAAGATAGTCACGATCTGACTTGAGACGACTAAGATCCACCTTTCACCTCCCTGAAAATAAACTTCGGCTTGGTCCACACAACCAGAGCCGGCAGTAGTGCCAACGCACCAACCAAACACATCCCTATTGAAAAGATGATAACAAAGCCAAAGAAAAAAATGGGTAGAAATCCGGATATTGTCAAAATAACAAAACCAATCATAACCGAAAACGCATTAAAGATGATCCCTTTTCCGGAGGTGGTGAGCGTCTGTATGACAGCTTCATGACCGTCCATTCCTTCTCTCACATACCGCCGATAATGCCATAAAAAGTGAATGGTGTAGTCAATACCTACTCCAATGAGAATGCTCGTCAGCATGCTGGTAGCCACGTTGAGTTCTATACCAAAATACGCCATAAAGCCGAATACGAGTATCACAGCACCTCCCAGTGGAAAAACGCTGTAGAGTCCCGCTTGAAATGAGCGAAACACAAGAGAGGTCACCAGAAAAACCAGCACCAGCGAAATAGCCAGACTCCGTAACTGCCCCCGGGCGACGAGATCAGTGAGTGTCCCTAGGATTGAGGCTGCTCCGGTTACAGATGATACTTCTTCAAAAGAATAATTAGATTCAATATAATTATCCACCTTTTGATTTAATGCCAAAATCTCTGCAGAACTGATGCGGTTGATTCGACCAATTATCTGTGCTTTTATAAACTCCGTCTCCCACGTTGAGGTATCTTCTTCCATCTGTACGAGCTGTTCCACATCTTCATCATCCAAAAACTGAAGAAGCTGTGCTACCTGACTCCGCCCTGAAATAGTATCACCGTTAATAACAGTGTCCTCTGGAATAGTTCGATACAGAGTGTCATCATCATGCCACGCTTCATTAAGTAATTCCACTTGATCCACTATGGAAATCGTTCGCGAGATTGATGGTTGAGCCTCCAAAAAGTTCGATATATCCTTCATTCGACGTAATGTGGCTGGCTCCTTGATATCACCTGTTACCACGATAGAAAGCTGGCTCGAACCGCCAAAATTCTCACTGATACGCTCATTGTTAACACGGATTTCCGATCCCTCCCGGTAGTAGTGGATGGGGTCTGTGTCGATTCGTAGAGTAGGTATTTTCAATCCGGCAATAATGACACCCACAACCGCTACGGCTAAAACAGTCCGTTTGAAGCGCACAAAAAATCTCCCCCAGCCCTGGAGAAAACGATTGAAGCGATGATCCTGACCGCCCTCAGCGATCCACGGCGGTATGCGAAGAATTTTAAGTGCAGCAGGAATGTAAGTAAGGCTCAGGGAAAAGGCAGTAAATACACCGAAACCGGCAAGCAGTCCCAGTTGTTTTGCAGGTGGAAGAAAATGTCCAAGGAGACTCATAAGGCCGACGATGGTGGTGATGCCGGCAAGAAAAATTGGCTTGTTCAGACTGCCGATGGTATCACGGATATTGGCTTCTTTTTCAGTGAATTTCTGCCGCTTGAAATTCTCAAAGTAGTGTGCGATAATGTGAATCCCATAGTCATTGGCCACAGCAATAAGCATCACCGGTATCAGGATGGAGATCATGGTAAATTTGATTCCCAGCATGCTCATAAGTCCCAATGTCCAGATGATGGACATGATCACCACAGCAAGCGGAAGAAAGACGCCCATCCAGCTTCGAAAGCTGAGTGCCAATAAGATAATCATGAGTAATATACCGTAGGGGAGAAATGACTTCATGTCGGTCTGCATGGTTTCCACAATACTGGAACGTGTAAAAGGGAGGCCAGCTGCATATATTTTCTCCGGCTCCCGGAAAGGTTCAATCACCTTCAAAACCTCATCACGTATCTCCTTGTCATTTAATTCTACAGTTGCACCCAGCATCAGGAAAAATGCCATAGCACCAAAGTCTTTTGATACAAGACTTTCATAAACAAGATCGCTGGCTTCAACTGCCTGCTTAAGAGAGTCTATTCCTTGAGGACTGTCAGGGATTTCATCCATTAAATTATCAATAGACAGCACCCCAGCACCGCCGGAGATTTCTTTCGCCGAGTAAAGCGACATCACTCTATCCACTCCCTCCACATTCGACAGAAGTGTGTCCAGTGGAGCAAATTTCTTCAACCTGTCAGAACTGAAAAGTGAATCGGATTCCACGGCAACTACGATAATATCGCTACCGCCGAAAATGCTGTCTAAATCAGTTAAATTTTTTACCGCCGGAAAATCATCAGGAATCATCGCCTTCACATCCGAATCAAATTGAATGCGGGGAAGAAAGGAGAGCATGATGACCGTAATCAATAGAGACAGTGCAATTACAGTCCGGGGATACTTTAAAACTATTTTATTCAGTCCCGACACTCTTGAGTCCTTTTTCAGTAAATAAACCCTGTGTGATGATATCTACGAAGAGCCGAATGGTCTTCGAAACTGACATGTCGTTCTGCACGAAAAACTCAGGCTGAAATGTTGAGTTGACAATGTGGATGTACAAAGTGGCAACGGCGTCAATATCCATATCCACCCGGACATATCCAGCCTTTTGCGCATCAGACAGAAATTCATAGAAATCGGCTCTCCATTCCAAGCGAAATTGTTCGAGCTTTTTCCATAGTAGTGGATAACGGCCTTTCAGTTCTGACAACCGCTGAGGTGACACCTTCCCCGCCATCTTAATGATGAAGTCCATCATCAGGATAAAGCGCCGGGCAGGATTGGGTTCTTCCAGTCGGATTCTTTCAATTTCATTTACGATACGATCCGTGGCAAACTCCAAGATCTTATCAAGAAGATCTTCCTTTGTGGGAAAGAATTTGTAGATGGTTTTTTTACTCATGGCAAGCCGAGACGCTAGAGATTCAACCGTAAAAGCTCGGACGCCTTGACTGGTTACTTCTTCAAATCCTTCTTCTAATATATGCTCTTGTTGTGGATTTATCTGGTCGGTCATTGGAAACGATATCCGTTATTATCGTTTCCAATGTACTTTATTGTATCTGTTTCTGCAACCCAATTCTTCCTTCCACAATGCCACCCCACTGCGTAACTTTTCTGCGCTGTGAAACGAAAGGAGACTGTTGCATATGAAGAATTTCAAGTTAGTGCTTCTGGCCTGTATGATGATATGGAGCAATGTCGTGGCTAATCCAAGCATCACATATACTCTTTCAATGCCGGAGCCCAGCAACCACTATTTCCATGTTACGCTCTCGGTGAAAGACTACTCCGGTGAAACCGCCTCGTTAAAAATGCCAGTCTGGACGCCGGGCTCCTATCTTGTACGGGAATTCGCCAGACACATCCCCAAAGTAACAGCTTCTTCAAATAAACGAGAATTGCCGGTACACAAGAGTACCAAAAATCTCTGGGAAATTGCCACCGACGGAGTGTCCGATTTTACGGTTACCTATAAAGTATACGCGTACGAGCAGTCAGTGCGAACCAGCTTCCTGAACAACTCCCGTGGTTATTTGAATGGCGCTTCAGTCTTCCTCTACGTAGACGGACTTGAGGATCAACCGGGCGAACTTAAGATTCAGCTTCCGCGAGGTTGGCGCAAGATCTCCACCGGACTCCCAATCGCCGGCGGCAAGACCAGAACGTTCGTTTTCTCCAATTACGATATCTTGGTGGATTCGCCTATCCTTATGGGCAACCACGATGTCCTCAAATTCAAGGTGGATAGAATCCCCCATGAAATAGCTCTATATGGTGAAAGTAATCTTGACAAAGAAAAATTTCTGAACGATACGAAAGCCATCGTAAAACAGACGAAAGAACTGTTTGGTTCATTTCCATACGACGATTACGTATTTCTTGTACTTCTGCTGGAGAGCGGAGGTGGCGGATTAGAGCATCTCAACTCGTGTACCGTCCAAGGACAGCGGTGGAAATTTTCCGATGAGAAGAAGTACAAAGATTTCTTGACGCTCATGAGCCATGAATTTTTCCACACGTGGAACGTAAAGCGTATCCGGCCCTTCGCCTTAGGCCCGTTTGATTACGATGAAGAAAACTACACGAAAGATCTCTGGATAGCCGAAGGACTCACCGAATATTACGAAAGTGTTATCCCCTACCGGGCGGGACTGTTCACAGAAGAAGATTATTTCGATTACGTGGGCCGGCTTATCAAGCTGGTGGAGACAACTCCGGGGCGGCAGGTACAATCGCTGGCTGGGGCGAGCTTCGATAGTTGGATCAAGTACTACCGACAAGACGAGAACTCACCCAATACACAAATATCCTACTACGCCAAGGGAGCCGTAGTGGGCTTTCTGCTGAACCTGGCAATTGTTGAAAATTCCAGTGGAGAGAAATCGCTGGATGATGTATTCCGTAAAGTGTACAGCAAAATCTATGAAGGTGAACAGCGAGGATTTAAATCCGAAGAATTCCGGAAGATCTGTGAAGAAGTGGCAGGCCGAGACTTGAGCGACATCTGGCAATATGTGGACAGTGTTGTAGAACTTGACTACGACACATTTCTCTCATCCGTGGGGTGCCGACTGGAAAGGTCTTACGCAGATGACACTAATGAATCTGACGCCTACTTCGGTTTGAAGCATAAATCGAGTGACGGCCGGATTGTGATCAAGACTGTTTATGACGGCACACCGGCAGCAGCAGGCGGTGTAAACGTGAATGACGACCTTATCGCCCTGAACGGAAACCGGCTTACATCAGACAATGCGGCTAAGCTGTTAAAAGAAGCAACTGTGGGTGAAAAAGCGAATCTGCTCATCTCTCGGGAAGGAGAAATCGTTGAGCTTGAGGTGATACCTTCTACCACTCCTCCCGACAAGTTCTCCATAACTCGGCTGGATGAAGCATCAGACGAACAAAAGCAACTGTTTAACTCGTGGCTCGGGGCATCATGGGAGAAGTAGATCATCCCGAGCCCGTAGTCATTCTCGCTGACGGAAGCTTCCCCACTCATTCTACACCTCTATCACTTCTTACTTCCGCCAAAACACTTATCTGTTGCGACGGCGCTGCTGATAAAGCTATTGCCGCGGGCTGCACGCCAACGCTCGTCATCGGTGACTTTGATTCTCTCCACGCTGATCAGAAAAGTCTAAGCGGAGATGTCATCCGGGACAGCGGGCAGGAAAATACAGATCTGCAAAAAGCCATTGAGTGGTGCGTTAATAACGGCATTCCTGAGGTAACTCTACTGGGTATTACCGGACTGAGGGACGACCACACGCTGGCAAATCTTCATCTGCTGGCAAATTTCGGTGGAGTAATCCAACTGACAGCCGTCACGGACTATTTCACTCTCGTACCTCTCTCCGGTGAAAGAATATTTGAAGCTGAACCCGGTCGGCGAGTCTCCCTACACTCTTTGGGAAAACCGGTAAGAATTACCACTGAAGGGCTGAAGTACGATCTCAACGGCGAAATACTTTCCAGCAGTGGTCACGGCATCAGCAACGAAGTGATCGGTGATTCCTTTTCCGTGACTACTAAGAATGGAACTGTACTGGTTTTCATAGCTCACTCATTGTGAAACTCCCGTTTGATTCACCCGGTGCACTAGTAGTTCTAATCTACTTTGTGGTAACACTCGGCATCGGACTTTTTCGCAGCAGGCAGCGGTTCAGTGTGGACGAAAGCGACTATCTGTTAGCCGGGCGGAAACTGACTATCTTTCCCTTCACCGCCTCACTGGTAGCCACCTGGTACGGCGGGATTCTCGGCGTAGGCGAGTTTACTTACTCTTACGGAATCTCCAACTGGGTGGTGTTCGGACTCCCCTATTACATCTTTGCACTTCTTTTCGCTTTCTTTGTGGCAGGTCGGATTCGACAGAGCGAATCCTTCACCATCCCTGATCGGTTCAAAAAAACTTACGGCAGAGGTCCTGCGGTCATTAGCGCAGTGCTGGTGATGATCCTAGCCTCACCCGCTCCGTACATCCTCAGCGTGGGAGTCCTCCTGGGATTCCTTTTCGACTTGTCGCTCTTCCCTGCTCTCATCGTGGCTACACTGTTGAGCATGATCTACATCTACCGGGGCGGATTTCGCTCTGTTGTGCGGACAGACGTGCTCCAATTCGTGCTGATGTTTGCCGGTTTCGGAGTCCTTGTACTTTTCGCAATTGGCGAGTACGGCGGGTTCGGCGAACTGGCAGAAAAGCTGACCGGAATGGGTAAATCACTCCACCTAACGTGGCACGGCGGGAATTCTACTCAGTATATTGTAGTCTGGTTTTTCATAGCTCTCTGGACCTTTGTGGATCCCGGATTCTATCAGCGGTGCGCGGCGGCGAAATCACCGGCTGTAGCCCGCAAGGGAATCCTCATCTCCATCCTTTTCTGGATCGCCTTCGATTTCCTCACACTCACCGCAGGGCTCTATTCCGTCCTTCTGCCTGCCGGCGTAATCACTGACGCGAAGCTCGCTCTCCCTCTCTTTGGGATGGAGGTACTCCCGCCGCTCCTTCAGGGACTCTTCTTCGCCGGACTGTTGGCAACCATTATGTCAACTGTTGACTCCTTAGGCTTTATCAGCGCCATTACTTTCGGCCGGGATATCATGGCGAAAAGAAGCGGAGACTCAGTCAAGCAAACTCAGGTGGGATTAATTGTCGTCGCTATCGGGTCGCTTTTGCTGGCGTGGGCGATTCCTTCTGTAGTGGATCTCTGGCTCACACTGGGAAGCGTGGTGGTACCGGGACTGCTGATTCCGTTTTTGGCTACTTTCCTGCCGAAAGTCAGAATTCCAAAAGTGGAATGGATGATGATCGCTTCAGCTGGAGCGAGTGTGATCTGGCTGCTACTGGGTACAACAGACTTACCGTTACTCGGAGTCCAGCCGTTTTATGCGGGAATGGTGGTTTCTATCGTTTGGACGGGTTCGGGGCTACTCAAGAACAGCGTTTAACCAGCTGCTTCCATCTCTTCGTTATACTTCCCTATAGCTGCCGCACCGTTACATTTGGCTCGATGCATAAATGCCTGCTGAGCCGCCGGAACATTGGCTGCATCTCCGCTCCACGCATTTAACGCCGCTGCTTGCAGAGCTCTTCCGTAAGAGAAGCTGAGTTTCCACGGCAGGTCAACGCCGAGAGCATTCATGGCATTCAGATGCTGAGTGGCAACAAGATCACTTTGCCCACCGGAAAGGAAGCAAATTCCCGGCACTGCCGCCGGCACCACCCGTAGGAAGCACTCCACCGTTGCTTCGGCAACCTCTTCCACCGGCGCTTGATCAGTGCAGTCCAAGGCGGAAATAATCATGTTGGGCTTCAGTATCATCCCTTCCAGCAAGACGCCCTGCTTGAACAGCTCTTCGAATACCACCTGCAGCGTCTCCTCGGTCTCCACGAAACAATCATCAATTGTATGATTTCCATCCATGAGCACTTCCGGTTCCACGATTGGGACAATGCCCACTTCCTGGCAAAGTGCAGCATAACGAGCCAAAGCGTGAGCGTTGGCTTCGATGCAGGCCCGGCTTGGTATATCTTCACCGATGGTGATGACCGCCCGCCACTTGGCGAACTTGGCTCCCAGATCGTTGTACTCAGCCAGCCGTTCCCGGAGACCGTCCAACCCTTCCGTCACCTTTTCACCGTCGTGACCGGCCAGCGCCTTGGCCCCTGTGTCCACCTTGATGCCGGGTAAAACACTTTTGCTGCTCAGGTACTCAGGATAAGGTGTGCCATCTGCCAATGAGGATTGGCGCAACGTCTCGTCAAATAAAATAACTCCGCTGATGTGATTCTCCATCCCTTCTGTACCAAAGAGCATATCGCGATAGGTATTGCGACTCACATCGGTGCTCTCCACACCGATGGATTCGAACCTTTTCGTACAGGTCGGAGTACTTTCATCCGCCGCTAAAATTCCCTTTCCATCTGCCACTATTGCATTCGCTATCTGAATTAAATCTTCCATGTCTTTTCCTCTACAATTGCTCTATTGTCCAATTTCATTTAGCATA
>MPLY02077301.1_pt1 | contig 19068 bp, 17 predicted proteins | sample 1617301 | NCBI WGS metagenome assembly MPLY02 (sample SAMN05944805, study PRJNA350692) | marine metagenome | biome: marine; feature: ODZ; material: water; isolation source: 140 m water sample filtered on 0.2 um supor filter | place: Pacific Ocean | collected 2012-04-08 | depth 140m m
ACTTTTAATTGAGTATATTCACCCCTAGTTTTATGAGGATTAAAAACCTCTCTGGATGTTAGGGTTAATGAAGGGCTTGGTTTAATATCACTAATTACAAAGAGGTTTGTATCTCCGAAAATTCATCGGGTGCTTTGAAGATTTCTTCAATCTTGAGCACCCGTTATTTCTTTTAACCTCTTCAGAGCGAACATTTTACTGATCGAGTTACCCAAACTGGTCCAGTGCATTCGTTAGTCTGAACGGGTTGATTATTTGCTCCCTCTCATTCACTTGGGCGGGCCAAATGCATAGACCCGGCCATCCTCTGCGCCGATGATCACCACGCCGTTGGCCAGGGCGGGCGCGGCGATGATTGGCTCCCCGATCTCGTACGACCAAAGTTTTTTGCCGTCCGCCAGCGAGACGATGTACAGGTTGCCGTCGTCCGAGCCGACGACCACCTTGCCGTCGGCGACCACCGGCGAGCTGTCCACGTTGCCGCGCGTGCGGAATGCCCACAGCCTCTTGCCGCTCTTGCGATCGAGGCAGTGCAGCCGTTTGTCGCGGCAGCCAACCACCACGCGATTCGCCGTCACCGCCGGCGAGGAAATGTAGGCAAAGGCGCGGTCCTTGTACTTCCAGGCAATCTTCCCGGCGTTAATGTCGATGCAGAGAAACTCATTCTCATAGTGGCCAATGTACGCCATGTCATCGACCACCGCCGCCGAGCCGACGATGTACGCCCCGGCGTCGATCTGTTTTTCCTTTTTGCCCTCGCCCAACTGAATGACATGCAGCACAGCGTCGCAGCCGCCAAACGCCGTCCGGCCGGAGGATACCGCCGGCGAGCCGTTGATGTAATTGGCGGTCTCGTAATGCCAGTTGCTCTTGCCGGTATCGAGGTCCAGCGAGTAGAGTCGAAAGTCGTAGCTGCCAACAATCAGCGCCGGCTTGGTTCCTTCACCACTCGGCTTAAACAGGTTCGGCGCACCGAGTACGCGATCCTCGGTTTCAAACTTCCACACCAGCTTCCCATCCTTGGTCGTAAGCGCATACACAAACCCGTCCGATGAGCCGAAGTAAACGCGGCCGTTGTGCACCAGCGGCGACGACTCGACGATGTCGTCCGTTGCAAATGTCCACTGCTTTTTGCCGGTCTTGAAATCCAGAGCGTAGAGATTGCCGTCATCGCAGCCGACGAACACCCTGCCATCCGCGATGGCCGCCGTACTGTGGATGCCTTCCTTCGCCTTGAATGTCCAAAGCGGCTTGAGCGACTTGTTCAATTTGCTTTTCGAGACGCCGGTCAGCGAAGCCGTACCTCGATACATCGGCCAGCTATCGGCCGGAGCGGTGTCGACTCCGGCTGCCTGGCCACGTGCCAGCCCGGCCATCAGAACTAACGAGGCGCAAAATGTTGAAAAACGTGAAAACTCCATTTTCGTTTAGGCAGGGCTGACTAAAAGAAAACCCTCTTTGCAAAAGCCTGCCGAAGGCAGTGGAGCAAGGAAACTAAAAACCCCATGTACACGTACTATTTGTGGCTGACATGCGGTTGCCGGAAAAACGCGAAATTTCTTTGGTTCCATCTGAAAAGCCTCCCAAGTCTCGGTGAAATCTCTGCAATAGTTGAGATGACGTTGTGCACGCTTCCATTGACAACACCGGGGCTTTTCGCGGTGCTTGGGCGGCGGCTACATGTTGATCTGCATTGCGTAATCCTCGGGGGAGAGCAGGTCGCCCAGTTCGCTGGAATCGGTCAGGCGCACCTTGAAGAACCAGCCGTCGCCGTAGGGGTCTTCGTTGACGGTGCCCGGCTCGGTGTCGAGGGCGTCGTTCGTCTCGATGACCTGGCCGCTTACCGGCGCGTAAATGTCGCTGGCGGTCTTGACTGACTCGACCACGGCGCAGGGATCGCCAGCGGTCAGTTTGAGGCCGATCTCGGGCAACTCGATGAACACGAGTTCGGTCAGTTCCTCCTGAGCGTGGTCGGAGATGCCGATGATGGCGGTGTCGCCCTCGACGCTCACCCATTCGTGTGAGCTGGCATAATTTAGGTCGGTTGGTATGTCTGACATCGCAGCGCTCCTTCTAGCGAAAAGCCGGCCCGGTGGTCAATCCGGTTTTCTAAAAATCGGCCGCTTGACCACCTGCGCCGGGGAGCGGCGGTTACGGATCTCGATCTCGATGCCGGTGCCGGGCTTGGTGTGGGCGGTCTCGACGTAGCCCAGGCCGATGCCGCAGCCGAGCGACGGGCTTTGCGTGCCGCTGGTCACCTCGCCGATCTCGCGGTCGGTTCCGTCCGCGGCAAAGATTTTGTATTGCTCGCGCGGCGGCGCGCTTTTACCGGTCATCTTGAAACCGATGCAGCGGCGGGAGACGCCGTCCTGTTTTTGTGCTGCAAGCATTTCGCGCCCAATAAAATCGGGCTTGTCGAGGGCGACGGCCCAGCCAAGCGCGGCCTCGATCGGAGTGGTATCAGAGGTCAGTTCGTGGCCGTAGAGCGAGTAGCCGGCCTCGGTGCGAAGGGTGTCGCGTGCGCCCAGACCGGCCGGGACGAGGCCAAGCGCTTGGCCAAGCGACTGGAGTTGCTCCCACAGCGCTGCTGCGTGTTTGTTGGGTACGACCAGTTCGAAGCCATCCTCGCCGGTGTAGCCGGTACGCGACACCCAGGCGGCGGCCCCGGCGAAGTCGAATTCGGCGATCTGGTTTTTCAGCCGCTCGGCGGCTGCCGGAAAAACGCCGGCGATGATCCCGGCCGCCTTCGGCCCCTGCAGCGCCATCGCCGAGAGTGCGTCGGAGCAGTCGGTCATCTCGAATTGCAGCACCTTGTGACGGGTATTGCGCTGGGCCTTGATCCACATCCAGTCGACTTCGATCCGCGAGGCGTTGACGATGAGCAGGTAGCGATCCTGGCCAAGCCGGTAGGCGTAGAGGTCGTCGATGACGCCGCCGTTGTCCTGGCAGAGGAGTGAGTACTGGCCGCTGCCGGGCTCGAGCTTGCCCAGGTCGTTGGTCAACATGCGGTTGAGGAACTCGAGCGCATCCGGGCCGTCGAACAGGAATTCGCCCATGTGTGAGATGTCGAACAGGCCGGCCGCCTCCCGGACGGCGAGGTGTTCCTGCGCAATGCCGGAGTAGAGCACCGGCATTTCCCAGCCGCCGAATCCGACCATCCTTGCGCCCAGCGCGGTGTGAGTCTTGAAAAGTGCGGTGCGTTTCAGGCTGTTTTCCACCATGACCGAGGGCCGGGCAGTGTAGGAGCTTGGCCAGGCGCACAAAAGCTTTCGGCCCCAATGCGGGCATCTTTTTGACCGGAAGAACGGGTTGCTTTCCGACGATAGAGTGTCATTCTCCGGCCTGTTTTGTGTAACTTGGCCAAGCGCCAAGACGTAGTAATTTTGTTCGATCGACCGATTTTGAACCAAAGAAAGCAATGAAAACGTTACCTTTTCTTACCAGGGCAGCCAGCGGAACTCTCGCGGCAACCGTGATTTTGGCCGTTGGTTGCGGCCAGGCTCCCGATTCCGGGGAATCCTCCGCGAACTCAGCCAACATCGAGGCGCTTCAAAAAGAGAACGCTTCGTTGAAAAAGCAACTGGCGGATGCACGGTCGCGCATCGACAGCTTGAGAGCCCAACTCAATGGAGCCGATGCACCCGTCGTGAATGGGGGAATGTCCGCGGAGGAAATCATCGACGAGTTGATGAATGTCAAATTGACCACAAAGAACCGGCGGGCAGCCGAACGCCGCGTGCAGTTCCTGTTCGAGAGCCTCATCCAGCAGGGCGATGCCGCCGTGCCGCACATTCGCGCCTTCCTGAACAAGATGGAGGATGTCGAGTTTACGGTGCAGCGCTCGGAGGATGAAGAGGAGGGTCGCGGCCGTGGCCGGAGCCGCGGCAATGACTGGGCGGAGCGGCTTCGCGGCCGCACCCGTGGCTCGTCTCTTGATTTTGAAAAGCCGCCCTCGTTACGCATCGGGCTGATGGATGCCCTGAAGGAGATCGGCGGCAGCAGTGCCGAGGCGGCGCTGGGCGAAGTGCTCTCGAAAACCGGGCGCGGTTTTGAGGTGGCTTATGTGGCCAAGGCTGTCCGCAGCATGATCGGTCCGGATGCCTTTCGCGACGAGGCGGTGGCAGCCGCCCATGAACTGCTGAGCGATCCGCTCGAGATGCCCAACCCGAACAGTTTTGACCGGAATGCTAAACGCTACCTCTACAGCGTGCTGGAAATGTATAATGACCAGACTTTCATCCAGTCCGCACAGGGGCTGTTGGTGCGTGATGATGGCAAGATCGATGATACCGTGCTCGATTACCTCGACGACGTCGGCAAGGAGCAGGCGATGGACGCCATCTATCAAGCCTTCAGCAGCGGGAATGTCACGGATCGAGGCGATCTGGGCGACTTGGCCCGAGCCGGCCTCAAGTACACCGGGGCCAACCCCCAGGCGAACCAGATGTTCAAGGACATCATGTCCAGCGACGAATACGATGTGCGGGTCAAGTGGACCGCACTGCGCGAGATGGACGATGCTGACGATGCCACCACCTTACAGGCTAGGCTAAACTTGATGCAGGGAATTCAAGCTTCCGGTGATGACGCCACCGATAAGGTTGTACAAATGTACACCCGCCAAATCGAGGCCAAGGTCAACGGTGAGGAGTTTGATATGCGTAAGGAAATGCAGAGTTTAGGGACTGATTTTTGGCGCAATGCGTTTGGCAGGGGCGAAAACAGGGACCGTGGAGATCGCGGAAGTCGTGGTAACAATCGGGGAGAAAATCGACGGAACCAGCCGACCATAGTTCCTGCTCCCTAATAGTCAGTTTTGAGGTTCTGCTTTCAAAACGCAGAAAATCATACGGTGTATTTGTTTATGTAACAGTTGCGTTGACCATGGAAAATGTCATCATTTACTCTGTTTTGTGTAATCAGTTGCGCGTAATGGATGTTTTGTACAAAGAGGTTCAATATCGCTCTAAAGTAGGTATTCAATGAAATTGGCAAAATTGCTCCCAAGGGCAGAAATCGTGATGATCTCGGTTTCGGCTGTTTTGTTTGTCGGCTGCGGAAAAGCGCCATCGACGGATGGCTCTGCTGCAAACGCCATTCAGGCCGAGGCGCTCCGCAAGGAGGTCGCCTCGCTCAAGGCCAAGCTGGCCAACGCCCAGTCGCTGCTCGAGAGCCTCCGCGAGCAGATCGACAGCGGTGGCGCACCGTCCGTCACGGGCGGCATGTCCGTGCCGGAGATACTCGATGAGCTGATGCAGACGAGCATGAGCTACAAGAACCGGAGGAGGGCGCAGCGCCGCTTGAGCTACCTGTTCGAGAGCCTGGCGCTCCAGGGCGATGCCGCCGTGCCGCTCATCCGCGAGTTTCTCAACAAGATGGAGGACGTCGATTTTGCGGTGCAACGCGAAGGCGAGAGCGACGAGGAACGCAAACGACGTTACAGCCGTTTCCGGGCCACGCTCAACTTTTCACAGCCGCCAACGCTGCGGATCGGCCTCATGGACATGCTGGCGGAAATCGGCGGCGACCACGCGGAAGCCACCATTGCAGAGCTGCTCTCCAGCACCGGTCGGGGGTTAGAGATCGCGTACGCCGCAAAGATCATCCAGGGTTGGCTCGGCAAGGGCGCCTACCGCACCGAGGTGCTGGCCGCCGCGCACGAGTTGTTGCTCGACCCGGTCGAGGCTGTTGGCGGAAACCACTTCGATCGTGTGTCCAAGAACTACCTCTTCATGGTGCTGGACATGTACGACGACAAAACATTCATTCAGTCCGCCCAGGGAATGTTCATCAACGATGACGGGCGGATTGATCGCACCATTCTGGATTATTATGATAATGTCGGCAGAGTGGACGCGCTGGACGCCATGGTGCAGGCGTTCCGCAGCGGCCGGGTTCACGAGGATGACATGGACAATCTTGCCGAGGCCGCCTCGAGATACGCCGGCATCAACCCGCAGGCCGACCAGTTGTTCCGCGACATCATGACCGGCGACCAGTACAACATGGAAACCAAGATGGACGCCATCCGGAGCTTCACCCAAAGCGACGGCGACCCGAGCACAGACCGCATTCCTCCAAATGTGCTGCAGGCGCGGCTGAACCTGGTCAACAATCTTCACTATGATGAATCCGATCTGATGGGCAAGGGCATGCAACTGCTGGCGCTTCAACTCGAGTCCCAAATCTCCGGCGAGAGGCTTGACGAACGGAAAATGAGGGATACCGCCTCGCGGCTTTTCAGAGATATGCAGAAGCGCGAGAGCGAGAAACGCAGATCCGGCCAAAGGGCACCCAGCGGGCAGCCGACCATTGTTCCCGCGCCCTGAGCCGCGCGAATCCCCTTGCAATCCCATTTTAAACGCCGGAATCCTTCCGGCGTTTTTTTGCGCTTGGCCAGGCGCACCCCAAGGAGCTATCCAGCATGACGCCAGCGGGCATCACCCGAGAGCAGTGGAAACTAATGGCAGTGTTGTCACTATTCTGGGCGACGCTGTTCGCCTCGCTGGGCATCTTCTTTCCGTACTACTCGCTCTACCTCAAGGAAAACCTTAGACTCAGTGGTCAGGATGTCGGCTTGGCCATGGGTGTGTTTCATCTGGTTGGCCTTGCCGTGCAACCATCATGGGGCTACCTCGCCGACCGCACCGGTGCCCGCAAAATGGTGCTAGTCGTTATTACGCTGGGGATGGCGCTTGGCTTTATCGCCTTATGGTACGTTAAAAGCTATGCCGCGCTGTTGGTGGTCTCGGTGCTCTTTGCCGCGTTTTACACCAGCCTCATTCCGCAGGGGATGGCACTTAGTCTCGGTCTGCTGTACCGCTCCAGCACCTCACACTTTGAGTGGGTGCGGGCGTTTGGTTCGGTCGGTTTCCTCATCACTTGTTTTGGCTTTCCGGTGTTCCTGGACTGGTATCAGACGCGGGAGGGACTGGTCCCGGTTATCGATGGCCCAGCCGAGCCCGGCCTTGGTATTCTTTTTCCAAGTTGCGCCGTGATCATTCTGCTAACAACTGTCGTTGTCTTTTTCATTTCAAACCAAAAAGTTATCCGCGAGAAGGCACAGCCGGGCGCTTGGCGGATTCTGGTTACCGACCGAAAATTCCTGCGCTTTCTCGTCTATGTGTTCCTCGTCAATTTCGTGCTCGACGGTCCGATGTTCATGTTTCCGATTTTCGTCAAGTCGATCGCGCCGGAAAATACCCTTGGCACGCTCAAATGGCTTTGGCTTATCATGCTGGTCCCGGAGATTATCGCGATTGCCTTTGCCGGTCATATCCGTCGGCGGATCGGCGTGCGGTTGTTGATGTTTGCCGGTCTGGCCGCCGGTGGGCTGAGATGGCTAGCTTGCGGGTTCTTCGGCGACTTGCCATTCGTATTGCACGCCTCGATGCTGCTGCACAGTGTGTACGTGGTCGGCGCACTGGTGGCCATGCCGCTGTGTGTGAATTATCTGGTACCGACGCAACTCCGTTCCACCGGCCAGGGCTTGGCCACCATGGTCAGTTCCAGCCTGGGCGGCGGCATCTGCTCGAACTTCGCCGCCGGCTGGCTGATCGATCATGTCGGCCCGGCCGCCCCGCAGCTTTACGGTGGCGTCGGCGCGATGCTGCTGCTCCTTGTTGCCCCCCTCCTCGTCCCCAGGGTGACGCCCAAGCCGGTGGAGTGATCAAAGCCGCTTGAGCAGGTGGTCCAGCTCGGCGTCGGTGTTGTAAAAGTGCGGTGAGAGGCGGATCAGCCTCGAGCCATCGCGCATCATTCGCAGGGACACCTTGAAGCCCGCTTGGCCAAGCTGCTCCGCGAGCGACGCCATGTCTTGGCCCGGTTTGCTAAACGTGACGATGCCGCTGGCATTGGTTTCCGGCGCGTCGGCGTGCAGCACGTCAAAGCCCTTGGCCAGGAGCTCCGGCACGAGCCGCCGGCGCTTGGCCAAGAGATCAGCCGCGATGTTGTCCAAGCCAAGCGCATCGAGCATTTGCAGCGAGGCGTGGTGGCCGACAATGCCGAGCAGGTTGGCGGTGCCGGCCTCGTAACGGCGGCTGTCCGGCTTGTAGTCGAGCGTCTCCTGCGCGATGAAGTCCGGGCAATTCAAATTGTGCCAGCCCTGCACCACCGGCTTGAGCCGGTCCTGCGCTTCGTGCTTCACGTAAAGGATGCCGGAGGCGCACGGGCCGAGCATCCACTTGTGCGCATCGGCGGCGAGGAAATCGACATGCTCCACCGGCGTCGGGAACGCGCCCATCGTCTGGATACCATCGACACAAAACAGGACGCCGTGTAACCGCAGCTCACGGCCGATCGTGACGATGTCGATCCGGTATCCGGACACATAATGGCACGAGGCCAACGCTGCCATTCTCGTGCGCGAATCAACCAGTGCGAACACGTCCTCCGGCTCGATCCGCCCGGGCTCCCTTGGCTCGATCCGCTTCAATTCAACGCCCTTCTCGGCCAGCGCCATCCACGGATAAACATTCGACGGGTAGTCGTCGCCGTGCACGATGATGTTGTCGCCCGGTTGCCAGTCGAGGCCCTGCGCGATGAAGCTTAGGCCAAGCGAGGTCGGCCCGACCAGCGCAATTTCGCGCAGTTCCGCGCCGAGCAGGCCGGCGGCGAGTTGCCGGGTGTCGCGCAGCAGATTCGGGGGCATGAACTCCTCCTGGTCGCCGCCGGTGCACGCGGCGGCGTAGTTGCTCATCGCATCGTGCACACGCGTCGGCAGCGGGCAGACACCCGCATGGGCGAGGTACACCTTGTCCCGCGCTACCGGGAACTCGCGCAACCGCAACGCCTCGTCTGACTGGATTTGCTCAATCGTCATCCCGACGCGCAACTCGGGTGCCTACTTGATGAGCAGCGCGCAGTCCCGGCGCGAATCCTGATCGAGGCAGGTGCGGAGGTAGGCGACGATTTGCCCGTGCATCCGGCGGCAGCGACTACACCAGCGCTCCGCGCCGACGATCTGCTTGACGCAATCCCTAAGCCCGTTGAACTGGATGATGTTGGGCGAGCGTTGGAGGTTGGCCCGCACCTCCTGGCGCAGTTGCTGAAAGAAAAACAGCTCGAAGCCCTGCCCGGTGGTTTCGGTGGCCAGTTTGCGCAGGTCGGTTTTCTCGATGCGGAGGTTCACGCCTGGATCCTGATCGAACACGACGTCGAACCCGAACCCTTGCAGCACCTTGCCCAGCGCGTTGGAGAACTGGTCGACCGAGACGCTGGAGTATTCCTCTTCCTCGCGGAAGTAGTGCACGACTGCCTTGAGTGCCTCCTGGATGGTTTGAGGCTCGATGAGGCTGATGGCATCGCCCAGCAGTTCCTCGGTGATGGCCTCCGCCGAGCAGGGGAGCAGTTCCCCTGATGACATCCTAAAAACCAGGTAGTTGGATCGTAGCTGTATCATCCCGGGTTCCGAATTTCTGGACCGCTTCCAGAAACTCGGCTGCGTCGTCGAAACGCCAATACACGCTGGCGAACCGGACGTAGGCGACGCCGTCCAGTTTCTTGAGCTTCGCCATTACTTTGCCGCCGATTGCCTTCGAGGGCACTTCGCCGTCAAATTCGTCATACAACTCGTTCACGACTTCACGAATCATCTGGTCGATGGCATCGGCGCTGACCGGGCGTTTTTGGCAGGCAACCTTGATGCCGGACTCCAGTTTGTCGCGTGAGAATCGTTCGCGGGCGCCACCGTCCTTGATCACCATCAGGTTGCCGCGTTCGATCTCCTCGTAGGTGGTGTAGCGCTGGTTGCACTTGAGACATTGGCGTCGGCGGCGAATAGCCAGTCCATCCTTGGACGAGCGGGAATCGACCACCTTGTCTTCAACACAACCGCACTTCGGGCAACGCATAATCCCTGTGCCAACACAATCGAGTGTAGCTGCCCAAGGAAAGTATACAACATGTAGTGTGTCAATAGCGCTAAATGAGTTTTTTCGCAACTTACGAACACCGTCTGGCAAATGCTGACTGGACAGCTTGGTCGTCATCGGGAATCTTGACCACCCCGTTTTTTGGGATTCAACACTTGCCTCATGAATTCATTGACTCGTTTTGCCGTTGCCGCCGCCGCTTGGTTCTCATTGGGCTTGGCCAATCTCCATGCTGCGGAAGCCAAGCCGCACGTCATCCTGCTCAGTGGCGAGTCGCTGTACGACTCGTCGACCACGCTGCCAAAGTTTGCCAAACAGCTTGAGCAGGAGCACGGCTATCGCTGCACCGTGATCGTGCGCAAAGAGGAACACCGCTTTCCCAGTCTCGACGCGCTTGGCCAAGCGGATCTCGTGATCGTTTTCGCGCGCCGCATGCAACTCCCCGCCGGGCAGCTTGGCCAAGTGAAGCGGTACGTCGAGTCCGGCAAGCCGGTCATCGGTCTGCGCACTGCCAGTCATGCGATTCAAAACTGGCTCGAGTTCGATAAGCTCGTCCTCGGCGGCAACTATCAGGGCCACCACAAGAATAATCTGTCCGGCAACGCCTCTGTCGTACCGGCGGCCAAGGGGCACCCGATCCTCGAGGGCGTTGCAAGCGAATTCAAAATGGGCGGCTCACTCTACAAAAACACCCCTCTGGCCAGGGCGGCCACCCCTCTGCTCACCGGGGCGGTCGAGGGCCACCCCGCCGAGCCGGTGGCATGGACGCACAGCTACAGGGGCAACCGCACGTTTTACACCTCGCTTGGCCAGGCCGATGATTTTGCCAACCCGAACTTCACCAAGCTAGTCACGAACGTCATCGGCTGGTGTCTCGGCGCTGATGCCAAGCCGGGCGCCGCCGCCGTCGCGGCCAAGTACGGCGTCGAGCCGGGCGAGCCGTTTCGCATCGGCGTCGCGCTGTTCGAGAAAATGTGGCGCGACGACAAGTTGACATTGCTCGACGTCCGCACCACGTCTGAGTATAGGGCCGGCCACCTGCCCGGCACAAAGTGGATCGACTGGTTCTCACCCGCTTTCGCGGACGAGGCGGCCAAGCTCGACAAGGATAAATTCTACCTCGTCTATTGCGCCGGGGGCGTCCGCAGTGCGCGTGCCTGTAAAAAGATGAGCGGGATGGACTTCAAATATCTGGTCGATCTCGCTCCCGGTTTCAAGGGATGGAAAGCCGCCGGCAAGGCGATCGAGAAATAAGGTGACGCAACAAGCCAAAGGCTAAACAAAAGGGGGCAAATGATTTGACATGACCGACACCCCCACAAATCCGCCAGACCCAAACGATGGACAACGGATGAGGGAGGCGTTGCGCTTGGCCAGGCGGGGCAGGGGCGAGACATCGCCCAACCCGCTCGTCGGCGCTGTGCTGGCCAAGGGCGAAAAAATCATCGGGCGCGGCTGGCATCGCCGGACCGGCTTGCTCCACGCCGAGGTCGAGGCTATCTCCGACGCCAAGCGCAGGGGCAACCCGACCAAAGGCGCGACTCTTTTTGTCACGCTCGAGCCGTGCTCGACCAGCGGCCGCACGCCGCCCTGCACGTGTGCCATCGTCGGGGCCGGCATCTCGAGGGTGGTTGTCGCCGCGACCGACCCGAATCCCGCCCACGCCGGTCGCGCCTTCCGGTGGCTCAGGCGCAGGGGCGTCGCCGTCGAGCGTGGCATGCTCGCCGATGAAGCAGCTGAGATCAATTTTGCGTTTAACCACTGGATCACCGTCGGGCTGCCGTTCGTGACGGTGAAGGCGGCAATGACACTCGACGGCAAAATCGCCTCCGCCGATGGCGAGTCGAAGTGGATCACTGGCCCGGAGGCGCGGCGCGAGGGTATGAAACTTCGACACGAGGCCGACGCCATTCTCGTGGGCGTGAACACGATCCTTGCCGACGACCCGGCGCTTACGCTGCGCGACATCGGCCGGCCTAAGGCCGAGTGGCAGGGGCTACCGCTGCGGCGCATCATTCTCGATCCGCGTGCTCGCATGCCGCTTGGCTCACGGATACTGAGTGACCAATTTGTCGAGCAAACGACCGTTGTCGTCTCTCGCGATGCACCGGCCAAGCGCTTGGCCAAGCTCAAGCAGCGTTGCCGCGTGATCACATGTACCTTGGCCAAGCGGGGATTTAGCCTCAAGTCACTGCTCCGCAAACTAGGGCGGCAGGGGTGCACGCACCTGCTTGTCGAGGGTGGTGGCGAAACCAACGCTGCGTTCATCGAGGCTGGCTTGGCCAAGCGAGTGGCGTTTTTTTACGCGCCAAAGATTCTCGGCGGCCGCGACTCCCGGACGGCGGTTGCCGGCGAAGGGCTGTCTTTGGCCAAGGGGCTGCGGCTCGAAAAAATCCGCTGGCGAAATCTTGGCTCCGACCTGATGCTCACCGCCCGCGTCGCCGACGCTCAGCCCTGAACATGTTCACCGGACTCGTCGAGGAAACAGGCAGAATCAAGGCCATCGAACACGGTGCCAACGCCGTGACGCTGACGGTCTCGGCGGACGTCTGCCTCGGCGGCACGAATGCCGGCGACAGCATCGCCGTGAACGGCTGCTGCCTCACCGCGACGAAAGTGGCCAAGCGCGGCAAGTCGCGCGGCTTTCAATTCGACCTGCTGCGCGAAACGTGGGACGTGACCAACCTAAGCTCGCTCCGTCGCGGCTCGGCGGTCAACCTCGAGCGTGCGCTGGCGCTGGGCCAGCGGATGGGCGGGCACTTCGTCACCGGGCACATCGATGCGGTCGGCACAATTCGAAAGTGGGAAAAGCAGGGCAAAGACTGGCTGCTAGACGTCGATGCGTCGGCCTTGCTGATGACCGGCTTCGTGCCGAAAGGCTCGGTGGCAGTTGATGGCATCAGCCTCACCGTGGCCAAGCTGCGCAAGCGCGGTTTTGCCGTGTGGATCATCCCGCACACGCGCCAAGTGACCAATCTGCGCACCCGCAAAGTCGGCGACCCGGTCAACCTCGAAACCGATCTTCTCGGCAAATACGTGCTGAGGCACCTGGATCGGTAGCTGTTCCGGCGTTTACTTCCCCCCGTCCTTTAGCCGGTAGCGGATGTAGTCGCGGGAGACGCCGAGGAGACGGGCGGCGGCGGAGACGTTGCCCCCGGCCTGTTCGATGGCGCGCTGGATGAGTTCGTGAATCGTCGCGTCGAGCGAGAAGCCCTCCCGCGGAAAATCGAAATTGGGGTTGAGCGCCCCGCTCACTGCAGTCTCGTTTTCCACCGTTCTCGCCGGGCCAGGCAGCGCGGCAAATGTCCACTCCTCGCCCTCCTCGAAAACGATCGTTCGCTCCAGTTCGTGGCTGAGTTCGCGGACGTTTCCCGGCCAGGCGTGACCCAGCAGCCGCGCCTGGCCGTCGGCGCTGATCGGCTTGGCGGCAACCCGGTGGCGACGACACAGGTTTTCGAGCAGGTATTCTGTGAGTTGCAGGATGTCCCGGCCGCGCACGCGAAGCGGTGGGATGACCAAGCGGAACAAGCCCAGCCGGTGAAGCAGGTCGTCTCGAAACTGGCCATCGGTGACCGCTTGGCCAAGGTCATGGTTGCTGGCGGCGATAATGCGGATGTCGACGTCGATTTCCCTGTTGCCGCCGAGCCGACGGATGCGTTTGTCCTCGATCGCCTTCAGCACCTTGGCCTGCAGTCCAAGCGAGAGGCTCGCGAGCTCGTCGAGGAACAGCGTGCCGCCCTTGGCCGCCTCGAAGAGACCCATGCGCGCCGTCTTGGCATCGGTGAACGCGCCGCGCTCGTGCCCGAACAGTTCCGACTCGACGAGGCTCTCCGGCAGCGCGGGGCAGTTGACCTCGACGAGCGGGCCGGCGGCGAGCGGGCCGTGGTGGTGCAGCCAGCGGGCGATGCTGGTCTTGCCGGTGCCGGTCTCGCCCTCGATCAACACCGGCGAAAGATCGCGGCCAAGCCGCTCATCCGCGGCGATGATCTTGTCGAGCTGCCGGCGAAACAGGCCAAGCGCGTCGCCGAAAAACAGCCGCTCACCGGTGGCGGCGGGGTCGTGGCGCTCGTGCTCGGCCAGTCGGGCGGTTTGGCGGCTGGCCCTGGCGCGGTGCAGCACGAGCGGCAGCACGGCGGGATCGATCGGCTTGAGCAGGTAATCCTGCGCGCCGTTTTTAATCGCCTCGACCGCGCCCTGCACGCCGCCCTCGGCGGTGCAGACGACGACGGCGGTGCTGGGAGAAAAAACGCCCTCGCTCAACAGGTCGGTGCCGAGGCCGTCCGGCAGGTTGACGTCGAGCAGCGCGAAGTCGAACGGCAGCGACTCAATCATGCGGCGCGCCTCGTCGAGCGTGCCGACGGCGGTCACGTCGGCGTCGTGCTGCTCGAGTGCGGCCGCCACCTGCTTGCAAAGGAGCGGCTCGTCCTCGACCAGCAGCACGCTGGCGCCCTGTAGGGCGGAATCCGTCACGTGCCCAATGTCGGGGAGGCTTGGCCTCGCCGCCACAAAAAAATGCGCTCGATTGGCCGGGCATTGCGACCTTGCATGCCGCTTGGCCAAGCGACATGATTTCGACCGATTTTTTTCACGGCATGAAGCGCAAATGGATCACCCTTGGCCTGTTGAGTGTGTTGATTTGCGTGCCGCTGTATCAGCTCGTCAAGGCCCTGGCCGGCATGAACCGCATCATTCTCATCGCCGGCGGCCCGGAGAAGGGACTGTACCACCCGATCGCGATCAGTCTCTCGAACGTGGTCGCGCGACTGGGGTACCGGGCCACTGTGCTGACCACCGACGGATCGCTTGAAAACCTGAAGCTGGTGGCCGAGGGCGGGGCCGACCTGGCTCTGTTCCAGCCGGGCTCCCGTAAAAATCTGAAGGAGTTCGCCCCAGCGCTGCTGGAGCAGGAGGCGCAACGGATCGATCCCGCCCGACTCGGGCATGTGGCGTTTGTGGCGAACCTTTATTCGCAGCCGCTGCACATCGCGGTGCGGGAGGGCAGCGGCATCGAGTCGCTACGGGACTTGGAGGGCAAAGTCGTCAACCTCGGGCCGGAGCTTTCCGCCGACTACCCCATGTCAGGTTTGCTGCTGCGCAGCCTGGAACTGGAGCCGGGGGAGAATCATCGCAATCTCGCGTACACGGAATTGATCGGGGCATTCGACCGGGGCGAGGTGGATGCCGCCTTCATCACGGTCGGCATGCAGGCGGACGTGTTTCAGGCGCTGGCACGCTCCGGCAAGGTGCGCTTCCTGAGTGTCCCGAACAACGAGGCGCTGGCGGCGATGGAACTGCACCTGTCGCCATTCAAGGTGCCGCGTGGCATCTACCAGTTTGAGGGCGAGGCGGTTCCGAGGACTGACATCCAAACCGTGGCAACCGGCGCGCACCTCATCACGCGCGGCGATGTCGAAAGCGGCTTTGTGGAAAAAATCACACAGGAAATTCTCAAGACACCGTTTCAAAAAGAGAACCGGCTGGGCGAGTTGTTCGAGCAGGGCAAGTCGTTTGCCAGCGCCCGCCCGTTTTTTCCCATGCACGAGGGGGCCAAGTGGGTTTACGAGCCGGAGAGCCGCACCCTGCTCAAACCGGAGATCGTCGACATGTGGGAGAGCATGCGCTCTTTTTTTGTGTCAATCCTTGTTGCGGGATTCGTAGGTTATCAGTGGTACCGGAAGAAAAAGGATCGAACCAAGGAGGGGCGGCTGGACTATTATATCCGAGAGGTCATCAAGATTGAGCAGCAGCAGATGATGCTCGACACGGAACAAAAGGGGAACGACATGGAAAAACTCCAGAGGCTGCAGGATGACCTGACGAATCTGAGGCAGGAGTGCTTCAAGGATTTTTCGGGGCATCAGCTGCAGGAGGAGCCGGGCACCGACTGCTTCCTCAAGCTGTGCGCCTCGCTGAGCGAGAAGCTCAACGCCAAGATGACACGCCTCCGGCTTGGCGGCGAGATCGCGCGTTTGGCCAAGGCGATCGAGGAGAATAAGTGACGCGGGCGGCTACTTCTCGCACTGCCATTGTCCAAGCTTGGCGCGATGTTTCCAGAGTTGGCGCGGCTTGAAGATGCCGAGCGGCGTGATGATGCCGGTGATCAGTTCCGGAGGGGTAACGTCGAAGGCCGGGTTGCGCGCGCCGCTGCCAGGGTTGGCCAAGCGCACTTGCTGCCGACGCCCACTTTCGGTCACTCCCCAAGCGCTGAGCACTTCCTCCCCGGAGCGTTCCTCGATCGGGATGGCCAAGCCGGACTCAAGTTCCCAGTCGATGGTAGAGAGCGGAATGGCAACGTAAAAAGGGATGCCGTGCCGCTTGGCCAGGACAGCCTTGGTGTAGGTGCCGATCTTGTTGGCCACTTCGCCGGTGCGGCCCAGCGTGCGGTCGCTGCCGGTGATGACGAGGTCGATCTCGCCACGCTGCATCAGGTGGCCCGCGGCGTTGTCGGCGATGATGTCGTGTGCGATGCCCTGCTGCGCCAGTTCCCACGCAGTGAGGATGGCGCCCTGCGATCGCGGCCGAGTCTCGCCGCAAAAAACGTGAAACGATTTGCCGTTGGCCTGTGCGGCGTACATCGGCGCGGTTGCGGAGCCGACGTCGACGAATGCCAACCAGCCGGCATTGCAGTGGGTGAGCACGCGGGCGCCTTCGCGGATGAGCGGCTCGCCGTGTTGACCAAGCGCTTTGCAGTGGGCGACGTCGTCCTCGGCGAACTGCCCGGCGGCGGCCTGTGCCTGTGCCTGCCTCTCAGCCACGGTGGCGCCGGTCATTTGCGACAGCATGCCGCGCATGGCGTTGAGCGGATCGACGGCGGTGGGGCGCGCCTTGGCGAGGCTGCGGTGCACCTTGGCCAGGTGCCGTTCGAACGTCTTGAGCCCGCGCCCGCGAAAGGCCCGTACGCCCTGCGCCAGGCCGTACGCCGCCGTGGCGCCGATTGCGCCGGCGCCACGCACAATCATGTCGGTGATGGCCTGGGCGGTTGCGCGATAGTCGGCGGTGGAGACGATCTTGAACTGGTGCGGGAGCAGGCGCTGCTCGATGAGCCGTACGCGGTTGTGCGCCGGGTCAAACCAGACGGTGCGGTAATGCCGCGACTTGCCCTGGTGGGTGACCTTCATGGCGCGGGTCGCGACTTAGTGGTTGCCGCACTTGAGATTCAGCTTGTGGCGGATCTGCTCGAAGCGCGGGTCGGAGCGGATCTTGTTGAGGTCGGGATCCTCGTTCATCCACTTCGTATCGTCGTAGCCCAGTTGAACAGCTTTTTTGAGAGCGGTAATGGAATCGTCGACGCGATCCGTGAGGGAGAAGCTGCAGGCAAGATTGTAAAACACCATCGAGTCCTCGGGCAGGAGACGCGAAAGATTCTCATCCACTGCTAGGCCCTCGGCAAAGCGGCCGCGCTTGGTGTAATCGTCCCCAAGCAACTGGAGCGCCTCAATGTATTCGGGATCGCGCTTGGCGAGACCCTCCAAAAAGGAAATCTCAACATCCAGTTCCTGTTTCTCCCTGCTGGACAAATCTTGTCTTGAAGATGAATGCTCTGACATGAGGCCGGGACAAAATCACCCGATCAGCCGTCAGAGTCAAGCCGCCCACTGGGGGAATCCGGCCATGGATCAGCGCTGCTTCCCCTTCGAGTGCAGCGTCTTGTGCCTGGGGAAATCGTTGCGGTAGCGCTTCAGCAACGCGGCTTCGTCATTCTTGACGAGGTAGATTTTTCCCTTGATCTGCAGAGTCTCCCTCGGCCCGAGGCCGCCGAGCCGAAAGTCGCTGTGCAGGCAGCGAATCACGCCCTGAAACAGCTCTTGGTACGGCTCGAACGCCGTGGCAAAGATCATTGAACCGTCGCCGCTGAAGCAGCCGATCAGCCCGTTGCTCGGCACGTCCGGGTGCAGCGGGCGCGGGTTGACATCGGCACGCGGCACGCCCGGCCCGGCCCAGACTTGCCCGGGGATATAGCGCGCCTCGGTCGCCCAGCCCTGCGTCGGCATCATCGTCCGCCGGCCGTCGAGATAGACGAAGCTCTTTTTAATGTAGGCATATTTGTCGGCGGTGGCATCTGCGCCGGTGCCGCTGAATTTGCCCACGCGGATGCATGGCTGCGCCCAGTGCGCTTCGGAGCGCTTGGGCGTGGGGTTGTGCGCGGTGAGCGCAAAATCAACCTCGTCATGTGTGGCGGTGATGACGTGCTCGACTGTCACGCCGTCGTTCACGTCACAGTGCAGACGGAGTTGCGAGCCGTCTTTGCTGCGGGAGACCAAGCGAGTCTTGTGACCAACAACGGTGTGCCGGCCCCAGTCGGTTGTCTGCGAGTTGTCCCGGCAATACGCCTCAAGGTAGTGGATCTTCATCTCCTTGCCGGGCAAATGTGCGCCGCTTATGGTCAACATATTTTTGGCCCAGTGCAGCTTGAGCTTGCCCGGTTCGGCCGCATGGCCAAGCGCCACAGCGCACACGATCGAGAGGATGGAGAAAATTAGTTTCATGGGTTGGACATGCGCAACGTCGGCTCGCAGCGAGGTAGTGTCAACGGCAATGCGCTTGCGCCCGGGCGCGCTGCCGGTGAATAATGCCGCGCCCATGGGAGAACCGATCAACGTCCCGCTGCTCGATCTTAGCGCACAAAACCAGCCACTCGCCGCTGAGTTGAAGGCCACCTTCGCGCGCGTGCTCGACTCGTCGCAGTTCATCCTCGGGCCGGAGGTGGCCGGGTTCGAGGATCGGGCCGCCGAGTCGGTTGGGGTGCGGCACGTTATTGGGGTCAGCTCCGGCACCGACGCGCTGCTGCTTTCGCTGATGACGCTGGGCATCGGCCCCGGCGACGAGGTGTTGTGCCCGTCGTTCACGTTTTTTGCAACCGCAGGCGCGATCGCCCGCACCGGCGCGACGCCGGTGTTCGTCGACTCGCTTGACACCGATTTCAACATCGACATCGCCGCCGCCGAGCGGCGCGTTACCGGCAACACCAAGGCGATCATCCCGGTGCATCTGTTTGGCCAGGCGGCGGACATGGACAGCGTGCAGCGCCTGGCCAAGGCACATGGCCTGACCGTGCTCGAGGACGCCGCGCAGTCGATGGGCGCGACCTTCTGTGGCCGGCAGGTTGGCACGATGGGCAACTTGGGCGCATTCAGTTTTTTCCCGTCCAAGAATCTCGGCGGCTTTGGCGATGGCGGCATGATCACCACTGACGACG
>MPLY02148442.1_pt1 | contig 18927 bp, 19 predicted proteins | sample 1617301 | NCBI WGS metagenome assembly MPLY02 (sample SAMN05944805, study PRJNA350692) | marine metagenome | biome: marine; feature: ODZ; material: water; isolation source: 140 m water sample filtered on 0.2 um supor filter | place: Pacific Ocean | collected 2012-04-08 | depth 140m m
CCAATACCTATGGTGAAACCAAGTAGAGACATATAAATAAATATTGATATGTAGTTATCAAAAAAAATTAGAACTATTATTGTTATAAACAAAGGAAGAAGAGAATAGATAACGGTTTTTTTTGTATCAAATTTATCAATTATAGGGCCTCCTATGATAAGTCCTATAATCGAGAACATACCAAAAGAAACAAATCCTTGTCCTAACATATCTAATGTCCATCCTTTTTGATTAATAATAAATATTTGATGAAATTGCAAACCAGTGCCAACAAAGGGTGTAGCTATGGAAATCGGTAAATAGATATAAAATTTTTTATCTAAAATTATTTCTCTGATTTTCCAATTTTTTTGATCTGGATTATGTTTAATTGTATTTATAAAATTATTGTGTCGTATATTTTGCTTATGCAAAGAAAATATAAGAATAGGAATAAAGACGATTAATATACTAAAACTAGCTATCAACCATACAGCATACCAATCGAAACTATTCATTATATAAACAGCCAATATAGGCAAAATCATAACTCCAAACATTCCTCCGAATGTACCGACAGATATTGCCTTTCCTCTATCTTTATCAAAATATCTTGCTAAAGAAGTTTCGCCTGCATGTCCCATTGCTCCCTGACCAAAAAAACGAAGAGTGAAAATAATTAAAAAAAGAAAAAATATTTGTTTTATTAATAAAAACATACCGAAACAAGCAAGTGCCAATCCGCAAGAAATTATTAATGAATAAATTCTAAGATCAATTCGATCAATTAATTTTACAAACCAAACTAACATAAAAGAACTAGTAAGCGTGCTTAAAGCATAAACTAGACCAAATTCACCATCTGAAAGTTGATAAAAATTTCTTATTTCGGCATTAAAAATTGATATAAAAAAAGTTTGTCCATAGCTTGCAAAAAAAATTATGACAAAACCATATAACAACAATTTAGGATCAAATGAAAAAAAGGCTTTCATATATTTATTTATTATTTAGCAATCTTTTTACCTCTTTTAACAACTTGACCATTTTTTTTACATCAATGCGGCCTGTATTAACATTTCGAGGACTGGGATGATAACTGCCTATAAGAATTTTTTTATCAGGAAGTTTGTACTTTGCTCCATGAGAAAATATAAAATCATTATTTTTTATAGTATAATTTTCTTTGTAAAAATTTAAACAAGCGTCAAAAGCTATTTTGCCTAATGCAACGATTATATCAACTTTAGACAAAAAATTAATTTCACTTTTAAAAAATCTAAAACAAGTCTTTAATTCTAACGGTGTTGGCTTATCGCCCGGCGGAACACATTTCAAAGCCACTGTCAGATAAAGATTGTATAATTTCAAACCATCATTTCGATAATTTGAGGTTGGTTGATTTGTTAATTTTGCTTGATACAAACATTTAAATAAAAAATCAGCAGATTTATCGCCTGTAAATACTCTGCCTGTTCTGTTTCCGCCATGTGCTGCTGGCGCCAGTCCTATCATCAATACTTGTGCCTTAGAATCCCCATAACCAGTAATTGGTTTGCCCCAATATATTTCATCTATGTATTGTTTTCTTTTTTCTTTAGAAATTTTATTTCTAAATTCAACCAATCTCTCACATAAATTGCATTTAATAATTTTATTGTTCAAATCAGTTAGCGCAGCCGACATAAATAATTCGTGTTATATAAGGATTAAGCAAAAAAAGAAGAAAAACCAAATTAATCATTTAAAATATTTTGGAACTTCTTCCCATTAAATAGTAAAAGATAATTCCAACCCATTCATGGCTTGAATGCTGAAAACTTGCCAAATTAGCAAAAAAATTAATTGATAATCTCCATCTAAATTTTTTCGGCAGTTTATAATCTGTTGCATAAGGAATAAATTTCCATCCTAGTTTTTCTCCTATGTTTATAGCTCTTTTAAGATGAAAAGCTGATGTAACTAAAACCCATTTCTCATCTTCATTTGGATCAAACTCTTTTTTTGCAAAAACAATATTTTCATATGTATTTCTTGATTTGTTATCAAAATAAATATTTTGAATGTTTACACCTAGGCTTTTATAAAATTTTTTTGCTACATCAGAATGATTTAAATCTGGATATTCTATAGATCCTGTGCCGCCAGCAAAAAAAACTTCAGCCTTTGGATATTTATAAATAAGCTGGATTGATTCTGTAAGTCTTTCTACCGAGCCATTTAAAGAAATTTGATCATATTCTTCAGTTAAAAAAGGATTTGTTGCGCCAGAAAGAATTAAAATACCATCAACATTTTCTGGGAGATTTACCTTATTATGATAATTTTTTTCCAACAAATATAACAGATAAGAGCCGGTGGGCAAAGCTCCTGTAATAAAAAAAAGAAACAAAGTAAAATAAAGTATAATCTTTGAGAGCTTTAGATATTTAAAAAAATTAAGAATTACACTCAAAATGAAAAAAAATAAAATACAATTAAAGGGGTTGAATAAATACCAGAGAAATTTTGATAAAAAAAAAGTCATTTATTGAATAGTTTATAAAAAATAAAACATATATTCACATGAGTCTAATTAAATTATAGAAGTATTCAATAATTAGGTCTCTTGGTGAAATGGATCATCACGACGGTCTTCGGAACCGTAATTCTGGGTTCGAGTCCCAGGGGGACCGCCAATTTAATAATTTGTATTAAATATTAAATAATGAATTCTAATCAAATAAAACCGTTGTTCATTTGTGGTTGTATGAGAACCGGAACAACAATTCTGCAAAGAATACTTTGTTCATCAAAGGATTTAGGAAATATGAAAGGTGAGTGTGTGTGGATTACTTATCAGTTGAATACATTTCAAACATTAAGTGATCAGTTCCCAAGTAAATTAGGAGATTATTTTAAAAACGAACAAGAATATGAAGATTATACAAAAAAAGTATAGATGAATTTATCTTAAGAGATTCAATTGATAGTGGAACCAATAGACCAGTTTATAAGAATCCTGAATTGACTTTTCATATTTCTATTCTTGCGAAATGGTTTGCAAAATCTGATATTGTAGTTTCTATTAGAGATCCAAGAGATACTATTTGTTCTTTTATTGATATAGGAGAAAAACATAAAAAAAATAATATATCAAGTAAACTTTCAAATATCGGAAGAGATATCAATTCACTATGTAATCATTATTTTCTGTATTATAATAAATTTTTTAAAAATTTTAGATATTTTCAAAAAAGATGTTTAATAATTAAATATGAAGATATCGTAAATAAAAAGAAAGAAGCAATTAATTATCTATCCAAAGGTTTGTCAATTAACTTGGATTTTCCATTTGATGATATTGAAAAAAGCAAAATCAAAAATTCTTTATCATATCAAAAAAATTTAAGAGAATCATTTTCTTCTGCATTTTGGAATGATGAATACTTGAAAGAAATAAATACTAATAAAATTGGCGTTTATGATAAAAAATTATCTAAAGAAGAAATACGTTTAATTGAAAAAAAATTTATAGATTTTAACAAAGTTTTTAAATATTGGAAAATATAGTGATACTTAAATTAATTTAATGATAATTTTTTTTTTAATTAATTATTGGTATTCTCAATTTATTTATTATTTTAGTTCATACCTATATTTTTGTCAGATAGTTATCATCTACGTTTGCACAATCATAAAAAACTCTAATTTTTTTTCAATTACTCTATCGTAATGATCCAAATTGTATTTTCCAAAACAACAAAACTACTATTTTTAGTGCAACTTTTTTTTGACTATTAAAAAATGAAGTATAATAATGATTTATGGATGCCGCATTTGACTTCGGACCCAAGATTTAAGGTTCGAGTCATTACGAGGCCGCCAATATTATAAATTTTCTGAATATTTTTGAACTATTTCTTCTGCTATTTGCACAGCATTAAGCGCCGCTCCTTTGCGAAGATTGTCGGACACCACCCATAAATTTAGCCCATTATCAACAGTGTCATCCTGTCGAATTCTACTAACATATACTTTATCTTCACCTGCAACTTCAACAGGCGTTACATAACCACCATCTTTCCGATTATCAATAACAGATATGTTTTCAAATCCATTTAAAATTTCTTTCGCTTGTTCGTCAGACATCGAGGAATCTAGTTCCAGGTTTATTGATTCAGCGTGACTAATAAAAACAGGGACACGAACGCAGGTTGCAGATACACGAATATTTGGATCAAGTATTTTTTTTGTTTCATCAATCATTTTCTGTTCTTCTTTGGTATTCCCATTTTCCAAGAATGTATCAATATGTGGAATTACATTGAATGCTATTTGTTTAGTAAATTTCTTTTTTTCTATATTTTTATTTGCATAAATATTTTTTGTTTGTTCCCATAATTCGTCCATCGCTTCCTTTCCGGCACCTGATATTGACTGATAAGTTGAAACAACGATGCGGGTTATAACAGCCACATCATGAATAGGTTTTAGCGCTACTACCATTTGAATTGTTGAACAATTAGGATTGGCAATGATATTAGATCTGTTCTCATCATTAAAATAATCCTGCAAAATATCTGCATTAACTTCAGGTACGACAAGTGGAACTTCGTCATTCATACGAAAGTGTGAGGTGTTATCAATAACTATACAACCCTTCTTCGCTGCCTTAGGGGCATACTCGGCTGATACTGAACTGCCTGGAGAAAACAGTCCTATTTGTGCTTTTGAAAAATCAAATTCGGCTAAATCTTCAACAACTATTTTTTGATCCTTAAAATCTATTTTTTTACCCTTGGAACGTGAGGATGCTAAACAAAAAATTTGAGCGATGGGAAAATCACGTTCCTCTAAAATTTGAAGAATTTCCCTTCCAACGTTTCCAGTTGCTCCTACTACTGCTATATTATATTTTTCTGACATTCATTTTCCTGATACAATATTCAACTCTTCTATAACAGCAGCGCCCATTTCTTTTGTCGATACAGCTTTTTCGTTATCTTGTTTTATATCAAGAGTGCGCAATCCTTTTGAGAGAACATTTTGAACAGCTTTCTCAATCAAAGTACTGTCTTCCAACATATCAAAACTATATCTCAGCATCATAGCGAAGCTCATAATCATTGCTAGGGGATTTGCTTTATTTTGACCTGCTATATCAGGGGCGCTGCCGTGTACAGGCTCATACATTCCTGGTCTTTTCCCACTCACATCCACTGAACCCAAAGACGCTGATGGCAACATACCAAGAGAGCCGGTTAACATGGCAGCACAATCACTTAATATGTCTCCAAATAAATTATCTGTGACAATTACATCAAATTGCTTTGGATAACGCACTAATTGCATTGCACAATTATCGGCGTACATATGATTTAATTCAACGTCATTAAATTCCCTTTTATGCAGGCTAGTGATAATTTTTCTCCAAAACATCCCTGTTTCCATTACATTAGCTTTTTCTACTGAGGTAACTTTGTTTGATCTTTTTTTTGCCAAATCAAAACCAACTTTTCCAATTCTTTCAATCTCCGAAGTTGTGTAAGATTGAGTATCAATAGCTTTTTCTTCCTGATCCTTGATTTTTTCTACTCCTCTTGGCAACCCGTAATACACTCCACTTGTTAATTCTCGTAAAATTAAAATATTTAAACCTTTGATTAATTCTGCTTTTAATGATGATGAATTAGCGAGCGCATCAAATACAATTGCAGGCCTAAGATTAGCAAATAAATCCATTTCTTTCCTCAATCGCAATAAGGCAGCTTCTGGTCTTTTGTCTCTTTCAACACTGTCCCATTGTGGACCACCGACAGCCCCTAGAAGAACCGCGTCAGAATCAAGTGCTTCTTGCATTGTAGCATCACTGATTGAATTGCCTTCTCTGTCAAAAGCAGCACCACCTACTAATCGCTCGGAGACATCGAATGAAACAGATTTGTTTTTGCTCATCCACTCCATAATATTAAGCACCTCTGACATTACTTCTGTACCTATTCCGTCTCCTGGTAAAACTAAAATTTTTTTATTGCTAGACATAAAAAACTAAATTAACCACGGATATTTCTGATGAACATTTTTTTCAAAGTCATCAATTTTTTCAACTTTTTTAAATGTTAATCCAATATCATCCAAACCTTCAATTAAACATTTCTTTCTAAATGGGTCAATTTCAAAAAGGATTGAATTACCATTTTCTTGAATAATTAATTGTTCTTCTAAATTAATGGTCAGATTTTTTTTATTTTCAGCTTCTTTAATTAACTGATCAACATTATTTTGATCAAGCTTAATGGGTAAAATTCCATTCTTGAAACAATTATTATAAAAAATATCTGCAAAACTTGGGGCAATAATTGAACGAAATCCAAAATCCAATAAAGACCAAGGGGCATGTTCTCTGCTTGAACCACATCCAAAATTTGCTCCTGCAACAAGTATCTTGGCTGATTTGTAAGGATCCCAGTTCAAAACAAAATCATTTTTGATGTTGCCTTGTAAATCATATCTTAGATCATGAAAAAGATTTTTACCAAGACCTAATCTTTTTATGGTTTTTAAAAATTGTTTGGGAATGATCATATCTGTATCAACATTAATCATTGGCAGGGGTGCGGCTATTCCGCTTAATGTAATGAATTTATTCATTTATTAAATCTTTCACTAAACTTATTTTGCCGCTTATTGCTGAAACAGCGGCCGTTGCTGGACTCACTAAATGTGTTCTGCTCTCTCTTCCCTGCCTTCCCTCAAAATTTCTATTGGATGTAGAAACGCATCTTTCTTTCGGCTTTAATTGATCTGGATTCATTGCAAGACACATCGAACATCCGGGCTCTCTCCAATCAAAACCAGCCTCTACGAAAATTTTATCTAGTCCTTCCTTTTCCGCTTGTTTTTTTACTAAGCCAGAACCAGGAACAATCATTGCTTCAGTTGTTACACAAACTTTTTTGCCTTCTACAATTTTTGCAACTTCACGAAGATCTTCTATTCTTCCGTTTGTGCATGAACCGATAAATGCTTTATCTATCTTAACTTCATTCATTTTTTGGTTGGGCTCTAAGCCCATATAATCAAGTGATCTCTCCATTGATTTACGTTTGTTAATATCATTGGTATTTTTTGGATCAGGCACCTTTCCATTCACAGGAATAACGTCTTGAGGACTTGTACCCCATGTTACTTGGGGAACAATGTCACTTGCTTTGATAGTAATTTCTTTGTCATAATTTGCTTTTGGATCAGACGGAAGAGTTTTCCAGTAATTAACTGCATTATCCCAGTCTTTTTCTTGCGGAGCGTAAGGACGATTCTTAATATAATCAAAAGTTTTTTGATCAGGAGCTATTAAGCCAGCTCTAGCACCTCCCTCTATACTCATATTACAAATTGTCATTCTGCCTTCCATACTAAGTTCTTGAATTGCATCTCCAGCATATTCAATAACATAACCTGTTCCTCCCGCTGTACCAATATGACCAATGATATACAAAATTATATCTTTGGCAGTAACCCCCAAAGATGTTTTGCCCTCAACTGTTATACGCATATTCTTTGCTGGATTTTGTATTAATGTTTGTGTTGCCAAAACATGTTCTACTTCACTTGTACCAATGCCAAAAGCCAAGGCTCCAAAAGCACCGTGAGTTGCTGTGTGACTATCACCACATACTATTGTCATACCTGGTTGAGTAATGCCCTGTTCAGGACCTAGAATATGAACAATTCCTTGTCTTTTATCTAGTAAAGAAAAGAATGTAACATTAAAGTCTTTACAATTTTTCTCAAGTGTTTCAACTTGTATACGACTATCTTCGTTTTCAATTCCTTTCGATCTGTCTGATGTAGGTACATTATGATCAGCAACAGCAAAAGTATATTGAGGCTTTCTAACTTTTCTATTATTATTTCGAAGACCTTCAAAGGCTTGGGGACTTGTAACTTCGTGAACCAAATGACGATCGATATATATTAAGCTTGTGCCATCATCTTGCGCATGAACAAGGTGGTTTTGCCAAACCTTATCAAATAAAGTTTTAGCTTTAGGATTTTGTTTCATCTTCTGTCTTTTCTTCCTCAGAAGCAGTCGACTCAGATTTTTTCTCAGTAGGTTTTTTTTCTTCAGCAACCGGTTCTGAAACTGGTTGATTTGATAATTCTTCTTTCGTTAAATTTTCTTCTTCTGATGCAGTTTGTTCATCTTTGATATTTTCCGATTCTTCAGAAACTTCATCATTTTTTTGAATTTTGTCAGATAATGGATTTTGACTTCCAGTCATAACATACTGATCTGCCTCTTCGCCTCTATCACGATCAGCAATACGAGAACTTTTACCAGTTCTTTTCCTTAAATAATATAATTTAGCTCTTTTAACATCACCTTTTTTAACTACCTCAATCTTATCAATCATTGGGCTAAACAAAGGAAACACTCTTTCAACGCCTTCTCCGTGAGATACTTTGCGTACAGTAAATTTTGAATTGATTGAATTATTTTTTCTAGCGATACACATTCCTTCAGATGCTTGAAGACGTGAACGCTCTCCTTCAGCAATCTTAATTGTCACTCTTAAAGTATCCCCTGGCCTAAAAGTAGGAATATTCTTTTTCGATGTAAGTTTTATAATTTGTTTTTTTTCAAATTTTTCTACTAAATTATTCATTTTTTATTTCTATTTTTTCTTGTTCAATAAGTCTGGCCTATTTTTTTTAGTTTTTTCTAAAGACTTATTATTTCTCCATTCTTTAATTTTTCCATGATGGCCTGATAGTAAAATATCAGGAACATTATGTTCTTTGTTTTGAGCATCAGTCCAAACCTGAGGTCTGGTATACTGGGGATGCTCTAGAAGGTTGTTTGAAAAGCTCTCTTCCAAAACACTTTCTGGGTGCCCTAATACTCCAGGAAGCAGGCGAACACAACCTTCAACTAATACTTGAGCTGTAACTTCGCCACCAGCTGTAATATAATCACCGATACTGACTTCTTGAAAACCAATCTCCTCTATAACCCTATTATCCACTCCCTCAAATCTTCCGCACAGAATAACAATTTGATCAATTTTAGAAAATTCCATTAAATCAGTTTGTTTTAAAGTCTTTCCTGATGGACTCATATAAATCAAGTGGCTAGGCTTACTAGAAGTTTTATCAATAAAGTTTACCGCTTTTTCAACTACATCAGGTCTTATGATCATCCCTGGCCCACCTCCAAAAGGCACATCATCAATGCTGTTTCTTTCATTATAACCAAAATTATGAAGATTTACTGTTTCCAAAAACCATTTTTTTTCCTTTAAAGCCTTGCCTATAATAGAATGACCAAGAACTCCTGGGAACATTTCTGGGTATGCGGTTAATATTTTTACAGAAAACATTTAATTTAAAATTCCCTTAACAGGATTAACTATTACAAGTTTCTTTTTTAGATCTACTTTTACAACATTGTCTTCGTTCATTGGAATGTAAAAACTTTTGTTGATGTCTTTTTTAATTTTAAGTAAATCACCAGCACCAAAATTATCTACATCGATTATGCTGCCTAATAAAATATTTTTTGATGTTTTGACTTCACAGTTGATCAAATCAAAAATATAAAATTGATTTTTTTTATTTTTTGGTAAATGATTTATATCAATAAAAATTTTTTTACCATTTAATTTTTCAGCACAATTAATAGAATTGCATTTTTCTATTTTTCCAGTTAATTTATTATTATTAATTTTTAAATACTGAAAATTCCAAAACACGTTCGCTTCATCTACTAAATATGGGCTTAAAGATTTAGATTTAAATTTGTTAAATTCAAAATTATGCATAATAATTTTAATTTTCCCCTTCAAGCCAATAGGTTTGCCAAAAGTGCCGATGTGAAATAATTGTTTTTTTTTCACCAATTAAGTTAGGAGAATTTTTCCTATTCCTCCTTTTTTTCTGCCGCTTCCACCTTAGGCTTTTCTTCAGCAGGTTTCTCTTCCTTGGCCTCTGCCGCTTCCACCTTAGGCTTTTCTTCAGCAGGTTTCTCTTCCTTGGCCTCTGCCGCTTCCACCTTAGGCTTTTCTTCAGCAGGTTTCTCTTCCTTGGCTTTTTTCTTTGGCAAATGTTTTTTTGTTTTTTCTGTGATAACAGGCTTATCTATAAGATTGATATTACTTAAAAATATTTTTACTCGATCACTTGGTTGCGCCCCTTTTGCAATCCAGTCTTTGGCTTTATCTGCATCAAGTTTTACTCGCTCAGGATTATCCTTAGCTAACATAGGGTTATAGGTACCAAGCTGATCAATAAACTTACCATCGCGTGACCGTCTTGAATCTGCAACAACTATTCTATAAAAAGGGCGCTTTTTAGCGCCGCCTCTTGATAGTCTAATTCTAACTGGCATATACTTTCCTTTCTTAATTATTAAAATTTGGTGGCAAGTTTCCTTGTAGTTTTTGTAATAGATCGCTAGGCATGCCTCCTTTGCCCGTTGATTTCATTTTTTTCATCATTTTTTGTGATTGAAAAAATTGCTTTAACAATTTGTTTACATCTTGAACTCTTGTACCAGATCCTTTTGAAATTCTAATTTTTCTTGATGCTTTGACCATATCAGGATCTGCTCGCTCTTTTTTTGTCATTGAATTAATTATCGCAATTTGATGGTTGATAACATCATCAGAAATTTTATTTTCTGCCATAAGTTTTTGAGCTTTTGAGATTCCTGGCAGCATCGACATAATGCCTGATATGCCTCCCATTTTCCCCATTTGTTTTAATTGACCGGCAAAATCTTCAAGATCAAATTTCCCTTTTGACATTTTTTTTGCCAAATCTTCCATTTCTTTTTTATCAATATTTTCAGATGCCTTCTCAACCAATGAGACAATATCGCCCATACCTAAAATTCTATTAGCAATTCTTTCTGGATGAAAGGATTCAAGTTGATCAATTTTTTCTCCAGTTCCAATAAATTTTATAGGTGCTCCAGTAATTGATTTAATTGACAAAGCGGCGCCTCCCCTTCCATCACCATCAACACGTGTTAAAATGGATGAAGTAATTGAAACAGTTTCATTAAATCTTTTTGCAATATTTGCGGCGTCTTGTCCGGTAAGAGAATCAGCTACCAATATTGTTTCTTGGGGTTTAAGTTTTTGTGAAATGGTTTTTAGTTCTTCCATCATCTTATCATCAACAACTTGACGACCCGCGGTATCAAAAAGTAAAATATCAAATAAGTTTTTTTCAGCATATTTAATTGACTCTAACGTTATTGCTTCTACGGATTGAGAATTTTGATGATCAAAAAATTCAACATTAATTTGTTTACCTAAAACTTGCAGTTGCTCCTGAGCTGCTGGTCGATAAATGTCAGATGAAACTAATAAGATTTTTTTCTTTGAATTTTTTTTTATAAAATTAGCTACTTTGGCAATAGTGGTTGTTTTGCCAGATCCTTGTAAACCGCAAAATAATATTTTTGTTATTCCAGTTTTCGCAATGTTCAAGGGCTCATTATTTAATCCCAATATCTTAATCAACTCCTCTTGAACAAGTTTGATGATCATTTGATCGGGTTTGATGGACTTTAAAACTTCTTTTCCAACAATATTCGATTTAACGTTATCGATAAAATCTTTAACTACACTTAGTGCTACGTCCGCTTCTAATAAAGCAATTCGTATTTCTCTTAAGGTAATATCAAGGTCATCTTCTGAAATTGTCGCTCTACCAGCTATAGATTTAACAATCTTTTCTAACTTTTCATTTAACGTTCCAAACATATGCCTCCAATACTTCGCTGCACCAGGGCACGATACTCGTGGGCTGGTGGACCTATCTTTGCTTTGATAAGTTTATAAAATCACAATTAAGGAATTTCAAACGAGCCATATTAAAATAGGAGGACAAAGTCAAGGACAGAGCACAAATAGAGTTTTTAGTGGAAATCTATATAATAATAGCCATATAAGAAAAATATGCAAAATATAGATTTTATTAAGATGCATGGATTGGGCAATGATTTTGTTATTATTGACAGGCGTATTAATAATGTTGAAATCTCAAAAGAATTCATCAACAAATTAAGCGATAGAAAAAGCGGTGCTGGATGTGATCAATTGATTACAATTAATCACAGTCCCTCCGATGACTATGACGCTTACATTAAAATATATAATCCCGAAGGTGATAGTGCTGAAGCTTGTGGAAACGGCACTAGGTGTGTTGCTAAATTATTATTTGAAGAAAAAAATAATTCTGAATTAAAAATTAAATCAGATGCTGGAACACTAACTGCAAAAAAGAATGATGATAAAAATATCAGCGTTAATTTGGGGAGGCTTTCACATTATTGGCAAGATATTCCATTAATAAAAAAAGTAGATACTTTGAATATGCCAATTAATATAGATGGTTTTTCTTCTGGTGTTGCAGTTAACATTGGTAACCCGCACATTGTGTTTTTTGGAAATAATATACATAAAATAGACTTATCATCTATAGGTCCAAGTATAGAAAATAATGAATTATTTCCAAAGAAAACAAATGTTGAAATAATTGAGATATTAAATGAAAGCAAGATTAGAATGCGCGTTTGGGAAAGAGGTGCTGGCATCACTCAAGCTTGTGGCAGTGGTGCTTGCGCTGCTGTTTATGCTGGAAAATTGAAAGAATTATTAAAGGACAAAGTGGAGGTAGAATTCGAAAAAGGATCTTTATTAATTAATATTGAAAATAACAATGCAATAATGACAGGGCCGGCTGAGATTAGTTTCTGTGGAAAAATGGAAATATAATCGAATTAATGCAAAAAGAAAAACTTAATATTATCAATCTTGGTTGCCGTTTAAATATATGCGAAGGGGAAGTAATAAAATCACTAGCATCAAAAAATGAATTAGATAATTTTACTATTATTAATTCATGCGCTGTAACTCAAAAGGCAGAAAAAAAAGTAAATTACGAAATTAGAAAAGCAAAAAAAAAATTCCCAAATAAAAAAATTGTACTTACTGGATGTGCTGCACAAATTAGCCCGCAAAAATATTCTGCGATGGAAGAGATTGATTATGTTATTGGCAATAATGAAAAATTAAACTCTAAAACATGGTCGAGTATTAAAAAATCTAAATCTGTTCAAGTTAGAGATATTTTTAAAAATAATGATATCTCCCATCATTTGATTGAAGGGTTTGAAGGAAAAACTAGAGCCTTTATTGAAATTCAACAAGGCTGCGATCACCGTTGTACCTTTTGCATTATTCCATTTGGACGTGGAAACAATCGCAGCATTCCTGTGGATGTTATAATTAATAGAATTAAATTACTTGTCCAAAATGGTTATAAAGAAGTAGTTTTAACAGGAGTAGACATTACAGATTATGGCAAAGATCTGCCAAGAGGTCCTAATATATTTCAATTAGTTAAGAGAATTTTAAGTCTTGTTCCTGAACTTAAACAATTGCGTTTTTCTTCAATTGATTGTGCAGAAATATCTTCTGATTTTTGGCCGTTATTAGAAAATCATAGAGTGATGCCTCATTTTCACTTAAGTCTTCAAGCTGGAAATGATTTAATATTAAAAAGAATGAAACGCAGACATACTAGAAAACAAGCTATTGATTTTTGTCATAAAGTCAAAAAAATAAGAAGTGATGTTGTCTTTGGGGCCGACATAATTGCTGGCTTTCCTACAGAAACAGATGTGATGTTTAAAGAATCAATTAAATTAATTGATGAATGTAATTTGACACACTTACATATTTTTCCTTTCTCTCCAAGACAATCTACCCCGGCAGCTTCTATGCCTCAGATTTCAAAAGAAGTTATAAAAAATCGGGCAAAAATATTAAGAGATTGTGGTAATAAAAATTTAGTAAAATATTTAAATCAACAAATTGGAAGAAAAGCTACTGTACTTGTTGAAGAAATTGATCCGACCGGATCTTATGGCAAATCTCAACATTTTACAAAAATACATATCGACAAAGAGCTGCCCAAAGGATTAATTGTAAATTGCAAAATTTATAAAATGAATGAAAACATATTGAAGGCAAAGTTAATCTAAAACGACAATGAATATTGTTAATAAATTCCGTTCTGGCTTAATAAAAACATCAAACTTTCTTACTTCTAATATTATCCACTCAATTACATCTAAAAAAATTAATCCTGAAATAATTCAAGATATTGAAACGACTCTTATTTCAGCTGATTTAGGTTTGGAGGTTACTGATCACTTAATTAGTAAAATCAAAGCTACTAAAATTAATGATCATGTAGATTCAACATTTATTCTTAAACTATTATCCAATGAAATTTCTCAGATTTTATTAGAAAGAGAAGAAAATATAATTAAAACCGATGATATCTTACCCATCATATTTTTATTTATTGGCGTTAATGGAAGCGGCAAAACAACAACTATAGGTAAATTAATTAAAAAAATTAGAAACAATAAAAAAATTCTTGTAGCTGCTTGTGACACATTTAGAGCCGCAGCAATTGATCAATTAAAGAAATGGTCAAAGAGTCAGGGGGCGGATTTTTTTCAAGGGTCAATCAATCAGGACCCTGCCAGCGTTGCCTACAGTGCATGCGAAATGACAAAAAATGAAAAATATGATTATTTAATTATCGACACAGCAGGAAGATTATCTAACAATACAAATTTGTTGAATCAGTTAATAAAAATTAAGTCAGTAACAAATAAATCTGCTATTAATTTAACAATCAAAACTATACTAGTTTTAGATGGCACTAATGGTTCAAATATGATTAGCCAAGTAGAAACATTCGGTAAATCTTTAGATGTCACTGGATTAATTATCACTAAATTAGATGGTACAGCTAAAGGAGGGGCGCTGATTTCAATTGCAAAAAAATATCAAATCCCTATACATTTCGTTGGTCTTGGTGAAAAAGAAGATGATTTGCTTGAATTTAAAGCAAATGAATTTTCTCAATCACTCTTGAATATAGAGAATTAATAAATGAAAAGTATTTTTAAACTATTAATTGACATAGGCCCTTTGGCTGTATTTTTCATTTTTTATACACGTAGTGATCTAAAAACAGCAATTTTACCATTCATAATTGCCACGACTATTGCAGTTCTTTTTTCTTATATCATAGAGAAGAAAATACCTATTATGCCAACAGTAGGAGCGGTAATTATATTAATCTTTGGCGGTTTAACAATTTATTTTGACAATGAAACTTTTTTTAAAATGAAACCAACAATTATCAATCTTTTATTTGCAGGAATTTTATATGGAGGTATTATTCTCAACAAATCACTTCTGCGCTATCTTTTAGGAGCTGCACTTAAACTTCAAGATGAAGGATGGGATATATTAACAAAAAGATGGATAGGTTTTTTTATTGCTCTTGCCATTCTTAATGAAATCATATGGCGAACACAAACAACTGATATTTGGGTTAATTTTAAAGTATTTGGAATTTTGCCCATAACCTTTATTTTCACTCTTACGCAGTTTTCAACAATAAAAAAATATCAAGTTGAAGATTAGGATATTTTATTTTCTTTAAGCGCTTTTACCCCAGGAGATTCATTTCCTTCTAGCCACTCTAAAAATGCTCCTCCAGCTTTAGATATGTATGAAAACCCTTCTTCTGATTTTGCCATTTTAATGGCTGAAATTGTGTCGCCGCCACCTGCAAGTGTAATAATGTTACGCAATTTCGCATTTTCTTTTATTGTATTAGCAATTTCAATAGTGGAATAATTAAAAGGTTTGTACTCAAAGGCCCCCAGAGGACCATTCCATAAAATCATATTTGAACTAAATATAGTTTTTGTAATTATCTGTATTGTTTTGTTTCCAATATCAAGTATCATCTGATCTGATAAAATATCATCAATATCTGAATGCCTAATATTAACTGAATCATTTAGGTCATTAGAACAAACAACATCAATGGGAAGAATGATATTGCAATTATAATTTATTGCTTTTTTCAATATCTTATTCACAGTCTTTATAAATTCTTTTTCAACTAACGATTTTCCAATATTAAAACCTTTTGCAAAGAGAAAAGTATTGGCCATTGCCCCGCCAATAACGATGTTATCAAAATACTCTGTTAGGTTGTAAATTAACTCTGTCTTTGTTGATATTTTTGAACCACCAAGAATTGCTGTATTAGGTTTTTGAGGATTTTTGAAAAAAATTTCAAGATTATTAATTTCATCCAATAAACTATCACCTGCCACTGACGGCAGATAGTAGGTTATACCAACTATGGACGCATGTTGTCTGTGTGAAGCTGAAAAGGCGTCATTGACATAAACATCAAAATTTTTTGCAAGACCCTTTGCAAAATTCATATCATTTTTTTCTTCGCCTTCATAAAATCTAATATTTTCTAAAAGACAAACCTCGCCAAAACTCATATTTTGTATTTTTTCTTTAATATATTGATCATTAAGTGCTTTAATGAAATGAATTTTTTCTATTTCAAATTCTTTGGCAAGCACTGAACACATAAATTCAAGTGAAAATTTTTTATTGTATTTTCCCTTTGGTCTACCAAAATGAGATAATAAAAAAATTTTGTTTTTTCCTTTAATCAACTTATGAATAGAGGATTTGATGGAGGTTATTCTTGATTTTTCTGTGATAAAACCGTTTACAACTGGAACATTAAGATCAGCCCTTAAAAGAACATTTTTTTCCTTGATGTGGTAATTATTAACAGTTTTCATCAAATTTGCTGTCTTTTATACCAATAAAAAATAATATTTAGTGTTTTTTAAGAAAAAATAAGAATTTTTTATTTAAATTTTCCCATATTTAGTATATTAAACTTTTCCCAAGGTACTATATATTGATAAGTGATGAGGAGAGCAAATGCCTTGGAATGACGTAAATGTTTCTCGATTAAGAGATCTCTGGGATCAAGGACTTCCAACAGCTCAAATAGGAAAATTAATAGGTTTTACAAAGAATGCTGTAGTTGGTAAAGCTCATAGAATTGGCCTTGAAAGAAGACCTTCCCCTATAAGAAGAACTGCTGTTAAGCCCGACAGAAAAAAAGCACGTTCACCTGTAATACCAAAATTAAATTTTGAGGATACGTCTGTTGAACAAAAAAAGACAGGAACGTTTACAACAATATTTCATCCGACTGTAAAAAATTTATTTTCTAATAATACAAAAAGGGGTTGTGAATGGCCAGAAGGACACCCTGATGAACCTGAGTTTCATTTCTGTAACAAAGAAAGGTTTGAGGATAAGCCTTATTGTTTAAATCACTGCGCGGTAGCTTATGTTATTCCTGAAAAAGAAGATGAAAAAGCGACTTCGAATACAATAACCTAAATTTTCACTTAGGGAGTTGTAATAACAATTAATTTTTCTATTATTTATTTTTCTTGGTTTCTTTAGCGTGCCAGAGTTGTTAGTTAAAATTCTTTTCACAATCGGATAATTTTTCAATTTATCTCTAATACTTCCTATTTTATAAACAATATATTCTGTTATAGTTATTTTTTATGAAGACTTGGAAAAATTTTATAGAGCAAAAAAAACTCTATTTAAACAAACAAAAAATTGTTGATATCGATTCAAATATTTTATCTTTTGGTAGTTGCTTCGCAGTAGAAATTAGAAAAAGATTACGAGCTAAAAATCTAAATGTGCTTCCTAACTATTTTTCTATGAAAATTGATAAGGCAAAATTTAGAATTGGCAACTTGCCAAACAGAGATAATATAAATCATTATAATACATACACTATTCTCTATGAATTTATGAAATTTAGTAATAATTTTCATCAAGATGTTAATGATTTTTGGGAAGTTGAAGATAAATGGTTTGGTAAAAAAAAGGCTTTTCAGGATCCTTATAGAAGAGCCGTTTATGCGAATTCAAAAGAATTAATTCTAAATATTACAAATAAGTTGGATGATCAGATCAAAAAATCAATAGATATATCTAATATAATAATTATTACACTAGGATTGACAGAAGTTTGGATAAAAGAAAACAACAATAAAATAAGTTGTATGAATCCTGGGTATGCTGGTGGTGGTGGCTTCAACGAAACAAGTTTCTATTCATCAACTTATGATGATAATATTAATAACTTAAGAAAAATAATGGATATTATTAATAAAAAAAAATTAGCTCAAAAGTTATTTTTACAGTTTCTCCAGTCCCGCTAGGAGCAACATTTAGAAATCAAGACGTTGTAATCTCAAATGAAGAAAGTAAATCAATCCTTAGAGTTGCTGCGGCACAGATTGAGAATGAGTATGAAAATGCTCTATACTTCCCAACCTATGAATTTTGTAAATATTCACAAAATGTTTTTCTTGAGGATGGTAGGCATATAAAACCGGAAATAGTTGACAAAATAGTGCAACTTTTTGAATATAACTATTTTTAGTTTAATCAATCAACTTTTTGGCGTGCCTGGCGAGATTCGAACTCACGACCCCCAGATTAGGAATCTGCCTATCGTTGCTAAACAGTATGTTTTCTGCAATTATTTGATACTAAAAATGACTACTACAGTTTTACTACAGTGTAGTACTTTTTGATAATAGTCTATTTCTCTATATCCACAGTCAAAAATGGTGTGCCCGACAGGATTCGAACCTGTAACCCCCAGATTAGGAATCTGATTGGCGGTAGTCAAATAACAAAGGAATACCTTTAATTTTTTGAAAATTATAATGCGTGTGTCAAGTATGTGTCAATAACCAAACATACAACAGTATATTTAGATATATCTTTAACTAGCTTTTATCAATATCGAACCCCATGATGTGTGAGAGGTTTACTTGGAAGTTTTATCTTCTAAATATATTAAATCCTCAATTGAGATTAGAGCTTTCATTCTTCTTCACTAAAATCTATTTCATCTGTTGTTAAAAATCTATAACAACCATCATATGTCCACTTGCCTACAAAAAATGGTAACACAAAAGTTAAGACTCCAAAGAAA
>MPLY02102707.1_pt1 | contig 18448 bp, 14 predicted proteins | sample 1617301 | NCBI WGS metagenome assembly MPLY02 (sample SAMN05944805, study PRJNA350692) | marine metagenome | biome: marine; feature: ODZ; material: water; isolation source: 140 m water sample filtered on 0.2 um supor filter | place: Pacific Ocean | collected 2012-04-08 | depth 140m m
CATGCTCGCCCGGCAACAGAAGCGCCGGCTCGTTCATCTCGACAAGGGAAAACCGATCCCGACTGCGGTTGGCAAGTTTGACGACCGCCCGCGCTACAACCGCAACGCGCTGCTGGTGTCGCGGGGTGACGGCACCTGGCTGGAGGTGGCCAACTACGCCGGGCTCGAGGCGAGCGACTGGTCGTGGGCGGCGGCCTTCATGGACGTCGATCTCGACGGCCTCGAGGATGTCCTGATCACCAACGGGTTCAGCTTTGACACGATGGACATCGACGGCAAAAACCGGATCATGGCCATCCAGAAAGCGAATAAGCTGCCGACCGCCGAGTTGAAGCGGCTGCGTAAGCATCGTCCCCCTTGGCCAAGCGCCAACGCGGCATTCCGCAACTTGGGCGGCCTGAAGTTTGAACCGGCGTCGAGTGACTGGGGCTTCGGGCACGTGGGCATCTCGTACGGGATGGCGCTGGCCGATCTCGACAACGACGGCGACCAGGACGTGGTCGTCAACAACCTGAACCAGGCGGCCGGGCTGTACCGCAACGAAAGCAGCCGGCCGAGGGTGGCGGTGCGGTTGCACGGGCGTGGCGGCAATCCGTTTGGCATTGGCGCGCGCATCCGCCTGGCCAACGGGGACTCGGTCGCCTCGCAGGAAATGATCGCCGGTGGCCGGTACCTGAGCGGTGACGATCCGTTGCGCGTCTTTGCGGTGGTGCCGCCCGGGCGGCACCGGCTCGAGGTGCTTTGGCGCAGCGGCGCGCGCTCGGTGTTGGAGGAGGTGCGGGCCAACCGGTTGTACGAGATTCACGAGCCGGAAGCCAAGGCCAAGCCACCGGGGACGCCCGCGCCCATGCCGATGTTCGAGGATGTCAGTTCACGGTTGGGCCATCGGCACGAGCAGGCGCCGGTCGACGATTTTGTCAACGGCCCGCTGTTGCCGCGCCGAACCAGCCAGGCGGGGCCGGGCGTGGCATGGCTGGACACCGACCGCGACGGCTGGGAGGACTTGGCCATCGTGGGCGACGGTGGGCTACAGCTTTTCGGCAACACGGCGGGGCGGTTCAGGCGGATAAACGACTCCAAGGCGGAGGTCCCGGCCTGGGGGGCGCCGTTTGAAACGGTCGAGCGGGTGAACGGCTTGGCCAAGGCCGACCTCGATGGCGACGGTGATGCTGAACTGGTTCTGGCCACCGAGTGGGGGCCGGTGCGGGTGTTCCGCAACGACGCCGGCCAGTTCACCGAGCGCACCGATGCGCTTGGCCTCGGCGGGTATCGTGGCTGGTGGAACGGGGTTGCGATGATTGACGCGAACAACGACGGGCGGCTCGACATCGTCGCCACCAACTGGGGCCGCAACAGTTTTTACGAGACACTCCTGCGCGAGGACGATGCCGAGCCGCGCCTGGCCCTGTTCGTCGGCGACGTGGACGGCAACGGGACCGTCGAGCAACTGGAGGCGGTGCGGGTCGCCGGCCGGTGGCTGCCGGTGCGCGACCGTCATGCGCTGGAGAAGGGTCTGCCGAATTTGCGGAGCCGCTTCCCGGTGCACGCCGAGATGGTCAAGGCGGGGATTGAGGGCATCGCCGAGCCGGCATTTGGGCGGCTGAAAAAAATGGAAGTCAACCACCTGGACACCACGCTGTTCATCAACCGGGGCGATCGCTTCGAACCGGCACCGCTGCCGATGGAGGTGCAACTCTCACCGGCTTTCTCTGTTTGTGTCGGCGATGTCGATGCCGACGGGAATGACGATTTGTTTTTTAGCCAGAATTTTTTCGGCGTCCGACCGGAGGATCCCCGGAACGATGCGGGCACCGGGCTGTGGCTGCTTGGTCAAGGGGACGGGACGTTTCGGGCGATTGGCCCAGGCGAGTCCGGCGTGCGGGTGGATGGCGAACAGCGCGGCGCGGCGCTGGCCGACTTTGACCATGACGGACGGGTGGATCTGGTCGTCACGCAAAACGCGGCGGCGACGCGACTGTTCCGAAACCAAGCGCAGGCCAGGGGCTTGCGGGTGCGGTTCGATGGCGGTGGCGGTGGAGAGGGGGCGATTCTGAGATTGATTTACACGGATGGAACCAAGGGCCCGGCGCGCGTGGTTCAGTCCGTCTCCGGCTACCGTTCGGCCAACGCCACGACGCAGGTGATGGGGGCGGCGGGGGAGGCGGTGGCCGTTGAGGCCGCTTGGCCAAGTGGAAAAAACACAACCCTCCCGCTCAAGCCCGGCCAGGCGGAGGCGGTGCTGCCCTACCCGTCGGGGCCTTGAGACGCCGGCTTGGCTTCGTTGTCCTCCGTTGAGTCTTCAAAGATTTTTTCCGTGATGAGGTTGCCCTTCAGGAACAGGGCCTCCCTGACCTTGCGGCCGTTTTCATCCCAGGCGGTCCAGTTGCTGTTCTTTTTTCCTTCCAGAAATGCTCCCTGTTGCTTGAGCTGGCCGTTTTGATGGTAGGCCTTCATTTTGCCGTGCGGGTAGCCATCCTTGTGATCCCACTCGACGGACTTGACCCCGTTGGTGTGCCAAAAGACCTGCAGGCCGTCCGGTTTGCCGTTCACGAACGTCCCCCGCTTGTCCAGGTTGCCGTTAGGATACCACAATTCCCACAGACCGGAGCGCTGGCCGGCCACGTAGTCCCCCTCGCTTTCCTTCTGGCCGTTGGGATGCCACATGATCCGGTGGCCATGGGGAACCCCGTTGGTGAACGGCAACTGCAGCTTGAGGACTCCGTTGGTGTGGTGGAGCACCTCGATTCCGGTGAACAGGTTCGTGGTGCCTTTCCAGTACCATTTTCCGTCCTTCCGGTTTTGCAGCTCATCATCGAGAGCCAGGGGGACGCCGTTGGTCATGCGCTTGGACTCCAAAGCCGGGGCGGGACTATTTTGGCCCAACGGGACGCCGTTGGTCATTCGTTTGACTTGGGATGCCGGGGCGGAACTGTTTTCAGTACAGCCGACAGTGATCAGGGCTGCGCAGGCAACAACAAGTGCGGAGAGGTTGTTCATTGAAACAATGTCCTGATGAATGGATCGAAAAAAAGGTTGTCGTGGTTCAAGACGCCCGATTCGGCTCGCACCGGTCTCATAAGCTCGAACACGCAGCGGGATTATCTGCAAACAACCCCATTTTTCCAGCCTTATGATGATGAAAATGCATAAATAAAAATATCCATCCTGCACCAGCTTGGGTTTGCTGCAATGGTCACCATCCTCACGCCGGTGACAGCGCAGATGTTGCTGGATGAAAACTTTTCCTCCGGCTTTGGCCGGATTTTTTGTTGCCTGGCCAAGCGGTAAGAAAGGGCTTGCCACGCTTGGCCAAGCGGGTAGATTTCCTGTGCATCAATTCTTAAAATGAAGTCAAAACGTTCATATTCCAAGGGATTTACGTTGATCGAACTGCTGGTGGTGATCGCCATTATAGCGATTCTGGCGGCCCTTCTGCTGCCGGCCCTGGCCTTGGCCAAGGGCAAGGCACTGGGCGCCAACTGTTTGAACAACCAAAAACAATTGGGCTTGGGATTCGTGATGTTTGCCGATGACAACAAGGACGGTTCCCCTGTTGCCAGTCCGGCCAACTTGAGGGGGGATATTATTCCCAGTGCCCCTTGGAGAGGGCCGGATAATGTAACACGTGGCATGGGTAGGGGCGGCTTTTGGGTTGGTGCGTTGACTCCGGATGGGGGTTACTCCGCGGGATCCAGGGGGACTCAAAGGAAAATGGAAGGTGCCATTGCCGGATTGCAGGTTAGTCCGCTGTGGTCGTATTGCCCCAGCGCGGGTGTGTACCACTGCCCCGGGGATCAACGTGCCAAGCAGGGGCGTAACGTAAACCTTTGGGCATGGGTCAGTTATTCCAAGGCAAATCCCATGAATGGTGGTGGCTGGCAGGGTTCTACTGCGACGGGTGGCTCCCAGCCGTATTTCACAAAGGTGACTGAAATTCGTGAGCCGGCCATGTCCATGGTGATGGTTGAGGAACAGGATCCGCGGAATGAAAACCTGGGCACCTGGGTGATCAACGTCCCGACCGGCTGGGTGGATCCTTTTGCCGTGGCCCACGGCAATGACAGTTCGTTCAGCTTTGCGGACGGCCACGCGGAGAACCACAAATGGGTTGATGAAGGAACACTCAGGGCAACCCGTGCTTCCGCGGCGGGGCAAAACAGTTTTTACTGGTCGGGGGGCACGGCGAGGAACCCGGATTTCAAGTGGGTGCACGAACGTTATCGTCATAAGAGATACAGGCCGATCTGATCAGCTGTTTTTTGAGTGATAATTATGTAAAACCCCGCCGGGACACTGGCGGGGTTTTTACTTGATGTGCGCTGACTTGTATTTTTTGTTTTCCTGCTTTTGATCCTTGCGTGGGTGAGGTTGTTTTGCCAATTTTCCCGGTGCGCCGCCCCGGCGGCTGAGCCACAAACCGATCCTGTCATTTTCCGGTGGTGGGGGTCTCGGTAACCAAATCCAGTACAGAATATGATTCGCCTACCGTTTGGGGCGCTTTTGTCGGTTTCACTTGCATTTGGGCTGACAGAACCGCCTGTTTTCGCTCAGGAATCCAAGTTCGACGAGGCCCGCGCACATATCGAAAAATGGGTTCAAACGCGCCAACTCATCGCCAAGAGGAGTGCCGACTGGCGGGTGGAGCGGGAGAGCATCGGTCAGTCGATTGGACTGCTGAAGAGGGAAATCGACCTGCTGAAGGGGGAGATCAACAAGAGCGAGCAGGTGGACTCGGAGGCCGATGCCGAGAAAAAACGGATCACCCTGGGCCTGGAGGATCTTAAAAAGGCGAACCAGGTGGTGGACGCTGCCTTGTGGGGGATGGAGCGCCAGGCGTTGGCGCTGATGGCGCGTTTCCCGGAACCGCTCAAGGATCGCACTTCCAACGTCCGCTCACGCATCCCGCTAAAGAAGGAGGATCTGCGGGGCCGTTCTGCCGCCGAGCGGATGCAGAATGTGGTGGCCATGCTCAACGAGGCGGATCGATTCAACTCAGCCATCACGCTGGCGATCGAGGTGAGAAAAGATGCCGACGGGAAGGATCGGCAGGTGCAGGCACTCTACCTTGGGCTTGGCCAGGCGTACTACGCGGACCAGGGCGGCACGTTTGCCGGCACCGGTTGGGGGGGCGCCGAGGGGTGGGACTGGACGGTCAATGCCGCGCTTGGCCCGGCCATCCGGAAGGTCATCGATATTTACGAGAATGAGCGCGGCGCGGAGTTCGTCCCGGTGCCGGTGAACATCCAGTAGGAAGCGCGGATGATGAAACAAAGAGTACTGGCCCTCTCCCTTCTGTTCGCCGCCGCGCTTGGCCAGGCGCAGACCTTCGACGCCGCGGCCGCCACGGCCAAGTCGGACCTCGACAAGGCGCTGGCCGAGTTGAGCGCGCTGGAGAAGCAAATCGCTGACGAAAAAATTCCGCTGGCCCGCGAGTTAAACACGCTCGAGAGCGATGTTATCGCCAAGCGCCGCGAGCATGCGGATGCCAAGCGTCTTCAGGATCGCAAGGCGGTGGACCTGGGCAAGCTCAAGGCGGAGGAGAAGGGGTTCACGGATCAAAACGACTACCTGCGCAAGACACTGCTTGAGGAATACATCCGGCGCTTTGAGACGCGCGTCCATGCCAGCGAAAAGGAGCATTACCAGTCAATCATCAAGGAGGCCCGCGAGACCAACAACAACCCGGCCAGCCCGGCTGAGTCGGTGTTCACCAAGCAGTTGACCGTCGTGCAGGCGGCGCTCGACCGGCTCGACAATCTTCTCGGAGGGCACATTTATGACGGCTCGGCGCTGAACGCCGAAGGCATCGCCGGGCGGGGCAAGTTCGCCATGATCGGGCCGCTCGTGGTGTTCGCCGGCAACGACGGCAAGGCCGGGTTGGCCGAGCAGTTGCGCGGCTCGACGGATGCGACGCTCATTGACATCGGTGTGGAGCATCAGGCCGGGATTGCCGCTGTGATTGCCAGCGGCAGCGGCCAACTGCCGCTCGACTCGACCATGGGCAACGCGCTCAAGATCAAGCAGGTGGAGGAAACCTGGTGGGAACACATCAACAAGGGCGGGGTGGTGATCTGGCCGCTGCTGGCGCTTGGCCTGGCGGCTGCGGTGGTGGCGCTGATCAAGTGGTTGCAACTGGCCAACCTGCGCCGGATACATCCAAGCGATCTGCAGTCGATCCTCGACCGCGTGAACGACAATGACCCGGCCTCCGCCCTGGCCCTGGCCAAGCGCATCAAGGGGCCGGCCGGTGAGCTGCTGAAGACGGCGATCCAAAACGCCGGGGAAAGCAAGGAGATGATCGAGGAGATTCTTTACGAGAAGATGCTGCACACCAAGCCGAGGCTCGAGCGCCTGCTGCCGTTCCTCTCGCTCACGGCGGCGACGTCGCCCCTGCTTGGACTTCTCGGCACGGTCACCGGCATGATCAACACCTTCAAGCTGATTACCGTGTTCGGCACCGGCGATCCCAAGCGGCTTTCCTCCGGCATCTCGGAGGCGCTGGTGACGACCGAGTACGGCCTGATCATTGCCGTGCCGTGCCTGCTGCTTTTCGCGCTCCTGTCGCGCAAGGCCAAGGGCATCCTCGCCAGCATGGAGCAGACGGCGGTCGGTTTCGTGAACGGGCTGGCCGTGAAAACCGAACGTTGACCGATGGCCGACACGCTTGAGTACATCGTGGAGACTTGGCAATCCGGCGGGGTGGTGATGTTTCCGCTGCTGCTGGTCGCACTTTTGATTTACACCGTGGCGACCAGCCTTCTGTTAAATTTCCGGAAGCGCGAGTACAGGCATCTCAAGGACGAAACCGTGGTCGGCTGGGTGGAAACACCCACAAAAGGAGAGGGGGAAGTCGGCGAAATCATCCGCTACACGCAGGATGAAGTGGGGAAACTGGATGAGGTCCACAGCCGGTTTTCGGAAGTGTTTGCCTCCCGGTTGTCTTTTTTTGAGCGGCGCCTGATCTTCCTGAACACTCTTGTGGCCACCGCGCCGCTGCTTGGCCTGTTGGGCACCGTGATGGGGATGCTGGTGACGTTCAAGGGTCTCTCGGTTGGCGGCGGCAAGCTGGTGGACGTGGTGGCCAGCGGCATTTCCGAGGCGCTGATCACCACCGAGATGGGCCTGCTGATCGCGGTGCCGGGTTACTTCATGGCCTACGCGATCAAGCGCCGCAAGGATGAGTACGAGGCGTTTCTCGTGCGGCTCGAGAGCCTGACCCTGCAGCAGTTCAAGCGAAAGGCGGCGGCATCGTGAGGGCGCGCCGATCCATAACCGACGCCGAGGAGGCGATGGACATCAATATCTCGCCGCTGATCGACATGGTGTTCATCCTGTTGATTTTCTTCATAGTCACCACCGTGTTCGTCGAGGAGACCGGCGTGGAGGTGGAGAAGCCGGAGGCGGCTTCCGCGATGCAGCTCGACAAGAACAGCATCCTCATTGCCGTGACCACCAAGGGGCAGGTGGTGTACGGCGGCAAGGAAATCGGCGTCAACGGCGTGCGCGCGATTGTCCGCCGCCTGACGACGAAGGAGGATATGCCGGTGATCATCCAGGTGGACGAGGGCGCCAACGCCGGGCTGGTGGTGCGGGTGATCGACGAGTCCAAGCTCGGCGGCGCGAAAAACATCAGTCTCTCCGCCGATTTGCCATAGCCACACGTTATGCGAAAGGTCTTTCAGGTCGAGACAAGGAACACCGGGGTCGTCTGGGGTCTGGTCGGTGGCCTGCTCATTTCGCTGCTCCTGTTCCTGATCCTGCCGTTCACGCAGAAACTGTCCGGCTCGAACCCGAAAAACCTTCTCCTCAAGGTGGACGTGTCCCTGCCTCCGCCCCCGCCGCCCCCGCCTCCCCCGCCTCCCCCTCCCGAGGAAGAGGAGGAGGAGGAAAAACCGGAACTGCAGGAGGAACAGCAGATGCTGACCCTGAGCCAGCTTGAGCTGGCGCTCAATCCTGGCGCGGGCGGCGTGGGCATCTACGCCGGCTTGAATCCGAAAGTGTCGACCGATGCCATCGCAGAGATGAAGATTTTCGATCTCTCGGAGGTGGACCGCGAGCCGCGTCCGCTGGTGCGGATTCCGCCGCAGTACCCGCCCAAGCTGTTGTTGAACCGTATTAAGGGCCGGGTGGACGTATCAATCGTGATCGACGAGGAGGGCCGGGTGACGGATTACAAGGTTCGCCGCTTCACTCATGACGAATTCAAACGCGAAGTCATGAAGGTGATTCGGCGATGGAAATTCAGCCCGGCAATCAAGGACGGCAGAAAGGTCGCTGTGAGAAAAATTCAACCCTTCTATTTCGGAAAACAATGATGAAGCCGACGAACAAAACCCGCCGCATCTGGCTTGGCTGGTTGCTGGTGTTTGGCCTGCTGGGCCCGGCGCTTGGCCGGGCTCAGCCCACTTTTGCCAGGACGATGCAGTTTTGGAAAGACCCCGAGTTCATCAACAAGTTCATGGCCAGTTACGGGGTCAAGTCCGACGTGGAGCCGAAGATCAACGCCGACGAAAAGGAACTGTTCGACGAGCTCATCCCGCAGATCCAGGCCGACCCGAAGCAGGCTATTGTCATGTTGGCCGGGGCCATCACGCCGGAGTCGAGCGCGGCGCTGGACTTCACGCTGGCCAACCTGCACGTGCAGGCAAGCGACTATCCCAGGGCGGTGGTGCATTACCGGCTGGCGATCAAGAAGTTCCCGGACTTCCAGCGCGCCCACATGAACCTTGGCGTGGTGTTGATCCAGTTGAGCCGGCATGCGGAGGCGCAAAAGGAACTGGTGCGCACGCTCGAGCTCGGCGGCGAGGATGGCAACATCTACGGCCTCATCGGCTATTGCCACCTGATCGCGGAGAAATATCTCTCGGCCGAGGCGGCCTACCGCAAGGCGACGTTGTTCTCGCCGGACAAGCTCGACTGGAAGCTCGGCATCGCCCAGTGCCAGTTGCAGCAGCAGAAGTATGGCGAATGCGTGACCTTGTTCGGCGAACTGATCCAAAAGGACCCGGACAACGCCGACTACTGGCTGCACCAGGCCAACGCCTACCTCGGGCTGGCAGAATCCAACAAGGCTGCGACCAACTACGAGGTGGTCCGGCGCATGGGCAAGGCCGACGCCAAGGTGCTCAACCAGCTCGGTGACATTTACATCAACGAAGGCACCTACGACCTCGCCTTCGAGGCGTACCGCGACGCTGCCGTTGCCGACAAGGAAAATGAGGTTGCCCCGCCGATTCGTGCGGCGGATGTCCTGATCTCGGTCGGGGAATTCGACCGGGGCAACACGCTGCTCGCGCAGATTCGGTTGATCCACAAAAACCAGTTCAAGGAGGCCGACCGGCTGAAAATCCTGCAACTCGAGGCCCGTGTGCAGCTGGCCAAGGGCGAGGAGGCCAAGGCCGTCAAGACGCTTCAGCAGATTGTTGACAGGGATCCGTTGGACGGAGAGTCGCTGCTGCTGCTGGCCGACTACCACGGGCGCAATGACGAAGCCGAGAAGGCAGAGCTGTTTTTTCAGCGCGCCGAGCAGCTGGACAATTTCGAGGTGCGGGCCAAGATCGCCCATGCCCAGTTCTTGGTGCATCGCAGCCAGTATGCCAAGGCGGTGCCGCTGCTCAAGTCGGCCCAGGCCAAGCGCCCTCGTGACAGCGTGCAGCGCTACCTCGACCAGGTCGTGAAACTGTCCCGCCTGGCCAAGGGCTGACCGCTTGGCCAAGCGCGTCTCAAAAACGCTTGGGGCGGCCAAGTGCTGCCCGTAGAGTGGCGGCGCAGCATGGGTTTCATCCGTCTCCTTCCAGAAATTGTCGCCAACCAGATCGCCGCCGGCGAGGTGGTGGAGCGCCCGGCCAGCGTGGTGAAGGAACTGGTCGAGAACGCGCTCGACGCCGGGGCGACGCGCATCACCGTGGAGATACAGGTCGGCGGACGCAGCCTCATCCGCGTGGCCGACAACGGCAGGGGCATGTACCGTGACGACGCGCTGCTCTGCCTCGAGCGGCACGCTACCAGCAAGATTCAGGTGGCGGAGGATCTGGCCTCGATCGGCACGATGGGCTTTCGCGGCGAGGCGATCCCGAGCATTGCCAGCGTGAGCCGCATGGCGCTGACCACGCTGGCCAGCGACAATGAGACCGGCGAGGGGACGCGCATCGACATACACGCCGGCAAGATCCGCGCGGTGGAGTCGGCCGGGCACGCGGCCGGCACCACCGTCGAGGTTCGTTCGCTGTTTTACAATCTGCCGGCACGGCGCAAGTTCCTGCGCACGCCGGAAACCGAGCGCAGCCACATTCAGCATTTCCTGACGCTGGCGGCGCTGGCCAATCCGGCGGTGGGTTTTGTGTTCACCAGCGACCAGCGCAAGGTGTGGGAGCTGCCGCCGTGCAGGGTGGATGACACTCCCGACTCCCAACTTTCCGCCGTGCGCGAGCGAATGGCGGCGTTGCACGGCGAGGGCATCAGCCTGTTGAATGTTGATTCCAGTGGCGACTACCGGGTGGCCAAGGCGATCCCGGACGATCCGGAGGTCGGCATGCAATGGGACGGCCAAACCACGGTGCGCACCTGGGGGTTGATCGGCGCCCCGGGCGTGTCGCGATCGACCCGCTCCAACCAGCACCTGTTCGTGAACCGCCGGCCCATTGAGAACCGCAGCCTCAATCGTGCCCTAATGGAGGGCTATCACACCGCGCTGATGAAGGGGCAATTCCCGGTCTGTTGCCTGTTCATCGAGATCGACCCGGGCGAGGTGGACGTCAACATCCACCCGGCCAAGCGCGAGGTGAAGTTCCACCACGAGCGGGATGTGCGGCGACTGCTCACGCAGGCCGTGCAGGAAACACTGCTGGCATTTCACAGCCGAAAACCGGCCTCTGTGCCGACGCCAGCAGATGAGGCGGTGGACATGACGCCCGGTTCGCCGTCGGAGATCCAGACGCAGCAGGAGCTTGGCGACGAGCCAGTGCCAGCTGCGCTTGGCCAAGCGCAATCGGTTGCGCCCCAGGATGTTCCGGTCCGGGCGACGCCGTTGCCTGCTCCGGCAGATCAGGCGGATGGCGCTCCGGTGCCGCTGCTGCATGTGCCGCTGCGCTTAGTCGGTGTGGTCGGCAGGGTGTATGTCGTGCTCGAGTCGGACAAGGGCATGGTGTTGATGGACCAGCACGCTGCGCACGAGCGGGTGCTGTACGAGCAGATGCTTCGGCGCATGGAGTCGGAGGGCAGGGCAGCCTCGCAAAAACTGCTACTGCCGGAGACCGTGGAACTGCCACCGAGGGAGGCGCGGTTTCTCAGCGGCACGATGGAGATTCTCAATCGGCTCGGCGTGGGCCTGAGCGAGTTTGGTGAACGGACGTTCCTGCTCGACGCGCTGCCGCCGTTTGTGAAGACGGCTGACGCGCGCCAGTTCGTCCTTGAACTGGTGGACAAGCTGCAGGCAGCCGGTGAGGGGGTGAATGCGCTGCGACTCGGCGAGGACGTGATCGCCAAGACCGTCTGTCGCCATGCCGTGAAGGCCAACGACGCGCTGCGGGAGGAGGAGTTGCAGCAACTCGTTGACGACTTGCGGCGCTGTGAGATGCCGTATACCTGCCCGCACGGACGGCCGACGATCATCGAGATGAACTACCTCGAGCTGGAAAAAAAATTCGGCCGCATCCAGTGATGCGTTTGGCCAAGCGGGTCACTCCACCGTCATCTTGAGCAGGAACTCGATGTTGTTCTCGGTTTTTTTCAGCTTGCCGAGCAGCAGTTCCATTCCCTCGACCGGCGGCACGCCGGTGAGGGCGCGGCGCAGCGTGACGATGCGCGGCAATTCCTGCGGGTGGTAGAGCAGTTCCTCCTTTCGGGTGCCGGACAACTCGACGTTGATGGAGGGAAAGATGCGGCGATCGACCAGCGAACGGTCGAGGTGCACCTCCATGTTGCCGGTACCCTTGAATTCCTCGAAAATGACCTCGTCCATCCGAGAGCCGGTGTCGACCAGGGCGGTGGCGCAGATGGTGAGCGAGCCGCCCTCCTCGATGTTCCGGGCCGCGCCGAAGAAGCGCTTGGGCTTGTGCAGGGCGTTGGCGTCCACGCCGCCGGAGAGAATCTTGCCGGAGTGGGGCTGGACAGTGTTGTAGGCGCGGGCCAGCCGGGTGATGGAGTCGAGCAGAATCATCACGTCGTGCTTGTGCTCGACCATGCGCTTGGCCTTCTCGATGACCATCTCTGCCACCTGCACGTGCCGTTCGGGCGGCTCATCGAAGGTGGAACTGACGACTTCGGCAGCTTTGCAGGTGCGCATCATGTCGGTGACCTCCTCCGGGCGCTCATCGATCAGCAGGATGAACAGGTACACCTCGGGATTGTTCTTGATGACGGCGTTGGCCAGGTTCTGCATCAGCACCGTCTTGCCGGTGCGCGGCGGTGCGACAATCAGGCCGCGCGTGCCTTTGCCGATCGGGCAGACCAGGTCCATCACGCGTGTGGAGTATTCCTCCGGGTCGTTCTCGAGGAGGAAACGCTCTTCCGGAAAGAGGGGCGTGAGGTTGTCAAAATGAATCTTGTCCTTGGCTACCTCCGGTTCCTCGTGACCCACGGAGGCCACCTTGACGAGGGCAAAGAAGCGCTCCCTGTCTTTCGGGCGCCGGATTTCGCCGGAGATGATGTCACCGGTCTGGAGGTCGAAGCGGCGTATCTGTGACGGCGAAACGTAAACATCCTCCGGGCAGGGCAGGTAGTTGAAACTCTCGGACCGGAGAAAGCCGAACCCTTCCGGCAGGATCTCGAGGACGCCCTCTGTGTAGAGTACACCGATTTTCTCGGCATTGCGTTGCAGGACTTGGAAGATCAATTCGTGCTTCTGCAGCGAGCCGTAGTTGGGAATCCCCAGTTTCTTGGCCATCTTGTTCAGTTCAGGCATCTCGAGAGCCTGCAACTGGCTCATGTTCACGGAATCACCCTTCGTTTCGCCCGTGGCGGCGGGTTGCTCCGGGGTTTCCACTTCGCCGTCTGCTGTGGCTGGATTCTCACTGGGTGTTTCGCCGTAGGCGCGGAGGTACTTGTTCCGAATGGCAGCGGCCTCGGTGGCGGCCAACCCGATTGACTTTTTCTTGCGGGAGCCCTTGGTCCCCTTGTCTTTACGGCGTGTGTTTTTCATGTCTTGGCAAGAAACCTCCTATGGATAACAGATGAAACCCCCCAGCTGAATCATCGGGTATGGGTGGGATACTTCGTCGGTTTTCCCATTCTTTGCCTGTTCAAGGCAAACACCAACAAACCCACGGAGTGAAAGTCCAGCGGGGATTTTTTAATACGACAAGGGGAATCCTGCGGTCAGTTGCCGGACACGCTGCCTGACTGCGGACTGTTTGTCAACATTATTTATATCGAGCAACACCTCGCTGATCATGTCGGCAATGTCGGCCATCTCGGCCCCGCCCATGCCACGCGTGGTCACGGCGGGTGAACCAATCCGTATCCCACTGGCCTGGAAGGGGGAACGCGTCTCGAAGGGGATGGTGTTCTTGTTGACCGTGATGCCGGCCTCGTCGAGTGCGGCCTGGCATTCCTTGCCGGTCATGTCGCGGGAGCCGACGTCCACCAGCATCAGGTGGTTGTCCGTGCCGCCGCTGACAAGGCGGAAACCGTTCTTGGCCAAGCCGTTGGCCAAGGCCGCCGCGTTGGCCACGACTTGGGCCTGATATTCCGCGAAGGCCGGTTCGAGCGCCTCCCTGAGGCAGACCGCCTTGGCCGCGATGACATGCATCAGCGGGCCGCCCTGGATGCCGGGGAAGGTCTGGGAATCGATCGCCTTGGCGTGTTCCTCGCTGCACAGGATCAGCCCGCCCCGGGGCCCTCGCAGGGTCTTGTGGGTGGTGGTGGTGACAAAGTCAGCGTGGCCGACCGGGCTGGGATGCAGGCCGGCGGCAACCAGTCCGGCGATGTGGGCAATGTCGGCCAGCAGCAGCGCACCCACCCCGCGGGCGATCTGCCCCATGCGCTCGAAGTCGATGACGCGCGGGTAGGCACTGGCCCCGACCGTGATCATGGCCGGTTTTTCCCTGGCCGCCACCTTGGCCAATTCGTCGTAGTCGATTTGTTCGGTTTCCTTGGTGACGCCGTAGTGGGTGACCGCGTAAAACCGGCCCGAGAAGTTGGCCTTGTGTCCGTGAGTCAGGTGTCCGCCGTGGGACAGGTCCATGGTCAGGATCTTGTCGCCCGGCTGGAGCGCGGAAAAGTAAACAGCCATGTTGGCGCCACTGCCGGAGTGGGGCTGCACGTTGGCGTGGTCGGCGCCGAAGAGTTGCCGGGCGCGGTCGATGGCCAACTGCTCGGCGACATCCACGTGCTCGCAGCCGCCGTACCAGCGCCGGGCCGGGTAGCCCTCGGCGTACTTGTTGGTGAGCACCGAGCCCTGCGCCTGCATGACGGCCGGGCTGGTGAAGTTCTCGCTGGCGATCAGTTCGATGTTGTCCTGCTGGCGGCTGGTCTCGGCCCGGATCGCCTCCGCGATCTCGGGATCGACGGTGTCCAGGCATCGGGATCCCGGGGCGGCATCAGGCTCCATCTTGTTCACCCGCCGCTCGTGGCGGCCGCCGTCCTCGAACCGGGTTTCGATGAACGCATCGAGGATGCGCTTGGCCAAGGCCTCATCCGTTGCGGCGGCCCCGAGGCAGAGGATGTTCGCGTTGTTGTGCTGGCGGGTGAGCCTGGCTGTCTCCTCGTCCTGCACCAGCGCAGCCCGGATGCCGGGCACCTTGTTGGCGCTCATGCTCATGCCGACACCGGTGTGGCAGATCAGCAGGCCAAGCCGGCTCTGCCCGCCGGCCACGGTTTGGGCCACCTCGCGGGCGAAGTCCGGGTAGTCGGCCTTGTCCTCCGAGTCACACCCAAAGTCGGCATACGGGATGCCTTTTTCGCCGAGATAATGCCCCAGGACTTTCTTGAGCCCGTAGCCGGCGTGGTCTGCGCCGAGGGCCAATTCCACCACCGGCTGCGTCGAGCCGGGGATCAGTCCGTTGTTTTTCTGGATGGATTTCAAAAGCGAATCGATGCCTTCGCGGATCTGGTCGCGGCATTGGCAGTAGGTCTCGTAGGAACCGCCGACGGGGTCGGGGATTTCCCGCTCGTGCAGGGGAAGGGAGTCGTCAAATTCCCGGAGCAGAAAGGTCTTTTCTGCCGCATGCGGGAACATGAGGTTGACCATCTCGATGTGGCCGTGCGTCATGCCTATGATCATGTCGGCCTCGGAGGCCAGTTCGGCGGTCATCATCAGGCTGCGCTGCGGGGAGATGTCGATGTTGAGATCCTGCATGGCGCGAATCGCGTTCTCGCTTGGCGGCTGGCCGTTCTGGGCTCCCACTCCGGCGGATTTCACGATGAGGTCGGCCTTGTTTTGATCGACCAGATTCTCGAACAGGCCCTCGGCCATCGGGCTGCGGCAGATGTTGCCGGTGCAGATGAACAGGATAGTATGCGCCATATACCGGCGGGAGAGATTGCGGCTTCGTCCGGCAATCGTCAACGGCGGAGGCTTTTGCAGTGCAAAAAAATGAGACCAAGCGTTTGGTCAAGCGCAAAAAAGCCCGCCGTTGCGGGCGGGCTATCGGCGGAAAAACCTGTCGAGGAAATCAGCGTCCAACCCTCCGGGTGCTGTGCTCCATCATCCACATCACGTCCTTGCTGTTCGCCATGCCGACGTCCAGCGGGCGATCCGTCCTGCTCATCGGCGGTGTGGTTCGCCTGTCGAGCCATTTGTGGATTTCAGCGTGTCCATCGGCAAAAGAGAATCCGGCCGCCCGGTTGTGGTAACCGGCCGGGTAGTCTACCAGCCTGATGGTCCGGTCGGGGTAGCCGGCCATGTCCACCACGAAATAGCCGTCATTGATGCTGTCCTCCCGTTCATCCACCAGCACGAAGGTGTCCGACGGGCCGGGGTCCGTGAAGTCCGACAGGGTTGTGAATACTTTCCAGCCGTTCGAATTCTGGGGATACCACGGTCCGGAGTTATCCCAGCCCGGGCCGCCGACCCAGTTGCTCATCGACATGCTGCGAATCCGCGGCACGGTTTCGCCATTATTGTTGATGGCGGTGGTGTAGTCGGCGGGGCATTTCCAAATCGCTGTGCTTTTGCCACAATAGGGCCAAATAGGACTCCTGTAAGTGTATGCAGCGTGGTTCCAGTTGTTTGGATCCCGTCTGTTATTGAGCGTCAGCCAGCTTCCCCCGGTCCAGTTCGGGATCGTTCTTCTCCCGAAGTTCCAGCCGGCAGCGCCAACCAGCCGATCTTCGTTGTCCTCCGCGTAAAACTGCCAGGCCAGCATCATCTGCTTGTTGTTGTTCATGCAGCTGATGCCGTGCGCCTTGGCCTTGGCCTTGGCCAGGGCGGGCAGGAGCATGGCGGCCAGGATGGCGATGATCGCGATGACCACCAGCAGTTCAATCAGTGTAAACGCCTGTTTTCTTGATGTTTTCATAAAAAATAGTTCTTTAGCTATGCACTCTTCTTTTCCTGGAAAGTTGGAACAACGCACTAGCAAAAACCGTGTCGTAAAGTAACTCGATTAACGTAAAAGCCTGTTTCTTCGAGTCTTTGACTGACCGGTAAATTAAGCTTGAAGGTTGGGAGATATGAGAAGCGTGATAAACGCATCAATACGCAATATAGTACAATTGATAATGCGCTATGATCTGTTTGTTAGTTGATCAGAATCTTGAAGTTGATCGTTCTATAACCCACCAATAATCATTGTAACCTCTACGTCTGCCAATGTTAGACATGCGATTGTGCTGCCGTTTACTAACCGGGTAATCCCTAGGCACTCTATCAGTCCATTTTTTAATTTCAGCATGGTTGTCGGCAAAGGCGTAGCCGCACCCGCCATTGTGGTAGTTGGCTGGAAGGTCAACCCAGCTCGAATCATTATTTGGATCCATAATGTTCCATCCGTCGTTAATGCTGTCCGGATGCTCATCCACAAAAACCCAAAGCTCCGTGGGAGACGTAACGCCACCACCTATGGGGCCTGCTTGATTTTGTCCCTGTGAAATACTGCTTAATGTGTTGTATTGTCTGTACGCTCCTCCAAACCATCGACTTCTGATTCCTGACGCCCATGGACCCGCATTTCCACCATGAATGAAACCATTCATTGAATTACTGCGAACTCGTGGCAGTTCTTGTCTTCCTATTCTGCAGGTGTAAGTGTCCGCTGGGCATCTGTAAATGCCTGCGGATGTCGTGTAGGGCCCCAACGAGGGATACACGCCACCCACCTGAGCCGGTGTGTACTGGGACCTGGTGGCAATCAGATAAAGAATATTAGTATTTTGTGTATTGCCCGATGCAAAGTTAAGCCAGCCATTCACCCAGCCCCGCGCGCCTCCTCCATCTCCGTTCGGAGGTACTTGGTCATCATTGTCTCCTGCGTACATTAGCCAAGCCAACCCAAGTTGTTTGTTGTTGCTGAGACACGATATACCGGTCGCCTTGCTCTTGGCCTTGGCCAGGGCGGGCAGGAGCAGGCTGGCCAGGATGGCGATGATCGCGATGACCACCAGCAGCTCAATGAGCGTGAATGCGCGGTTTTGTAATATTTTCATGAAAGGAATTAAGTTCTCTGCCGAATCAAGCAGACAGGGCGGGAGATTAGCCTGTTAGAAGACTATTGAAACATAAAAAAGCTCCCTTAATCCGGGGCAGTTATGTAAGTTGTTGATGTTCAATCAGATTTACTCTTTATCTTCTTGGTGCAGAAGATCTTTCCTGATGCCACAACCAGTCTGCCTGGGCTCCAGCGCCCCTGGGTGACCAACTGCGACTGAAGTTTATGGCGGTCTTCATCTCGTGGTTCCATTTCTTGATTTCGGAATGACCATCCGCAAAGCCGTACCCGCAGGCGTTGTTGTGCATTGTGCCGGGTAGATCGATATAAGTGGGGCTAGGGGTTGTCATTCTGGTGAAAAAGCAGCCGTCGTTCATGCTGTCAGGATGCTCATCCACCACAACCCATTTGTTGGATGGGTCAATAATGTCACCCTCCTTGAGATAAATCTGGTGATAATTGGGACCATCCCAAAGTTTCCCATTACCCTCTCCCATGTTTGAGTTCATCGAGAAGGTCCGGATCCGCTTTGACCACCCCCTCCTTGCTTGTGTCGTGCTGACGTACCTGTCTGCCGGGCAATAGACCAGATTTTTACTGTTACCCTGATATGGGGCCAGCTTGGCATAGCGCTTATCCGTCACGTGAAGCACGTTGGTATTGTCGGGACGCAGGCCCCAATCCAGCCAGCCCATGATCCATTGGGAGTATCGGGAGCGAGCATTATTGCTTTGAGCCTCCCCACCGTGTGTATTGTGTACCAAATCGCCACCGTAATCTGCGGAGTAGGAGATCCACGCCAGCATCAATTGCTTGCTGTTGCTGAGACATGAGATGCCGGTTGCCTTGGTCTTGGCCTTGGC
>MPLY02045667.1_pt1 | contig 18332 bp, 16 predicted proteins | sample 1617301 | NCBI WGS metagenome assembly MPLY02 (sample SAMN05944805, study PRJNA350692) | marine metagenome | biome: marine; feature: ODZ; material: water; isolation source: 140 m water sample filtered on 0.2 um supor filter | place: Pacific Ocean | collected 2012-04-08 | depth 140m m
ATACATTCTCGTTTGCATAAACCTTTGGGGTAAAGGTAAGATCTTTGTCGTGACTAATGGCCCAGAAGTATGGTAGCCCAAAACCGGTACCTACATTTGTAGAGTCAGTAAAAAAAGGAGTTAAAAAGCCAGATTGTCTTTTGACGGACGGATCAGGATGAGAAAATCTTGGAAAGTAAAATATGGGCACATCGTAAATTTTTAATGTTGCATGCTCATAATATATTTTTTTTTTTATGTTATCGTGAAGGATTTTATTTGCTTGTATCATCCAAGGTGGACATCTACCTTCTTTTTGCCTACATACCGTAAAAACACCTTTAGACAAATTAGATTTATTTTTGGTTATAAGTATATCATTGGCGGCGAATCTTGGGTCATTTTCTTCACTCACCCCAAAGCTTTTGTTATCCAAGGCAACACTGACGTCAGAACCAATCATTTCATTTTTTATTGTGTCTACATGTATTTCTTTGAAGAAGTATTTATTCTTCTTGACGTCAATAATTTTTATTTCCCCTACCGATGAAAATAAATTCTTTTCTATTTGATATTGAAACATGTCAACCATAACAATATTGCCATCTATATCAGTAAAAATTGAATCTTGGTCGGAGCTTAATATTTTATTCTTAATATTATATAATATTTTGCTTGATGTAAGTTTATAGCCTTCTGCCAGGATCAATTCAGAATTATCGTAAGTAATGATTAGGTTTTTTATGTTATCATATGTTGCTTTGTCAGTTTTTAATATATTACCATCGGTATCAAAAACTTCGACAGAACCTTCTGCCATCAAAAATTCTTTAGTTTTTTTATAAGTTGCCTTATCAGTTTTTATAAGATTGCCTTCTACATCGGTAACTTCAACAGAACCTTCGCCAATAACAATGTTGTTTTTTTGGTCAATTGAAACTTCGGTAGCAGAAATATTAAACTCATCTGCAAAAAGATAAACAGGCAATACATTCAGATTAATAAGACAAATAACAATGATTAAAAAAATTTTATTTTTGATTTGCATGTATTATTCCTACAGCGCTGAAAATGAAAATGATGACAATTGGCATCCAAACAGAAACTTCAATTGGCAATTTATTAGTTTTGCCTAACGCAGCTGAAAAATCATTAAAATAAAATATTAATATACTCGTAATTATTGCTATAAATGTATAAGTCCAGTTGTTCTCATTAAAGCGGATACCCAGTGTAAATACGCCGCTTAGTAGAATCATGCTTAAAAGAAAAAAAGGAAACGCTAAAGATTGTTGTAGCTTTGACTTCATAGCTTTTATCGAATAACCTCTGTTTTCCAAAAGCTTAATTTCATTGTTAAGGTTCCAAAACGAAATAGTGTCGAGATTCGAATATAAGCTTCTAATCTTATTGATATCATAAATACTTGTGTGACGGAGATCTCCACCATTCTTAAAAACGGTTATTCCATTTTTGTCTATTATACTTGCATCTTTAATAAGCCAATGTTGTGTACTGATATCAGCAGATTTAGCTTCTATTCTTTTTATAAAATTATTGTTTTGATCAAATTCATAAATAGTAAGATTCATCAATTTATGGTCATTTAATTTCGAAGATCTTATTATGAAATTTCTTCCTAAATTTTTTTCCTTTATCCAAATTCCATTGCCGGTAACAGAAGCTAAATAGTCTTGCTCTTTTTCATAATAATTACTTTTGATAGATTCATATTTCTTTACCATACTAGAGGTGATTGGATTGATTATGGTAATAAATAATACTCCTATGATTAAAGATAAAACGCTGGGAATCATAATTACCGAGAAGTTTGACATTCCGGAAACTCTCATTCCAATAATTTCATCTGTCTTTTTTATTTTTTGAAAAAACCAAATTCCCGATAATAAAATTATAAAGGGAAACATTTTGTAAATCAGACTTGGAATAAATAACAAGGAAAGTAAGATCGGTATTCCCATTCCTATATCGTAGTCTTTAAATAGATTTATTTCTTCAAATAAATTTACAATAAAACCCAAGCTGAAAAATACTAAAGTCATGTTAAAAGTAATTTTTAAATATTCACGGCTTAAGTAATTATTTATAATGAATGATTTAATCATATATATTAATTTAAGTTTTCATATTTAAATGATTTTATTAAAAAAAAGTAAATTAAAAGAAGAAATCCAATAGGAACCAAATAATAGACTGCAGTGTGATTCCATGAGACGCCTGAATATCTAACCATTATTTCAGCTCCTACAAGAAACATAAAACCGATAAGAAAACATAAGTATTTAACAATATTAGAATATTTTTTGTCTCTTCTTGAAGAAAGCAGAAAGCACGATATCAGTGAAATCAGTGGTATAAAAAAAGGTGTACCGAATCTTTTATTAATTTCTATTTTGTTTTCCTTAAGTAATTGTTTTTTACTTTCTATATTTTTCTCCGTAACATAGTCAATGCAATTATTTAAATATAAATTTTTTTCCTGAACGCATTTAAGAATGTGTATGGTTGATGTTTCTTGGATTTTCGGTTCAATTGCACTTCTTGTAGAAAGACCAGTAATATTTATTGCAGTTTTTTCAAATTTGATAATAGTTACAGTTCCGTCATTTTTTGTTTTTTGAATATTCCCATTTAATAAAACTAAATTTTCTTTATTTTCTGTTACATATCCAGCTTTAGCAAAAATTGTAGACGGTCCATCGGAAATCTGGGTTAGAACTTGACCGTCGTCTCTCATAAAAATGTTTTCATAAGTATTATTTCTTTTTTTTTTATCAACAAAAACTGTGAGTCCTTTTACAGAATCGTTAAATTCTCTTTCTTTCAGCAATGAGGAAGCGAATTGTAATTCTGAATCTTTTAGTATAGTTCTTGAGAAATTAAGAATTTTCGGATTTATAACAGCTGACATTAATAAATGTATAAACATGACTAATATTGATACGCGAAATATAAGATTTACAATGCGAATTTTATTTAAACCTGACATCCATAGAATGATTAGTTCATTATCTTTTTCTAATTTTAAGATTGTTAGCAATAAAGCTATTAAAAAGGAGAAAGGAATTAATTTTGTTATTATTTTTGGTATTGTTAGAGACGAATATAAAATATAGACCATAAAAGCATGGCCATCATCGGTTACAAGGTCCAAGAAATTTACTGCCTGAACTGTCCAAATAATCGCAGTTGTAGCAAATATTACTATTACAAAATAACGTATAATTTCGTGAAAAAAATAATTGTAAATTGTCTTTTTCATTTCAAATATCTATAATATACAGTTAATAAAACAACTTGGGATAGAATTCAATTTATACGTTAAAGGAAGAAAAAATGTTAAGTTTTGCAACCAATTTAAGTTCAGATATTGAAGCTTTCGTTATATTCGTGTCAGAAGAATACAAATTCAAAGATAAACAGAATGTTTTATCGAGTATTACTGTTCAAAAAATTAATTCTTTTCTTGGGTTATTAAAAAAAAAAAGAAAAGGTGAAGAAGTAAGTTCTTTTGATGTTTCAGAGAAACAAAAATGCTTCATAATTAAAGTAAAAAATAAATATAAAAGTTTTTTTCCACAAGAAAGTGGCGGCGACTTACTTTCATATATAAAAAAATTTAAAAACATTAAGAAAGTTTATTTCTGTGCAGATAGTTTAGATTTTGATAAAACAAAATCGATAATTTTTTTTTCACAATTTATTTTTGGTTTTAATTTAAAAAACTACACTTTTAATAAGTATAAAACTTTAAGCAAAGAAAAAAGTAATAAAGAAATTAATTTTAAAATTATTACTTCAAACAAAAGTACAATAGAAAAAGAATATAGATACTACAATGCTATAAAAAAAGGTATATTTTTAACTAGAGATTTAGTTTCTGAACCGCCAAATATATTGAATCCTAAAGCTTACGTACAAGAAATAAAAAAACTGTCAAAATTTGGATTAAATATTAAAATTTATAATGAAAAAGAAATGAAACAATTGGGATTAAACGCACTAGTTGGTGTTGGACAAGGAAGTGTTAATGGATCTTATTTGGCAACTATTGAATGGAATGGCAAAAAAAAATCAAATCAAAAACCATTAGCTTTCGTTGGAAAAGGTGTTTGTTTTGACACTGGTGGTATTTCTTTAAAACCAGCACGCTTTATGGAAGAAATGAAATACGATATGGCAGGGTCAGCTGTCGTTGTAGGATTATTAAAATCATTTGCTTTAAGAAAGGCTAAAATTAATGCAGTTGGTGTAGTTGGTTTGGTTGAAAACATGCCTGGTGGCAACGCTCAAAGACCAAGTGATATTGTTAAATCATTTTCAGGAAAAACTATAGAAGTGCTCAACACCGACGCGGAAGGAAGACTTGTTTTGGCCGATGCGTTAAGTTTTACAGAAAAAAAATACAAGCCAAAATTTATTATAGATCTAGCTACCTTAACAGGAGCTATAATTATTAGTTTAGGAGAGGAGTATGCGGGTTTGTTTTCAAATAATGATGAATTATCTAAAAATATTTACAAAGCTGGTGAAAATGTAAATGAAAAAGTTTGGAGGCTACCTCTACATAAAAATTACGACAAATTAATAGATTCTCGAATAGCAGATGTTCAAAATATCAACTATGTAGGAGGGGCTGGCTCTATAACAGCGGCCCAATTTTTACAAAGGTTTATTTTAAACAGGACACCTTGGGCTCACTTAGATATTGCTGGTATGTCCTTTTCAAAAAAAGTAGCAAATTTAAATTCGGGTGGAGCTACCGGATTTGGTGTCATGTTACTTAATTATTTGGTTAAAGAATATTACGAGTAAGGATATGACCGAACAAACATTATCTATTATTAAACCGGACGCAGTAAACAGGAATTTGGATGATAAAATAAAATCTTTTTATGAAAAAAATAACTTAAAAATTTTTAAACATAAAAAAATACAAATTACCAAAGATGAAGCTGCAGAGTTTTATAGAATACATCAAACAAAGCCATTTTATGAAAATTTATGTAATTATTTATCATCCGGACCAATCATAGTAATGGTATTGGAGGGAGAAAATGCGGTAATTAAAAATAGAGAAATTATAGGTGCCACGGATCCTTCAAAGGCAAATATTGGAACTTTGAGGCAAATGTATGGAATTTCGATTGATAAAAATTCAGTGCATGGGTCAGACAGTTTGGAAAATGCGAAAACAGAAATAGAATTTTTCTTTAATAAATAATTCTTTAAATTTCGAATTTTTATATTTTTTTCTAACTTTTTCAGTTTTTTTTGAAACGTAATTTGTCAACTTATCAACATTTGCCTTATTAAAACCGCTTTTCTTATAAGTATTATAGATCTATTTAGTGAGAAATATTATTCAATGTTTAAATATTTTATACTTAAGTTTAGAAAGTGTGTTTTTATTGTTTTGACAACAATAATATTTTTGGTGATTTTGCTTTCAAAAAGTTATTCAAAAGAAAATGTCTTTGTTATCGATAATATTAAAGTCAAAGGTGAGATAGATATAAATTTTTCAAGGGAAAAATATATCGACAAAGCGTTTTTAAAATCATTTGAAATTCTTATGTCTAGGATTTTGTTATCAAAAGACTCAAATAAAATAAGTAATATAAGTTTGAATAAAATAAAAAATTTAATAAAAAGCTTTCAAATTTATGAGGAGACATACAGAAAAAACGAGTATAAAGCGAATTTTAAAATATATTATAATGAAGCTAAAATTAAAAAGTTCCTTGGTCAAAAAAATATTTCATTTTCGCAACAGAAAAATATTTCAGCAGTTTTCTTTCCAATGCTTTTTGTAAATGATGAAATGCAGGATTTTTACGAAAATTTTTTTTACAAAAAATGGACAGATATTGAAATTACAAATGAACTAATAAATTTTATACTTCCATTAGAAGATTTAGATGATATTTCTAAAATAAAGGAAACTAAAAATAGAATTGAAGATTTGAATATTAATGATTTTGTCAATAAATATGATACGAAAAATTTTATTTTTGCATTAATAAACTTTCAAAACAAACAGCTAGACATTCATCTTAAAATAAATTTCGTGGAGAGTAAAACGAGCAAAAATATTTCATACGAACTTGATGATATAAATAATGAGACAAGATTATATTTTATTTTGAAAGATTTAAAGGCACAAATCACAGAAATTTGGAAAAAAGAAAATCTTATTAATCCATCAATTCCATTGTCAATAAGAATAAAATTTAGTTATACTAAACTTCAGGATTTGGACCAGTTAAAAAATATTTTTTATAACATAAGTTTTGTCAACAATTTTTCTCTAGAAGAATTAGATATTAACAATTCTTTTTTTAAGATTGATTATTATGGTAATCCTAAAAGATTGAAGACAGAGCTTTTAAAATTTGATTATCGATTGAAAAATGATCAAGGATATTGGGAGATTTATTCAGATGAGTGACCAATTAATCCTTAAATTTCCAACAAGTAAAGTTTATTTGAAGGAAGATTTTTATGTTTCTTCAAGTAATAAACAAGCATACGATTTTATAAATAGCTGGCCTAAATGGATTAAAAGAATTGTTAACATATTTGGCCCAACAGGATCAGGTAAAACACATTTAACATCAATTTTAAAAAACAAAACAACAACATATGAGATTCAATCAAACAAACTAAATGACAAAATTTTTCTTCAACTTAAAACAAAGGAAGCTTTGATAATTGAAAATTTAGATAGTAAAATTTCAGAAAATCTACTATTTTCGTTATGGAACAATGCCTTACAAGATAATAAATATCTCTTAATTACTTCTAGCAAGCCAATTAACACATACAAATTTCAATTACCTGATTTAAATTCTAGAATTAAAAGTTGTATAAGTTTTGGAATCAAACTTCCCGACGATGATTTAATCAGCGTTATTCTGGCAAAAAGCTTTTCAGATAAACAAATAAAGATTGAAAAAAGACATATCGATTACATAATAAAAAGAATAGACAGATCCTATGAAAAAATATCTCAATTTATTTTGATTTTAGATAAATATTCATTAAAAAAAGGTAGTCCATTTAGTTTAAAATTAATTAAAGAAGTATTAAAAATGATATAAATTCATGAGAAGGAATCGATTTGCACAAATATAGAACTCATAAGTGTTCAGAACTAACTAAAGGAGATACTGGTAAAACCGTCAAGCTTTCAGGATGGATTCATAGAAAAAGAGATCATGGGAATCTTCTTTTTTTTGATCTGAGAGACCATTATGGTTTATCACAGTGTGTTGCAGAAAATAGCAGCGCTTTTTTTAAGAAAATAGAGAAAGCAAAGCCTGAATCTGTAGTTTGTGTATCAGGTAAAGTTGTAAAAAGATCGGTTGATACAATTAACAAAGATTTATTTACAGGAGAAATAGAAATTGCAGTTTCTTCATTTGAAGTTTTATCTGCTGCAAAAGATTTACCCATGCCTGTTTTTGGAGAACAGGACTATCCTGAGGAGATAAGATTGAAGTATAGATTTATAGATTTAAGGCGAGAAGAAATGCATCGTAATATTATTTTGAGATCAAAAATAATTTCTTTTATAAGAAATAAAATGATAAGTAGTGGTTTTTTAGAGTTTCAAACACCGATATTGGCAGCTTCCAGCCCAGAAGGTGCTAGGGATTTTTTAGTTCCTAGTAGATTGCATCCCGGTAAATTTTATGCACTACCTCAGGCGCCTCAACAATTTAAACAAATGGTTATGATTTCTGGTTTTGACAAATACTTTCAAATAGCACCTTGCTTTAGAGATGAAGATAGTAGAGCGGATAGAAGCCCCGGAGAACACTATCAACTAGATATTGAAATGTCTTTCGTAGAGCAGGAAGATATTTTTAAAACATTGGAACCTATTTTTTTTGAGGTATTTAACGAATTTGGAAAAAATAAAATTGTCTCCAAAACACCTTTTAAAAGAATCAAATATAAGGATTCGATGTTAAAATATGGCACTGATAAGCCAGACTTGAGAAATCCAATAGAGATATTTGATGTAACAGAAATAATTAATAGAGAGGACGTCAAATTAGATATTTTTAAAAAATCTATTTCCAAAGGTGCAATTGTGCGTGCAATACCGGCTCCAAAGACATCATCAAAACCCAGGAATTTTTTTGATGGGTATAATAATTGGGCCAAAGAAATGGGGGCCAAAGGTTTAGGTTATATAACTCTAGAGAAAATTGGAAATAATCTTCTTGGCAAAGGACCAATAGCAAAATTTTTTTCGGAAAGAGCAATTAATGACTTGATAAAAGTTTGTAATTTAAAGGAAAATGACTCTATTTTTTTCTCATGTGACACAAAAAACAATGCTGAAAAAATTTCTGGAATAGCAAGACAAAAATTAGGTCATGAACTTAACCTTATAGATAACAATAAGTTTGAATTTTGTTGGATAATCGACTTTCCTATGTATCAATATGATGAAAAAGAAAAAAAAATTGATTTCAATCATAACCCTTTTTCAATGCCTCAAATTAATCCATTAAATTTTGAAAAATCTGATCCTTTATCAATACTCGCGTATCAATACGACTTGGTATGTAATGGTTTGGAAATATCATCAGGAGCAATAAGAAATCATTTACCAGAATTAATGTACAAAGTATTTTCAAAAGTTGGCTATTCAAAAGAAGAAGTTGACAAAAAATTTGGAGGTATGATCAAGGCACTTTCTTATGGTGCCCCACCTCATGGTGGTATAGCTCCTGGAATAGATCGAATTGTTATGCTGCTAGCTAATAAGGAAAACATCCGCGAAGTTACTCTGTTTCCAATGAATCAAAACGCTGAAGATTTATTAATGGGAGCACCTTCAAAAGTTAACGAAACTCAATTAAAAGAGTTAAATATTAAAGTTTTAGAAAATAAAAAGTAATTTTCTATTTTTTACTTTTTAAATTAATTCTTACGTTGCTTAAATCAACGAGTTTGTCTTTATAGTTGCTTCTTACAAAACCCTTGCTTGTAATATTTTTTACCAATTTCAGAAAAGCTTCATCCTCATCATCGCCTATAACTTTATCATTCAAAGTTTTGTTAATAGAAGGTGTGTGTGCAAGATCTTCTCTTCCCAGATATGATATAGCTAGTTCTCTAAAAATATAATCTAAAATTGAAGAGGCGTTTAAAATTCTATCATTACCCTTAATTTCTCCAGATGGTTCAAACTTAGTTTCAATAAAAGCATCAACAAATTCATCCAGTGGCACGCCATACTGAAGGCCCAGAGAAATAGCTATTGCAAAATTGTTCATTAACGCTTTTACAAGTTCACCTTCTTTGTTCATATCGATAAAAATTTCACCAACTTTTCCATCATCATATTCGCCAGTGTGTAAGTATATTTTATGATCTCCTATTGAAATTTTTTGTATGTAACCTTTTCTTCTATCAGGCATTTTCGATCTATTGGTCGTGTTTTTATTCAGTTTTTGGATGTTAGTATCTTTTCTATTGAAGTCATTTGCACCCTGTAATTTATTTGAATTGACAACTGTTTCATTAACCAAAGAGGAAATATTGGGAATTTTTTCGGTGATTGATTCATCTGAATGCACGTCTTTATTTTCATGGGTAACAGTTTTAGTTTTTCTATTATTTAATCTGACATCGATTATCTCAACTTTGCCATCATTGCGATTTTCAAGCTCAGAAAGCTTCTTCTCGTTCAACTCATCAAGTTTGTGAATTATTTTAAACGTGCAGGTATAAAACGTTTCCACTAAATACTTTGACATAAATACGGTCTCCAAGATTTAATTATTTTTTTTATATATTGCGTATGTTTATATGATATATACTAAATACATTTTATATCTAATAAATTATTTACAATTCATAATTGTGTGTACATTTATTTTAGAATGATAAGGCTGTGAAACAAAGGAAATTTTTATGACAGGGTTTATTAAACAAATTGTTACGTGGTGGAATCGACAAACTGTAGGCACTTTTATTTATACTTTTTTCACAGGAAAGTTTGTCGGCAAGGATCAATTCGGTAACAAGTACTATTTTAATTCCAAAGGAAAAAGATGGACAATTTATAAAAACGAAGTTGAATCATCGACAATTCCTGCAGAGTGGCATATGTGGATACATTTTTTAAAAGATAAAAAACCCTTAGACAGTTCAAATAAATACAAGTGGCAAAAAAAACATGAAGAAAATTTAACGGGAACAGCCAAAGCCTATAAACCGGACGGTTTATTAAGCTCCGATGATAAGAAAAGTATGAAAAAGTATGAAATATGGAAATACTAAATTTTTTTTTTGATATTTGTTTTTTTTTTGATTGGTACTTTCTCTACATTTGCAGAAGATAAAATAGAAGTAGTTCCGTTAATAAATTTAGAAGAATTATCTCCAACTTTTGAAGAAGATAAGGACGAATTAGAGAGTGTTGAAGATAAAAACATTATTATAGACAAAAAAAAAATCATTTCTAGCGAACATAAATCAGCGAAGAGTGATAAAGTTTATATAAATCTAACAGCTCTAGACAAAATAACTGCAAAAACGTCTTCTATTAGATTAGCGATTGGTGACAAAAGTTTTTTTGGTTCACTAGAAATCAAAGCCTTTAAATGTCAACTCTCAGAAAGTAAAGATACTTCCGACACTGTTGCTTACATACAAGTTAAAGATTTGTCAGCTAAGGATAATAATCAAGTTTTTTTATTTAATGGCTGGACTTTTGTATCTAGCCCTACTCTTCAATCAATTGATCATCCAGTCTATGATTTGTGGCTTACAAGCTGTGAAAACATTTAATAAAATGATTCGTTGACCAACCAATTTACATCAAAATCAGAACTAATAAATTTTTCATGGTTTAGTATTTTTTTATGTAAATTAATTGTTGTAGTTATTCCTTCAATTACGAATTCATCTAAAGCTCTAAGCATCCTCTGTATTGCTTCTTTTCTGTTACGACCTTGGCATATTAATTTGCAAATTAAACTGTCATAATATGGTGTAATTTTGCATCCTTGAAAAATAGCACCATCAACCCTTGTTCTAAATCCCGAAGCCTGGTGACAAACATTAATTATTCCTGGTGATGGTTGAAAATTTTTGCTTGGATCTTCAGCGTTAATTCTACACTCAATTGCGTGTCCCCTTGGTTTAATATCATTTTGAGTTAAGGCTGTATTGCCTGTATTTGCTATCCATATTTGTTCTTTGACTATGTCTATTCCTGTAGTCATTTCTGTTATTGGATGCTCAACTTGAACTCTTGTGTTCATTTCAAGAAAATAGAACTTTCCATTTTCATATATATATTCAACTGTACCGGCGCCTTCATAACCAATTTTTTCTACCATTTTTATAGTTTTATTTAATAAATCTGATCTTATTTTTTCATCAATAACTGGACTAGGAGTTTCTTCTATTAGTTTTTGATATTTTCTTTGAACCGAACAATCTCTTTCATTTAAATGAACAGTTCTATTTTTTCCTGACATAATTTGCACTTCTATATGTCTAGGATTATTATAATATTTTTCTATATATATATTGTCATTTTTAAAATATTTTTTTGCCTCCAGTTTAGCCATAAGAAACAATTGATCCAATTTCTCAGGTCCCTTAGCGACTTTCATGCCTTTTCCACCACCACCACCCGCAGCTTTAATTAAAACTGGATATCCAATATTCTCGCTAATTTTTTTTGCTTCATCAACTGAGTTAACATTTCCAGCAGAACCTTCTATTACAGGTAATCCATTTTCTTTTGCAATTCTTCTAGCTTCGATTTTGTCTCCCATTTTTTTAATTAAATCAGGACTGGGTCCAATAAATTTTATTCCATGTTTAGTAACAATTTCTGCAAACTGAGCATTTTCTGACAAGAATCCATACCCTGGATGAATTGCTTCTGCTCCAGTTACATCAACAGCAGACATTAAAGCAGCAATATTTAAATAACTATTTTGAGGTTGATGTGATCCTATACAAATACTTTCGTCCGCTAATCTTACATGCATGGCGTCAGCGTCAACGTCAGAATGTACTGCTACTGTTGATATTCCCCATTCCTTACAAGCTCTAATTATGCGAACCGCTATTTCCCCACGGTTAGCGACTAAGATTTTTTTAAACATTATTTAATTAAAATAAGAGATTGTCCGAATTCTACAGGTTCACCATCATTAACTAGGATTTTACTAACTGTGCCTTCATGAGTAGAAGGAACATGATTCATAGTTTTCATTGCTTCAACAATCATGATGGTTTGTCCTTTTTTAATTTTTTGACCCACTTCTACAAATTTTTTTCCGCCAGGTTCTACGGCCAAATATACTGTTCCAACTATTGGTGATGTTACTTTTAAATCCGAATCAATGTTTTCCTTAATAACAGGCTGTTTTTCTTTTATTTCTTCAGACACAACATTCGGGTTTCTTATTGACCGAGAAACTTTTACCTTAGTTGTACCCTCGGCATACTCAATTTCACTAAGTTTAAATTCTTTTAAATATTCAGTTAGTTCTTCAATAATTTTTTTATTTATTTTCATTTTATTTATTATAAATTTCTTTCATGGAATCTAATGCCATAATATATCCATTTATACCGAATCCACAAATAATTCCTCTTGCAGCTTTGCTTATTAAAGATTTTTTTCTAAATTCTTCACGATTATATATATTTGTTATATGGACTTCTATTGTAGGTAATTTTATTGCAAGAAGAGCGTCCAAAATTGCAACTGAAGTATGTGTATATCCAGCAGCATTAATAATTATTCCGTCAAAAACACCTTTAGCTTTTTGTATCATTGTTACTATTTCACCCTCAATATTGGATTGTTCAAATTTTATTTCAAAGCCAATTGATTTTGCATGAGATTCACAATTATTTTTAAGTTCATCGAGAGTGACTGTTCCATATTTAGATTCTTCTCTTTCACCGAGAAGATTTAAATTAGGTCCATTTATTATTAGTATTTTTTTTGTCATTTAAATAAGTTAAAATAATTCAAATGAATAACTTAAATGTGGCAAAAATACAATTAAACGGTAGTCCTTACGAAATAAGCTCCGAAACTAACTTGAATCAATTGCTTAATGAGCTAAAAATTAAGAAAGATAAAGTAGCTATCGAAGTTAATGGTGAAATTGTAGAAAAAAATAAATATCCAACAGTTGTTTTGAATAAAGATGATAAGGTAGAAATTGTACATTTTATTGGTGGAGGTTAGGAGATATGCAAGATGTTTTTACGATAGCAAATAAAAATTATAAGTCACGATTAATTGTTGGTACGGGAAAATACAAAGATTTCAAACAAACAGCTGATGCCGTCAAAGCCTCCGGCGCTGATATTGTTACGGTGGCAGTTCGAAGAGTAAATATATCTGACAAAAGTCAACCTTTACTAATGGACTATTTGAACCCAAAATCTATTACATATTTGCCAAATACTGCAGGATGTTACACATCAGATGAAGCACTTAGAACTCTCAGATTGGCCCGCGAAATTGGTGATTGGAAACTAGTCAAGTTAGAAGTTTTGGGAGACAAAAAAACCCTTTATCCAAATATGATCGAAACAATAAAGTCTGCCGAAGTTTTGGTCAAAGAAAATTTTAAAGTGATGGTCTATTGTACGGACGATCCAATTTTATCAAAAAAATTAGAAGATGTTGGAGTTTCTGCTATTATGCCATTAGCTGCGCCAATAGGTTCTGGAATAGGTATACAAAACAAAACAAATATTACTTTAATAAAAGAACAATCAGCAGTACCCGTTATTGTTGATGCGGGTGTTGGAACCGCCTCCGATGCGACCATTGCGATGGAACTGGGATGTGATGGAGTTCTAATTAATACAGCAATTGCAGAAGCTAAAAATCCAGTTTTGATGGCAGAATCTATGAAATATGCTGTAATAGCAGGAAGAAAAGCCTACAAAGCCGAAAGAATGAGAAAGAGAAAATACGGAAATCCTTCGTCCCCACAAGAATATTTAATATGATTTTTGAAAAAATTAATAGCCAATAGATTTTTTGTTGTCAAAATTACTTCTTCGTGCTTTAGACTTGTAACTAAATTTTTTATTAAATTTATTTTTTCCAATAAATTTTTTTTTGTTAAGCTCTTTTTTCTTAAATTTTTGCCACAAGAAATTTGATTCATATTGATCAATATTTTCAATTTTTTTTGTAATTTTATTATTTTTATTAAGTAATTCTATCTTATATTCTGGAAGTATCAAATTTTTGTCAGAGATTAAGTTAAATTTGAGTTTATATTTCCTCTCGAAATAATCCACATCTTTCGCCATGTTTGTCTTAATAAAATTTTTAACTTTTTCAGGAATACTTATATTTATAATTTTTGCTTTACTTGAAAAAGCCAGTTCCTCAGCTTTTTTAACAATTTTTAAGGCAAAAGAATCAAGTGAAAGTGTTATATTCCACTTTACCGAGCTTTCTCTTAATCTTTGACGCGTCATTTCCAACAATCCAAAGTTGCTTATTCTCCCAAGTTGGATTCTTGCTCTATCGTCTTTTAACTTTTCTCTTAATTTTTTTTCAACTAATCTTCTGTTATAAAAACTCCACATATCTATAAAATCAATTACTATTAATCCAGAAATATCTCTCACCTTAATTTGTCTTGATATTTCTTCTGCTGCCTCGAGGTTAGTTTTTAGTGCTGTTTTTTCTATATTTAATTCTTTAATTGATTGCCCAGAGTTTATATCAATTGAAACTAATGCTTCTGTTGGATTGATGACTATATATCCTCCAGATTCCAATTTTATAACAGGCTCAAAAATTCGATTTAATTCTTTTTCAATTTCTACATCATGAAAGAGAGGTATTTTTCCTCTATATTTTTTTATTTTTTTTACATTTTCAGGCATCAAAATTTTAGTAAATTTTTTTGCTTTTTGATAACCTTCATTTCCTTCAATAATCACGTACTTTGTTTCGTTGTCATATATATCTCTAAGGGCTCTCTTTATAATATCACCTTCCTCATAAACTAAAGATGGGGCAATAGATTTAACAGCTTTGTCTTTAATTTTTTCCCAAGTACTGATAGTATTTGAAATATCTTTTTCAAGTTCATTTTTTGTTTTGTTTATACTTGCAGTTCTAATTATTAAACCCATACTGTCAGGAATTTTTATTTCTTGCAGGATACTTCTTATTTTTTTTCTGTCATCATCATTAACTATTTTTCTAGAAATGCCCCCACTTTTTGGTGTGTTTGGCATCAAAACGCTATATCTGCCGGCCAAGGAAATGAAGGTTGTTAACGCGGCACCTTTTTGACCTCTTTCTTCTTTTAAAATTTGAACCAACACTATCTGATCTGGTTTTATTACCTCTTGTATTTTATACCGTCTAATTCCATATCTCTTTTTGAGTTCATCAAATTGGCCATTTTTTTCTCCCAACAAATTATCGTTTTTAGTTTTATCTTTAGCAAAATCTTTTTCATTTATATTTTCATTTGCGGAAATTAAATCTGCATTTCCTTCTCCGGATTTATTAACTTCTTCAACATGTTTATTTTTTTCTTTAAGTTCTATTCTTAAATTTTCCTCTTCTTTTTTAAGTTTTTCTTTGTCATCATGCGGTATTTGATAATAATCCGACTGAATGTCGTTAAATGCAAGAAATCCAAATCTTTGTCTTCCGTAGTTAACAAATGCAGCCTGCAAAGATGGTTCGATTCTACTAATTTTTCCTAGATAGATGTTATTCTTTAAATTGAGTTTATTTTTATTTTCGTACTCATACTCTTCAATATGATTTTTTGATTTAAGCACGACTCTGGTTTCGTCAGGATGCGAAGCATCGATATATAAGTTCTTTTCCATGAAAATTCATTCCTGTTTATAATATTCGTAATAATAGTTTCGTTCATAAATTTGAATCTTGTTAATAGTAATAAAGATACCTATATCTTAAAATTATCGGGAAATATATGCTATTTTATCTTTAATTAATTTAGATTTGAGCTGTAAAATGCCTTAAGAAAGCCAAAATTCAATTATTTCTTTATAACTATCATGTTTTTTATTAAGAAGTTCATAAAATTTATTATTATAATTTTTACGTTAGGTTTAATTTTTTTATTCTCGACACTTTGGTATTTTTCTTCGGATCTTCCTGATTACAAAATATTATCCAATTATAAACCTCCAATTTCAAGTAGAGTGCATTCTGGAGAGGGTCAATTAATTGCAGAATATGCGTTACAAAAAAGACTATTTGTTCCTTACGATTCTATACCCAAAACAGTAATTTATTCGTTTTTGTCGGCAGAGGATAAAAATTTTTTTTCGCATCCTGGTGTTGACTTAAAAGGTATCACCAGAGCAATAATCAAAAATATAAAAAATATTTCATCGAACAAAAGATTGGAAGGAGCATCTACAATTACGCAACAAATAGCGAAGAATTTTTTGCTCACTAATAAGATTTCTATTAAGAGAAAGATCAAAGAAGCTATTTTAGCTTTTAGAATTGAAAGAGCTTATTCAAAAGAAAGAATCATGGAACTTTACTTGAATCAAATATATTTGGGACAAGGTACATATGGAGTAGCTGCTGCTAGCTTGGAATATTTTGATAAATCAGTAAGAAATTTAGATTATAGCGAAGCAGCTCTTCTTGCCGCCCTTCCAAAAGCGCCTAGCAAATATAATCCCTACAAATCAAATAAAAGAGCTACACAAAGAAGAAATAATGTCCTAAAAAATTTGTACGAAAATTCTTATATAGATCGGAAACAGTATCAAAATTTTATTATAAAAAAAATTAAACTGAAAAAAAGAAAAATTAAGCTGCTAGAAGAAGCAAATTTTTACACTGAGGAGGTTAGAAGATTAATTAGTGATAGCTATGGATATGACGAATTATACAAAGGGGGTTTATCAATAAGAACACCCCTAAATTCTAATTATCAAATCGAAGCATTAAAATCTCTCAGAGAAGGTTTGCAAGAATATGACATGAGGCATGGATGGAGAGGCTCTTTGAAAAATATAGCTAAAAAAAACTGGATAGAAAATATTAAGGAATTAAAGATTGATAAAAGTTTAAATTGGAAATTAGCAAAAATAATTGATTTAGAAAAATTATCTGCAAAAATCGAAACGGAAGACAAAGAAATAGGTTTCATAGATTTTGATAGCGTCAGCTGGACTAGAAAGAGAAGTTTTGAAGAATTATTAAATTTAAATGATATTATTTATGTAAAAAAAATAAAAGAAAGCAAATGGAATTTGAAACAACTGCCAAAAATCAATGGAGCAATTGTAGTGATGGATCCATATACTGGTAGAGTACTTGCTATGGTTGGAGGTTTTAGTTTCAATTTAAGTGAATTTAATAGAGCTACACAAGCTCAAAGACAACCGGGTTCGGCATTTAAACCGTTTGTTTATGCCGCAGCTCTTGAAAATGGTTTTACACCATCAACTTTAGTTTTAGATGCTCCATTCGTTATAGATCAAGGGGAAGGACAAAAAACTTGGAAACCAGAAAATTATGGGAAGGAATTTTATGGACCTTCAACTTTGAGAACTGGTATTGAAAAATCTAGAAATTTAATAACTGTGCGTATAGCTCAAAAAGTTGGCTTCGATCAAATTTCAAAGATTACAAATAAGTTGGGCATATATAATAATATTCCAAAAATTTTATCAGTTTCTCTAGGTTCTGCTGAAACAACGCTTGCGAAACTTACCAGTGCCTACTGCACGTTTGTTAATGGAGGAAAAAAAGTAACACCAATTTTTGTTGATAGAATTCAAGATAGACGTGGTAAAACAATTTTTAATGCTGACAAAAGAAAATGCATTGGTTGTGAAGAAATATCCTATTTAAAAGATGAAATACCAACAATTTTAGATAATAAAGAGCAAATTATTTCTCCTGAAACTGCCTTTCAAATCACATCAATGATGGAAGGGGTAATCAAAAGAGGAACAGGAAGAAGACTAAGGAATTTAAATCTCGTTTTAGCTGGCAAAACCGGTACAACCAATAAGAATATGGACGCTTGGTTTTTGGGATTTACCTCAAAACTAGTCATCGGCGTATATGTAGGATTTGATGAACCTAAGAGTTTGGGTAGATATGAAACTGGAGCGAAAGCAGCTTTGCCAATCTTTAAAAAATTTGTTCATAAAGTAATAAAAAAAAAAGAAGCACTTCCATTCAAAATTCCAAAAAAGATAAATTTGGTAATGGTAGACGTTGAGACAGGTTTATTGCCAAACGATAATACAAAAAAGATAATTTATGAATCTTTTAAACA
>MPLY02169568.1_pt1 | contig 18020 bp, 13 predicted proteins | sample 1617301 | NCBI WGS metagenome assembly MPLY02 (sample SAMN05944805, study PRJNA350692) | marine metagenome | biome: marine; feature: ODZ; material: water; isolation source: 140 m water sample filtered on 0.2 um supor filter | place: Pacific Ocean | collected 2012-04-08 | depth 140m m
AAAAGCATCTATGAAAAAGTCGGTGGTTTTGACGCGGAAAATTTCGCCATTGCCGGTAACGACGTAGATTTTTGCCTGCGACTTGCCGAAATGGGCCTGCGTAACGTTTTTACTCCTTATGCTATGGCTTACCATGCAGAGTCAGTCAGCCGCGGCTACGAGGATGATCCCGAGAAGATGGCTCGTTTTGACGCCGAGAAGCAGCGTTTTCGTGTGCGTCATGCCGGAGTTCTTCAGGCAGGGGATCCCTATTACAATCCAAACTTTAGGCTAGACACAGAAGGTTTCGATATCAAACTCCTTTCAGGTAACGAAAGTCGAATGGAGATCTCAACACCTCCCCAGGAAAGATTACAGGAGCACCCCGGCACAAAAGGTCGTAGTGAAAATGGTTGAATTGTCAGTCATATTGCCAGTCTTTAACGAGCAAGATAACCTCGTTTCCCTATACGGCGAGCTAGTCTCGGTCTTGGACTCTCTGGATAGATCATATGAGATCCTATTTATCGACGATGGGAGTCATGATCAATCGCTCAAGCATCTGAAGGAGATACAGGCAGCTGATCCCCGGGTCAGCGTACTCGAGTTCAGGCGGAATTTCGGTCAAACGGCGGCGCTGGCGGCGGGTCTGCGTTCTTCCACCGGGGAGGTTGTAGTAACCATGGATGCGGACCGGCAGAATGATCCTGCCGATATCCCGGCACTGCTTGCCGCGATTGATCAAGGGGACGACCTCGTCTGTGGTTGGCGGCATGAGCGAAAAGACGGATTCTGGCTGCGACTGTTGCCGTCGCGCATTGCCAACTATCTTATTTCGATTACCACTGAGGTCAAGTTACACGACTATGGCTGTACCTTAAAAGCAATGCGGCGCGATGTTGCCGATAACCTTCGTCTTTATGGCGAAATGCATCGATTTATTCCAGCAATCGCCAATTGGTATGGCGTGCGGATGTCGGAGATCAAAGTAAATCATAGGCCGCGGACCGCGGGGGTTTCTAAGTATGGAATCTCAAGGACATTTCGCGTGTTACTGGATCTATTGACGGTAAAGTTTCTATTGGGTTATTCCCATCGGCCCATCCAGTTTTTTGGCAGCATCGGACTCGCACTTAGTTTTGCCGGCAGCCTGATATTGGGTTGGCTGGCGTTCGAACGGATATTTCTTGGCGTGCCGGTGGGTGATCGACCGCTGATATTCCTTGGAATACTACTGTTGCTGGCAGGGTTCCAGTTCATCGTGTCGGCTTATTTGCGGAACTTCAAGCCAGGACTTATCACGAATCGCAGGATAAGCGCATTTACGAAATCAGGCACGTCTACCGAGCCGACGAACCCAATAAACCGACAGTTTCGTAGCTTTTCCGGTGTTCGACATCCCCCGCCCAGACCGCAGCACCTTCCCTAGCTCGAACCTCAACGACTACCTTTTGCTTTGAGTGGCGTACGCATCGCCACAGACGACCGCCACCTCTTCTCTTGCAATCAGCGTTAACTCTGGAAAATATCATGGCTGACGTATCCATAGTCATCGTCAACTATAACTCCGGCAAATTCCTAGAACAGTGCCTAGGAAGCCTGCAACGCAGATCTGGAAAATACGAAATTACCGTTGTTGATAACGGCTCAACTGACCTGAGCGTCGAATTCCTTAAGCAGCCTCGTGCGGACAAGGTCTTGTTGCACCAAAACCAAGAAAACCTAGGTTTTTCCCGGGCTGCTAATCAGGGAGCTTCGCTGACCGACGGAAAGTACGTTTTATTCCTAAACCCGGACTGTCTCGTCCTGCCCGGTACGATCCAGATCCTTGCTCAGTTTCTAGAGACAAATTCTGAATGCGGACTCTGTGGCGGGCTAGTGCTTGATTTCTTCGGGCGCGAGCAAGCGGGCTGCCGACGCCATGATCCAACACCTGGGAGTATCATTGGTAAAGGTCTAACGAGTTTGTTTCCGAACTTGCTGTTTCCCACCTTCGACCTGACGTTCCAGCCGTTGCCGCAAAACCCGGTGCCGGTCGATGCGGTTTCAGGTTCTTTTATGATGGTCAGGCGCGATGTGCATAAATCTGTCAAAGGTTTTGATGAAGCGTTTTTTCTGCATTTTGAAGATCTCGATTATTGTCGGCGGGTGAGAGAATCTGGATTTAAGGTTTTCTTTTTGCCAGATGCGCCGGTTTTTCATTACCAAGGTGCTTCCGCTGGTACGCAGGAACATACGATCTATAAACATAAACGTGCAGGAATGCTGCGCTACCTTCGCCGGTCAAAATTCGCTCGTTCATCGCCCGCTTTTGTCCTGCTCTACGTCTTGTCTGCGGTTGGCCTGGTAACCGCGCGGATCATCGGGAATTTTCGGACTCGTAAGCCCGTGTCGAAAATGCCCCATCCCGCATTGGGTGGTATAGCCTTGGGCGAGCGGCCAGTAATGCTGGTTCTGGGTCCGCGCAGCGATATTGGCCAGTTTCTACTGCCGCGCCTTAGTGCTGCTGGTTGGGCCGCTCTAGTCATTACTCATAGGCCTGAAGATCTGCCGACACTACCTGGAGTAGCGCCGCTACATCCAGAATATCTCGCAAATTCTTTCGCGAGAAATCATCTCAACGTCAACGGCATTATTAGTACACTACCGATTTCGCTATTACCGAAGTTCAAACATGCGCTGCAGGCTATGCCTGCTCAGCGCCTGCGGGTGTTCTTTGACTCAAACAACATATTGATGCGTCAACCGAGCCGCAACCGAAAGGAACGCTTCGCGGCAGCAGCTGGTACGAGCGAGACTTGGGCAGAAAATGTTTCACAGCAAGCGGGGTGGCACTCGGTGATTGCCCAATCAATGCTTGTTTATGGTGGAACAAGAAATGAAAATATCAATAGAATCAAACACCTCAGTGCTATATCTCAAACTGTCCCTAGAATAAATTTCCCGACGGGGCTGTGTCAGCCGGTCCACGCCGATGACCTCGCTGAGTGGTGCCTTAGGTTAACGGGAGCGGATATCAGCGTTACCGGGACAACCACGGTGACAACTGCAGGCGCGGAGAAAATCTCATTTGCCGTAATGGTGAAACGCTCGGCTTTAGCTACCGGTGAAAAACTGCTGGTGATCTCGCTGGGAAAAACTGTCCTACAGGCAGCCGTGTGGCTGGCACAGTTGTTGACCTTAAGGAGAGATCTCCCACCGATACTGATTCGTCGACTGCAGGACGATTTTTGTTTTGCCAATGGTGATGCGCGAAAATTGGTAAAGTTTTCCCCCCGGAAGTTTCATCCTTGACCCTTCTAAGGCGCTCACGAGGTGAGAAATAATCGATAACCACGCTGCCTTGGTGACTGCTCTGTCGATGGCTGGATGTGCCGTTATCCTAGCCGGGTTAGTGCACTGTCGCAACAGCATTCTCGTTGAAGACATTCCCAATGAGCGTAGCCTACATACTGGAACCGCTCGGCGCGGCGGCGGAATTGCTATCATCATGACTGTAGCAGTCATCGCTGGCTGGCTGTGGGTACCAGAGCCTGGGAAGTGGACATGGCAACTGATTATCGGGGCTAGTTTGTTAGGCTATGCCGTGATTGGACTGTTGGACGACCGGAATCTTCTGTCGATCAGCCAGCGTTTAGTGGCCCAAACTATTTTCGCTGGTGGCCTTTTCGTGACTGCCATTCAAATTGGGTGGATCCAGCCGGCGGATTATTTTCCGATTTTCAAACAGACCTTATTTCTGCCTCTGTGGTTACTGCTACCGGCCCTTGGATTGTGGCTGCTGTGGATGGTTAACCTGTTTAATTTTATGGACGGCATAGATGGTTTAGCGGCAGCCCAGGCGGTTGTGGCAGCGTTTACGCTTGGCTTTTGGTTTTATGCCAACGGTGAAACTTTCTTGGGCCTGGTAAATTTTTCCTTGGCAGGCAGCGTACTGGCATTTGCTCTTTTCAACTGGTCACCAGCCAGGGTCTTTCTGGGTGATGTAGGCAGCCTTTCTCTTGGCGCCTGGTTCGGCTGGATGTCGATCTTGGGGGCCATTTCGGGCAAGCTTCCTTTTGAGGCGTTCCTGCTGCTTTATGGGCTTTTCGTTTTCGACGCCTCCTATACGTTGGTGGTCAGGATTATTCGGGGCGAGGACTGGTGGCGCGGCCACCGGAATCATCTATACCAACGGCTGGTACGCGCGGGTTGGAGTCACAAAAAAGTATCTGCGGTATCATTAGTCGGTTGCATTACTCTGGCCACGCTGGCTTCCCTGAATGTGTCGGGCGCGGGACATCCGGTACTATGGATCAGTATAGGGTTCCTTGGCCTGGCTGTTGCGGCAGGACAGGTACGACGCATCGAAGCAAAGATAAAGCGCTGATTCTTTTGAAACAAACTGTATTTAACCGACTGCTTGCTCACGGCCGCTATTTTTTTGGCCGCTGGCCAGTTTTGCTGCACGATGCGCTAGTAGTACCTATTGCTTGGCTGGGGGCCTACTGGTTTCGCTTCAACCTCGATGTTATTCCGGGAATTTTTCTCGGTCAGGCCTTGGCGATGCTGCCATTGGTAATATTTTGGCACCTGGTCTTTTTTGCAGTCTTTGGTGTGCATCGCGGCGCCTGGCGGTTCACAGCGATCCCCAACTTGTGGGCTATCCTCAAGTCAGTGGCGATAGGCACCGCGGTCGTCGCCATCAGTATTTTTTTCTCACCCGCTTGCTCGCCATTCCCCGTTCGGTATTCCCACTGCACGCGGTATTCTTGATCGGTCTACTGATAGGTAGCCGGGTTCTCTACCGCCTATTCCGGGACCGACAGGTGAGCAAGGCGCCGGGTAAGCGAGTGCTGATCGTGGGGGCCGGCGCGGCCGGGGACATGCTGGTCCGGGACATTCGACGAACCCAGCCGGCAATCTATGAACCGATCGGCTTTCTAGACGATGACCAAAACAAGAAAGGCACAGAGATCCAGGGGGTTCGGGTGCTGGATCGGTGTTCGGCCCTGCCGCAACTGGTAAAGTTGCTACGGGCAGAACTCATTCTGATTGCAATTCCAAGCGCGAACTCTGAGCAAATGCGCGGGGTAGTCGAGTATTGCGAAAAAGCCGAAGTGCCATTTCGCACCCTGCCTAAGGTTCAGAATATTCTCGACGGCACTGCCCGCAGCGCTGACCTACGCACAGTAGGACTCGACGACTTGCTTGGTCGCGAGCCTGTCTCGCTCGATTGGCAGACAATTACCCAGGCAATGGGTGGTCGACGGGTTCTCATCACTGGCGGCGGGGGCTCTATAGGCAGCGAACTGTGCCGCCAGGTCGCCCGACTTGAGCCAAGCCAGATTATTCTAGTCGAGCAGAACGAGTTCAATCTTTATTCTCTGGGCCTAGAGATCAAAGATCACTTTCCGGGTGTGGAGGTAGCACAGTTGCTTGGCGACGTTTGTGACAAGGCAGCAGTCGAGCGCATTTTCTCCAATTACCCACCAGACATTGTTTTCCACGCTGCTGCGTACAAGCACGTGCCGATGTTGCAGGAACAGGCTCGCGAAACAGTCCGTAACAACGTCATCGGTACCTTGATTGTGGCCCGTGCGGCATTGGCCAGTCACACCAAGACCATGGCCCTGATATCGACTGATAAGGCAGTCAATCCGACCAGCATGATGGGAGTGAGTAAACGTCTGGCTGAGATCGCCGTGCACTCATTTAATCGCCAATCGGCCACTGCGTTTGTAACCGTGCGATTCGGTAACGTTCTTGGCTCAGCCGGCAGCGTGGTGCCCCTGTTCGAGCGTCAGATTCGCGCTGGCGGCCCAATTACCGTTACTCATCCCGATATGACCCGGTACTTTATGACCATAGCCGAGGCTTGCCAACTGATCCTCCAGGCATGCACGATTGGCAAGGGTGGCGAGATATTCGTTCTCAACATGGGTGAGCCGGTCAAGGTCGATTATCTGGCAAGGCAGATGATTCGACTGTCCGGACACATACCCGGTGAAGAGATTGAAATCACCTACACCGGTCTTCGCCCCGGTGAAAAATTGGCCGAAGAGCTGTTCCACCCTGGAGAGAATCTCACAGACACGGGCTATGAGAAGATCCTGCTGGCGGAAAATCGGCCGGTAGATGAGAAACGGGTCACAGAACTAATGGCAGAGTTGGATAAAGCCTGCAACGTCTACAACTATCAGGTTATTGATGCCATCGTTTCGGAACTGGTACCGGAGTACCGGTTGATGGACGAGCAAACGGAGACAATCGCCGATACCGGCTAACGCAGGAGATCTCGATCATTTACCAACGGGCCAGATGGTGGCCAGCAGCCCAAACCGGGGATGATCGAAATAGTGCACCTCCTTGAGTTTCAAGCGCCGGGTCTGAGCGAGGAAATAAGTTGGTTGCACATTATCGCCGTCAGCAGACATCTCGAGGTTGGATGAGTGTCTTTCGAGTTGCGGCCGGTACTGGACCAACGTATCGAAGTAGAGTGGGCCAGCGGTGTAAAGGCGAAAGTGGCCCGATAGCTCGGCGCTAGCCTCCATTGAAGTATCGATGGTGACCCATGTCGCAACTGAGGGGGTCGGCGCATCCTGTATCCAGTGTGTGTGAGAGAGGACATCGTAGTTGGGGTTACGCGCCAAGATGTCCCGGATAGCCGCCAAGTGGCCCGTGAGCGACGGCTGTGGTTCGATCGAACTGGTCAATCGCATGACAGAGCGCAGGCGGGCTTCCAGGTAAAGGGTATCCGGCGCCCGACTGCTGAATACCTCCTTATCAGTTATGGTGCTTTGAGAGAATAGTAATATTTCAACCTGGTAGCTGTTTTGCGCCATGGCAAAATCCGGGGCACCAACTAACAGTCCCCACAGGAAAAAACCAGCAAGTCTATGCGCTGTAGTACCTAGCATCAGTTACCCAAGGAATCCATATACGTTCAAATCATAGGCGATATTATCGCTTGCGCTCGCTGTGGGTCAGCCCTTCACTAAGCTTAACCTGTTCAGCATCCTCACCCATTAGGTTGCCAATTAGTTTTTCGGCGAAAGTCAATCGATCTAGAGGCTCAGGCAGATCGTGTTGTAAACGCATCTCTATAGGTGATGACATCGACATGTTGGCCCGGTTTCGCGCGAGCAGGTCGGTCATTACGATAGGTTCGACGACGGCTGTTTCCTGGAAACCGAGTTTCCCTCGAACTGAGCCGATTTCCATGGTTCGAATCCCAATAGCGGCCGCTCGTAGTTGCAACACAGAGATTCGCAGCAGGGCTTTGACTTCTACCGGCAATAGACCGAAGCGGTCGACGATTTCGAGTTGTAGCTCGTAGAGTTCAGCTTCTGTCTGGGCGGCAGCAATTCTCTGGTAGAGGAGCAAGCGGGAGTGGACATCCGGCAGGTAACTGTCCGGGAAAAGCGCGGTAATCTCAAGATTAATCTCTGGTTTTTGGATCGGGGCATACACCCAGCAATCTGACGATTGCTCTTTCTGCCCGAGATCACGTATCGCTCTGGTCAAGTACTCGGTGTACAAACTGAAGCCAATTTCATCGATAGCGCCGCTTTGGCCTTCACCAAGCAATTCGCCCGCTCCTCTTATCTCGAGGTCATGGCTGGCGAGGGTAAAGCCAGCGCCAAGCTGCGAAAGTGAGACGATGGCCTCGAGTCGCTTGGCCGCGTTAGTGGTTGCTGGACCTTCTGCTGGCGTAAGAAGGAATGCATAGGCTTGGTGGCGTGAGCGGCCAACACGGCCGCGTAATTGGTGTAGCTGGGCAAGGCCAAGCCGATCGGCACGATTGATGATAATGGTATTGGCTGTGGGCACGTCAATGCCGCTTTCTATAATGGTGCTGCAAACCAAAATATTGAAGCGCTGGTGATAGAAATCCTGCATCACCCGCTCAAGCTCAATCTCTGGCATCTGACCGTGGGCAATGCGGATACTGGCTTCGGGCACTGCGTCGGCAAGGCGGCTCGCAGCTTCGCCAATTGTTCGGACGGCGTTATGCAGATAGTACACCTGCCCACCCCGGTGAATCTCGCGCAAGCAGGCCTCTCGCACCAGAGCCATGCTAAAAGAACGGACGAAGGTCTTGATTGAAACCCGGTTAGGCGGTGGTGTTCCGATTAGAGAGATGGCACGCAGTCCGGCAAGGCCAATGTTGAGTGTCCGGGGAATCGGTGTTGCGGTCAATGCAAGAATGTCGACCTCTTGTCGCAATTGTTTGAGCCGCTCTTTCTGGCGTACCCCGAAACGGTGCTCCTCGTCGATAATCACCAGACCCAGAGACCTGAAAGCAACGTCCGCCTGGAGTAGGCGATGCGTGCCGATGACGATGTCAATTTCACCGCTGCGCAATCCCGCTGTCGTTGCCGCGTTATGGGCGCGGTCTCTAAAGCGGGAAAGCAGCTCGACCCGTATCGCCATATCTGCGAAGCGGTCACGGAAGGTCTCGAAATGCTGCCGAGCCAGCAGGGTAGTTGGGGTCAGGATAGCTACCTGATGGCTGTTGGAAGCGACGATAAATGCTGCCCGTAGGGCAACCTCAGTTTTGCCAAAGCCAACATCGCCGCAGACCAGCCGGTCCATTGGTGTTGCCGAGCGCAAGTCGTCGAGTACTTCATTGATAACTACTTCCTGATCCGGTGTTTCATCGAAAGAAAAGCGGCCGGCAAAGGCCGGATAGTCGTCCTCCGGCACAGTAAATTCACTGCCGTCACGCAGAGATCGCAGTGCCTGGGTCTTGAGAAGTTCCGCCGCAACGTCACGAGCACGGCGAGCAGCTCGCGCCTTTGCCTTATTCCATTTATCGTTGCCGAGCCGATGCAACGGTGCATTCTCGGCATCTCCGCCAAGGTAACGAGCGAGAGATGCCAGGTTAAACACCGGAACATAGAGTCTGTCGTTGTCTTGGTAGCGCAGCACAGCAAATTCGGCACTGGTACCCGCAACCTTGAGCGTTTCTAAGCCGGCGTACCTGCCAATACCGTGGTCGCGGTGGACCACCGGATCACCCGAATGTAGTTCGGCCACTGTTTGAAGAATACTGCCAGGGTCACGGGTCTCACGGCGCCGCTGGTGGACGCGTTCTCCATAAAGTTGCGACTCGGTGATGATCTCGATCCGTTCCAGTGGCAACTGTACGCCGCGGTCGAGCGCAGACGTGACGATACCAATGATCGGTGCATGGTCCACAGTGAACTCGTGCCAGTGTTCGAGGCGGACAGGATGGATATCGTAGTGTTGAAGCACATCGCGCAGGGCCTCGCTGCGCCCGGCACTATCAACCGAGAGCAGTATCCGCCATGGCCGGCAATCCCGTAGCCGAGCAATCAATCGGGAATACGGCTGGTTGCTGCTGGCATCCACCGGATAGGCGGGTGGCGGGACCACAGCAAAATCGTGTAGTGCTGCGTTAGTCTCGGCAGTGGTATCTTGATCCACCAGAACGATTTTCTTGGCTGACTGTAGAGCGCTCGAAAGTTCCGTAACCGAAAGATAGAGTCGGTTGGGTGCCAGTGGTAGACGCTCGAAATCTATCGATCTCTGTTGGTAGCGATCTAAAACCGCTGCGCTTATTTTACGAGCACCGGCTTCGGGGTTGCCCGGCAGCAGCCAGCAAGTATCGTCTGGCATATAGTCGAACAAGGACGCGGTAGTGCCAGGTTCGAAGAAAAGCGGAAAATAATATTCGATCCCTGCGGGCAAATTGCCGCAGCTTACCTCACGATAAATCAATGAAGACTGCGGATCACCTTCAAATTCGCGCCGATAATTCGCCCGGAATCGTTCAATAGCGGCATCCTCCAGCGGAAATTCCCGTGCCGGCAGAATTTCCAACTGGCTGGTACTCCGGGTTGATTTCTGTGTTTCGGGGTCAAAGTAGCGAATGCTCTGGACCTCGTCGCCGAATAGGTCAAGGCGAAATGGGGTGTCACTACCCATCGGGAAAATATCGAAGACACCGCCACGTATGGCGTACTCACCCGGCGCCATGACTTGGGAAACGGCTAGGTAGCCGACTTGTGGGAGTTGGGCGCGAAGCGACATGAAGTCAATGTCGGTTCCGGTGGAAATCCGAAAACTGCGCCCAAGCACGAAATCTACCGGTGGTAGACGACCCTGCAGTACCTCCAGAGTTAGCAGCACTAGGGCGGCTTCACCCCGACTCAGGCAGGCAAGCGTTTGCAGCCGTTCGGATGTTATTTCCGGGTGCGGCGAGAAATGATCGTAGGGAAGGCATTCCCAATCCGGCAGGCGGTGCAAGGGAGGAGCCCCAGTTGGCAGGAAAAAACGAATTTCGCTTTCCAGCAACTGCAGTTCACGAGGTGAGTCGGCCACGACAACTATCCGAGACTGGATTTGGGCCGCCTCCGCGACCGCAAGGCCAAGGGAAGTTCCGGCAAGCCCCTGCCATTGCAAGCTGACGGCGTCTACGGTGGGCAGTGGCGGGGTAAAAGGAGTAGCGGACACGATCCGAAAAGTAACGAGGAGTAAGTCCGTATTTTATAATAAACTTCGGCCTTGACTCGCTAGTGTTTTCGATTCGACAGGCAACTTCTCTATGAATTCACCCGGTATCTGGGCGCTGATTCCTGCAGCCGGATCTGGTACCCGGTTTGGCAGCCAACGGCCGAAGCAGTACCACTTTATCAAAGGCAAGCCCGTGCTCGCCCATACCTTGGAACGTATCGCCCAGGTCAAAGCGATACGCGGTATCGCGGTTGGACTTTCCGTGGAAGATGCCAACTGGGAAGTTCTCGAAAAACCCTCAACCGAAAATTTATGGACCTACACCGGTGGCGTAACGCGGGCGGACACGGTTCGGCGCGGGTTGGATAGCCTCAGTGCTAAGGCTGTAGCCGGCGACTGGGTACTGGTACATGACGCGGTTCGACCTTGTATTCAACCCGCAGACGTACAGCGCTTAATCAACGAGGTCGCCTTTTCACCTGAAGGCGGGCTGCTTGGGATCCCTGTGCGAGATACCATAAAGCGCGAGACCGGGCAGGGCCGGGTTGCCACGACGGTGCCACGAGTAGGCCTGTGGCGGGCGCAGACGCCTCAGTTATTTCCCCTGGATACCCTCACAACCGCGCTGGACCAGGCCCACTCCAGCGGGCGGGACTGCACCGATGAAGCAGAAGCTATCGAGCAGCTCAGCCTCACCCCACGCCTGGTCGAGAGCGACTGGTGCAATCTGAAAATCACTTCACCCGCTGACCTTGTGTTGGCCGAGTTGATTCTGGAACAACAGGCGATACACCGATGCGGCGGGTAGGGCAGGGCTATGATGTTCACCGGCTGAAAGCCGGCTTGCCGCTGGTGCTGGGTGGCGTCGAGATTCCCGCCGAAGCCGGCCTGGTAGGACACAGCGACGCCGATGTGTTGATTCACGCACTTTGCGATGCTTTACTTGGGGCCGCAGCTTTGGGCGATATCGGCCAGCATTTCCCCGATGATGACAGCCGTCATGCCGGCAGGTCCAGCCGCGAATTCCTTTGCCAGGTACGCGGACTGCTGCAGGCGGCCGCCTGGCGAATTGTTAACATCGATACCACTCTGCTGGCTCAGCGGCCGCAATTGGCGCCGTACCTGGGTGCGATGCGGCAGAATCTGGCAGATGATCTCGGTTTGGAAAAAAATGTGGTCAGCATTAAAGCTACAACGACTGAGGGACTGGGCTTCGTTGGTCGTGGAGAGGGCATGGCAGCACAGGCGATCGTGTTAATCGAGTCGACCTGAGCGAACAAGCACATAAAAAGCGCCGCTGCCACCATCGGCTGGCCGTGAGCACGCATAGGCCTGTACGGTGAAATGTCGGCGCAACTGCTCGAGCGTCTGCTCTCGGATAACCGAGTGCCCGCCTGGAGAATGGCTGCCGCGGCCGGTGATAACCAGCAGGCATTGTGGCGCCACGTTCGCGCGGCTATCAATAAACCTCTGTAAACGAACTGCGGCTTCGTTCGCCGATGAACCGTGTAGGTCTATGGTGGCGGTCGGGCGCAGCCGCCCTTTCTTGAGGTCGGTGAGCACAGCCGCCGACACTCCGGGGCGGTAGAAAAGATCGCCATCGAGGCGCACGATCCCGGCCGGAGCTTGTCGATGCTGAAGATTGATCGCTTTGCGAGCGGGTGGCCCGCGCCTGCCTGGCGCGGGCGGCTCGGACTTAAGCGGTGTCACGTTGCGCATGCTTTCGCGAAAAAGATCTACCTCATTCGGCCCCAATGGCTGTTTCGAATCTTTTCGCTTTGCTGCCATGGGTTCGCCTTACTCCCCTTCGAGAAATCTTTTGGCATCCAGGGCCGCCATGCAGCCACTGCCTGCAGAGGTTACCGCCTGTCGATAAACATTGTCCATGACATCGCCTGCCGCAAATATGCCCGCTATGCTAGTGGCCGTAGCGTCACCGTCAGTTCCACCCCGAACCTTGATATAAGCATCTGCCATTTCCAATTGCCCGTCGAAAAGGGTGGTATTCGGGGAATGGCCGATAGCGATGAAAACTCCGTGCACAGGCACGTCCCGTTGGACTCCGGTTTGGACATGCTGCAGGCGCACGCCGGTTACACCTGTATCATCCCCTAGCACTTCCTCAAGTGTTTGGTTCCAGGCGATGGACACATTGCCGCCCTTTCCGGTGCGGCTTAGCAGTTGATCCAGGAGAATAGCTTCGGTCCGTAACTGATCGCGTCGGTGAACCAGAGTAACTTGGGAGCAGATATCTGCCAGGTACAGCGCCTCCTCGGCTGCCGTATTACCGCCACCTATGACAGCAACCGGTTTGTCCCGGTAGAAAAAGCCGTCGCAGGTCGCGCAGGCCGAAACCCCTTTGCCTTTAAATGCCTCCTCCGAGGGCAGCCCGAGGTAGCGGGCGGAAGCACCAGTCGCCACGATTAGGGCATCACAGCTGTAAGTGCCATTATCTCCGTGTAACTGGAATGGCTTTTTCTGAAGCTCGGCGGTATGGATATGGTCCAGCACAATCCTGGTTTGAAAGCGCTCGGCGTGGCGTAGCATACGAGCCATGAGTTCAGGGCCCAGCAAGCCATCAGGGTCACCGGGCCAGTTGTCGACCTCGGTAGTTGTCATCAGTTGGCCGCCTTGTTCGATACCAGTCACTAGCACCGGATTGAGGTTGGCGCGCGCGGCATAAATCGCGGCCGTATAGCCAGCGGGTCCAGAACCCAGTATCAGAAGGCGGCAGTGTGTAGGTTCAGTCATCTGAGGGGCCAGTTGGGGATGGTCTTTGAGCGCGTATTCTCACCGAACCGGCAGCCGGGTTCCATGGCTTGAGGTAGCCGAAGGTCGCTGAGCCCTCGGGCCAGCGTTCATTTGGATATAATCACGGTTACCTGCGATCTGTTGCGCGGGTTTTCTATAGGCCCCGTTAACTTGGTCCAAGTCAGCCGAAAAACCACCGTTTCTCCCGCTTCCAGGGGGATTTCACCCCGGCTTGCCCGCCTGGGTCGCGAAGTTCTCGTGATCGGGCTGGTGGCGTTGACGGGCTATTTTCTTATCTGCCTGCTGAGTTATTCAGCTTCAGATCCGGCGTGGACCTACAGCGGTGATGGTAGTGAGGTGCAAAACAAGGGGGGGCGTTTTGGCGCTTGGTCTGCCGACCTTTTCCTTAATGCATTTGGCTACTCGGCCTACTTTTTTCCACTGATCTTCGCCTTACTCAGTGGGCGCCTGCTTCGGTACCGGAAACAAGGGGTCCCCCCATACAGTCGTTTCGTGCACGGGCTCGGCATGGTACTCACTGTAGTTTCGGCCTGCGGGCTGGAGTTCCTGCATTTCCCTGGAGGCGCAACAGCGGCGGCAACCGCCGGAGGTGGCTGGCTTGGACTGGCCGCAGGCCAGTGGCTGTTGGTCGTTTTTGGGATCGTTGGCGCCACTGTCGCGCTACTGGTGACTGTCTTCGCAGGTGTTTCCTGGGCCCTGGACGTATCCTGGTTTACCGTCATGGATCGAACCGGTGCTGCCACCTGCCACTGGGCGGTGGTGGGATGGAAAGAACTGGTACAGCTTTCTGATCGCACCCGCGGTGCACGCTCAAGGCGCAAGCGGCAAGAATCGGTTGCCGAAATTAAGCGGGAAATGGAACAAAAAGAGCCCCCTAGGATAGAGCCTAAAGTGATACCACCGCGGGAAGGCATCCGACTGCAGAAAGAAAAGCAGAAGACGATACCTTTGTTTATCGATGGAAAGGCCCCCAAGGGCAACCTGCCGACGCTGACTCTGCTGGATGAGCCAGGCCAACATGTGGGTGGCTACAGCAAGCAAGCGTTGGAGATGATGTCCCGACTGGTCGAGAAGAAATTGCGGGACTTCAACGTTGACGTACGGGTAGAGTCGGTGCAGCCGGGCCCTGTCATTACCCAATTTGAGATAGATCCAGCGCCGGGGATCAAAGCCAGCCAGATTGTGGGTTTGGCTCGGGACCTGGCGCGCGCCCTGTCAGTTGTCAGCGTCAGGGTGGTAGAGAACATTCCCGGAAAAACTTTTATTGGATTGGAAATCCCCAACGAGGAAAGGGAGACTGTATTTCTTCTCGAAGGCCTCGCCTCTCAAGTCTACGAGGCCAGCAAGAGTCCGTTGACCCTAGTGCTGGGTAAAGATATCGCGGGCCAAGCAGTAATTTCGGACCTGTCCAAAATGCCGCACCTGCTAATCGCCGGTACCACTGGTGCGGGCAAGTCGGTCTGTGTCAATGCCATTATCCTCAGCATCATCTACAAGTCGACGCCAGAGGACGTGCGCATAATCATGGTGGACCCGAAGATGTTAGAACTCTCGGCATACGACGGTATCCCGCACTTGTTGACACCGGTGGTAACCGACATGCAGAAAGCCGCCAATGCCCTGCGCTGGTGCGTCGTCGAGATGGACCGCCGCTTCCGGTTGATGGCCTCGCTCGGGGTCAGGAATATCGTTGGCTATAACCGCAAAGTGCTTGCGGCGATCCAAAAAGGTAAACCTATTCCCGACCCGCTTTATAGCGCCCTTGAACAGGGGCAGCCTGAAGACGCACCAACTCTGAGTAAGATGCCATATGTTGTGGTTATCGTTGATGAGTTCGCCGATCTGCTGATGGTGGTCGGTAAAAAAATCGAGGAACTTATCACTCGCATTGCGCAACGGGCTCGGGCGGCCGGTATTCACCTGGTGCTCGCAACTCAGCGGCCATCGGTCGATGTGGTAACGGGCTTGATCAAGGCAAATATTCCCTGCCGAATCGCTTTTCAGGTTAGTTCGCGGGCTGATTCACGGACCGTGCTCGACCAGATGGGAGCGGAGCAATTGCTCGGTCATGGCGATATGCTATTTTTGCCGCCAGCAACTGGGTTTCCCGTTAGAGTGCATGGATCTTTTGTCTCGGATCAAGAAGTGCACCGAGTAGCCGCTGAGCTTCGGCAAAGTGGCACTCCCGAATACCTAGATGCCGTGGTCCATAGCGCGGTGTTGACTGAGCACTTGCCAGGTGAAGTCGAGTCCGAAGGCGGCGAAGAGGATCCGCTATACGATAAAGCGCTAGCGTTTGTGACTGAGAATCGCCGCGCCTCAATCTCGTCGGTCCAAAGACATCTCCGCGTCGGCTACAACCGGGCAGCTCGCATGATCGAGGCGATGGAACTCGCGGGTGCTGTCGGCCCACTCGAAAACGGCAAACGGGAAGTGCTTGCCCCGCCACCCGCGGAGTAACGGGGCGCCCTGACAGTCTCCGCCACGGCGATATATTCATATGGCTTCATTTCGCTTAGGCCTGTTACTACTCACCCTGGCCGGTCAGCCCTTGTGCTTTGCTGACGCCACCGACAGGCTTGAGAGATTTTTTGCTGGAGTTGCGACCTTTGAGGCCGACTTTTCGCAGGTCATTCTCGACGAGAACTTGATAGCACTGGAAGAAAGTGCCGGCCACTTATGGCTGACCCGACCCGGCCGATTCCGCTGGGACTACGGTGATCCCCTGGAGCAAAGCATCATCGCCGATGGTAAGCAACTCTGGGTTTATGATGTGACGCTCGAGCAGGTCACGGTCAGAGATCAACAAGCTGCACTTGGCAATACGCCGGCGGAGCTGTTAGCCGGGGAGGGCGACTTTACTGACAGCTATCAGATTGAGGATCTGGGCAAGCAAGGGTCCCTCGAATGGATTTCACTCACTCCGCGAGCCACCAACAGCCAGTTTTCCCATATTCACCTGGGCTTTGAGAGCGGCGCCTTGAAACTCATTCAAATGCTCGATACTCTCGAGCAGGTCACTCGGGTGCGGTTAGAGAATGCGGTGGAGAATCGCCCGCTGCCAGATGACGTATTCCTGTTCAAGCCACCACCAGGCGTCGACGTGATCACCGATAGTGGGTAGCTATATGACGCATCATCTTGACATCGGCCTCGATGCCCCTTTCTCTCCCTGCCGGTGCAGTGCTGTGCCAGCTCGCTATCCGCACCAGGCTGGTAACGGTCCGACCGTTCGAGCTTTATAGGACAACCATGCTGGATCCCCAATTGTTACGACGCGACCCCCAAGCGGTCGTCGAAGCCCTCAAGCCTCGAGGGCTGGCGCTGGATATAGAAGTTTTTCAATCCCTCGACCAATCCCGAAAAGCGTTACAGACACGACAGCAAGAATTGCAGGCCGAGCGTAACCGTAGATCCAAAGACATCGGCCGCTTAAAAGCTTCGAACGAGGATACCGGCCCGCTGATCGAGCACATGAACTCCGTAGGGAACGAGTTGCGCGCGACCGAAGATGAACTCAAGCAGGTACAGGTAAACCTCGAGCAACTGCTACAGGGTATACCGAATATTCCCCATGCCAGTGTGCCGCCTGGCACGAGCGAAGATGATAATCTGGAGCAGCGACGCTGGGGCACACCGCGGAAGTTTGACTTCGAACCCGCCGACCACGTGACCCTGGGAGCCGATCTCGGCATGATGGATTTCGAGTCTGCGACTCGCTTGACCGGTAGCCGCTTTGTGGTTATGGCCTCGGGTCTCGCCCGATTGCAGCGTGCGCTTACCCAGTTCATGTTGGACCTGCACGTTTCAGAACACGGTTATCTTGAGACCTATGTGCCGTATCTGGTCAACGCCGAGTCATTGTTTGGTACCGGCCAGTTGCCAAAGTTCGAGGAGGACCAGTTCGTCACTGCGACCGAACCACCATACTATCTAATACCAACCGCGGAGGTGCCGGTGACCAACCTCTATCGGGACCAGATCTTGGCGGCCGACGCGCTGCCGGTCCGTCGGGTATGCCATACGCCGTGCTTCCGTCGTGAGGCAGGTTCTTACGGCAAAGACACCCGGGGCATGATCCGCCAGCACCAGTTCGAGAAAGTAGAGTTGGTGCAGATCGTAGAGCCTGGCCGATCATGGGAGGCCTTGGAGGAACTCACGACGCATGCAGAGACAGCTCTACAGAAACTGAACCTGCCATACCGGGTGGTTACTCTCTGTGCGGGGGATCTCGGTTTTTCTGCGGCCAAGACTTATGATCTGGAGGTTTGGCTTCCTGGGCAACAAAGGTACCGGGAGATCTCTTCCTGCAGTAATTTCGAGGCTTTCCAGGCCCGGCGGATGCGGGCCCGTTGGCGTAATCCTGCTACTGGCAAGCCCGAACTGGTGCATACACTGAACGGTTCAGGTCTTGCGGTAGGCCGGACTCTGGTCGCGGTTCTAGAGAACTACCAGCAAGAGGATGGCAGCATCACGGTACCCTCGGCGCTCACACCCTACATGGGTGGCCTGGATGAAGTGGCTGGCAGCTGACAACAGCAAGCCGGGGCTAACAATAAAACGCGGTATGCTTTCGCCGTGACGGCTAGACCCAAGGCTAGCGAACCAACCAGCACTGACAGCACAGGAGTTGCGGCCTGCAGAAGTAAAAATGTGTTTCTCAACTGGTAAGATTTTTTCATAACACCTACAATCCGGTCTTATAAGCAGTAGTAACCGCCTGTGTTGCACTTTCGACCAGCCGGATAGGTGCCCTAGTGGCGCCTCAAAACGGTGGGGTGACAGAGTCCGGCTTAATGTACCAGTCT
>MPLY02074498.1_pt1 | contig 17621 bp, 13 predicted proteins | sample 1617301 | NCBI WGS metagenome assembly MPLY02 (sample SAMN05944805, study PRJNA350692) | marine metagenome | biome: marine; feature: ODZ; material: water; isolation source: 140 m water sample filtered on 0.2 um supor filter | place: Pacific Ocean | collected 2012-04-08 | depth 140m m
CGGGTTCATGGCCACCAGCACATCGGGCGTGTCACCTGCGGTGAGCACCTTCTGGGCGGAGAAGTTGATCTGATAGGCGGAGACGCCAAAGGTGGTGCCCGCTGGCGCGCGTATCTCGGCCGGAAAATCCGGGAAGGTCGCAAGGGCGTTACCCTGCACCGCGCTGGCTAACATGAACTGACTGCCGGTAAGTTGCATGCCGTCACCGGAGTCGCCGGCGAATCGGATTACCGCTGACCCCCACGTCTCTTCTGTCAGTACCGGCGAAACGTCGGTTTCTTCGGCGATCACTGCCATGTCTGTTCCGTGTTCGTGCCCGCGATATGAGCCTACAGCCATACCTAGAGTCGGTGCGGGCAGAATGCAAGCGGATAGCCTTGGATTCGCGTTAATTTCAGCGCTTTTCTACGAGTAATTGCGCCAGCGACGCGCATGCTGTTCACTGCGGGTGCAAATCGACACCGGGGGAAGCCCATGGGGGCGAGTGAAATCCAAGGTGCGGCGGATGCGCTGCTGAGCTCACGCACAACGCATCGGCGCATGGCGGCCTTGCCCAAAGGCTTGCAGCCGCGGACGCCGGAGGAGGGCTATGCGGTCCAGGACGCACTCATCGCCGCCCTAGCTCAGCCATCGCCAGGTTGGAAAATTGGTGGCACTAGCGCCCTGGCGCAGGAGATGCTCAAGCTCAGCGGGCCCTTCGCTGGCCACCTGCTCGAGCCCTTGCGACACGATGCGCCGGCCACGCTGTCGGCCGACAGCTTTTTCATGCGCGGCATCGAGGTGGAATTCGCGTTGCGCCTGGGCCGCGATCTGGACGCTGGTGGTGCGCCATGGGACCAGGAGAGTGTGGGCGATGCCGTGGCCGCGGTTCACCCAGCCATCGAGGTGGTCGATTCGCATTTCGACGACTGGCTGACCATCGATACCCCGAGCCTGATCGCTGACAACGGCTGTCACGGCAGCTTGGTGCTAGGTGAAGGTGTCGAGGCCTGGCGCGGTATCGACCTGGCCGAGGTTGGCACCGAGCTCTGGATGAACGGCGAGCGCGTGACCATCGGCTCCGGCGCGGCCGTGATCGGGCACCCGCTGGCAGCTCTCGCCTGGCTGGCCAACCTCTGTGCGCGCCGCGGCGGTCAGCTCAGTGCTGGCCAAATCATATCCACCGGCTCGACCTGCGATGCGCTGGGCTGGGCTGAGGCGACCGACCGCATCGAAGGCTATTTCGGAGATCTTGGTTCGGTCTCCGTCACTTTCAGTTAGGGGCAGCTCATGACCAGCCGTTGGCGAAACCGCCCTGACGGGGCCAACTGGGGCGAGTTCGGTGACGATGACCAGATCGGCCGGCTCAATTTGCTGACGCCGGTCAAGGTGCGCCAGGGTGTTGATGAGGTTCGCGAAGGCATCACCTTTTGCCTCTCGTTGCCGCTCGACTATCCGGGCGGAAGCGTCCTCAACCCGAGGCGCAAGCCGCCGCGCCTTGCCGCCACCGTGCGCGAGGGCCGGGCAAACTACGTCTATCCCCTGAGCCTGGAGAATTCCGAGCATAGCGACGTGATCTGCGACGACACGGTGCTGCTCACCCTGCAGTATTCGACCCAGTTTGATAGCCTCGCCCATGTTGGTGGCATGTTCGACGCGGATGGCGACGGTGCGCCTGAGCCCGTCTTCTACAATGGCTGGCGTGGCGGCGAGCATATCCTGGCGCCGGCCGACGAGGGTATGATCGAAGGCGTGGCGGCCGAGCGTCTTGGCATCGAGAACATGGCTGCGCGCGGCGTACAGGGCCGCGCCGTAATGATCGATCTTGAGAAGCATGTCGGACGCGCCCGCGAATGGATCGGCCATGCGCGTCTGATGGCGATTCTCGAGGAAGACGGCGTCGAGATCGAGAGCGGCGATATGGTTTGCCTTTATACGGGCTTCGCCGACATGCTGCTGGAGATGGGTGGTGAGCCTGACGAGCGTGTGCACCAGAGCTGCGCGGTGCTCGACGGTCGCGACCCGGCGCTGCTGCAATGGGTCAGTGACAGCGGCATTGCTGTGCTCATCGCCGATAACTACGCCGTTGAAGGTCATCCTGCGAAGCCCCCGGCCGAGCCCGGCGTTCATGCATCATTGCCGCTGCACGAGCACTGCCTGTTCAAGCTCGGCCTGCATCTCGGCGAACTTTTCCACCTCGGCCCACTTGCTCACTGGCTGCGCGAGCATGGCCGCACCCGCTTTTTGCTCACTGCCTCGCCGCTGCGCCTGCCAGGTGCCGTGGGTTCTCCTGTGCCGGCGGTGGCAACGGTTTAGGCCTTATTTCAGAAAGGCGCTGGTGTAGGTGGCAATATCAAAGTAGTCGCGTCAGACACCGATCTTGCTACCGCGTATCTTGAAGACGTCGACGCAGGGAAGATCGACGCTTGTCACCGATGCGCGTGATGTCGGCGCGCTCGGCAATGACCGGGTGGCCGTCGGCGACGAGATTGATCACGGTCCATCAAAATATGATCCATGATAGTGATCGATAGTGTCACGCCAGCTTGATCATCAATTTTCCCAAATTGTCACCGCTGAATAAGCGCAGCAGGGTCTCGGGAAATTTTTCGATACCGCCTTCGACGATATCTTCGCGGCATGTAAGGCGGCCCGCGGCGCGCCAGGCGGCCATGTCCTTAAGCATGGCGGGCCACTTGTCGCGGTAGTCGAAATATATGAAGCCTTGGATGCGCAGGCGTCGCGGCACGGCAAAAATGACGTTACGCAGCGCATCGAGCGGGCCGGTGGCGTTGTATTGCGAGATGGCGCCACACAGCACTAGGCGGCCGAACTCCCTCATATGCGCGAGCGTCGCGTCGAGCATCTCACCGCCGACATTGTCGAAGAACACGTCGATGCCGTCTGGGCAGGCGCGCTTAAGCCCCTCATGCAGAGCCTCGTCCTTGTAGTCGATGGCAGCATCGAAGCCAAGTTCGTCCGTGAGGTAGTGACATTTCTCAGGTCCGCCGGCAACGCCCACCACTCGGCAGTCCTGGATACGCGCAATCTGTCCTACATGGGCACCGACCGAGCCTGCCGCACCAGAAACTAGAACCGTCTCGCCAGCTTTGGGTTGGCCCACCTCCATCAGCCCACAATAGGCCGTGAGCCCAGCAATGCCTAGCGTGTTAAGCCAGAGTGGATCGGGGCCAAGATCGCGGTCGGCCTTCATCAGGTCGCCACCGTCGCTGATGGCATATTCCTGTACGCCGCCGATACCCGCGACGAGATCGCCGGCGGTAAAGTTCGGGTTCTTAGACTCCACCACCTCGCCCACGGTGAGCGCGCGCATCACGTCGCCGAGCTTGAGCGGTGGCACATAAGAAGGGCGGTCATTCATCCAGCCGCGCATGGCGGGATCGACCGACATGTAGGTATTTCTTACCAGAACCTCGCCGTGGCTTGGCTCGCCCACAGGCTCCTCCGCATGCTGCCAGTCGCCGGGCTTCGGCAGGCCTTGCGGGCGTGCGGCAAGAAGGATCTGATGATTAATCGGCTGGTTCATGTGTGTCTCCTCACCAAATGAGTGCCGGGATGGCGCAGTCGGGCATAACACCACGCTCGGCGCAGAGGCTCTCGATGCGTTCGGGTGGCGCCAGCTCGCCCCAGGCGACGCCGAGGGGCTCGGCCAGGATGCCGCCGAGCACCAGCACGGTCTCGAGGTCGAAGGCCGCGGCGCCGGAAATATCAGTTTCGAGACTGTCGCCGATGGCCATTACGCGCTCGCGCGGAGTGCCGTCAAGCAGAGCGAAGCATGCGACGTAAACGGCGGCGTGGGGCTTGCCAAAATAGTGCACGGGCCCACCCAGTGCCGCATAGGAGTCAGCGAGCGCGCCTGCGCATAGTACCCGCTGTCCCGAATGGCGCACAACCACGCGGTCCGGGTTGGTGCAGACCATGGGCAGTGCGCGTGCCGCCGCATCGGACAGGACCAGCTGATACTTATCGAGCGTATCATCATCATCTTCTATGCCGATATTGAGCAGAAAGTCCGCTTCGTTTAAGGGCACGGCCCGATAGTCCAGACCGTCGAGCAGATTGGCATCGCGGGCGGGGCCGAGATAGTGATAGCGGCGTCCAAAATTGGCAAACTCGCCCTCGCGCGCTTTCAGAGCCTGGTGGCTAACTTCGCCCGAGGAAACGATACGGTCGTAAAGCTCTTCTCCGATGCCCATGCCGGCGAGCCGCTCCGCCACCATCCATTCGCGCCTCGGTGCGTTGGATAGAAAAATAATGCGCTTGCCGCGGGCACGCAGTTCGGTCAGACATTCGCGGGCGCCGTCGTATGGCGTGGTGCCATCCATCACTACCCCCCAGAGGTCGAGGATAAGGGCGTCGAAGCGGTCGGCGATGTCACGGACACGATGGTGGCTGACGATGCTCATGTACCGGGGGCCTCGAAGACCGGGGGAACATTGACCAGGGGAATCGGCCCGGCGCTGAGAAGACCGTCCCGGATGGTGAGCGGCACCTTGATGAGTGGACGCGGGTCGTCAGCGGTGGTCTCGGCGAACAGGGTCAGGGCGATCTTCGCGGCCGTTGCGACATCGCCGTCCATGGCGCCGATGGCCTCGAAGCTCTCGATCAGCGCATCGAGGCCGCGAATGTCGGACTGCAAGGTGACTAGGGGCCGCAGCGCGCCGTCGAGTGTCAGAGTTCCGGCCGCCTCGATCTCCAGCGCGCCCCAGTAGAGCACCAGCCGATGGGCTTCGATGGTGCCGCCGGCATCGCGCCAATGGGCGGCGGAGGCGCCGTCAAGTCGCTCCGGCACGGGCCCGGCCAGGGTCGTATCGGCGCTCAGCAGCCGGATCTCCCGCCCCAACGCACCGCCGCCTCCTTCCGGCAGCAGGATGGTGTCGGCGATCATCACTGTGTCCAGCGTGCCGGGTGTTGTTGGCGTGCGGACGTGGGCCTGCAGGGCGGCGACCAGAACGCTGGCAATCGTGCCTTCGAAGCCGATTTTCAGATTGCGGATATCGGCCGATAGTTGGCCCGGTTGGTAGCGGGAATTGAGTGTCAGGCTGACGCGGGCAGACTCCGCGTCCGCGTCCAGGACTAGCTGCTGCGACGCTTGCGGCGACAGTGTGATGCGATGCGGCCCTTCGAGCACCGCGATATAATGGCGCAAGTCCCATGGCTGGACATGGATATGCATCAGCTCGCTCTGCCATTGCCAGGGCAGGGATGCCTGCGGCCGTGCTAGGACGGGTGCCTTGAACTCGGTGCTGAGACGATAGGGGTAGCCGAAGGTGCGCTTCTCGTCGAACGCCGTGACCCAGCCGTCTTCTTGCCAATCGGCCACTGTGGCATTGACCTTGCTCTCGGCGCGGCTCGCCAGATGAAACCAATAGCCCGTATAGCCGATGGCCCCGAGCGCGAGCAAAGCGTAGACGCCGATTAGGAACCTGGGCATGGGCTTCGTGCGTTCAGGCAACCTTGCCGTGACAGTGCTTATATTTCTTGCCGGAGCCGCAGGGGCAGGGTTCGTTGCGTCCGACCTTGCCCCAGCCTGCGGGATCGCGCGGGTTGCGGGCGAGCGCGGCACTGTGCCGCCTTGCCGGTGTGCCGTCTCTGCCGGCTGCGGCCTTCGCGAGCTCTCGCTCTGGTAGGGCCGCGTTCGGTGCCGCGAGTGTGGCGGGCTCTGCACGTAACTCGACATGGGAGAGGGTGGCGGTGACCACCTCGCGAAAGTGCGAGAGCATGTTGTCAAACAGCTCGAAGGCCTCGCGCTTGTACTCGTTGAGCGGATCGCGCTGCGCGTACGCGCGCAGGCCGATGCCCTGGCGCAGATGATCAAGCGATAGCAGATGGTCCTTCCATTGCTGGTCCAGCAATTGCAGCATCAGGCTCTTCTCGGCCTGGCGCATCAGGTCGGGGCCGAAGCGCGTCGCTTTCTCTGCCATGCGCCGCTCCACATAGTCGAGAATCCGGGTACGGATCTCCTCGTCCGCTATGCCTTCCTCCTTGGCCCAGGCCTCGATCGGCAGGTCCAACCCGAACAGGCGCATCACTTCGTCGTGCAGGCCCTTGGTGTCCCAGGCCTCGGCGTAAGCCTTTTCGGGAATGAAGCGCGGTACCATGTCCTCGACCACCTGCTCGCGCATCTCGGTGACCGCGTCGGCAACGCTGTTGGACGCCATCAAATCAATGCGTTCGGCATAGATCACTTTGCGCTGGTCGTTCATCACGTCGTCGAAGCGCAGCAGGTTCTTGCGGATGTCGAAGTTGTGTGCTTCGACCTTTTGTTGCGCCTTTTCCAACGCCTTGTTGATCCACGGATGGATGATCGCTTCGCCGTCTTTGAGGCCGAGCTTGCGTAGCATCAGGTCCATGCGCTCTGAGCCGAAAATGCGCATCAGGTCATCTTCGAGCGAAAGGAAGAACTTGGAACCGCCGGGGTCACCCTGGCGGCCGGAGCGGCCGCGTAGCTGGTTGTCGATGCGCCGGCTTTCGTGGCGCTCGGAGCCGATCACGAACAGCCCACCGCCCGAGATGGCAATGTCGTGTCCAGCCTGTACCTCACCTCGGATTCTATCTTCTTCCTCACATTGTTTTTGTTTATCTTCAATATCTTGCAACTCATTCCTAAGACGCATCTCTATGTTGCCGCCGAGCTGAATATCGGTGCCGCGGCCGGCCATGTTGGTGGCGATGGTGACGGCGCCCGGCGAGCCGGCCTGGGCGATGATGAAGGCTTCTTGTTCGTGGTAGCGCGCGTTAAGCACCTGATGCGGGATCTTGCGCTTCTTCAGCATTGCCGCAAGCTCTTCAGACTTGGCGATACTGGTCGTACCGACGAGCACCGGCTGCTCGCGCTCTCGGCAGTCCTCGATCTGCGTCACGATGGCATCAAATTTCTCGCGCACGGTGCGATAGATCTCGTCGTCGTGGTCCTTGCGGATCATCGGCATGTGGGTCGGCACCTCGACCACGGACAGGCTGTAGATCTCGCCGAACTCGGCCGCCTCAGTGGCGGCGGTACCGGTCATGCCGGCAAGCTTGGGATAGAGGCGGAAATAGTTCTGGAAAGTGATCGAGGCGAGGGTCTGATTTTCGTTCTCGATATTGACGCCTTCCTTGGCCTCGATGGCCTGATGCTGGCCGTCCGAATAGCGCCGACCCTCCATCATGCGCCCGGTGAACTCATCGATGATGACAACCTTGTCGTCTTTGACGATGTACTCGGTGTCGCGCGTAAAGACTTTGTGCGCTCTAAGCGCCTGATTGACGTGATGGACTAGGCTGACATTCTGGTAGTCGTAGAGACCTGGGCTGGCGAGCATGCCGGTATCGCCCAAAAGACGTTCCATGCTCTCAACGCCGCTCTCGGTCAGCGTGACCTGCTTGGTCTTCTCGTCGTGCTCGTAGTCGCTTTCGGCAAGCTTCGGTATCAGCCGGTCGATTTTCTGGTAAAGCTCGGAATTGTCTTCGGTCGGCCCGGAGATAATCAGCGGCGTGCGCGCCTCGTCCACCAGGATCGAGTCAACCTCATCGACAATGGCGTAGTTGGGCTCACGCTGCACCATTTCAGTGAGCGCGTACTTCATATTGTCACGCAGATAGTCGAAGCCAAATTCGTTGTTGGTACCGTAGGTCACATCGGCGGCATAGGCCTCGCAGCGCTCATCGTTGCTCAGACCGGCGACGATGCAGCCGACCTCAAGGCCGACAAACTTGTAGATCGTGCCCATCCAGTCGGCATCACGGGCAGCGAGATAGTCGTTGACCGTGATGACGTGGACGCCTTTGCTGGCAAGCGCGTTGAGATAGACGGCAAGGGTCGCGACCAGGGTTTTGCCTTCGCCGGTCTTCATCTCGGATATCTTGCCGTCATGTAGCACCATGCCACCGATCAGCTGCACATCGTAGTGGCGCTGGCCGAGCGCGCTCTTGGCGGCCTCACGCACCGTGGCAAAGGCTTCGTTTTGCAGATCGTTGAGGCTGTCACCGTTGGCAATACGCTCGCGGAAGGCATCAGTGCGTCCGCGCAGGTCGTCGTCAGACAATGCCTCCATCTCCGGCTCCAGAGCATTGATCGCCTCGACCCTCTGGCTATAGGCCTTGACCAGGCGATCGTTGGGCGTGCCCAGAATGGAACGGGCAAGAGCGGTAAGCATGCGGGACCTCTGCGCACCGGGATGGGCACTCCGCATCAGATAAGCCTCGCTTGATACGCTGTCAACGCAAGCAGAGGCCCGTATACTGGTGCCGGCTCGATCCTAAGGAGGTTCCGATGAGCGATAGCGTGCCGGCGATGATCACCCAGCCGCGCTTGATGATGGTCGGCGGTGGCGCCTGTGGCGAGGCGGCCGCGTCCATGGCGCGGATAGGGGTGTCGCGGCCTTTGATCGTCACGGATGCTTTCATCCATGATAGCGGCATGCTGGCACGCCTGACCGATGGCCTGGACGACGCGGAGATCGCCTATGAGGTGTTCGCCGACACCGTGCCCGATCCAACAACCGAGGTGGTTGATACGGGAGCCGATGTGCTGCGTGCCGGTAACTTCGACAGCATGATCGCGATCGGCGGCGGCAGCCCCATCGATACCGCCAAAGCCATGGGAGTGCTCGCCACCCACGGTGGCCAGATGCACGATTACAAAGTCCCGGCCCAAGTCGATTCAAGCGACTATCCGATCGTCGCCATTCCCACCACCGCCGGCACCGGCTCTGAGGTGACGCGCTTTACCGTCATCACCAATACCGAAACCGACGAGAAAATGCTCTGCATGGGTCTCGGCTATGTGCCCGTCTGTGCGTTGATCGACTACACCCTGAGCATGACCATGCCGTTACGTTTGACGGCCGACACGGGCATCGACACGCTGACCCACGCCATCGAGGCATATGTGAGCAAAAAGCAAAATCCTTTTGCCGATTCCATGGCTCTATCTTGCATGCGTCTGGTGGCGGGCAGCATCCGCACCGCTTGCGCCACGCCGGACGATGCCGCGGCGCGCGAAGCCATGATGCTAGCGGCGACCCAGGGCGGGCTCGCCTTCTCCAATGCCAGTGTCTGCCTGGTGCATGGCATGAGCCGGCCCATCGGCGCGCACTTCCACGTGCCGCATGGGCTGTCGAATGCCATGCTACTACCGGCGGTAACCGCCTTCTCGGCGCCGCAAGCAGTCGACCGCTATGCCGATTGCGCCCGCGCCATGAGTGTGGCCGATGCCGAGGTGGGTGATCAGGCCGCCGTCGCCATGCTGGTAGAGGAGCTGCGGGCGCTCAATGCCGAACTCGAGGTGCCGAGTCCCGAAGCCTACGGCATCGACGCCGACAAGTATCGTGAGCTGACGCCAACCATGGCCAAACAGGCTCTCGCGTCTGGCTCGCCCGGCAATAATCCGCGTGTTCCTAGCGCCGAGGAGATCGTCTCGCTTTACGAGGAGGTCTGGGCCTGACTGCCGCGGATTTTGGCGTTGTCGGGCTTGGTGTGATGGGGCGCAATCTGGCGCTCAACATCGCCGAGCATGGCTTGCGGCCCGTCGTCTACGATCGTGACCCGGAAGTTGCGGCCGCCGTGCCGGACCAAGACGTTGCCACACTGGGTGCGCTTGCTAAGGCCTTGGCGCGCCCGCGGCGAATCTTGCTCATGGTTAAGGCGGGACAGCCCGTGGACGACGTGATTGATTCCTTGCGCGCCCACCTCGAACCAGGCGATGTGATTATCGACGGCGGTAACACACACTGGATGGATACGGCGCGCCGCGCCGAGGCCTTGGCGGATGACGGCATCATGTTGCTCGGCGCGGGCATCTCGGGCGGTGAAGAGGGCGCGCGGCATGGCCCGGCTATCATGGTCGGCGGCGACGAGAGAGCGTGGCAGATTGTGGCGCCGGTGCTGCGCGCTATCGCAGCGGATGTGGGTGGCGAGCCCTGCTGTTGCCGCTTCGGTCCCGGCGGTGTCGGGCACTTCGTCAAAATAGTCCATAACGGTATCGAATATGCTGTTATGCAGGCTATCGCCGAGACCTGGATCATGCTGCGCGACCTCGCCGGTCTTGAGGCGGCGGAGGCTTCGGCTGTTTTTGCGCGCTGGAATGACGGGCTGCTCGGCTCCTATCTCATGGAGATAACGGCTGATATTTTGGCTACGCCCGATACCTTGGCGGACGGTGCCCTGATAGACAAGGTCGACAATGTTGCCGGCCATAAGGACACCGGCCGCTGGACGGGCGAGGCGGCAATGGCGCTCGGCGTAGCGACGCCGGTCTTGTTGGCAGGTTTTTTCGCCCGTGGCATTTCGGCCGACATCTCTGTCCGCGCCGCCGCGCATCATTCGGCGGCGGGCGCTGCGGATGTAGCGCTCGACGATTTGCAGGCTGCGCTTGGGGGCAACGGGGATCATGGCCTACAGCGAAGGCTTCCGTTTGCTACAGGTGGCATGGCGGGCCTACGACTGGGGGCTCGAGCTCGCGACGGTCGTCCGCGTCTGGCGCGGTGGCTGCATCCTGCGGGCACGTCTGCTCGAGCCCATTGCCGAGGCATACGAGGCATCGCCAGACTTGTCGTTCCTCGCTGTCGCTATGGCGCGCGCTATCGCCGCAGCCGAGAGCGGTTGGCGGCAAACGGTGACGCTGGCCGTAGGCCAGGGCGTTTCCCTGCCCACCATGTCGGCCGCCTTGGCCGCCTATGATGCTCTGCGGGCGCCGTCGCTGTGGACCAGTTTGGTGCAAGCGCAACGCGACCGCTTCGGCGCCCACGGTTATCGCCGCCGGGACAGGGAGGGTGATTTTCATAGTGCTTGGACAGGCGATGACTGAGCCGACGGTGGTGGTGATCATGGGTGTCGCGGGTTGCGGTAAAACCACCATCGGCGAGCGCCTTGCCAAAGTTCTGAACGCGGCCTTCGAGGAAGGCGATGCCTACCACGACGCAAACAGTGTAGAGAAGATGCGCGCTGGCACCCCGCTCACCGGTGCCGATCGCGCTCCCTGGCTCGCCCGCCTTGCGGATGCTATGGACGGCTGGCTGGCCGAGGGCCGACGCACTGTGCTTGCTTGCTCGGCGCTGAAGGCTGTCTATCGTGAGGCGCTGATTGGCGAGCGTGAGGGTGTCGCCCTGGTCCATCTCACCGGCGATGAAGCACTGATTTACGCCCGCCTCGCGGTGCGGCACAACCACTACATGCCGTCAACCCTGCTCACTAGCCAATTGGCGACCCTGGAGCCGCCCATGGATTGCATCACAGCTGAAATAGATGGGGCACCGGACGAGATGGTGGCGGAAATCCGAAGTCAACTTCAGCTGCCGTTCGCCGCAAAATCGATTTCCCCTGTGTCTCGCGACGAGTGAACGACATGGATAATTCTGGCTATTTTATCTTCGTACCCAGAGAAGGTCAGATATCACAGATAGAGCAATATCCGCATCGTTTCTTGCGGCCTCAGTCAGTCCAATGCTTGTGCGCGCAAGCGCCTCATCCCCTGTTCGGCAATTTTTCCAATCACCCAATCCGACTTGAGTTTCAGAGCGCAGGGCCTCCGGTCGTGCGTTGTGCTCTCGTTCTTGATCGTTAGGCAAGCGAAGGTCGGCGCGGATGCTTTCGCTGGCGCTACTGTAGAGATCGTTGGCACTCTGGCCAGCCACAAATTTTTCGAGATACTTGCCGAGGTTATAGCTAGAGGGCATGGTCACGCTCTATGCTTGCCTGTGAAACTATTATTTTTTGATCGTATGGGTTTTCAGCGCTAGATTTAATATGACTTCGGTAGATCCAGCGCCTGTTCGGCGATGTAGCAGAGCACGAGCTGTTCGCTGACGGGGGCGAGTCGGCTGATCCAGATCTCACGCAGTAGGCGCTCGACGTGGAACTCGGCGGCATAGCCATAGCCGCCGTGGGTCATCACAGCACGTTCGCAGGCATGATGGCCGGCGCGGGCGGCGAGCAGTTTGGCGGCGTTGGCCTCGAGGCCGCAAGGTTTGCGGCTGTCGTAGAGTTCGGCCGCCTTAAAGGTCATCAAATCGGCCGCCTCCAACTCGGCCCAGCATTCGGCGAGCGGATGCTGGATGGCTTGGTTCTGGCCGATAGGACGGCCGAAGACAACGCGCTCGCGGGCGTATCTTGCGGCCCGAGAAAGCGCCGAGCGACCGATGCCGACTGCCTCGGCCGCCACCAAAATGCGCTCGGGATTTAGACTATGGAGAAGATAACGAAAGCCCATGCCTTCCTCGCCGATGCGATCTTCGTCAGGTACCTTGAGGCCGTCGATAAGGAGCTCGTTCGAATCCACGGCATGTCGACCCATCTTGTCGATGCGACGCACGTCCACCGCGTCACGGTCGAGATCCGTGTAGAACAGGCTCAAGCCCTCGACGGGCTTTTCGCATTCCTCGATTGGCGTGGTGCGGGCGAGAATGAGCACCTTGTTGGCGACCTGTGCTGTTGAGGTCCAGACTTTGCGGCCGTCGATGCGGTAGCCGTTGCCGTCGCGCTTGGCGCGGGTGACGACGCGGGTCGTGTCGAGCCCGGCATCAGGCTCGGTGACCGCGAAGCAGGCGCGCTCGCGGCCTTTAATTAAGGGGGGCAGGAAGCGCTCTTTCTGCTCGTTAGTGCCGAAGACGACGATCGGATTGGGGCCGAAGATGTTCATGTGTACGGCCGAGCAGCCCGACATCGCAGCGCCCGAGGCGGCGATCGTAGCCATCATCAGGGCCGCTTCGGTGACGCCCAGGCCGCTGCCGCCATAGGCTTCAGGCATGGCGATACCGAGCCAGCCATCCGCTGCTAGTGCCGCGCAGAAATCGTGTGGGAAGGCGGCTTCGCGCTCGCAGCTGAGCCAATAGGCATCATCGAAATCGCTGCATATGCGGGCGACGGTATTGACGATTTGGTCCTGCTCTTCGGTGCGGCTGAAAGTCACGCGTCCCTCCTCTTCTCTCACAATCGCGAGAATACCACCCATAGGCTCGGCCAATAGGAGCTTCGATGCTATACTCGCCCCGGCTTTCGTGGGGAAGTTGCATATAGAGACGACGCGAGGATATGTGCGATGCATATTGGTTCCATTTCGTCACGCCTTGGCGCTCTTGCTGTCATTGGATTTCTAATGGCGTCTCAGGGGCAAGCTGGTCATCATGACTGGCAGGATGATCTGAGCCCGATCGGTGCCGAAGATTGGAACTACGACCGTGCGGCGCATCTCATCGAGCGGGCGGGTTTTGGTGCCACGCCGGCCGAGATTGAGGCGCTCGCCGCGATGACGCCGGACGAGATCGTGCGCTGGCTAGTGAACTACGAGTCTGTCCCCAACGGTAATCTGCCGGCTTTCGAACATTCCGGTATCTTCGAGCCCGGCCTCGACCCGTTCCCGCCAAGCCGCCCGGCGACGACCGCGCTCGGCCGTGCCAACGGTGAGGCACTCGGGGTACGCGTGAAGCCTGCGGGGAATCGGCGTTTGCAGCCGGTGGTCAACAAGTTTTTCTACTGGCTGCGCGCCAGCATGCTAGAGACCCGCCGTGTCGCCTATTGGTGGGGCGGGCGCATGCTCGCGACCGAGCGACCGCTCGAAGAGAAGATGACGCTCTTCTGGCACGGGCATTTTGCCACCATCGAAAGCAAGGTCCGCGACTATCGCAAGATGCTGCTGCAGAATGAGACCTTGCGCCAGAAAGCCACGGGTAATTTCGGCGAGTTGCTGCTTGCGGTCGCCCAGGATCCGGCCATGCTCGCCTTCCTCGACGCCGGGGTGAACGTTGCCGGGGCCCCGAACGAGAACTTCGCCCGAGAGGTCATGGAAATCTTCAGCATGGGCGTCGGCAATTATTCCGAGACCGATATTCGTGAGGCGGCACGAGCCTTCACGGGCTGGTATTTCGATAATCTCACATTCGTGGTCAACGCCCACCAGCATGACACGGGAGCCAAGACCTTCCTCGGCCAAAGCGGCAATTTCGACGGCGCTGAGGTGGTCCGTATCATTCTCGAGCAACCTGTCACAGCCGAGTACATTTCGGCCAGGCTTTACCGCTTTTTTGTGCGCGAAGACTTATCACCGGCGCTCAATGCCAGGCTGGCCGCGATCCTGCGCGATGCGGACTACGAGCTGAAGCCGCTGCTGCGCGCCATATTTCTGTCGCGCGACTTCTACAGCGCGACGTCTGTCGGCAGCCATATCAAGAGTCCGGTCGAGCTGGTCATCTCGAGCTATCGCAAGCTGGGGTTGCACACCCTCCCGGGCATCCCGGACTTTAACGAGTCCACCGGTGTGCTCGGCCAGGCACTGTTTTGGCCGCCGACCGTCGCCGGCTGGGCCGGCGGGCGCAGCTGGGTCACGCCGGGCCTGCTGCTCGAGCGCGGTAATTTTGCCCGGCGTGTGCTGTTCCCGGACATCGATTTCGTGCCGCACGATATCTATGCATCGGATGGCCTGATCCGCGAGGTGCATCGGCGGACTGTGACCGGCGCGGACATCACCACGGCGACCATGCCGCCGGTGGCGGATGCGGGCGGCATGATGGCCGAATCCAACATGATGGCCGACCGGAGCGAGGACTTTAATACCCGCTTTGGCAGCTATCGCGGCTGGCAGATGGCGATTGAGCGGGTCAAGCCCATCCCGCGCGCCGCCGCCGTGCTCGATCTTGCCCGCATGGTGCGCGAGGCTGGGCTGACAACGACCACCGAAGTGGTCAATCATATGCTCATGCGCCTGCTACGCGTGCCGCTCGGTGCGACCGAGCGCAACATGCTTGTTAGCTTCCTCGACCAGGAGCTCGGTACCTCTGATATCGTACGTGCTGAGAGCTATCTCGAGGACGGCTTGCGTATGCTCGTGCACCTAATCATGAGTCAACCAGAATATCAGCTCGGGTAAGAGTGGGAGCCGGATGATGAAGAAGACTAACCCAGGTGTCGGTATCGATCGGCGGACCTTGCTCGGCGCCGGCTTTACCTGTGCCGGCCTCGGCCTGTTCGGCGGGCCGCTTGGGCGCGCGGCCTTGGCCGCAGCGGGCGATACCTCGAACCGTATCCTTGTAGTGCTTGAGCTTTCGGGCGGTAATGATGGCCTTAATACCGTCGTGCCTTACGCGGATGACGCCTATTATCGCCTGCGACCGAGCGTTGCCATTCCGGAAGACAAGGTGCGCAAGATCGACAGCCATTTCGGGTTTAATCCCGGCCTGTCTGGTTTCGAGCGCCTCTATAAGAACGGCAAGATGGCCATCGTGCATGGCTGCGGCTACGCCAATCCGTCCTTCTCGCATTTCACATCCATGGCCTATTGGCACACGGCAGCACCCAATAGCGGCAACGAGCATGGCTGGATGGGGCGGCTAGCCGATACCATGCGGCCAGGCGGAGCCAGCAACTTCATCGTCAATATAGATGCCACCCAGTCATTCGCCGTACAAAGCCGCGACCATGTGCCGGTGGTGTTCGACGATCCAGACAAGTTCGCCCGGCAAGGCTTCAACAGCGAGACGCCGATCTTCCAGCATGTCGCCGAGGCGCCGGACGATCACAATGCGTCACGCCGCTATCTGCTCGACATCGCCCGCGGCGCCCTCGACGCCTCGGCGCTGGTGCGCGAGGCTTGCGACAAGTACGAGACGCCCGTCGACTATGGCCTCGTGCCGGTGGACATGAATAAGATCGCGGCCCTGATCGCCGCTGATATGCCGACGCGGCTCTACTACACCGCCTTCCGCAACAACGCTTTTGATACGCACGTGCACCAGGGCAATTTGCACCGACGCCTGCTGACCTATGCGGCTGACGCCGTGCACGGCTTCATCGCTGACATGGAACGCATCGGCCGCGCCGACGACGTGGTGGTGTTGATGTTCTCGGAATTCGGCCGCCGCGTGCCCGAGAACACTAGTCTCGGCACAGACCATGGCGCGGCGGGCACCATGTTTCTTGCCGGCAAGCCTGTTAAAGGTGGCCACTATGGCGCAGTGCCGAGCTTGACCGCGCTCGACGAAGGCGACAACCTCGACTTCACGACAGATTTCCGACGCGTTTATGCCTCGGTCATCGACGGTTGGCTCGGTGTTGATGCAGCGGCCGTGCTCGGCGAAGAATTTGCCACTTTCGACATGATTGTGTGATGCACGTCACGGTCGGGAAGCTAATTCAACACTATATTTTTTATCACTGAGTTCGACCTCCCTCCCTGACAAGGGCCGCGCCGGTGACCTCCCCACCCGGGCAGCGGCCTCTTTTCTGCCTAATGCGCTTCGTCCCAGTTGGGCCCGGCACCGACGTCCACGGTCAGCGGCACGACAAGCTCACGCGCTGGGAGCGGGGCGGCTTCCATGACGCGCTTGACCACGGCGGCGGTTTCATCGACTTCCGCTTCGGGTACCTCGAAGATCAGCTCGTCGTGCACTTGCAACAGCATCTGCGCGGCAAGATCGGTTTCATCTAATGCTGGCTGCATGCGGATCATGGCGCGCTTGACTATATCGGCGGCGGAGCCCTGCAGGGGCGCATTGATCGCCTGGCGTTCGGCGAAGCCGCGGCGTGCCGGGTTTTGTTCGCCGATGCTGCGCACATGGCAGCGGCGTCCGAAGATGGTCTCGACGTAGCCGTTGGCGCGGGCGAACGCCTTGGTGTCTTCCATATAGTCGCGGATGCCCGGGTAGCGCTCGAAATAGGTCTCGATATAGGCCTTGGCCTCGCCTTGCGGAATGTCGAGCTGGCGCGCCAGCCCGAAAGCGCTGATGCCGTATATGATGCCAAAATTGATTGCCTTGGCGCGTCGGCGCGTGAGCGGATTCATGCCCTCCTGCTCGACACCGAAGACCTGTGCAGCGGTCATGGCGTGGATATCGGCGCCTGCCTGAAAAGCGTTGACCAGTGCATCGATGCCTGCGACATGGGCTAGCAGGCGCAGTTCTATCTGGGAATAGTCGGCGCTCATCAGCACATGCCCGAGCTTGGGCACGAAGGCGCGGCGAATCTTGCGCCCCTCCTCACTGCGCACAGGAATGTTCTGCAAGTTGGGGTCGGTCGAGCTGAGGCGGCCTGTGGCGGCACCGGCCATGGCATATGACGTGTGCACGCGACCCGTCTCTGGATTGATTTGCTTGACCAGGGCATCGGCATAGGTGCTTTTGAGCTTCGCCAGCTGGCGCCAGTCGAGCACGCGGGCAGGCAGGTCGTGACCTTGCGCGGCCAGGTCTTCGAGGATGTCGGCGCCCGTGGCGTACGCACCGGTTTTTGTTTTCTTGCCGCCGGGCAGCTCCATCTCGCCAAATAGCACCTCGCCAAGCTGTTTCGGCGAGGCGATGGTGAAGGGATGGCCGGCAAGGCCTTGGATTTCCACCTCCAAGGTCCTCATACGGGCGGCAAAATCTGCCGACAGGCGCGCAAGTTCAGTCCGGTCGACCAAAATCCCGCGCCTCTCCATCGCTACCAGGACCGGCGCTAGTGGCCGCTCCATGGTCTCGTACACGCTCACCATGTTCTCAGCAACCAAACGGGGTTTCAGCACACGATCGAGGCGCAAGGTGATGTCGGCATCTTCGGCAGCATACTCGCAGGCGTCGGCCACGGGTACCTTGTCAAAAGTAATTTGGGACTTTCCTGTGCCGATCAGCGTTTTGATTTTGATCGGGTCGTGGTCGAGATGTAGCCTCGACAGCTCA
>MPLY02009974.1_pt1 | contig 17110 bp, 15 predicted proteins | sample 1617301 | NCBI WGS metagenome assembly MPLY02 (sample SAMN05944805, study PRJNA350692) | marine metagenome | biome: marine; feature: ODZ; material: water; isolation source: 140 m water sample filtered on 0.2 um supor filter | place: Pacific Ocean | collected 2012-04-08 | depth 140m m
GACCTTGATAAAGGCCGCCGCTATGCCACCCTTGAGGATTTCCAGAACTTCATCAAGCTCGCCTATCTCTCCCCCTACCTCCACCACTCAGGGGGGACCATCTGTGAACCGGTTGATGTGCCGGTCAGTAATCGCCATCTCGATATGGTCTATAGCCACATGCGATTCAGCGATAAACCCTTCATGGGCTCGGTGACCGCGCCGGAACGGGCCGAGGACACAATAGAGATGGCCAGGATTCTCTTTGGAGAGGACTTTGTTGGAGAGCACACCGTAATCACCAGCCTGATTAACGCCAACTCTCCCCTTGTCTGGGATGCCACCATGCTCGGTGCCCTTAAGGTCTATGCCCGTCATAATCAGGCCTGCATCATCTCGCCCTTCTGTATTGCTGGAGCGATGTCGCCGGTCACCGTTGCCGCCACCTCGGCCCAACTCTATGCCGAAGCCCTCTCAGGAATGGCACTCGTCCAGCTCATCCGACCTGGAGCCCCTGTCATCTTTGGCACCTTCTCAAGTTCGATGTCGATGCAATCCGGAGCCCCCACCTTCGGCACCCCTGAACCACAGCTTGTACTCTATGTCGTCGCTGCTCTGGCCCGACGGCTCGGCGTCCCCTTCCGCAGTGGCGGTGGGCTCTGCAGCAGCAAGATACCCGATGCTCAGGCCGCCTATGAGGCCGCCAACACCCTGCAGCACGCCATGCTGGCCGGGGTGAACTTTATGCTCCATACCGCAGGCTGGCTGGAGGGAGGACTCACCATGAGCTATGAGAAATTCATCATGGATCTTGATCAGGCTGGGATGATGCACGCCTTCCTGCGAGGGGTAGACCTCTCTGAAAACGGGATGGGCATGGAAGCGATCCGTGAGGTGGGCCCGGGACAACACCACCTGGGCAGCAACCACACCCTGAAAAACTATGAAACCGCCTTCTACCACTCCTCAGTGGCCGACAACAACAGCTTCGAACAGTGGGAGAGCGAAGGCGCCCAAGATGCCGTAAGCCGGGCCAACTCACTGTATAAAGAGATGCTGCAGCGTTATCAGCTGCCACAGATTGATCCCGCCATCGATGAGGCACTCCTGGAGTTTATCGCCAAGCGAAAAGCCGAACTTCCATCTTAAGCAGATTCGCTCGTCTATTGCCCACGTGTGTCCAGAGCCTGCTTGCCCGTCATTCCATCCCTGATGTGGCCTGAGTTTTCTTTTGATCCCTGAGAGGGTATTCTGAGTTTGTTGCATGTTAATGGTGGTGGAATAACCACCACAGAGCAGTGACGCTATGCGACGTGAACTTTAAAAAACAAAGGAGAGGGTGAAGCAGAGAGCAGCAGAATGGTGGGCCTGCTGATAGTCCAAGGCCTTGCATCTGTGAAAATAACTTCCTGTTCCTAAACAACGTTACTGCCCAACCCGGACTTGGTTAAAGCAAAGTGACCACGTTATATCCGTAAACAAAAAAATGGAGGATACGAAGATGGCGATCTACAGAATTACACGGTTCAAGAGCTTGGATATGGACAAGGCAATGGCATCCGTCGACGAGTCAAATGATGAATTAGCAGCACTGGGCGCAGATTTCATCGATGTAGCGGCTGATTCTGAGGGCAATGGAGTCGTCGTGGCAAGATACCCTGATGCAGCGACGATGGAAGCTGCAACAGCGACGGCCAAGAAGGTGATCGGCCAGACGATTGCCGATGGCCTCATGGAGGGGGATTCAATCGATATCTGGACAGGAGATGTGGTCAATTCCATATAATCCTCTCTCTTCAGGGCCGGGCCGGGTCGAATACAGCAGTCAATGATATTGCTGGTATAACAACCATATCTTCAAACCGTTCGATAAAAAGTGGATCAAACAGATCCATCGGAACGGCCTGGCTCCGGCCCTGGCAATCCAGCAGATTCCGAGCACATCAACGACGACCACAGTGCAGCCTGGGCGAGGCTGGTCGTGTGATATTCAAGACTCAGAAATGTATATATGAACCTCATATGAGTAATGGGCAGCAAAGTGTAGGAGGAAATCTTAAATGAAGAGACGTGATACGTTGACAACACGTCTGGTCTCATTGGTTCTACTGATAGTCTTTGCAACCATCAATAGTGCCACTGCTCGGGGCGAGATGGTTGTTGGAGAGGCCAATAAGGTCGTCTACACTACCCAGCCCAATACCCTTAATGGATATCTCTGTCGCCCCCCTGGCGAGGGACCCTTCCCAGCGGTCTTGTACAATCATGGCGGCCTTGGAAAAACTGTTGGCGGTGCTCCGAAAGAGAGCTGTGAAGCATTGGCCGCATCGGGGTTCGTTGGGTTTGCCCCCATTCGCCGCCTGACACGCTCAATGGGGGGCCATACATCCGATGTGCAAGCCGGGCTTGACTACCTGCTGGAGCTCAACTATATCGACCGCAACCGGATCGCCATGATGGGATTTTCCCGGGGAGGTGCGCTCACATTCATGATTGCTGCCCAAGCTGCTCCTATCAGGGCGGCGGTCATCATGGCCAGTGCAAATCCACCACCTAAAAGCGGCTTCACCTTAGAGGATGCAGGAAATATCCAGGTCCCGATCCTTCTTCTCGTTGCCAAGAACGATACTGGGTCGCAGAAAACGAAGGGACAGAACACCCTCAACACCATGGAGCGTATGTCGGCCGCACTGACAAAGGCGGGCAACACGCCGCAGATGATGGTTTATCCCCCCTACCCTGGTGACGGACACGAAATGTTCTTTGAGATTGGCGCCTACTGGACTGACGTCGTCGCATTCCTGAAGAAGCATCTGTGACACTTACGACCAAAAATCTTAAGATGAGGGACTCATGAATAGTTTCAATCCATCAGATCCTGATTTCAGGAATCGTGTGCTCTCAAGTTTTAACAACCAAGGAGTGATGAACACTATAGGGGCACGTATTAGTTCAATAGCGCCTGGAAAGGTGGAAATTGATTTTGGTTTTCATGAATCATTGACACAACAGCATGGCTATATTCATGCAGGAATTCTAACCACGGTTGTGGATAGTGCATGTGGATATGCGGCTTACACGCTTATGCCGTCTGATTCAGAAGTGCTGACAATCGAATATAAAGTCAATTTTATCTCCCCGGCAAAAGGGGAATTGTTCAAGACCATCGGCAAGGTAGTGAAACCGGGCCGCAACATCACGGTCTGCGCGGGTGATGTCATTGCGATCGACCAAGGCAGGGAGAAGACCGTTGCAACGATGTTGACGACGATGATGATGGTGAAAAAGCAATAGAACCTGCTGCCCCACAAGGGGCTGAAGCTGATCGAGTTCGCCGCTCTATGCTACAGAGCTATTTAATATGAAGCGGCAATCCATCACTCGACAACTTAGTCACCGCATAAGACACGCAAAAGGATAGAAAATATCTGACATCGACTTCCAAACAATCTTGTATCAAGTAGAGGATTGAGCCGCAACTATAACGGGAGACCCCGCCTGGGATCAAACAACAGTTAGAGAAGATTCCCGGGTAGCGGTTGAAAGGATACCTCTGGGTATCCAAAAGCCTCTGGCCCTACAATAGCCACCGCTTCGGGTGTTTTTAACTCTGCTGGAGCCGGCATTCCAATGACAGCGACACGAAGTCCATAACGTAACATCTCCGTACCAATAGGTTCACCATTTTCCACTTCAACTAAGGTAATTAGATCGGGCACGGTACAGATGATTTCGCCGTTTCTATACGCGATCAAATTCTCATTCTGGAAGTGAATCTCAAGTTGATCCCCCGGATCTGCAAATGCTGTAAGTTTCATTGTTCCCCGTGCAAAACCACGGGTAGTGCGACGTTCGACATCTGTAATCTTACCTTTAAAAAGGACCCGCCCTCGTGTTAGCTCGATTATTCCATTGACAGGATCTTCCCCTATTTTCCGAGCCCCAAGGATAACTTCGCCAAGCTCTTTAGCAAGAGTTAAGGTCTTCCGAATAACTGTGCGCTTGAGCTCGTGTCCAGTCATCATGGGCATCGCCAAGGCTGTGCTGCCACCCATCTCAATCGTCAGATTTCGGGCGTAGCGTTCAGCTTGAAGTGGACTCGACACACTGTGTAGAACGACCTGATTGCCATGGCAATCGCCTAAAGCGAAGGGGGCTAGATCGAGTCCACCAATAACAAAACTATCCATCTGTAGTTCTGGAAAAGCGCGACCCATGCCGTCTCCATCAACTACAGGTAAGCCCATTTGAAGAGCGCAAATCAGGGGTTTAAGTGCGTTTGCACCGCCAATCTCGCCAATAATAATTGCCTCGAAAGAAGATCCTATATGTGCCTCAAGGATACGAACCGTTTTTTCTAACTCATCTCCACGTGGTATTTTTTCAACAGCAACAGTAGGAGCCCCCATAGTTCCAACGGCACAGACGAGCGCACTGTCATTAACTTGATCTGCTTCAATTACTTGACAAGAAACATTACGAGCCCTGAATTCGGTCTCTAGCCAAATGCGCCCGAGATATGTATTGCCTCCGCCGCCGGTCCCTAAAATACCGGCACCCAATGCGATCGCGTAGGCATCAGAAAGTTGTAAGTCCTTCACGAGCTACTGAATCGATCTTCGACTGGCACGTAGTCAACGTCATACCCAAAAAACCGAGGTCCCACGAGTTCCAATCCTTTATTCGTTCGCCATTTTTCATCACATGGAATTGCAATTACGGCGACTCGGTATCCATAACGCATGGCTTCGGTTGTAATCGGCTCGCCTGTGTCCACATCGAGCAAAACAATCAAATCTGGTACCGTAACTTTAAATTCACCGTCGATTCGTACGGCAAGATGTTCATTTTGAAAACTTAGCTGAAGTTTGTGACCATGGTAGTTATCGATTCCCTCAAGATAGGCATCACCCTTGGCAAAACCAGCTTCAGTTCTTCGTTCCACATCACTGATTTTTCCCTCAAAGACAAGAAATCCCCCGACTGAGTCACGAACTGTATCGACCGGGTCTTCCTCTTTCTGTCGAGCGTTTCGGATTGTTTGACCGATAGTCTCTGCTTTAGTCATGGTGCCTGGGATTGATGCTTCCTTTAAGGTACGTACCGTCGCCGCATAAAGAGCTATCATAGACATAGCACCCATATTTACCGTTACACTGCGGGCAAAAGTTTCTGTCCATTTGTTTGAGATAGTTTCCATTAAGACCGTATTTCCACGCTCATCAGACATCGCGAATGGTGTCGATGAAATTCCATATATGGTATGAGTAACCATTTGAATTTCAGGAAATGCGCGGCCCATTCCATCACAATCAACCATCGGCAGTCGTTCTCTCGCAGCTACATATATTGGAACAACAGAATTTAATCCTCCTGCTTCGATGCTCATAGTCGCCTTAATTGGCTTGCCGATGTATTTGCCTACTGATCTGAACGCGTTAATGATGTCATCACCATTGGGCATTTTTTCAATCATTACAGTTGGCGCCCCCATCATAGCGGTTGGAACGATCAAGTCATCGTCATCGAGTTCATCCAAGGAGTACAGTTCGACTGGCCCATAATCACGGATCGCTCTCCTGGCCATGAGCATACCGATATAAGGATCACCACCTCCGCCAGTGCCAAGTACTGCTGCCCCAAGGGCAATATCTTCTATATTTTTTTCATTTAATATGCGCACGGTTTTAGTCTCCCGCAAGATCGCCAACTGCTTTCACCATTATCCGAGTTGCGTTCCCTGGCAGATAAGCTAACGGAACTTCCTCAACATCTACGATTTCAATCGTGTCTGCTTGCGCGCCTGCTGAAGCGGCTCGATCCGTGGCTTCGGTTTTTGCTTCAGCTAACGCTTCGTCTCGACTCATTTCTGCTAGCGAAAATACTCTATCGGTTTCTCCTCCGACTTGGGCAATTGCAGCGCCAATGGCATTTGCAACCGAGTAATGGTTTGGCTTTAGGATTTCCGACGTTCCTTCAATTTCATCTTGAATCAAAATACTGCCTCCGCCAACGATAACAGCAGGCACTAGAGACGCACTCGTTTTCATTCGGTCAACCGCAACGGAGACCATCTCTTGAATTTCTTTAGTGACACGTTCAATTAGCGAAGAGTCAATGTTAGAGACGTAATCTTGGTTACCAACAGAAGCTAAACCTCCGGCAACTGCGATATCTGTCGCAGTGAGCACGCTACCACCGAAGACCTGTGCTTTTTGGGTCAATTCGAATCCAACACTTTGTGGCCCCACTTTGATCGGATTTTCCTGGATTATTGAACCGCCACCTAAGCCAATAGAGAGAGTATCCGGCATACGGAAATTTGTCCTAACACCTCCAATACTTACCGCAGTCGCCGCTACTCGTGGGAATCCCTGCTGGAGCACTCCAACGTCCGTAGTTGTTCCTCCGACATCAACCACGATGGCATCTTTAAGGTTGCTGAGAAAAGCAGCACCGCGCATGCTGTTGGTTGGACCTGAGGCAAACGTCAAAACAGGGTATTCAGCAGCAAAGTCTGCATTCATTAAAGTACCATCGTTCTGACTGATAAAGAATGGTGCACTGATGTTCATCTCGGAAAGTGCTTCTTTGAAACCTGAAACCGTGGCAACAGCTAACTTACGTAAACAAGCATTCATAACAGCTGCGTTCTCTCTTTCCAGTAGTCCAATTCTTCCTATTGTGCTGGAGAGAGTGATGTTGGCATCCGGTAAGGTTTCTCGGACTATCTCGGATGTTTTGCTCTCGAACTCAGAATTTACAGGTGAGAAAACTGATGAAATTGCAATCGCATTTATTCCTTTACTCTGAATATTTTCAGCAATATTGCGGACTTCATCTGCATCGAACGCGGAGATCTCTCGGCCATCAAACTCATGTCCACCGTGTGCTAAATAGGTGTGGTTACCAAGTACTTGTGCTAGGTCATCGGGCCAGTCCACAAGTGGCGGCAAACAAACCGTTGCAGGCAGCCCCAGTCGAATGCAGGCTGTGGGTTCCAATCGACGTCGTTCTACCATTGCGTTGGTAAAGTGAGTAGTTCCAATCATTACTCCATCAATAGACTCGACATCGAGATTTGAACTCTTCACCACGGTGCGTAACGCACTTACGATCCCGTCAGTAATATTCTCTGTAGTTGGCGTTTTGGTCGTGGCCACAACATTTACGCCGTCCATAACAACAGCATCCGTATTAGTACCGCCAACATCGATTCCGATCCGCACTATCCTTCTCCTATGTTTATCACTAAGGCTAGATGACTAGAATTGGTAACACACATCCCCGACATCAAAGAGATTGACCTATTCCTAGCACTTCGCCGTTATCCGGTAAGTGTCCCAACAATGGCTTGAATTCTGTTTCATAACCAAACGCTTGCGGACCAACCACGCATAACGCTTCTGGTGTCTTTAGGCCGGCTGCTCCGGGTACGACTAGTACCGAAACTCTTGTACCGTAATGCAGCCTTTCTGTTGAGATCGGTTCTCCGGTCTCTTCAGTCACAATACAAATCATGTCAGGAACAGTTGCCACAACTTCACCATCCTGCCTTGCTATTAAAAATTCGTTTTGAAAATCGATTTCCAACAGACTTGCGGTGTCACCGAAACCTTCGATGATAAGGTTACCGCGGGCAAATCCCCGCACGGTGCGTCTAAATACGTCAATGATCTTACCACGCAGTTGTACTTTCCCCCCAAGGCTATTGGCTATAACGTACGAAACATCTTCGCCACGTGCTCTAGCTTGTAGAACTCTTTCACCCAAATTGCAAGCTAGTGACATCGTATAGGGGACACAATAGTCTTTCACTTGTTTGCCAGTCAGTACAACACCAGCAAGACCCGCTGTTGCTCCCATTGAAGTTGCCAGATTGCGTGCGAGACGTTCCGACCAGAGCGCATCGATGGTCGTTGGAATTATTACACTGCCTTTTCCCGCCTCTACCATTGCTAATGGTGTTACTTCTACATCTCCATGAAACAAAAATGTTGACATCTGTAATTCGGGAAAAGCGCGACCCATTCCATCTCCATCTACGGTAGGAATTCCCGCTTGCAGACCTGCAATTAAGGGTCCCATCGAATTTGCACCACCAATTTCGGCGATAACGATCGCATCAAATTTGTGATCGAGGTGATCTTCAAGAAGTCGAACAGCGCGTACGAGTTCAGTACCTTCCGGCAATTTCTCAATACCAGCAGTCGGAGCCCCAATCATGCCGACAACCACCATGAGGTTATCCTCTTCTACCATCTTTGGATCGATTAATCGTTGAGCACCGTGTTTTTTGAGCTCACGTCTCAACTGGATGCTTTCCAGGTATGGGTCACCCCCGCCGCCCGTCCCGAGGATTCCGGCACCGATTGCCACAGCTTCCACATCATCAACAATGATCTGGGTTTTCACGCGTCGATCGCCTCTGAAACGAGATGGCAAGCAGCCTGTCGGCCATTTCCCATATCCCGAAGTAGTGGGGTAACAGTGTTACAAATTTCAATCTTGACAGCCTGGCAACGAGGAGCAAAAGGGCATCCTAATTCGGGCCGGGCATCGGAGGTTTCCCCTTTTAAAAGTATTTCCGCGATGTCGATTTCTGGGTCTGGCTCGGGGATTGCAGAGATCAATGCTTGGGTATACGGGTGTGCTGGGTTGCCGAAAACTGTAGCGACGTTACCAACTTCCACAATTTTTCCAAGATAGAGCAGAGCTACCCGATCGCAGAGATAACGAACCACTCCCAAGTCATGCGAGATAAATAGATAGGTGAGGTCGAACTCTTTTTGCAGGTTGTCCAGTAAATTCAAAACTTGCGCCTGAACGGACACATCTAACGCTGAAGTTGGTTCGTCAAGAACAAGAAGTTTTGGTTTTACTGACAGGGCGCGAGCGATACCAATTCGTTGCTGTTGCCCACCACTGAATTCATGTGGATATCGATAATAATGTTCTTCCTTGAGGCCAACTGTATCAAGCAGTTCTAAAACCTGCCGTCGCGCTTCAGAGCCTTTGACTCCTTGGTGTACTAAAAGTGGCTCAGCAATTATTTGGCCAACCGTCATGCGACCATTTAGCGAGGCCGCAGGGGATTGGTAAATCATCTGCATATCAACGCGCTTTTCCTGTAATGCACTTCGCCCTAGCTTCGAAATATCGCTGTTCTCGAAAAATATTTCCCCGTCCGTCGGTTCCATCAGCCGAATCACACACTTACCAATAGTCGTTTTACCTGAGCCGGACTCTCCGACCAGTCCTAGTGTGCTCCCGGCATGAATGTCGAAATTAACGTTGTCGACCGCTTTAAAGGTTGCACTCGAATTTTGTAGGAAACCCTTGCCCTTAGAAAAATGTTTTCGTAGATTTCTTACAGCTAGAAGTGGATGAGAAAGACTCATGATGCCTTTTAATAGAGATGGCAACTGGTAGAGTGGTCAGAATCTACAATTGCTGAGACGGGAATATCTTCGCGGCAAATATTCATCGCTTCTGTGCATCGTGGATGAAAACGACACCCTGTTGGCGGTTTGTTTAGGTTGGGAATGAGTCCGGGAATGCCTTCCAAGGAACCGCGCAACGTCTGCCTAGACGGTACTGCCTGGATCAGACCGCGGGTATATGGATGACGCGGGTTCTTAAATAATTCCCTGACTGGAGCCTGCTCTATCACTCGACCCGCGTACATCACAGCAGCCTTCTCACAAGTTTTGGCCACAACTCCTAGGTTATGGGTAATCAATAAAACTGTCAGTTGTAAACGATTCACAAGATCGATGATCAATCGGAGTATCTGCGCTTGTATAGTGACATCTAGAGCCGTGGTGGGTTCGTCTGCGATCAACAAGTCGGGGTTTCCAGCCAGTGCCATTGCAATCAATACCCGCTGTCGCATACCGCCTGAAAACTGGTGTGGATACTCCTCTATCCTGAGGTCGCCGTCCGAAATTCCTACCAGACTCATTAATTCGATGGCACGACTATGCGCATCTTTTCTAATTTGTCGTGCGGACGGTAGGATGCCTCTCCATATTCCAGGAACTTCGTTCGCTTCGTAACATTGATAAAGCACAGCATCAATTAACTGTTCCCGGATCGTAAACAGTGGGTTTAAGTTGGTTGCCGGGTCTTGAAATATCATACCCAGGCGGTGAGCGCGAAAGCGGCGTAATTCTGATGAGTTTTTTTTGAGTATATCCTCACCGTCAAAAAGGATCCTTCCGTTGGTGATCTGGCCTGACCGTTCGGGTATCAACTTAGCAACACTTAGTGCAGTCATCGATTTACCACAGCCCGTTTCGCCTACTAGCGCTGTCACATCACCACGCTCTAGTTGCAGGTTTATCCCTGCCAGCACCTTTGCAACACCATCGAACGTCTTAAATTCAAGATGAAGATTTTGAATGTCTAGCAACATGAAAGTACTGCCTCTATTAACGACGCGATCTGGGATCCAGAACATCACGGAGACCATCTCCGAGTAAGTTCCAACTAAACACCACCACGAAGATCGCCAGGCCAGGAAAAGTCGCAACCCACCATTCACTCGGGAAATAAGCTCGCCCGTCATTGATCATAGCACCCCATTCCGGTGTTGGCGGTTGCGCCCCGAGGCCTATAAATCCAAGTGCAGCTGCCGTTAGCACGGCGAATCCAAAGTCCGTACTCATTTTTACGATGATTGGGGATACTGCGTTAGGCAGAATGTGTCGAAACAAAATTCGGGCATGACTTGCCCCAATTCCGTTGGCAGCTTCTACAAATGCCTCTTCTTTAAGCGATAGAACCAGGCTGCGGGTTAATCGTGCAAATCCCGGCCACCACACTAACGAAATTCCAATCATGACATTGGTGATTCCTTTCCCAAGGGCTGCAGTGATGGCTATGGCCAGCACTAAAGCTGGGACTGCAAGGAAAATGTCGGTAATCCGCATGATCAGATCATCAATCCAGCGCCCAAAGTAGCCAGCCACTGCTCCCAAAGTGACGCCGATGGTAGCCGCAAGACTAATAATGACAATGCCGACCTGCAGTGCAAGTCCAGTACCCATAAGCACTCGACTGAAGATATCGCGGCCAATCTTGTCGGTACCAAAAAAGTGGGCGGCACTTGGGGGTTGGAATCGTTCAAGTACGTGAGTGGCGCCGGCGGCGTCCTCAGGGTATGGAGCAACCATCGGTGCGATAAATGCAAAGAGGATTACAACCAATAGCATGCAAAGACCTACCATCGACAATGTATTGCTACGAAAGCGATAAAAACCGCGTCGAACATTCTCCCAGCGGACCAATTTTCTGTTTGTTTCGAGTTCTAGCGTAGATGAAACTCTTTTGACATTAGTCATAACGAATTCTCGGATCTAACACACCATAAATCAGATCAGTAAAGATATTCACTAAACTGAAGACAACGCCATAAAGGATCGTGATCCCCATGATTGGCTGAAAGTCCATTCGTAAGGAAGATTCGACAATATATAACCCAAGCCCAGGCCAATCAAAGATGGTTTCAACCAACACGGCTCCTGCCATTAGCCAGCCAAACTCGAGGGAGATTACTGTTAAGGTTGCGATGAAGGCGGTCCGTAATACATATTTTCCGATGACTAGCCGTTCAGGAAGTCCGACAGCCCGTTCCATTTTGACAAAGTCCTTATCAAGCGCTTCCAACATGTTAGCCCGGGTAATCCGCGTAATGCTGGCTAATGCCCCAAATGACAGAACCAGGGCAGGCAGAAAAAGATGAGTTATGGAAGCCTTGAATGCGCCAAAGTCTAGCCGTAACAAACTATCAACTGTATAGAGCCCGGTAATGGTCTCTGGGGGTATCATCAAAATATCCAGACGCTTGCTAATAGGGAACCACCCTAAGGCTAAACCAAATATTAGTTGGAAAATCATGGCTAACCAGAACTGTGGAAAGCTAACAAAAAAAAGCACAAAGGTCCGTGACACATGATCTGGAATTCGGTCTTTATACAGAGCTGACAATACACCTAATGTTGTACCTAGAACTGCCGCCAGCAATACAGCAGCGAGAGTCAGTTCCAGGGTTGCAGGAAAGAAAGTTCGTAATGATTCAGCAACACCGCGTCGAGAATAAAGCGACTCTCCCCAATCACCGCGAAACAATCCTACGACATAATTAACGTATTGGATAGGTAGGGATTTATCCAACCCAAATTCCTGTCGCAATGTCTCTTTTATTTCCGGGGTTGCCTGGGGACCTGCAGCAAGACCGACCGGATCTCCAGGAATGACTCGGGAAATGCTAAATGTCAGGATGGATAACCCAATTAGTAGTGGGACCAACAACAGCACTCGACGAACGAAATAGCCGAATCTTATGTTCACAAGATTCGGCCCAATATTAGATAGAAAGGGTAGGAAAAATTCGGGGTGCAACATTGCACCCCGAATTTAGAGTTTAGATCAATACTAATTACATCCATCCATCCACAAATCCTGGAAGAGGACAGTAATGGGGTACATCGGTGAATACAGGTAGCCTTTTACACAATCATTGAAACCAACCAAGCTATCCTCAGTGTACATCCAAACGGAGGGCTGATCTGCAATGATTTGGCGTTGCACGTCTGCGTACAGTGCTAGGCGCTCATCCATATTACCTATCACCCGGGCCTTGTCTAGCTTTGCATCGACGTCCTCGTTTTTGTAGAAGCTACACGAGTTGAAACTGCCCCATTGTCCAGAATGATACTGGTTGTAGAGGTTGGCATCTGGATCCAGGTAGGAAGGCAACGTATAGATATTAATCAAATCCGGTCCAGTATCTACTGAGCCACAACTGGCGACCATATCCGGCCACAGCATTGGCTTCATATTGAGGGTAATCCCAATCTTGCTCAAACCCTCAAGCAGTATCAGGCCAGGGATTTCCTCTCGGGGGAATTGTGTGACATAGACGTAGTCAAGTGTGATCCCACCATCTGGCCATGGCGTTTTAGCAAGATATTCCCGAGCCTTATCCAGATCATAGGTTGGCACTTCTGCCTCGGTATAGCCGAGAAAATTACTGGGGGTCGGGCCAGGCAGTACGGTGACCTTTACATCTAGGGCCGTAGGCAAAGCATCGTAATTCATGGTGTGTGCAATTGCTTTACGGAGGTTGACGTCGCTCGTATATTTCCCCTGATTGTTCATCTTGAGCGTATTGATGAAGAACCCTACGTCTTCCGTAATATGGAAGCCTGATGCATTAGCAATGTCGTCTTTATCACTACCAGCAGGGCTGTCCGCGATGTGCGTTTCTCCCGCAAGGAGAGTATTCTTCTGAGTAGCTGCGTCACGTTGGATGATCCAAAGTACGCCGTCCACGTGTTTGCCGTTGTTCCATCCAGCCCAATAATCATCTACTGCTACAAACTCGTAGACATTTCCGATCTCCCAGCGACCTTGGGTAAATGGCCCGGAGCCGGCTTCGTGCAGCTTGAGATAGCTCTGCCCAAAATCGTCGCCGCGGTTCGCTTCTACAATCGCAGGATTGACTACAAACAATTGTGTCAAAGTACCTACAAATGGGGCAAATGGTTTGGTCAAAGTAAAGCGAACCGTGTGTGTGTCGACAGCTTGTGCAGTATCTTCGTCTGCAATACCTGCCCAGCGCCATGACGGTGGGCCAGAAATTTCTAGTATGCGATTGAAGCTATAAACGACCGATTCTGCGGTGATTGGACTTCCATCATGAAAGACTGCTTCTTCGTGTAACTTAAAAGTCCACACCATGGCATCATCGCTAGCGCTCCAACTCTCAACCAAAAGAGGTTCAATACCTTCACCGCGATAGATGAACATGGCGTCATACAGGCTTCGAAGCGATGCATTAATCGAATAGTTCTCTCCAGTAGCTGGGTCGATGTTATCGATATCCTGATTTCCGCCATAGAGCAAAATATCTTTCGCATTGGCAGTACCTTGGTAAAGTAATGTACTGAGAATTATGCCGATTACAGGAAAACATCTTCTACCAAAAATTTTCATCACCTTGTCCTCCAAAAATTCGGGCGCGAAACACCCGGTCTTTTATCGTGTTGTCCTTAAATGCTATTTCGAGTAACCCCTCTAGTATTGGTACGAAACCTAGTTCTGTCAATCGTCTTTTGTTGCCCATGCATAATCGACCTTGTTTTACCCAATTTTACGCAAACAATCGGCTCATGCAGATAACGCGTAACCAGAAAAATAAGTACTGTTTGGAATTTTTCCATCTCGATGTGAGTGCGAGAGCCTAGTACAGCTCCAGGATCCGCTCGATCACCGGGGGTTCTTCAATAACTGCAAGAAATCGCATCTGGCCGCCATCTGGGGACAGATCAGGGGATCCACCTCATAGACCTTCTTGATCAGCCTTGCCCAGGTACTGCGGGCGGCGCTTCGGCAAAGCAAATATCCAGTTAAATGAAGCCCAGCTAGATACCGCCGGACTGACTGCCAATGCCCGAGCCGCCATAAGTATTTTCCCCATCATGCAAAAGACCACAATTGTCCGCTGCTGGGCGGGCATTGAAGGGGAAATGCCCGATGGGATTCCCATTATCGGCCCAAGCAGGCAGGAAAATGCTTTCCACTGCTTTGGGTTTTCGGCGCATGGCTTTCAACTTGCCCCGGCGGTGGGGAGCATAATCGCAGACCTGGTAACTACAGGCGCGAGCAAACTGCCAATCGAACCGTTTCACATCGACCGGTTCTGAACACACCTTGGCTAGAGTCAATTGATGCCAGTTTATGACTTGACCCCTTTCAACAGCCAGCGTACGCCAGTCAAAGCCAGCAGTGAGCCGCCAGCCATTGCCATGAAGGCAAAACCCCAGCCGTTTACCGATCCGGATCCTACTGAAAGATCCAGCACCAGCCCCACCACCAGCGGTCCGAGAAAACCACCGGCGAAGCCCATCACCGAATGCATCGCCAGTGTCGCACCACGCTCACCCTCACGGGCTGCCGCGACAACCCCGCCAGTAAGCGCGGCCGAATCGCTCATGATGAGAATTGAATACAGCGCCGCAACAACCAGCACAAAGGCAAACGGAAGGGCGCCGGTAAACCCAAGTATCGAGCCCGTAAGTATTGAAAAAATCATTACCAGTGACACGGTCTGGCGACGCCCGCGGCGCAAGGCAAGGTGTGCACCGATCACACTGGCCGGCATGCCGAGCAGGCTGAATAGCGCAGCAAAACCAGCAACACTCTCGCGGCTGATGGCAGCGCCAGATGCGCTCACAGCAAACAGAAGAAACGCCACGATCCAGGCGCGATAGGCGAAAAGCTCGAAGGTGTGTCCGGTGTATCCCCAGATATAGGCGAGCGCCGGCCGGTTACAAAAAACAGGCCGGAAATCCAGGGGGTGGCGATCAGAATGACCTGACCGATCGAGCCGCTTCGGGCTAATGAGGGTGATAACCAGGAGCAGGCAGGCAGCCTGGGCTATACCTGCCAGCAGAAATACCATCGGCCAGTCAAAATGCGCGCTGAATACTCCACTGGCGTAGAAAGAAGCCGCGGTGCCCAGGCTGAAAGCGCCCAGGTACCACGGCAGCGCCTTTTGCCGGCCTGTATCGGCCAGGCGGTCGTTCAGAATCTGCAGGCCCGGCATGTAGGTTCCCGCCAGGGAAACACCAGCAATAAAGCGAAAGATCATCGCGCTGGCAAAACCGTCGGCAAACAGTCCATAGCCCACAGATCCGATAACACCGGTTGTAATGCCGAAAAGATAGATGCGCCGGGCATCCACGGCGTCGGTCAACCCCACCAGGACCGGCACCGCAACCACATAACCGGCGTAATAGATGCCACTGATCCAGCCGGCCTGGGTATTGCTGAGGTTCCACAGTGCGGTGAAATCATTCAGCAGCACCGCAAAGTTGGCAAAGCCTGCCATGGCCAACACCTGGGCAATGCAAAGGGTAATCAGCAGAACCGGGGGCGACATGCTCTGGCTCGGGGTCGACATATCCTGTCTATCTCACTCCTGATCCCGCGACAATGGCAGCAATCGGGAACTGCCTGCTCTGTCGCCGCTAGAATGACAAACCACTAGGTGAACTAATACACTTGGCGGTCGCAACCGATCTGATCCACTCAGTAATTATCCATGAGAATTACCCGTATCCGTTTATTCAAAGCCGACCTGCCGATGAAGGAAGGCAGTTACAGCTGGTCAACCCAGTCCCATGCCGCATTTGATACCACAGTGGTCCTCATCGACACCGACCAGGGCATCACCGGAGTCGGTGAATGCTGTCCGCTGGGTCCGACCTACCTGCCTGCCTATGCACAGGGAGTGCGCGCAGGCATCGCTCAGCTGGCGCCCGACCTGATCGGAGAGGATCCAATCCAGCTCGAGACGATCAACGACACCATGGATGTCCTGCTTAAAGGGCACCCTTATGTGAAGTCGGCAATCGACATGGCCTGCTGGGATATCCTGGGCAAAGTTACCGGCCTGCCGCTATACACGCTGCTGGGCGGCATGCGCCAGGAGAAAGTCATCCTCTACAAGGTCGTTACCCGCACCGACCCTGGCGCCATGGCAGAGCGCATCCCCGAATACCGTGCCCAGGGGTATCGACAGTTTCAGGTCAAGGTCGGTGAAGACCCGGCAACCGACATCATCCGCATTCATCGGGTGGCGCAGGAAATGGAAGCGGGCGAGGTACTGAACGCCGATGCCAATACCGGCTGGAAACAACACCAGGCTCTGCAGGTTGCCAATGCTATCGCTGACCTTCCCACACAAACCGGTATTCGCCTGACTTTCGAGCAGCCGTGTCTTTCCTACGAGGAGTGCCTGGCCGTGCGAGCGCACACCAACCTGCCGTTTGTGCTGGATGAGTGTATCGATAGCCTGACCGCGCTACTGCGGGCCAACCAGGATCGCGCCATGGATATGGTCAATCTCAAAATCAGCCGCTTCGGCGGCCTGACCCGTGCCCGCCAGGCACGCGATCTTTGCGTATCGCTGGGATTGCCGATGAATATCGAGGACAGTTGGGGTGGCGAGATCGCCACCGCCGCAATCGCCCACCTCGCCCATGCCACGCCGGCGGCCTTTCAGTTTCAGTCATCGGCTTTCCACGAATACGCCACGATCGATATCGCCACCGGTGCGCCC
>MPLY02053939.1_pt1 | contig 16985 bp, 9 predicted proteins | sample 1617301 | NCBI WGS metagenome assembly MPLY02 (sample SAMN05944805, study PRJNA350692) | marine metagenome | biome: marine; feature: ODZ; material: water; isolation source: 140 m water sample filtered on 0.2 um supor filter | place: Pacific Ocean | collected 2012-04-08 | depth 140m m
AGTCCACATCGGCCGTGAACGACTCGTCGTCCAGATTTCGCCGCAACTCCTGCGCGGTGACAATCTGGATCATCAGTGCACCGATGGCCTTGATCGGTCGCGTGTCAGTGAACTTCGGTTCCGCCAGCGACGGGTCGGCAAAGTGGCGCTTGGCCGAGCGAAACAGGTCACGCGCCTTTTGTGCCTGGCCGTCGTTGCTGGTAGCCTTGGCCAGGGCCGCATAGGCGATGGCGGCGAATGTCTCGGTAAACACATAGCGCCGCTTGCGGATCGGCCGCCCCTCGCCTGTGACGTGAAACCACATCCGGCTGTCGGCGTCAAAGCCGTGCCGTGAAATAAAGTCGAGACCGCACTTGGCCCAATCGAGCCACTCAGCCCTTGGCTCAACCGTGTTGTAAAGCGTGCCCAGCAACCAGGTGGCGCGGCACTGCTGCCACATGCCCTTGTCGGTATCCAGCAGCGAGCCGTCGCGATCACGCGCCAGCAGGAAGCCGCCGTGCGCTTCGTCAACACAGCGCGGCCACCAAAACGGCAGCGTGTCATTCAGCAGGCCGTTGCGATAAACGGCGAGCAGATCGTGCTGGCGGGAAACATCCATTATTTGACATTCAACTCCGGCACTATTTCAGAAAATCCTTCTCCTTAGCCAAGGCATCCAGTTCACTTAATTTAAGTCGCACTCTAACGATATAAGGCGATTCACCTTTTGTCCAATGACCGTAAGTGGTCGTTACCAGTGTATCATCCGGCAATATTTCAACTGGCGGATAGGCGCAGTCGGCACCCTTGGTATTGTCCATGAGACGCACGCGATACTGGCCCTCGCGGCCCTTCACGATATCGTCGTAGGTGCCCACCCAAGCCACCCAGTCGCCGGGCGTGGGACTCTCATGGGTGCGGTCGCGGAAGGAAATAAACAGCCGCCCATCGGCCGTGTATTTGCCGGTGTGGCGGTCACCCGTGAGCGCGGCGGACAATTCCCGCGGCTTTGTCCACGTCCGGCCCTCGTCGTTGGAAAAAATCACAAATGAGTTTTTCCAACGACTGTTCTCGCGGAGCAGAACGCACAACTGTTTGCCATCGGGCGAACGAATGATGCCCGGCTCGCACAGGTGCACGTCCGAACGCGCGAAGATGCTTTCCGGCTTCGACCATGTGAGCCCGCCGTCCTTGGAATATGTCTTGTACAGGTTGAACACCACCGGATTGACGCGCTTGTCGGTCTCGGTGAAAAATCTGCCGTCGTCGTGAAACATCGCCATGTAATGCCCCTTGCCGGTTTTTAATTCCTCAAGGCAGCCCATTACCACGATTCCACCCCAGTCGCCTACTGGCTTCAACTCGCTCCATTTCTCGCCGTCATCCTCACTCACCGCCAATCGCGCCGGGTACAGCCCGCTCCACATGATGAGCCGCTTTTTTCCCTTCGCATCCACCACACGATGAATGGTAGGAACCTCTTTGCTGGTCTCCCAACTTTTTGGTGTTGGCAAACGCTTGCTCCAAGTCCTCCCACCGTCTCTGCTTCGTTTATAGACAATGCCGCCTCGGCCGTGGCCTTTCGGGTAAACGATCAACATCGTCCTGCCATCCTCCAGCAACACCGTGGTGGGATGCCCGAGATACTGCCCCTTCTCCCGGTCGACCACAGTCTGGCGATGCGTTTGCCCCGCTAAGTCAATCGTCGGGATGGTGTATCCCTGTGGCATTGATTTGTCCGCCGCCACTTGGCCAAGCAACGCACTGGCTATGCCCAATGTCGTGAGGAGTTTCTTCATTTGCATGTTCTTCTTCATGTAAATTTCCCGGACCTCGGCCAATTCATTCTTAAGTTTTTGTTTGTATGCGCGATGCGTCGTGACGTCTTCCCGAGCGCTCTCGGCGTAGTAGATAAAACCAAGCGCCCGGCGACTTCGCGTGGCGCTGGTGTTGGCATCGGCACGGTGAATCGTCAACGCATGGTGAGCCAGCAAATCTCCGGACTTGGCCGTACATGCGATCTCTTCCCGATGGTCGCCCTCGCCTCCGAAGTCCGTGACGCCCTGAGAAAAGCCGAGCGTCTCCGTGCGGCCGTGCGGCCGCATGCCGCGCGCGTGCGAACCGCGCACGTAGCCGTTCTCCTCGTCCACGTCATCCAGCGCCAACCACATGGTGAGTGCGTGGCACGGCTCGAGCATGAAATAAAACCCATCCTGATGCGGCGGCGTCGCCTGACCAAGCAAGGGCGGTTTATTGAAATACTGCAGGTTCTTTGCAACCACTGCTTCGCTGAACAAATTTCCAGCCAAGAACTTGGGTTTTTGAGATAATAAATGATCAAAAAACGAATCGTGCTCATGCATGCGTTGAATTTGTTTCAACGAACATAATCGATCTTTGCCCTCATAAAACACTTAACAAGGAGGAAGTATTGGAATGATTCCACGAATAAATCAATCCAAATTGATTTCGATTTCAGCCAACTCCGCTTCGTTAAAGAACGAAGGGATTGCAACGAATCCATCTTCGTAAAAAGCCCGCACTGTTGCCGGCTGTTCTTCCATTCCGTAACGGCTAAGTTGGCAGGGGAGAATCGTCCTTCCCCTCCTAAAACCAAAGCTCAATCTAAAAAAAGGCGCACGATGCGCCTTTCGAAATCGGTTTGTCCGTAAACTTAAGCCTTGGCAGCTGCGTAGTTTACCGAAACAGCATCCCAGTTAACGACGTTCCAAAAGGCCTTGAGGTAGTCTGGGCGACGGTTTTGGTACTTGAGATAGTAGGCGTGCTCCCAGACGTCGCAGCCGAGGATCGGCGTACGACCCTCCATCAGCGGCGTGTCCTGGTTTGCTGTGCTGCAAATGCACAGGCCGCCTTCGTTGTTGACACATACCCACGCCCAGCCGCTGCCAAAGCGCGTCGCTCCGGCGGCCTCGAACTTGGCCTGAAAATCAGCGAAGCTGCCAAACTCCGCATTGATCGCCTCAGCCAAATCGCCGCCCGGCTCACCGCCAGCGTCCGGGCCCATGATCGACCAGAACAGAGAGTGGTTGGCGTGACCGCCGCCGTGGTTTCGCACAGCGCCGCGAATATCTTCCGGCACGGCGTCGAGATTACTTACTAATTCCTCGACCGGCTTAGCCTCCAGTTCTGCGTTGCCGGCGATGGCTTCGTTTAGCTTGGCAACGTAGGTGTTGTGATGCTTGCCGTGGTGGATTTCCATGGTCTGCGCGTCGATGTGCGGTTCAAGCGCATCGTGCGCGTACTGTAGTGCGGGTAAACTATAAGCCATGTTTGTTAGGTATAAATTCCGTATTACCAACCAAGCATCCACTTGGTCAATGGGCGGGTGAGTACACCAAAGCAGATCTAGCACGCAAGCGACATTCTCACTGCTTGACCAAGTGCCTTAAAATTAAGTACATTCCGACCACTTACTTGATCAGTAAGCACCATCGATTTTTCTTGCCTCCAGCACAATTCGATCTCCTTTCAGTTTCAGTCTGGACAAAATCGAATATGGTAGTTTTTTGATCTCTTCTGTAATTCGTTTAATTCCGGAAAGCCGCCTTTCCCCGGTTGAGCGAAACCGAACTCCACGAGTCATTATCCTCACAATATCCAGTCCGCTCTTTTTGGCGAATTGCCTCATTGTAACGGGCGAATACAAACTGGGGTGATCCCGAGGATCAATCAACCGCCAACCCTCCCCTAAAAATTCAAACGTGTAGGAAGCGATGTTTACTGTCTCAATGTAGGCTACCCCCCCCACCCTTAATAATCTTCTAACTTGCCGGAATGCCGCGGTAGGCGATGGAAGATGCTCAAAAACAGCATTGGAATAAACAACGTCAAAACCACCTTCTGGCAAATCCGCATGCTCAACAAAACAATTTTGAATGTTTAATCCGTACTTTCTTTTAGCGTACTCCGTCACTTTTTCGACCGGCTCGATACCATGGGCTTCCCAGCCTTTCAGGTCAGCTGCATATACGAACCCTCCTGCATTACAGCCAATTTCGAGCAGTTTGCCAAGTTTTCTGTGCCTGTTGAACTTTCGCAAAAGAGCGCAACATTTCCGTTGATGCCTTATAGAAAAATGCTTTTGTATATATTTCCCTGAAGTCTCGTTGTAATAGATTTTGTTGTGTTCTGATAAATCTGAGGTAACGGGATTGGTGTAAACAAAGCCGCAGGATGGACATCTCGTATAGAAACCGCCGGATTTCGCCAAAAACGGCTTGTGTTCAACGTGACCGCACAAATCACACGGTACTGTTACGCTTGACGCCATACATTAAAGTAACTTCTCATTAATCGCATAACTTCAAACTACGATCGGCGAATGCAAGGTTAGTTCTTTGTTTTACTCTTAGGTCAGGCTCGCTTAACCGGCCAGTTTGACAAAGTTTTCGAGAATCTTCAGACCGACTTTCTGGCTTTTCTCGGGGTGAAACTGCGTTGCGAAGATGTTGCCCTGCCAGACGGCTGAGACAAAATTCACGCCGTAAGTCGTGCGGCATGCGGCAATCGAGTCGTCCTCCGGCTGTGGATAAAAACTGTGCACGAAGTAAACGTAGCTGCCATTTTCGATGCCGTCAAAAATTGGGCACTCGGACTGGACAATCTCGATTTGATTCCATCCTATCTGCGGAATCTTTAACCCTTGGTCATCCGGGAAACGCACCACCCTGCCCGCAAACAATCCAAGGCCCGCCGCGCTGCTGTCGAACTCCTCGCTGCGCTCGAACATCGCCTGGTAGCCAACGCAAATACCGAGAAACGGCCGGCCGGATTTGATGAATTGCAGCGACGCCTCAAGCAGTTCCTGCCGGTGCATGGCATTGACGCAGTCGTCAAACGCGCCGACACCGGGCAGCACCACAGCCGAGGCATCCTTCATACCGTCGGGCGACACAACCAGCCGCACATCGCCGCCGACGAAGCGCAGCGCTTTCTCCACGCTGCGCAGATTCCCGGCGCCATAATCCAACAGGGCGATCATTGAACGCGCTTGAGCCAGCCTTTCGGATGATGAGTGATGAGGAAGCGCTTGCACCGCTCGTGATCAATCTCGAACTCGGGGTGCCTGGCCAGATATTTTTCGAGCGCTGGCAGCGGCCCGGGTCGGCCTTTGCGGAACATGAACAACTCGTCGATGATGCCGTCCTGCACAAGGCAGTAGCTACCGACCGTTGTCATCGGCGCGTAAATCTCGAGCTCCTTCGCGACGTGCGCCTCGGAGTGGTCACTGTCGAGGATCACCAACACCGGGCCGGTCGCCGCCTCCGCCATCGCTCGAATCTGCCCGGCGATCTCGTCGGACACCGAGCTGCCGATGAGGTACGTCACCCGCGGGTGCGACAGCTCGTGCAGTTTCTCGATATCCACCGAGACGACCCTGCCGTCGGTGCCCATGAGGTCGAACAACTGCGCGTAAAAGTAGGCCGAGCCGCCGCGGTTGGTGCCGCACTCGATGATGAGCGAGGGCTTCACGTCGTGAATCGTCTCCTGGGCAATCCAAAGATCGAACGTATTTTGCCAGATCGGATTGCCGAGCCAGTTGCTCTTGCCGAAGTTGTTTGTCTTGGTGACGAGTTGGTGAAAAAATAACTTCTCCACGACACGCGCAAACAGCGCGTTGTAGAGGGAGATCACCAGACTGCGAAGGCGCATGTACATCTTGATCCAGACCGGCAGGCAACCGCTTCCGCCGGGGCGCGAACCGTATGGCGAAAACCCCACAGTGGCAATCACCGTGTACCCTTTCCGCTCACCGGCTGACCCGTGAAGAACCCCCTCTCCCAAACCTTGCGCTGCTGGAGTGAGTGGCGGCGTCAACAAAAGCTCCACGGCCGATTCGCCTTCGGCGACGCGCGTATGCAGCTTGGCCGAGTGATCCTCCCGGCACGATTGCACACCCGGACAGCGTCCAGACGCTTGGCCGAAGAAGCCGAGATCACCCGGGCCGATGACGCTTGGCAGGTGCGGTTGCGGGACAGCGGACTGAGTTTTTTCTGGCCCGGCAAGCCGGATCAAAACCTGCACTTCGTCGTCGAACAGGAATTCTCCACTGCCAACCCGCATCACTACACCACCCCGCCGGTCCGGCTCTCGCCGGAGAGCACCGTGCTCGACGTCGGCGCGTGCGAGGGGTTGTTCGCCTTTCGCACCCTCAAGGATGGATTGGCCAAGCGCGTAGTCTGTTTCGAACCAAGTGGGCGCATGGCCGCCCTGCTCCGTCGCGGTGCCGAGGCCAACGACTTGGCCAATGGCATTGCCATTGAGCACAGCGGCGTCGGCAGCCAAAGCGGCCAAGCGCGAATGGTCGCCGGCGACAACCCGGACGCCGGTTATCTCGAGTACCTGGCAAGCGGTGAGTCACACGCCGATGCTGTGCCGGTCACCAGCATCGACGACTACTGCCGCAACAACCAACTGGCACTTGGCCCGGGCGACCTCCTCAAGGTCGACGCCGAGGGGGCCGACCTCGACGTGTTGCTCGGTGCCGGAGAACAGATCCGCCGCGGTGCACCGCAACTCGCCATCACGACCTACCACGTCGACGACCACGCCGAGCGGATGATCGCCCGGTTGCGCGAAATCCGGCCGGACTACCGACTGCGGCTCAAGGGCTTTTCCTTCTGGACCGCCAAGCCGCGCCCGGTGCTGCTGCAAGCCTCGACGCTCCAATGAGCGACTCGCTCCCACTCATCGTTGGCCTGGGCGAGGCGCTTTACGACCTGCTGCCAGCCGGCCCGGCGCTTGGCGGCGCGCCGCTCAACGCTGCCGTCCAGGCGCACCAACTCGGCAACCACGCCGTCGTGGCCAGCCGCATCGGTCGCGACGCGCTTGGCCAGGCGCTGCTCGACGACCTGGCTGGGCGCGGCATGGACACAAGCTTCATTCAACGCGACCTCCACGCCCCAACCGGCACGGTCAAGATCACCCTCCGGGACGGCGAACCGGAGTACGACATCACCCGCGGCGCCGCCTGGGATCGCCTCGCCTGGGAAGAGCCAATCGCCGGCTTGGCCAAGCGCTGTGACGCCGTCTGCTTCGGCACGCTTGGCCAGCGACTCGAGCCGGCTCAATCAACGATCCGGCAATTCGTCACCGCCGCCAGCCAAGCCGTGCGGCTGTTTGATGTGAATCTGCGGCAGGACGATTTCTCCGCAGAACTGCTCGAGGCCGGTTGCCGTGCCGCCTCCATCGTCAAGATGAACGAGGCCGAACTGGCCACCGTCGCCCCGCTGCTCGGCCTTGCCCAAGCGGAGCCGATCCCGGCATTGATGGAGCGGTTCAAGCTCGGCCTGTTCGTGCTGACCCGGGGCAAGGACGGGACGGCGCTGCACACCGCCGACTCGATCACACTTGGCCAGGCGGCGCGGTTTGCCACTGAGCCGGACGCCGACTCGGTCGGCGCCGGCGACGCCTGCAGCGCGGCGGTCCTGCACGGGACGGTCCGCCGCTGGCCGCTGCAGCAGACCGCCGACCTGGCCAACCGGCTCGGCGCCTTTGTCGCTTCGCGCCACGGGCCCACTCCGATACTCCCCGCCGACCTGCTGGCGAACGGCAATAATTGATTCCCGCCTTTACACTGGGGCGGCTTGCACTCAATCTCCCGGCCTCGCGCGGCGCACGCCGAGCTTCATCCACAATGAGCAAGGACAATAAGGACGAGAAGAACTCCCTGAACAAACTTGAAGAACTGCTCCTCAAGTCACGGACCATCATGTTGTACGGCGAGATCAACCAAAAGGTGGCCCGAGAATTCTGCACCAAGTTGCAACTGCTCGCCTCTGAGTCGGACGATGACATCACGGTGTTTGTCAACTCGCCCGGCGGCCACGTGGAGTCGGGCGACAGCATCCACGACATGATCCGGTTCGTGAAGCCGCGCGTGAGGATCGTCGGCACCGGCTGGGTGGCCAGCGCCGGTGCTCTCATCTACGCTGCCCCGCCGGTCGCGGATCGCTACAGCCTACCGAACACCCGCTACATGCTGCACCAGCCCAGCGGCGGTGTTGGCGGCCAGGCGTCAGATATCAGTATCGAGGCGGAGCAGATCATCCAGATGCGAGAACGACTCAATAAGATTTTTGCCGAGCAAACCGGCCAGCCAATCAAGACGATCGCCAAGGACACCGACCGCAACTTCTGGATGACACCGGAGGAGGCCAAGGAGTACGGCCTTGTCGGGAAAATCATCCAATCCAACGACGAGTTGTAAGCCGCAGCCGTATGCTACGGATTGGCCGGCGTCACCAGCCTGAAGAACTCACGACTAACTTGCGGAGAAATAGAACGTGACATCCTCCCGCTCGCTTCTGGATAGAAATGGGTCAGAGGCTGCCACCCTTGGCCAAGCGCGTGCGTGGCCTGAAGGGAGTAACTCCGCCCCTTCTCCGCCGCAAAACTCACCTCCAGCATGCCGTTGGCCAGACGTGTCACCGTCAGGATCAAATCGTCCAACGGCTTGGCCAAGCCGGGATCTTCCCTGCCGGGAGTGCCGCCGAGGGTCGCGCTGGCCCGGAAACCCAGTTCGCTTGTCGCATCAGCGTTCAAGGAAAAGCCGTAACCGTCTGCCTTTTCCGGCCAGGGTGCGGCGTCATCGTACGTTACACTGAGCACCGGCGCATCCAGTCCGGCCGACAACGTGATCGTTTCCCCCTTGTTGGCCAATTTGCCCTCGTAGATTCCGTGCACGGCCAAGCCGGGATAGTGGCTCCGCAGCGCCGCCCGGTTTTTGCCGAGCAGAAAAAACTCACCACTGGCGATCGTACTTCCCTTGGGGAAAACGAATTCAATGCCGCTGGTGAAAAACAGGCCGCCCAAGTCCAGCGTCGAGTCGCCGTTGTTTTTCAACTCCAGAAACTCGAAATCACCACCGCTCACGCCCGCTTGGCCAAGCGGGTTGTACATGATCTCGTTGAACACCAAACTCGCACGGAAATCGGCCAGGTCCGGTTCGCCGGCGACGAACTCGACCGGCGCCGACCAGTGGCTCCACGCCATCGTGCCGTTTCGCATCCTCACACGGGCGCGATACGTGCCGCCCTTGCGAACGAGACTTTGCGGGACGGCCACGCTCCCTACAAACTCGTCGGCCTCCATCTCCCAAGCCGGGTTGACTTCGTACTTCCACGGTTTGCCAGACTCGAAGAACAATGTCTTGGGATTGGACACCTCCGCCAATCGCCACTGAATGCCGGTGAACGTTTTGTTGTTGGTCGACCGCCCCGGCTCGAAAGAGCTAGACTTAAACCGCAGCTCGTCCAACCGGAAACCATCCGGACCGGCATAGGTGATCGTCGGCGTGTTCGGGATGTCGGTGAACTTGGCCTCGTACTCGAGGTAGTTGTGGCCATAGCCGCGCGGGTCGCCATCACCGACGCTCCACCGCCCGGAATCGGTGTCGGTCATGAAATCAAGCATGTGCTGCATCATGCCCTCATGGTCCCTGCTCTTGAGCCGCCGCGTCCACGTGCCGCCCCGATTGTTCTGGCTCTTGGGTGACACGTAAAACTGGCCGCGATGGCTTCCCGCCGTTCGCGGATGGTAGTTCCACATGAACTGATCAACATCAACAAATGTCAACGGCTCGCCCGGCGGGTTGATGAAGCGTGCATGCTCATCGATGAATTGGCCGATTTGACCGCCGGTCGGCGTGGCGTCATCAAGCAGCAGATCAATTAATTCACGGGCGCGATTTTTGAACTCGATATTCAGCACCTTGTGACGACTAAGGCAGCGTTCGATGTTGATCGAACCCTGCCAGTGCGTCTCCGGGATGATCAGCATGTCCAGATCCCATGGCACGGGATACCAATGCCCGTCCGGATGATGGTAAAACACCTTGTTCCAGCCTTCGCGGATGTCCACGTTGCTAATGATCCGGTTCACGCAGCGAAACGTGTAGTAGGTCGGCAGGTGGAGATTATCGCGCCACCACTGTAGCGACTGTGAGCGGCCGTAGCCGCTGCGGAAGCTGTTCCAGTCCGATGAGGTGCCGGACTGCGCCGGCCCCTGGTTGCGCTTGTCGCCGTTTCCGCCCTCGATCTTGTACACGTTGCCATCCGGCAGACTGTGATCTTCAAGAAACCGGCTGTCGGTATGCTCGACGCACAGGTAGAGCCCCCACAGATCCCCTTCGTATTGCGAGGTTTGACTGCCGGTCGGCGCCTCGTTGACGCCATCAATCACACGAAAATGCACAAAATGCGTCTCAGGTGCCAAGCCATCGGCCAGGTTGTACAGTTTGAAACCGATCGCCTCCTCCATCCCGGCCATTCCGCGGTTGACCGGCATCCACGGCGAGGCGCACCCGTTTAGGTTGATCGTCTTTTTCGGCTGAGCATACTTTCTGCCGTAATTGTCCCGCGCCCGCAGACCGCGTGTGCGGTTGAAATATAGCCGCCACTTGTTCTTGCCGGAGACGTAGGTCGAAAACTCGCCGCGATTCCGGAACTCGATGTGGTCATAAACCGTACCGTCATAAACGAGCGTTCCGTTGAAGTGTGCCGCATCAAACGAGCTGTTGTACTGTGAATTCGTGACGTCGGTCGCATTGGCGATCAGGTGGTACGTCGGAAGCGACTTCATGACCCTGGAGGGGAACGTCTCTTTTTTTCCGTTGACGCGATTTGACCCAGTCCACGCTGGCACGCCGTTATAGCAAAAGTAGGTGAAATTCGGCTGCTGGTCGTCTGCATAAGGAAGGATCACCTGATTGCCCAGCGAGTCCTCGACTCGGATCCGGTAGCGAACCAGTGCCCGATGCCTCTGCACGCTCTTCGGGACAGTCACCGAAAACACCGAGTCGCCTGCAGCGGCATCGCCATTCTCCCCGTCATCGATCATTGGTAACTCCAACCACCCTTTTTCATAGTTCCCGTCAGTTTTCCGGATATAGCTGCCGGGCTGGACGACTTGATAAAACAAAACCACCGAGGCGACTCCGTCCGGATCGGTTGCCTTTGCAGACACACGCACCGGCTCATTCGCGTGCGGCTGCTCCGGCTCATGCTTGACCTGTCGGGTTTGCGGCGGTGCGTTGATGGAGTACACAGAATTAACTGCAGCGGGAGTCGGTGTTCCCAAAACTTCGCCAGGATCAGGTGTGCGCAACTCGGCGTCGATCGAGAAATCGCTGCTGCCCAGCGTGGTGTTCAGTGCATGAATGGCAATGATGTTTTTGCCTGTACGCAGGATTTCACTCGGATTTGGAATCACGACCTCCTCCCAGGCGGCCTCGTGGTTGTTCGCGAACGAGTTGTACCGGAGCTCTCCTCCAGGGACGCTGACACGCGCCACCTCGTTGCCGTTGATCCAGACCACCGCGCCGTCGTCCACGTACACCCGCAATGCCAACCGCGCTGGGATCTCGTTCGCCTTTACTTCGAATACTCGGCGAAGATATACGGAGGAAAAGTTGTTCTGCATCGAGATTGTCGTTCTGTCGTCGCCATCGCCATAGCCGATTGGCGCTCGACCGGTTTTCCAAGTGTTGTCTACGCTAAAATCAAGCTTTCGCCAGGCGGATCTCGGTGAAGACGCCTCGCTACTGCCTGCGCGATATCGCCATCGCGATTGGCCGGCAGCGATGAACGTAACCGGTTCATTGGAAGCAGCCTGCAGCCCTGCCGAACGCCATGAACCGCCCAGGTCGTTGTCGAGGGAGGGATGAATCAACTCCATCGAACTGCCTGCGCCACTCGCCGCCGTTGGCCAGGGAAAACCGGAGTCGTAGTCCACCCGGTCAACGGGCTGATCCGCCGCATCACGCAGCGTCAGCTCTTCGCCGTTTGAGAGCCGGTTAATGTATGGCCCAAACACAACCGACGCGCTTAGCTTGAACTTGCGACGCAGCTCCGTCGGGTTCTCGGCTACAACCAGTTGGCCGCCCGGCTCAATGGTCGTGTTCGCCGGAAAGGTGTATTGAATGCCGTTGGAAAAACGCCAACCGGACAGGTCGACGCCCTTCCCGCCGGCATTGTGGAGTTCGACAAACTCGACCGCATCCGTTTTTGGATCGGCATCGTAGTAAATCTCGCTGATGACCACCTCGCCTAAAACCGCGCTTGGCCATGTGAATCCAAACGTAAAAATAATACGCAGGCTGAAGCAATGCATTGACGCGCTATGGATTGGCCGGGGTCACCAGCCTGATGAACCGCGCACGATCAACCCCCAAAGGGATGATGCGTGATACCCTGCCGCTCGCTTCCGGAAAGATATTGATCAATGGCTTCCACGCTTGGCCAAGCGCTTGGCTGAACTGCAGAGAGTAACTCCGCCCCTCCACCGCCGAAAAACCCACCCGCAGCTTTCCATTGGTGAGGCGCGTGACCTCCAGCATCAAACTGCTGATGGCATCCTGCGGATCGGTCCCAACGGCATATTCATGCGCGTTGGCCAGGCCGTCGCCGTCGGCATCGAGCAGCGCATCGTCAGCGCTCTGCGGGTCAAGCTCGTGCATTATCTCCCAACGGTCCGGCATGCCATCGAGATCGCTGTCGTACTCATCTCCCTGCTTCATCCAGTTACTCACGGTGTTGCCGTAGTCCGACAAATTGATGCGCCGGATTGGGACGCCGCCCTGTTCCGGCAGCACCGGCCAGGGAGCGGAGCCGCTGTACTTTACCTTCTCGACAAGGATGTACGGCACCAAGCCGATGTCCGGCGGCAACGTCTGCGGCGGGTCCGGCCGTAGCAGCTGCACGCTCTCGCCCGCGTTGTTCAGCCTGCCATCAAAAGGCCCAAGCACCCGCATTGCCGTATCGAGTTCGTACTGTGCGCGCAACTGCGATGGCTCGACGCCGCCCACGTAAACCGACTTTCCGGCCGGCAGAACAAAGTTGGCCGGGAATGTGAACTCGACTGCCTTGGCGAGTTGCCAGACATTGCCCGGGTTGTCCGGATCGAAAAACGGCACGGGCGATTCGGAGATATTCTTCAACACCACGTACTCGGCCATTCCTTCGGTCGGCGCGTACAGGATTTCGCTGATCACAACCGGGCCGATCCGCGGGCCGGTGTTCGGCGCACCCCTGCCGTCGCGGAACGAAGCCAGCAGCGCGGCGTCCTGCCCGACGCGGACCGGCGAACCAAGCGACAGGTCGTCCTGCGCAACGAGCGGGCCGGTGCCGTTCGGGAACCGGCCCAGCGACACGCCGTTGGCCGACGGCCCGAAGTCGACCTTGTCCGCAAAGCGCACGAGTGCCCCGTCCGCATCGGCCTCGGTGAGCCAAACTTCGTCGCCCCGGACGGAGCTCAGCGAGAAGCCAGAGCCGCCGTTGTCGAGCAGGAAGGCTTTTTCATAAAAAACGAGGTAACCACCGGGCTCGATGGTGGTGCCTCCCGGGATGCCGTATTTTCGCAGATTGTTCACGCTGTCACTTAAGAACCACCCCCCGAGATCGACGGGCGCCTGGGCAAGGTTGTGCAGCTCGATCGCGTCCTCGAGCGGCGCGTCGGAGTGCGCGAGCACTTCGTTGATGACGACCGTCGGCGCAGGACCAATGCCACCACCCGGCGTGCCGTGATAGCGGGTGCTCGACTTCCAGTTGGCCGGGTTGTTGAGGTCGAGGCGCGTATCGATCGCCTCGAGCGAGCTGCCGTTGCCGTCAGCGCGCCCCGGCCAGGCGCCACTGTCCGCGTAAGCCACCGCGAACACTGAGTCGCCGTTGGCGTCGATCAGCGCAACGGTCTCCCCGCCGTTTTTCAGCCGGCCCTCGAACTGCCCGGCAGCCAGCCGGATATCCTTGGTTCCATATCGCGACAGGAACACCTCACGGTTCTTCGCCACGATGATCCGCTCGCCCGATGCAAGCGACACGTTGCCGAAGCGGTAAGTGATGCCTCGGTCGAATTGCACATCGCGCAGCTTCACCGCGCTGTCCCCCGTGTTCAGCAGCTCGACGTACTCATAATCGTCGCCGCCGATCGGGTTGTACATGATTTCGCTCAGACGCAAATTGCCCTTGAGGGGCGACACGGCGGAGGGGTCGATCAACATCGCATAGTCGAACCCGACCCGGATCGATTGCGGTTGCTCCGTCGCGAGGAACGGGCCGCCGGTGACAGCCTGCGTACCGGCGCCAATGCCTTCACGGTGCAGTTTCAGCCACACGTCGCCGGTCTTCCACTCGAATACCAGCTCGCTGCCCTCGCGCACGATGCGCACGGCGATCTGCTCAAGCGCGATGTTCCGCGACTTGAGCGTGGTGGCAGTGCCGCCGAGGCTCACCTTGCGAACCATCAACTTGGTGCCGTCGTTGAACCCGATGGTGTACCGTGCCGCGCCCGCTCCCTCGCCGAGCACGGCCATCAGGCCGGCATCGTAGTCGCCGAACTGCCGCGAAACCAGGCGCAGCTTGGTTTGCATCGCCCAGTCGGATTTGGCCGGCAACGGGCGGTTGATGAACGGATACCCCGGCATCGACCTGGCCAACGGCTTGGCCGCGGTGTCGAGCACCTGCAGCTCAAGCCAGCCAGGCACGTCATCAAGTGAGTACCAGCTGTACGGCGAGAAATTGCCGCGCGGCGTGACGTTGGCTGCGGCCCAATACTCCTCGAGCATCGGCTCGGCGAAACCGCTGAAGCCGGTCGTACCGTACACAGCAGCCTCGCGTTCCACCCGCGAGATTTTGCCCGCCTCGTCGGCCACCTTTACGGTGAAGCCGTACAGGCCGGGCCTCGTAAACACCGCCTCGACGCGCGCTTGGCCAAGCGGCCGCAACTCGATCTCCTCTAGATCGCTCGCCAACCAGTTGAACACCAGCGCCTGGCCCTCGGGGTCGTACGACTCGCGGGCATCGAGTCGCAACACACTGTCCGTGGGGATATTCCACGAGGCCGGCTGCGATTTGAGGATCGCCACCGGTGCGGCGCTGCCGGACTTATTGATTTTGATCTCGTCCTGACTGCGAATATTGCCCCATTGGTCGGTGCCGAGCACCTTGAGCGTTTGCTCGCCTTCTTGGAGTTGTATGCCGTTGACGGCCCAGGTGGTGAGGCCGGTCCACACTGGCTGAGCCTCTGGGTGCCCCTCCACTCGAAGTTTGATCACGCCATAGGGCGAATTGCCCTTGAGGTTGATGCGATCGCTGGCAAAATTCATTGCGCCACCCTGGTTGGTGGTAATCTCGAATTTCTTGCGCGAGTAGTTGGTGCCCAACTCGCTCTTGACTGTGTTGCGGCGGGCGGAAAAGAAGGATTTGTACTCGCTCGCCCGCGACGAGTAGGAGCTGCTCACCCTCTCCTCGGCAGCAAGCCATGCGTTCATGCGCGGCGAGTTGTAGGTGTAGTTCTCGGTAAACTCCGCAAGATAGGAGTAGAAAAGCCGCTTGTTGTAGGGCTTAACGATATAGCTGCTGAAACCGGGCATTCCCTGGTATAGTTTCGATGAGGCATTACCGTATGCCAAGTCACTATCCCAGTGCAGGAACTGGAACTTCCCGTCGTCATGACGTTGGTAAAAATAGCCGTTCTTGCCACGCCTCAGCGAGAAGGAGTCCCAGTCATCAATGTAGCCGCGCACCATTGACATGATCATCGTCTGGTGTGGATCGACAAGCCGCTCGATCTGCTCTTGTTTGTAGGATGTTCGGACGGTCTTAAACAGATTAATGAGTGCGCTGTAGTCATCCTCCCACTCATTGGTGCGCTTCATCCACTCGGAGCGGTAACGACCCGGGTTGTCGCTACTTTTGTAACTCCAGTCGGCATTACGGCTCTGGCGATCCCAGCCATCAGTGAACCACCACTCATCGTCGATGCGGTATAGGTTGCCCTTGACGCCGTCAGTGAAGTTCCGGTTCAGGAAATCGTTGGCAACCGGTTCGACCTCCTCACGCATCTGCGGGGAACTGCTGTTGACCGTAAACCAGATCATCTCGTTCTCGTTCACCACATGCCCCATCAGGTAGAGCATGTACCGGGTCAGGCGGTTTCGACTGACACGGCCGTTGGCGTCGTCGTCCCATGAGAGTTTGTATTTTCCGCGGAAACGCCGGTCGTTGGGCATTTTCCACTTGCCCCGGTTCAGGTGGTTGCCACGCGTCCACGGGCTGCCGCTGTTGCGCATCTCGCAGTTGTATCGAATATCCTTTTCGTTGGAGATGAACGTGGCGTTGAAGTAGTGGTTGGAAAGGCGCGGGAAATTGTAGTTGTATTTCGAACTGCCGCCATTGCTGACCGCCCCCATGTCGTAATCGGAAACCACCAGGCGCACTGATCGCAGGTCCGTCTTGGGCTTGCGATTGTCCACGACATACAACGCCGGCCTGTCCGCTCCCCACTTTGGTTGCCTGTGGCTCGCCCCAGTCTCGGTCCGGGCCTCCACGTAAAACTGCACGCGCCGGCCGTTGGTCCGATACTCGCTCAGTGTGCCGGTGAAAATACTGTCGCCAGCCACCTCGTCCCCGCCACGGCTGCCGTCGTCGTACATTGTCTTGGTTTTCCAGGAACCAGTGTTGTTCGAGGAGTCGGCGCGATGGCGCACGCTCACCGTGGACAACGAATCGGCAGATGTGATTCGTGCGGTGACACGCACCGACTGGGACGACGTTGGCACGGCCGGGCTGTGCAGCAGTTGGTCGACCTGCGGCGGCGTGTTGGCAACAAACGTCGAGTTGCGCTTGCCGGGAGTGCCAAGGTTCTCCGGAATCTCGATCAGGAAACTGCCGGCGACACTCTTATCCCAAGTCCATGCGATCAGCCTCGGGTTTCCACGAACCCAACGGGCCTTGAACTTAATGGTAAGATCATCATTGCTGCGAACATCGGCGCTCATGTCGATCTCCATCCGGTTTGGCCTATTGTCGCCGTGCCCGTCAGAAATGAGATGCAGTTCCTGACCACTCATATATGTCGCCCAGTGGTTGCCTTGGGCCAACCAACCGTTGGCACTTCGATTGTTGGTGGACATCTTTTTTGCATTTGTGAGGACGTTCTTCTTTGACCGAGAACTGACAGCTTCAATCTTTGATAGAACAATCTCCGAG
>MPLY02122552.1_pt1 | contig 16204 bp, 11 predicted proteins | sample 1617301 | NCBI WGS metagenome assembly MPLY02 (sample SAMN05944805, study PRJNA350692) | marine metagenome | biome: marine; feature: ODZ; material: water; isolation source: 140 m water sample filtered on 0.2 um supor filter | place: Pacific Ocean | collected 2012-04-08 | depth 140m m
AAAGGTCGAGTACCGGGTCGACAAGGCCGGCATCGTTCACGTAGCCATCGGCAAGAAGTCGTTCGACGCGGAGAAGCTCGTGGGCAACGCGGCGGCGCTCATCGATGTGGTGATCAAGGCGAAGCCGGCGACCGCGAAGGGCATCTATCTCAAGAATATCTCCATCTCCACCACGATGGGCCCAGGCATACGGATCGACCCATCGAGCCTACAGGCGGCGGCCTAGGAGGACGGGTGTGCTGAGCCGAGCGCAGAAGGAGCAGCAGGTCGCCGAGCTTCGGGAGAAGTTCGCTCGGGCCACCTGCGTCTACGTTGCGGACTATCGGGGCATTGGTGTGCAGTCGGCCAATCAGCTTCGGCGACGCATACGCAAGGAGGGCGACGGCGACTACGAGTACCGGGTCGCAAAAAACAGCGTCGTGCGTCGCGCGGTAACGGATACTCCGGTGGCGGAGCTGGCCGAGAGCTTCGCGGGCCCGACCGCCGTGGCAATTTCCTACGGCGACTCGGTGGGCCTCGCGAAGATTCTCGTAGACTTTGCCAAGGACCACGAGGTATTCGAGTTGCGGGCCGGCTTGCTGGACGGCCGGGCCATCGATGCCAGTGAGATCGGGACGCTTGCCACGCTGCCGTCGCTCGACGAGTTGCGCGCAATGCTCCTCGGGCTGGTTCAGGCACCCGCTACCAAGCTGGTGCGGCTGGTGTCGGAGCCCGGCGCACAGATTGCCCGCGTGCTGTCGGCACGCGGTAGCGAGGAAGATTGATTCGCGGACGACGTCCGCCAGAACCGCCCGTTTCACCGGGCTGGAAAGACAGGGGTTTGAAGAAATGGCTGATTTGAACGCAATCGTGGAAGATCTCTCCAGCCTCACGATCATGGAGGCGGCGGAGCTGACGAAGCTCCTCGAGGAGAAGTGGGGCGTGTCTGCTGCAGCGCCGGTTGCCGTGGCGGCCGCCGCCGGCGCGTCCACCGCCGAAGCCGCAGAGGAGAAGACCGAGTTCGACATCGTCCTCATCTCCTCCGGCGACAAGAAGATCCAGGTCATCAAGGAGGTTCGCGCCATTACCGGTCTCGGCCTCAAGGAGGCCAAGGATCTGGTGGAGAGCGCCCCCAAGGCGATCAAAGAGGGTGTGGCGAAGGACGAGGCCGACGAGATCAAGAAGAAGATCGAAGAGGCGGGTGGTCAGGCCGACGTCAAGTAGTGGTCCTTTGGTGCCGTGCGCGGCCGTGTGGTCGACGCACGATGTTCATTTGATTCCTCGTATTCGAAAGCCTGGGAGGCCGAGACGATCCCGTGAACACGATCGCTCTCACCGACAATGTGCTCCGCGTTCGCAAGGACTTCTCGAAGATCCCTTCGATCCTCGAGATTCCGGACCTGATCGAGATTCAGAAGAAGACATTTGATCGCTTTCTCCAAGCCAGTGTCGAGATGGAGAAACGGGAGAACGTCGGTCTTCAGGCGGTGTTCAACTCCGTCTTTCCGATCAAGGACTTCAACGACTCCGCATCGCTCGAATTCGTCGGGTACACGCTCGAGGAGCCGAAGTACGACGTCCAGGAGTGTCTGCAGCGCGGCATGACCTACGCCGCACCGTTCAAGGTGACGATTCGACTCGTTGCCTGGGACGATACGGAGGGTTCCCAGGCGATCCGCGACGTCAAGGAGCAGGAGGTCTACTTCGGGGAGATCCCGGTGATGACCGCGAACGGAACGTTCATCATCAACGGGACGGAGCGGGTGATCGTTTCCCAGCTTCACCGCTCACCGGGAATCTTCTTCGACACGACGACATCGACTACCGTAAGTGCGGCGGGCAAGAAGATCTACTCCTGCCGGATCATCCCGTACCGGGGGTCTTGGCTCGACCTCGAGTTCGACCACAAGGATCTGCTCTACTCGCGCATCGACCGAAGGCGAAAGATTTTCGGCACCGTACTGCTCAAGGCTCTCGGCTACACGCCGGAGGAGATGCTCGCCTACTTCTACAGAGCCGAAACCATCAAGATCGATGGCAAGAAGATGATGAAGTCGGTTGTTCCCGAGGTGCTGGTCGGACAGCGTTGCACCAAGGAAGTGAAGGATGGTTCCGGGAAGGTCCTGGTGCGCAAGGACCGGAAGTTCACCGCTGGTGCGGTTCGCCGGATGGTCGAGGCAGGCTTCGAGTGGCTTCCGGTAGCGATGTCCGACCTGATCCGCGCGGATGCGTCCAAGCGCGTGGCACCCATCGATGTGGTCGACGAGAACACTGGCGAGGTGGTGCTCGAGTGCAATGAGGAACTGACGGAAGCTCACCTCGACGAGTTCAAGGCTCGCGGGATCGACGAGTTCCCTCTGCTGTACCTGGATCCCCTGACGACCGGGATGGCGTTGCGGGACACCTTGGTGATGGACAAGACGCTCACCCAGGAGGAAGCCATCATCGAGATCTACCGGCGGCTACGCCCCGGAGATCCGCCTACGGCAGAGACGGCCACCAATCTGTTCCGAAATCTCTTCTTCAACCCGGATCGCTACGACCTCTCGCGGGTCGGTCGGCTGAAGGTCAATCACAAGCTCGGGTTCCAGACCGATGAGCCCGTCGAGTGGGAGCCGGCGGGGCCCGGCAGCGGTATGCAGCGCATCGACCTCGGTGATCTGCCTACGCTGCGCCCCGAGGACATTCTCGAAGCCTTCAAGTATCTGGTGGACCTGAAGAACGGAGCGGATGCCGAGAAGCGGGTCGACGACATCGACCACCTCGGGAACCGGCGCGTTCGCGTCGTGGGTGAGCTGCTCGAGAACCAGTACCGGATTGGATTGGTGCGGATGGAGCGGGCGATCAAGGAGCGCATGTCTCTTCAGGAGATCGAGACGCTCATGCCCCACGACCTGATCAACTCGAAGCCCGTGTCCGCCGTGATCAAGGAGTTCTTCGGCTCTAGCCAGCTCTCGCAGTTCATGGACCAGACCAACCCGCTTTCCACGGTGACGCACAAGAGACGCCTCTCCGCCCTGGGGCCGGGGGGGCTCACACGGGAGCGGGCGGGCTTCGAGGTGCGCGATGTGCACCCCACCCACTACGGACGGATCTGCCCGATCGAGACGCCGGAGGGTCCGAATATCGGGCTCATCGCTTCGCTTTCGACCTACGCCCGGGTCAATGACCTCGGTTTCATCGAGACACCGTACCGCTCGGTGGCGGAGGGAACGGTGTCGACGGACGTCGAGTACCTCTCCGCCCTCGATGAGGAGAAGCTCTCGATCGCCCAGGCCAACGCGCCAGTGGACGAGAGGGGCCAGTACGTGCGCGATTCCGTCCAGTCCCGCAAGGCTGGGGAATTCGTGGTCGTTCCGCCGACCGAGGTCGACATGATGGACGTGTCGCCGAACCAGTTGGTGTCGGTGGCGACGTCACTGATCCCCTTCCTCGAGCACGATGACGCGAACCGCGCGCTGATGGGCTCGAATATGCAGCGTCAAGCCGTGCCGCTGCTGCGCACTCAGGCCCCGCTGGTGGGAACCGGGTTCGAAGCGGTCGTGGCCAGGGATTCCGGCGTTACCGTCGTGGCGAAGCGCGCGGGATCGGTGGAATCGGCCGATGCGGGCCGGATTGTGGTCAAACCCGACCACGACGATGGAAGCAACTCGAGCGTCGACATCATCAACCTGATCAAGTACCAGCGCTCCAATCAGAACACCTGCATCAACCAGAAGCCGATCGTGCGCAAGGGCGATCGGGTGAAGGCCGGTCAGGTGATCGCGGATGGTCCCGCGACCGAAAGCGGGGAGCTCGCGCTGGGCCGCAACGTCGTGGTTGGATTCATGCCGTGGGGCGGCTACAACTTCGAGGACTCCATCCTCATCTCCGAGCGCGTGGTCAAGGACGACTCCTACACCTCGATTCACATCGAGGAGTTTGAGTGCGTCGCACGCGATACGAAGCTTGGAAAAGAGGAAATCACCCGGGATATTCCGAACGTGGGCGAGGACGCCCTGCGGGATCTGGACGAGTCCGGGATCGTTCGAATCGGTGCCGAGGTCGGGCCCGATGACGTGCTCGTGGGCAAGATCACCCCGAAGGGCGAGACGCAGCTTTCCCCGGAAGAGCGCTTGCTGCGCGCGATCTTCGGTGAGAAAGCGGGGGACGTTCGAGACACCTCATTGCGGGTTCCGCCCGGTGTCACCGGCACCGTCATCGGCGCGCAGGTCTTCTCCCGGCGGGGCGTCGTCAAGGACGAGCGCGCCCAGGCCATCGAGGAAGCGGAGATCGATCGCCTGCGGAAGGACCAGGAGGACGAGGTCCGGATCATCCGGGAAGCGGCGCTGCGCGATGCTCTCGTAGGCAAGAAGGCGGCGAATCGCATTGCCGACGAACGACGCAAGCTCGAGTGGTTGAACACCGGCGATACGATCACCCCCAAGATTCTCGACGATATTCCGGCGCGGCGCTGGAGGGACATCCAGGTGACCGACACCGGGGCGCAGGAGCAGCTCGACCGGTCTCTCCAGGCCCTCGAAGAGCAGGCGGGCATGATCAAGGCGGTCTTCGACGAGAAGATCGCGCGTCTGCGCAAGGGCGACGAGCTTCCGCCCGGGGTCTTCAAGATGATCAAGGTCTACCTCGCCATCAAACGCAAGCTCTCCGTGGGTGACAAGATGGCCGGACGTCATGGCAACAAGGGCGTGATCTCCCGGATCCTTCCCGAGGAGGATATGCCCTACATGGCCGATGGAATCCCCGTCGACATCGTGCTCAATCCCCTCGGTGTGCCGTCGCGGATGAACGTGGGACAGATCCTCGAGACCCACTTGGGCTGGGCCGCCCACGGTCTGGGCCAGCAGATCGACCACGCGCTCAACGGTGGAGGCGTCGAGGTTTCGACCCTCCGCAGCAAGCTGAAGGAAATCTATGCCAAGGAGGAGATCAGCGCGGCGGTGGACGCGGCTTCCGAAACGGCGATCCTCGCTCTGGCGAGCCGCGGCCGCAACGGCGTGCACATGGCCACCGCGGTCTTCGATGGGGCAACCGAGGATGAGATCCGTGCCGAGCTGGAAAGGGCCGGGTTGCCGCTGACCGGCAAGACGGTCCTCCGCGATGGCCGTACGGGTGAGCCCTTCGACGAAGAGGTCACGGTGGGCGTCATGTACATGATGAAGCTCCACCACCTCGCGGACGACAAGATCCACGCGCGTTCGATCGGACCCTACAGCCTCGTCACTCAGCAGCCGCTCGGGGGCAAGGCGCAGTTCGGCGGTCAGCGGCTCGGCGAGATGGAGGTCTGGGCCATGGAGGCCTACGGTGCCGCCTTCGCTCTTCAGGAATTTCTGACGGTCAAGTCGGACGACGTGCAGGGCCGGACCCGGATCTACGAGTCGATCGTGCGCGGTGAGTGCACTCTGGAACCGGGCATGCCCGAGAGCTTCAACGTCCTGGTCAAGGAGCTGCAGGCTCTGGGTCTCGACGTCGGGCTCATCGAGGACAAGAACTGAAAGCGATCAATGGTGGCGTGCCGAGCTAGTGGCACTCCGCGAAGAACATAGAACAGGAGGGGGAGCGCTTGCGCGATCTCTACAACCTCTTCGAGAAGCCCCGCGATCCGGTGAACTTCAATTCCGTCCGGATCTCCATCGCATCGCCGGAGAAGATCCGGGAGTGGTCCTTCGGCGAGGTCAAGAAGCCGGAGACCATCAACTACCGGACCTTCAAGCCGGAACGCGATGGGCTCTTCTGCGCCAAGATCTTTGGCCCGGTCAAGGACTACGAGTGCAACTGCGGCAAGTACAAGCGCATGAAGCATCGCGGCGTGGTGTGTGAGAAGTGCGGCGTCGAGGTGATCCAGAGCAAGGTGCGACGGGAGCGGATGGGCCACGTCACTCTCGCCACGCCGGTGGCCCACATCTGGTTCCTGAAGTCGCTTCCGTCCCGCATCGGCAACATCCTCGAGACCTCACTCCGCGATCTCGAGAAGGTCCTCTACTTCGAATCGCATATCGTGATCGACCCTGGAGACACGGAGCTGATCTTCGGTGAACTATTGAACGACGAGCAGCTCGCGGAGGCTCGTGAGCAGTACGGGCGGGATGCATTCCGCTACGGCATCGGCGCCGTGGCCATCCGCGAAATGCTCAACGCCCTCGACGTCGACCACGAGTGCAAGCGGCTGCGCCATGACATGCGCGAGGCGACGAGCGAAGCGAAGCGCAAGAAGATTTCCAAGCGTCTGAAGGTTCTGGATGCCTTTCGAGAGTCCGGCAACAAGCCCGAGCACATGATCCTCGAGGTCGTGCCGGTAATTCCGCCGGATCTGCGGCCGCTGGTTCCGCTCGAGGGCGGTCGGTTCGCGACGAGCGATCTCAACGATCTCTACCGCCGCGTCATCAACCGCAACAACCGCCTCAAGCGGCTCCAGGAACTGAACGCGCCCGAGGTGATCATCCGCAACGAGATGCGGATGCTCCAGGAAGCAGTCGATGCGCTCTTCGACAACGGCCGGCGCGGCCGAGTCATCACGGGGCCATCGAAACGGCCGCTGAAGTCGCTGTCCGACATGCTCAAGGGCAAGACAGGCCGCTTCCGGCAGAACCTGCTCGGCAAGCGCGTTGACTATTCGGGCCGCTCGGTGATCGTGGTCGGTCCGGAGCTGCGGCTCCACCAATGTGGGCTGCCCACCCGGATGGCCATCGAGCTGTTCAAGCCCTTCATCTATTCGAATCTCGAGCAGCGTGGTTACGTCACGACGATCAAGGCCGCGAAGAAGATGGTGGAAAACGAGCACCCCGAGGTCTGGGACATCCTCGCCGAGGTGGTGACGGAGCACCCGGTCCTGCTCAATCGTGCACCGACGCTCCACCGACTTGGAATGCAGGCCTTCGAGCCGACGCTGATCGATGGGAAGGCGCTTCAGCTCCACCCCCTGGTATGCGCGGCTTTCAACGCCGATTTCGACGGCGACCAGATGGCGGTGCACGTCCCGCTATCCGTCGAGGCGCAGATCGAAGCGCGCGTATTGATGATGTCGACCAACAACATCCTGAGCCCGGCGACAGGGCGGCCGGTCATCGGGCCGACCCAGGACATCGTGCTCGGCTGCTACTACATGACTCGGGAGGTTCCCGGAGGCCTCGGCAGCGGGATGGTGTTCTCCAACGTCGACGAGGTGCGCATCGCTCACGAACTGGGTGAGGTCCACCTGCACGCCCCGATCAAGGTCCGGTTGAACGGGGAGATGGTCGACACGTCTGTCGGACGCATACTGCTCCGCGACATCGTTCCCGAGGAGATTCCGTTCGAGATCCTCAACCAGGTGATGGACAAGAAGGCGCTGGGCGAGCTGATCGACCAGACGTATCGCCGGCTCGGGAACAAGGCCACCGTCCTCCTGGCGGATCGGCTGCGCACACTCGGCTACCAGTACGCCACCCGGGCGGGGGTTTCGATTTGTCTGGACGACATGCAGGTCCCGCCGGACAAGCAGCGCTTCATCGACAGTGCGACCTCCGAGGTCCAGGAGATCGAGCATCAGTACCAGGAGGGCCTGATCACCGACGGTGAGCGCTACAACAAGGTGATCGACATCTGGGCGGGCTGTACCGAGCGTGTGGCATCGCAGATGCTCGCGCGTCTCGGCAGCGAGGACGGCGGAGCGGGCAGGGAGCGACCGAGCTTCAACCCGATCTTCATGATGGCCGACTCGGGTGCTCGCGGGGCCGCGAACCAGATGCGGCAGCTGGCTGGCATGCGCGGCTTGATGGCGAAGCCCTCGGGCGAGATCATCGAGACGCCGATCACTTCGAATTTCCGCGAGGGGCTCTCGGTCCTCCAGTACTTCATCTCCACCCACGGTGCGCGCAAGGGTCTGGCGGATACGGCGCTCAAGACGGCGAACTCGGGTTACCTGACCCGCCGCCTGGTCGACGTCTCCCAGGACATGATCGTCCGCCTGCGCGACTGCGGGACCGCCGACGGCATCGAGATCGGGCCGCTCGTGGAGGGCGGCGAGGTCATCGAACCGATCGGGGAGCGGATTCTCGGGCGCGTTGCGCTGCACGACGTGAAGGACCCGTTGAACGACGCGGTCCTCGTGGAGGCCAACGCAGAAATCGACGAAGAAAAGGTGCGTATCATCGAGGATGCGGGTCCCGAGAAGGTCATGATCCGATCGGTGCTGACATGTGCCACGTCGTATGGTGTCTGTGCTCTCTGCTACGGGCGCGATCTGTCCCGCGGTGAGTTGGTGAACCTGGGTGAGGCCGTCGGCGTGATTGCGGCCCAGTCGATTGGCGAGCCGGGCACACAGCTCACCATGCGCACGTTCCACATCGGTGGCACAGCGACGCGGCGGGCTGAGCAGTCCCACGCCAAGGTCGGATCGGAGGGCGAGGTTCGCTACAGCAGCAATCTCCGCGTCGTGCCGGATCGCGACGGAAGGCAGATCGCCATGACGCGGAATGGGGAAGTCGGCGTTTTTGACGCCACGGGCCGCGAGCGTGAACGGCACCCGGTGGTGTATGGCGCCCACGTGCAGGTGCAGAACGGCGATCACGTGGAGCCCGGAGACATGCTCCTCGAATGGGACCCGTTTGCGAATCCGATTCTCTCCGAGCAGACGGGTGAGGTGAAGTTCGGAGACATCATCGAGGGCGGGACCATGCGCGAGCAGGTGGACGAGTTCACCGGCGTCTCGTCGAAGATGATCATCGAGTCGAAGGACCCGGATCTGCGTCCGAGAATTTCGATCAAGAACGCGGACGGTTCCACGGCCTACCGGGCGTTGCTTCCGGTCGGCTCCAACCTCGCCGTCGGCGAGGGCGACACGGTGGCAGCTGGCGACGTGCTGGCCAAGATGCCTCGAGAGACCACGAAGACCAAGGACATTACGGGCGGTCTCCCGCGCGTCGCGGAACTCTTCGAGGCGCGCAAGCCCAAGGATTTCGCGATCGTCACCGAGATCGATGGGACCGTGTCGTTCGGGCCCGATTCGCGCGGCAAGCGCCGCGTGATCGTGACGCCCGATGTCGCGGACAGGGAGCCGAGCGAATACCTGATCCCGAAGGGCAAGCACATCAGTGTCCACGAGGAGGATGTGGTCCGCGCGGGCGACCGGCTGATGGGCGGCGCGGAGAACCCCCATGACATTCTGAAGATCAAGGGCGAGGAGGAGCTGGCGAAGTACCTGGTCGATGAGGTGCAGGAGGTCTACCGCCTGCAGGGCGTGCGCATCAACGACAAGCACATCGAGGTGATCGTGCGCCAGATGTTGCGACGGGTGCGTGTCACGAACGTAGGAGACACGGACTTCCTGGTCGGTGAGCACGTGGAGAAGGTTGTGTTCGAGGCGGCTAACGAGCGCATGCTCGAAGAGGGGCGTGAGCCGGCCGTACGCGAACCGCTACTCCTGGGCATCACCAAGGCGTCGCTCTCCACCGAGTCGTTCATTTCGGCGGCATCCTTCCAGGAGACCACCAAGGTGCTCACCGAGGCCTCCATCTGGGGCAAGGTCGACCACCTCCGCGGTCTCAAGGAGAACGTGATCATGGGGCGCTTGATTCCGGCCGGTACCGGCATGGCCCGATACCAGCAGATCGGAATCCAGATCGACGCGCCCGAGGGGCTGCTCGAGGTAGAGGGCGGGGAGCCGCCCATGAGAGAGGATTCAGAGTACCCGTCCGGAGGTCACGCGACGCCCGCAGAGGGTCTCATGGCTGCACCGGCGACCGGCGGTGAGCCCATCGAGAGCTGATCCCCGCGGGGCTCACGAGGGGTAGCGGGAGAATGTCCCCGCGCCCGCTCCGGTGTGCAACAAGACCCGGAACCCTGCGTTGACAGGGTACGCAACGTCGCTAACCTCCGGCGGTTTTTGGGGTTCGAGCCGTCCTCCGGCGGTCCACCCCTGGCCCGAACAGGGTTCCCGAGGCCGCTGCCTCCGGTCTGTTCGGTGCTCGGCGGTGTGACCAAAGGGGGGTTCTGTCTGTCAGCCCATCGGAGTGCGGAATGCCCACCGTTCAGCAGTTGGTTCGCAAGGGCCGCAAGCTCCAGAAGTCAGGGTCCAAGTCGCCCGACCTGAAGAGTGCGCCCCAGCGGCGCGGGGTGTGTCTCCGCGTCTTCACCGCGACCCCGAAGAAGCCGAACTCCGCGCTTCGCAAGGTCGCGCGCGTGCGCCTGACCAACGGTCGCGAGGTGAACGCCTACATCCCGGGCGTCGGGCACAACCTCCAGGAGCACTCGGTGGTGTTGGTTCGCGGTGGGCGCGTCAAGGATCTGCCCGGTGTCCGCTATCACATCGTGCGCGGCACTCTCGATACCCAGGGCGTTGCAGATCGTCACCGCGGGCGTTCGAAGTATGGAGCGAAGCGGCCGAAGTGACCGGCCCGCCAGGCGGTCGGCCTAGTACCCCGAGCGCACCGTTGGCCGTATCGCGTTGGAAGAGTCAGGAGAGATCACGTGCCTCGACGAAGGGAAGTTCCGAAGCGGCCGATCCAGCCGGATCCCAAGTACAAGGACCGGCTGGTGGGACGTTTTACGAGCGTGATCATGAAGGACGGAAAGAAGAGCACTGCCGAGCACATCGTGTATGGCGCCTTCGAGGTGATCGAGAGGAAGACGCGAAACGACCCGCTGGCGATGTTTCGCCGGGCTCTCGAGAACGTGCGGCCCCGTGTCGAGGTGAAGTCCCGCCGCGTGGGGGGTGCGACCTACCAGGTCCCCGTGGAGGTGCGCCCGGAACGCGCCACTTCGCTCGCGATGCGCTGGCTTGCGGACTACGCGCGCGGACGCAGTGGAAAGAGCACTCGCGAGAGGCTTGCGGACGAGATCATCGATGCTGCCAACGAGCGCGGGGACGCGGTGAAGAAGCGCGAAGACACTCACCGGATGGCGGAGGCCAACAAGGCCTTCTCCCACTACCGGTGGTAGGGAAACACCCTGCGGCGAGAAGCAAGTCATGGCCCGTACGTCACCGCTCGAGAGAACGCGAAACATCGGCATCATGGCCCACATCGATGCCGGGAAGACGACGACCACCGAGCGGATCCTCTACTACACGGGCGTGAACTACAAAATGGGTGAGGTGCACGACGGTGCCGCCACCATGGATTGGATGCAGCAGGAGCAAGAGCGGGGGATCACGATCACCTCGGCGGCGACCACTTGTTCCTGGAAGGAGCATCGCATCAACATCATCGATACACCGGGGCACGTGGATTTCACCATCGAGGTGGAGCGCTCATTGCGCGTTCTGGACGGTGCGGTGGGGGTATTCTGTGGGGTGGCGGGCGTGGAGCCCCAGTCTGAAACCGTGTGGCGCCAGGCGGATCAGTATCAGGTGCCGCGTCTCGCGTTCGTCAACAAGATGGATCGCGTGGGTGCGGATTACGAGCGGGTGATTGGAATGATCCGGGGCCGGCTCGGAGCGCGTGCGGTGGCCGTTCAGGTACCGATCGGTGCCGAAGATGAGTTCCGCGGCGTCGTCGATCTACTCGCGGAGAAAGCGATCTATTGGGACGACGACAGCCTGGGTGCCGAGTACCACACCGAGGACGTTCCCGAGGCAATGCGCGAGGCGGTGGCGGAAGCGCGAGAACAGCTGGTCGAAGCGGCCGCCGACATCGACGAGGACGTGGCGCACCGGTTCCTCGACGATCAGCCGGTGTCGCCCGAGCAACTGGGAAAGGCCGTTCGGGCCGGGACGCTCCGGCAGAAGCTGGTGCCGGTGCTCTGTGGCAGTGCCTTCAAGAACAAGGGTGTGCAGCCTCTGCTCGACGGCATCGTCGACTATCTCCCGTCTCCCCTCGACGTCCCCCCGGTGCGTGGCGTGAGCGAGGATGGGGCATCGGAGGGGTTGCGCCAGGCGGACGACAACGAGCCTTTTGCGGCTCTGGCCTTCAAGCTGATGAGCGATCAGCACGTGGGGCACCTTACTTACATCCGCGTCTATTCCGGCGCGGCGAAGTCCGGCGGGCAGGTCCTGAATTCGAACCGCGATCGCAAGCAGCGCCTCGGCCGGTTGCTCCAGATGCATGCCAACAAGCGTCAGGATCTCGAGGAGGTGCGTACCGGGGACATCGCCGCGGTGGTGGGCCTGAAGCAGATCTCGACGGGCGAGACCCTCTGCGATCCCGAAACGCCGATTGTCCTCGAGGCCCTCCGGTTTCCCGATCCGGTCCTCTGGATCGCGATCGAGCCGAAGACCAAGGCAGACCTCGATCGGCTCGCCGGCGCGCTCGAGCGCCTGTCCCAGGAAGATCCCTCCTTCCGGGTTTCGGTCGATGAGGAGACGGGCCAGACCCTCATTTCGGGTATGGGAGAGCTCCACCTGGAGATCATTACGGACCGTCTGCTGCGCGAGTTCGGCGTCAGGGCGAACGTGGGTCGTCCGCAGGTGGCCTACAAGGAGAGCATTACCCGCAGCGCCAAGGTCGAGGGGCGCTACATCAAGCAGACGGGTGGTTCGGGAGACTTCGGTGTGGTCGAGATCGAGGTGGGTCCCGGCGAGCCGGGTTCTGGCTTTTCCTTCAAAAGCGCGGTCAAGGGCGGCGCGGTTCCCACCGAGTTCATCTCTGCGGTGCGCCGCGGCTGCGAGGAGGCTTCTCAGAGCGGACCGCTCGCCGGCTACCCGGTCGTCGATGTGTGGGTCCGGCTCCTCGATGGGCAGGCCCACGACGTCGATTCATCGGAGCGATCGTTCAAGATTGCCGGCTCGATCGCGATGAAGGATGCCCTGGAACAGGCCGGGCCGGTGCTGCTCGAGCCGGTCATGGCCGTCGAGGCGGTCACGCCCGAGGATTTCGTGGGCTCGGTCCAGGGCGATCTCAGCAGCCGTCGCGGTGAAATTACGGGCATCGAGATGCGCAGCGCCAGTCAGGCCGTACAAGCCCAAGTGCCGCTCGCCACCATGTTCGGGTACGTGAACAACCTGCGGTCTCTCACCCAGGGCCGCGCCACTTATACGATGCAGTTCTCCCACTACGCCGCGGTTCCCAAGTCCGCGGCGAAGGGAATCGTCTACTCCTAGGAAGGGGACTGAGGCGCCATGGCCAAGGAAAAGTTCGAGAGGACGAAGCCTCATGTAAACGTGGGGACGATCGGACACGTGGACCACGGGAAGACGACGTTGACGGCGGCGATCACGGCGCGCCAGGCGGGCAAGGGTCTGGCGGACGCGGTGGCGTTTGACAGCATCGACAAGGCGCCGGAGGAGCGGGAGCGAGGGATCACGATCGCGACGGCACACGTGGAGTACCAGTCGGAGGGCCGTCATTACGCGCACGTGGATTGTCCGGGTCACGCGGATTACGTGAAGAACATGATCACGGGCGCGGCGCAGATGGACGGTGCGGTTTTGGTGGTGAGTGCGGCGGACGGTCCGATGCCTCAGACGCGGGAGCACGTGCTTCTGGCGCGGCAGGTGAACGTTCCCCACATGGTGGTGTTCCTGAACAAGGTGGATCAGGTGGACGACGAGGAGCTTCTGGAGTTGGTGGAGCTGGAGGTTCGGGAGCTTTTGTCGAACTACGAGTTTCCGGGGGACGACATTCCGATCGTGAAGGGTTCGGCGTTGAAGGCGGGAGAGGATCCGTCGGACGACGAGGCGAACCGGTGCATCGACGAGTTGATGGAAGCCCTGGACGCGACGATTCCGGAGCCGGAGCGCGCGCTGGACAGGGATTTTTTGATGCCGATCGAGGACGTATTCACGATCACGGGCCGCGGCACGGTGGTGACGGGGCGGATCGAGCAGGGTGTGGTGAATACGGGAGATGAGGTGGAGATCGTCGGGATTCGCGACACGCAGAAGACGGTGGTCACGGGAGTGGAGATGTTCCGGAAGATCCTGGACGAGGGTCAGGCCGGTGACAACGTGGGGTGTTTGCTACGTGGTATCGACAAGGAGGCGGTGGAGCGGGGCCAGGTGCTGTCGAAGCCGGGTTCGATCACGCCGCATACGAAGTTCAAGGCGCAGGCGTACATCCTGACGAAGGAAGAGGGTGGGCGTCACACGCCGTTTTTCAACGGGTATCGGCCGCAGTTCTATTTTCGGACGACGGACGTGACGGGAGTTGCGGAGCTTCCGGAGGGGACGGAGATGGTGATGCCCGGTGACAATGTGGAAATGCAGGTCGATCTGATTACGCCGATCGCGATGGACAAGGAGCTGCGCTTCGCGATTCGCGAAGGTGGCCGTACTGTCGGTGCCGGCGTCGTCAGCGAGATCATCGAGTAGTAGAGGCGCGTAGCACAACTGGTAGTGCACCGGTCTCCAAAACCGGGGGTTGGGGGTTCGAGTCCCTCCGCGCCTGCCAGAACAGCGAGTGAAATCGAACGCATGCAATGGAATCCAGTGGTCTGGTTCGGCGAGTCGCGTCAGTTCTTGACTGAGGTGCGGTCCGAGTTTCGCAAGGTGACGTGGCCGACCCAGAAGGAGGCTACGGCGGGAACGATCGGTGTGGTGGTAGTGGTTGCGATCATCACGCTGGTCCTGGGTCTCGTCGACTTGATCCTGGGCCAGGCGGTTCAGTGGATCTTCGGGTGAGCGGCGGTGCGGTAGCACCGGAGAGAGCGATGTCGAAGCAGTGGTACATCATCCATACGTACTCGGGGCACGAGGCGAAAGCCATGAAGTCTCTGCTCGACCGCGCGAAGGCCGCCGGCGTGGAGGACAAGTTCGACGAGGTGCTGATTCCCGAGGAGACCGTGGTGGAGATGGTCAAGGGCGAGCGCCGCACCTCCAAGCGAAAATACTTTCCGGGCTACATCCTGGTTCACATGGAACTCAACGACGACACGTGGCATATCGTCCGCGGCACTCCGAAGATCACCGGCTTCGTGGGTGGGGACAAGCACCCGCCGCCGATCTCGGAAGACGAGGTCGCGCGGATGACGCAGGAGATGAAGGACGCCACCGAGAAGCCGAAGCCGAAGATCGCCTTCGAGGAGGGCGAAAACGTGCGGGTTGTCTCGGGACCGTTCGTAAACTTCTCTGGCTTCGTCGATGAGGTGATGGAAGAGAAGGAGAAGCTGCGCGTGATGGTGCACGTGTTCGGGCGCGCGACCCCAGTGGTTCTCGACTACACGAACGTGGAAAAGGCCTAGAGAGTCCGAGTCATGGCGAAGAAAATCATAGCCATTGTCAAACTTCAGTGTCCGGCCGGGCAGGCCAATCCCTCGCCGCCCGTGGGCCCGGCGCTCGGTCAGCACGGCGTGAACATCATGGAGTTCTGCAAGGCGTTCAACGCGCGTACGCAGGACAAGCCGGGCCTGATCATCCCGTCGATCATTACGATCTATGCCGATCGGAGTTTCACGTTCGAGCTGAAGACCCCACCGGCCGCGGTGCTTCTGAAGCGCGCCGCAAAGATCGCGAAGGGTTCCGGTGAGCCGAATCGAGACAAGGTGGGGACTGTGACGAAGGCGCAGGTTCAGGAGATTGCGGAACTGAAGGCGCCGGACCTCAACGCTCACGACGTGGATATGGCCATGCGGATCATCGAGGGGACGGCCCGCTCCATGGGCATCGAAGTGGAGGGCTGAGGCGGTGAGTGCCAGCAAGCGGTACAGGGCGGCGGTCGAACAATTCGATCGGGAGCGCGCATACGGTCTCGAGGAGGCGGTCGGCATACTCAAGGAGTGGCAGGACGGGAAGTTCGATGAGAGCGTCGACCTTGCGATCAAGCTCGGCGTGGATCCGAAGCACTCGGATCAGATGGTCCGGGGTGCTGTCGTCATGCCCCACGGCCTCGGCAAGACGAACAGGATCCTGGTCTTTGCCAAGGGAGAGAAGGAAAAGGAGGCGCGGGAGGCCGGGGCGGATCATGTGGGCGCCGATGAGCTTGCGAAGAGGATTCAGGACGAGGGCTGGCTCGACTTCGAACGCGTGATTGCGACGCCCGACATGATGAGCGTCGTGGGCCGGCTCGGAAAGATACTGGGTCCCCGTGGGATCATGCCGAATCCGAAGCTGGGGACCGTAACAGCAGATGTGTCAGAAGCAGTCAAGAATGCAAAGGCAGGACAGGTTCGGTATCGAACTGACAAGAATGGAATCGTACATGGTGGAATAGGAAGGATTGGGTTTGAGTCTGCAGCTATCAAGGAGAACATAGAGGCGTTGATAGTTGATCTGAAAAGAGTCAAACCAGCTTCTGCCAAGGGTACATATCTTAAGAAGGTAGTTTTATCGACCACCATGGGTGCTGGCATTCAGATTGACCAGTCCTCACTGGAG
>MPLY02039191.1_pt1 | contig 15752 bp, 15 predicted proteins | sample 1617301 | NCBI WGS metagenome assembly MPLY02 (sample SAMN05944805, study PRJNA350692) | marine metagenome | biome: marine; feature: ODZ; material: water; isolation source: 140 m water sample filtered on 0.2 um supor filter | place: Pacific Ocean | collected 2012-04-08 | depth 140m m
AATACGTTTCCACATTATCATGGGTGAGTAATGAAGGCTGAAATTCTGTTGGTTTTGGAAAATTGCATACCAGTGCTGTGGTTGGTTTTTGATAGCCTTTTTCTGTCAATTTTCCCATAGTTACAGAAAATGCCGCAGCGTGGCCGTATTTATTCGCCCTGGGAAACATATCGAGGTAAAAACGCCCTATCAATTCTTTTGTTGCACCATCATATACTTCATACATAAGCACATCTCCGTGCCAAACGGATGGATCTTTAACTTTTTTGAATCTAACATTGAACAAACGCTGATACACAGTAAAGAGCCCTTCGGTAACATTATTGAATTCGAAATACTGACGCACTTCCTCTGCATCCAGGTTATATTTTTCCTTCAAAAGTAACTGCTCATAGAATCCAGCTTCCCACACATCAATCGTAGTAGCCTCAGTGCCAGTTCTGTTAGATTTAATTACCAGCATTTCTGCAATATCCATTTCACCTTTGGGCCGAAGTTTGCTTTTCAGGTCATTTTCAAATTCCCAAACGTTCTGGGGATTCTTGGCCATGCGGTTTTCGGTGCGGTATTCCGCATATGTTTTATACTCCAATACACTTACTAATTCACGGCGCTTGCTTATTATACCTTTCAACACCTCCAGATTTGAATCTACTGCCCGATTATTAAACTTGAATTTCAATTGTTTTCTTGCATCAACTGATTCAGAATAATCCATGAAAGGTACATAGGATGGATAGGACATATCGATGGCATAGGTACCATCTTTTTGCAGGCGTTCCTTTTTATAATTCTCCGGCAAACCTTTAATTTCTTCCGTAGTCACAAACAAGGTATCCTGGAAATCAGCAATATTTTTACTGAAGGCCAAACCCAAATCCGACAATTTATTGAAAATCTTTTTGACTGCGTTCCGTTTTTCTTTTGGCAAACCGAAACCGCTGCGTTTATAGTCAAGAAGTGTATCATCAAGGAATTTCTTTTTATACCCGGTCAATTGCTGCGCTTCCTTGGATTTTGAAAATGATAAAACTGCGTTATAAAGATCTTCGTTTAATGAAAGATCCGTAATGTATTTCTGAATTGCCCGGCTGGATGCCAGACCTTCATCGCGGATTTCTTTAGCTGTATGCGTTGCACTCATTAGGTATCCCGGGCTCCATACCGCTTCTATTTCCGCGTAAATATCATCTATAACTACCATCGTATTTTCAAAGGATCGATCTGCATCCGGTATGGCAAGTATTTCATCCAGAATCGCGTCGGCCGATTCGAGGACGTATTTCGTTGCCCGTTTAATGTGACCCGGCCGCAGCTTCGCAAAATCATGCACTTCATTAAATTCTACAACAAGTGGATTCGCTCCCGGCCTGTGGACTTCAGGATTATTTAAGCGTTGGACTACTAGTGCTGCAACCAGGGCAATAAACACAATTGTTAAAATATTTTTATTCATCTTTATACCTTTAATTATAAAATTAATTACCTGAAATTTTACTCATATAGAAGAATACAACTGAAACAGATGCGCAATAGGCACATGTAGAAGTAAAACCCTGCATTTTAGCTGAATTCTCTTGATCGGCTTCATATGTAGTTTTGTTGATCAACTGCATCGTTCTTTTCCCAGCCGCTTCTTTGCGACAAAACCATAGATCAATGATATATTGTGGTAATTCAGCCGGCTTTATTGACCGCATGCCTTCTTTCCTGGCTTTTATGATTAATTCAGATTGACATGGATTTTCTGTTTTTTTGACATCCAGTCCAAATAAACAAGAACATAAACATAATGTGACTGCTAACCGCATTACCATCCGTAAACCATTCCAAAAGTAAACACCGGCAAATCTTTAATATCAATATTTGGACCTTTTATATCCTGGTCCTTAAATGACCAATTATTTTCATTATAATAATTTTCCATAAAACCGATTTGTAATTCAACTGCAGTATAAGGCCTGATATAATACCTGGCGCCAACGGAACTTGTAATGCCGATAAATGTAGTGGTCATTTCATCTGATGCTGATACATTTATCCCGGAATTGTCGAACTCTTCCAATAAATCATCCCAGGCATCAATCGTTTGTTTTGTGGCCAGTGATATACTGCCTTTATTTATCATCGGGCCCAAAGTAAAATTCAATTCCAATTGTTTCATGGGAAAATAAAATGTTTCAATGACCAAGGCCCTGTATTTAAATGAACGGCTGAAATCTTCCCCCTCGTATTTATCACTTTTAAAAGAAATCCATTGGCTGTAGCCCACCCGGGCATTAGAATAAAATTGATAGGAAAATGAAAAATTAAACATCATACTTTCCAGGAAACCCAATGATGGAAACGGGCTCTCAGCAAACGTTTTATACTTTGGAGATGAGTACCCCATTCCCAGCCGCCCACTTATTTTTGGCTGGGCAATGATAAATGATGTTAATATCAGGTAGGTTAATAAATGATATCTGCTGCACATACTGAACCAGAATATAAAGCAAGTTGCGTGGATATTTGCAGCAGAATGATCCATAATTTCTTATTTTGTACAGTTTTCATGACTCTGTGTTTTTGTCAAAATGAAGTAAAACATATTGTGATGAACCTGGACGGCACATCTGTCGTTGGGCTGATCGATTCCATGGATACTGATTCTGTTTACATTGCTCCGGAAGATACATTACAACAACAATCCATTTTATTAGATGATGTGTATTATATCTACAATTCCCTGGGCAAGCTATATTATATCAGCCCCAATTATAAAGACCGACTGGGCCTCATTGAAGAAAGGAGCGGTTCCCTGGTTACTGTGGAGGGCGATACTCTGAATTACTCGGCCATTGAAATAGACCGCAAAATGGATGAGCCCTATGTATACCTCCAAACTGAAGAAAGTGAATTGGGTCATAAATTAAGTTTATTTGATGTGCATTTAATCCGCATTGACGCTTCCTACATGGAGCACTCTGTCCGCCGGGGTACTATAACTGGACTATGCGTGGTTATAACCGGCATTGGCCTGCAGACCCTATCAAATTACGGTGATCGAAGTGATAACTTACCTGAAGATGCAACATTTATGAATAAATTGGTGGCTATAGGCGGAGCGTTAGGAACATCCATAGTTAATTTTATTCCACAAGGAAACCAGTATCAATCTGTAACTATCATATTCCCGTTATCGACAATCAGCTGGATGGTATATGACTATATGTATGATAAACGCACTCATTATTTCCGCCCCTTGATCCGGGAAGATTCATTCCCCCATTCTATGTATTGGTTCAACCCGGTGCGTATCGTTAAAAATAAAATTAATGAAACTATGGAACCGGTCGTTGCAAAAATAAGAACGATTTTTTAAAAAGCTACCTTTTTAATCAGGTGCTTTTACCCTAGCAAAGCCCGCGTAGGTCAGGCTTCCTAAATACAAATATCCTTCATGTTCCTCAACACTTGTAATTGGAGAAAATGACTCCGGGCTAGGGTCCTGTAAATTATAGATCACGTTGCCATCTCCATCAATTCCAATTATAAAAGCATATCTTTCTAGAGCCGGCTGCAAATCTTCCGGCAGGCGCATTATCATTTTACGCACAAATGGTTTTTCAGCAAATTTATCAATGATCTCCTTACGCTTGGATGGGAACGCCACCCAAAATATCCCTTTTCCATTAGACGAAATACCATCAGGAATTCCAGGAAGATTATCCATTAATATTTCTGACTGTCCTACTTTTTCTCCACTGATCCAAACTTTTTGAATTCTGTATGCAGATGTTTCATTGACCAGTACATATGATTGATCAGGACTCACAGCAACACCATTCGCAAAATAAAGACCATCTAAAACTACGTCCACGTCATTTGTAGCTGGATCAAAAGCAATCAATCTACCATAGGCCCGATGCTCTGCTATATCATTACGATATTGTCCTAACCCCCAGCGAGTTGAAGCATCACTAAAATAGATTGTGCCATCACTGGCTATGTCAACGTCATCAGTTATTTTTAAAGGAACACCTTCTGCTTCCGTTAAAAGAGATTGCAATTGTCCAGTTGGCGTTGCGGATAATAAGCCCTTTTTAGCATCGCAAATGATCAAGTTTCCCTTTGCATCAAATTCTAAACCCAAAGGACGTCCATTGGTATTCACAAACAGTTCTGGATGCGCGCCATTGCTATCATAACGTAAGATACGGCCATCCTCATAGGGTGCATAGATACGACCTTCAAAATCTACATCAATATCTTCCGGGCCGATGCCATCACCACTGCCAAAAACGTCCGCAGCAGACAAAAACGTGTTTGGTGAAAAATCACCCACAAGACCTTCATCGGCCATGGACTCCCAGGCAACAGGATCAATCTCCACGGGCCAGAAACATAAATATAATATGAGAATTCCAAGTATGATCCCCAATCCTTTCACAATTCTCATTATTTGATTCGCTTTTTGCTTACTTCCAGGACACCAAACTTGCGTAAAATTGAATCACCGAGCTTTGGTGAAAGCTGATTAAGGGATAAGAGCGGTTTCATAGGACCTTTGTTTACAATAATCTCGGCACTATTTTTCCGGATAGCCTTGACTACAGCATCGGCAACGGATTGCGGTTTGGATGTTCCCAGCGTTGCCGGCGCATCCACATGATCATCATAAAACATGCCTGCATCAGAAATATATCCTGGACAAATAACGGAAATTCCCGCATTCGTTCCGCGCAGTTCCTGGCGCATGCCGTCTGTCCACATGATTAGCCCGGCTTTGCTGGCAGAATATGGTGTATCATAAGCTACTCCTTTTTTACCGGCCAGTGAGGCAATGGAAACAATATGCCCACCGCGTTCTAGCATTGTTGGCAGCAATAAGCGGGTTAATTCCATGGGCGTATGAAGATTGACATTGAGTATATCGCTGACCTCATTGGCTGTATAATTTTGGTATTCTTTATAGCGTTCTATACCGGCATTGTTCACAAGTATATCAATCGGACCATTGATGGCTACAGCTTGTTCAACGAGTTGGCCCAGGCCATTTATATTTTTCAGGTCAAATGATAGTGAGAAAAATGTACCGCCGTCATTTTCAATATTGCGTTGAGTATTGTGGAGTCCTTCTTGGGAACGGGCTACACCAATAACGACAGCCCCCTCACTGGCAAGAGTCCGGGCAATAAATTGACCAATACCTCTTGAAGCGCCGGTCAGTAAAACGGTTTTATTTCTAATTTCCATTTGTATTGAATCCTGTTGTTCGTGATGTCAAAACATACGATACGATTACCATGGATACAACACAGGTGTATTGGTCAGATTAATCTGTATGATCGTCTACTGCTTTGGAAACTTTCCATCGTAAAAATGCTTTGAAAAAAACATTCAAAAATGGGACCAATCGAAGTTTCCCCGGGATATAGATTATTTTTTTATTTGCTTCAATTCCTCTAATAATGCCAGCAACACAATCCTCCAAAGTGACAGACTGGCTGGTGTGCTTCCATTTGGAATCTCCCAGTTTTTGCCCGTTGGCACCAAAGGCACTGGCCCTTAACCCCGTATCCTGGATCCAGCCCATGATCACTTCCAGAAAATTGATCTTGCCTTTCATTTCAATATCCAGAGTATCCAGAAATCCATGCAGGGCGTGTTTTGAGGCAGCATACCCGGAATGGTTGGGAAAGCCCATGAGCGCCTGGGCCGTAGAACAGCTGACAATCAGGCCGTTGCTTGACTTTAAATGTTCCAAAGCTGCGTGACAGCATTGGACTGCGCCCATATAGTTGGTCTCCATGAGCTGACGGAAAAAACTTACATCTTGCAATTCCTCGAAAGGGGTCCACATGCTGATACCCGCGTTCAACACCAATGCATCCAGTTTACCAAATCGTTCGATAGTTTTTTCAACTAAGTACTCGCATTCCTGCAACTTGGTAATGTCGGTAGGAACGGCCATGGCGGTGCCGCCTAATGAATGAATATCCTTGACGACGCGGTCAAGCTCTTCCTCACGGCGTGCAGCGCAAACAACATCGGCACCTTTTTGCGCCATTTTTTTAGAAAGACATTCACCGATACCGGACGAAGCGCCGGTTACGATAATTGTTTTTTCATTCAGGTTCAATTTGGGGGGTGGAGCTAATCCGCAAATACATTGTTTCGAATCCCAAAAATATTTTTTGGGTCATGCACTTCTTTGATATCCTTGATCAGATCAATGCTGGATTGGGATAAAGTGTTGGTCATAAAATCCTTGCGCAACTTGCCCACACCATGATGGTGAGAAATGGAACCGCCATTTTCCATGATCACTTTCCGTATTTCATGTTCAATCGATCCGAATATATCTTCCGCGTGGGGAATACCTTTTACGCTCATACCCAGCATAAAATAGATGCAAACCCCGGTGTGGTAGATCTGGGGAATACGATATGACATATAGGGAATACCTGGGAATTTGTGTTTTGTATGCAGTTCAACCAGCTTTTTTTCAGCCGCCTGGCATGTTTGTTGAATTTTGCTCCAAGGGACAGATGTTTCCATCGTTTCACCAATAATATGGAAATCCGTAAGAAAATCGCGGACATAAGCAATGGCGAAGGTCAGCATATATCCCCGTTTTCCATTTTCCGAACCGCCGATCAAACCGCCGTTAGCTTTGGCAAGCTTGCTTATATTTTTTTCCTGGTATGCCACTTCCTCTCGGGAGCCTTCCATCACGAATGTTGAGGCGCACATTTGATTGGCATCGATGCCTTTGACATTTAGAACCATAAATTTTTTCAGGTCATCGATGACCTTTTTCATTCCTTCGGATTTGGGCTTTAACGCCTGGCCAAAGCGAAACTGGACATTATCTACCAAGCGGACACTGGCCGGTATAAAACTGGTTTTTGAAAGTTCATAAAGAAATTTGACGCCCGTTTCCCAATCCGGAAATATGGCTGAATTGTATTTTTTTTCTTCCGGTTTTTTATGAATTTTCAGGATCGCTTTCGTAATCAGGCCCAGGTTGCCTTCAGAGCCAAATAAAATACTTTGCGGAGCAATTCCGATGGATGCGCGGGTGATAGGATCCACCTGTTCAATTTTCCCATTGGGTGAAACCATAGACACATTTTCTACAATATCCTCAATATTTCCATAACGGTTCTTTTTCATCCCGCTGGCATTGGTGGCAATCCATCCGCCGAGAGTGGATAATTCAATGCTGTCCGGTTCATGGCCAACAGTATACCCTTTTTCACCCAGCAATTCTTCCAACCTGCTCCCAATGATCCCGGCTTGCACACAAACGCGCCTGTCTTCGTCATTGATCCATTCGATCTGATCCATCCGGCGGGTATCAATGGCAACAACCATCCTTGTTTCTGACGCTGGAATTTTCAAAGCACTGCTTACGCTGGTTCCGCCGCCAAAAGGTACGAGGCATACATCGTGTTCCTGGGCCAAGCTAATGAGCGCAACAGCCTCCTCTTCTGTTTCGATGTAAAATACCATATCCACGTTGCTGTCGATCTCTGAATACAGGATCTTGTACACTTCTTCAGATGTAGTCTGCCCATGGCTGTGGATCAAGCGATCCTCATCGGTGAAAGAGTAGCGGTCATCAGGGAAAGTCGATTTTATTTGATCAACAAATTCTATATTTATATTAGGCTCACGAACCGGTTTTGTTTCTACTTCAGGCAGTATGTCATTGGGATCGATGGTGATACCCAGCACTTCCTCTACATAAGGAATGAAATCCGGCATATCCGGTCCGCATAATTCATAACGGTCTCCGATCATCCGCACTGACCGGTCTTCATTGAGGATGAATTTCGAATCCTTGTAGCCCCATTTATGCCCCCAGGTTGTATGGGTATGAGCAAAGAATTTTTCCGTTTTGGGTTTATACAGTTTATTCAAAATACATTTTTTCTTTTTCGCGGATTCTGTTTTCTAATTCTTCCGTCATGTCTTGAGCCGCAGCTACCAAACCGTTTTCATTGACATTCTCATCATTGCCATCATTAAGGTATTGTTCGGGAAAAAGGGGTTCCAGGATGTGAACCTGGATGGGAGTAGGTCTCATAAATATTTTATCCTTGGGCCACGCTTTGTGTGAACCTACGATTAACGCCGGTAAGATAGGAACATTCAGCTGCAGGGCAAACATAGCAGTTCCTTTCCTGAAACGGCGCATCTCCCCGGGATTTCCCCGTGTTCCTTCGGGAAACATGATCAAATTCCTATTATCAAAAGTCATGAAAGCATGGCAGAGCGCAAGTGTATCCTCAATAGAAAAATTCCTAGTTCCCTCTACTTTACGGTCAATAGGCACCAGGTTCATGACAATGTTGACCAAAAAGCGTTTGATCCAGCTGTCAAACCAATAGTCCTTTGCCGCCAACATACCGAAATAATTGAAACTTTTATTAACGGATGCAGCCAATAAGGCCACATCCATATGGCTGTTATGATTGCATGAATAAATGAAGGACGTTTCTGGAATATGTTCCCGGCCATAGATTTTTAATGGTGTATACCAAAGGAAAACGAATTTACTGTACAGGAAAAATAGTTTTTTCCAGATTTTGAAAAAGAATGGTTGTTTCTTGACCAAATAGGAATATTTGGGATTTTCAAGAACGTTGGGCTGCTCCATTCACTTGCGTCCATATTTCATATGCGACATGGCAAAGGTGTCAGAAGCAATGGCAGACATTAAGGAAATTTCCAAGGCTAAAGCGGATGCACTAATGATCTCAGCCAGTTTTCGTGATGAAAATTCACCATTTTGACAGCCCAGCATTTCCAGGTTCTGCTGTTGGGGCAGGAGGCGCGTGCCGCCACCCACAGTGCCTACCGTGAGTGAAGGTAGTGTCAGCCTGCATTTCATGCCATGATCCACCGGTTCAGTCTGGAAATGGCCAATGGAATTTTCAGCTACACAGGCTGTATCCTGGCCAGTGGCTAAATAAATAGCAGTGAGTGCATTGGACACATGGAGGTGGCAGCCGGATGTTCCGGCCATGGTTGTAATTGTTGGGCCTAACTGCTGCATTTGCTCCACATCCTTTGGTTGAATACCTAAAACCCTTTTCATAACAGAATTGGAAAGGGTTGTCTCCGCCACAACACTGTGCCCCCGTCCCATGATCATACTGCGTGCTGAAGCTTTCTTATCGCTGTTGAACCCGGACTCCAGGACGAATTCATGCCCGGTTTGTTCCTTGATATAGTCACAGGCGACCTTGGCGGCCAGGGTCACCATATTTTGCCCGGCGGCATTCCCGGTATCCAGGATAAGATCCAGGACGACATAATTTTGGACAGGGTATAGATCAATCCTCAACAGTTTTCCATACCGGGTGGTGGAATCAGCTACTTTTTTTATTTCATCAGTATGTTCATTAATCCACTCCATAAACACAGAAGAATCGTTCAAATTTTCAAATATGAATACGGGCGAACGGGACAATTCCTGTTTTATATGCAGTAGTTGAATGCCCCCTGAAACAGAAGAGGCATACATTCCGCGACACATGGAAATGGCTAGAGTACCCTCCAAGGTACAGATAGGAACATAAAATTCACCTTGTGCATATTGTCCAGCCAACGTCAACGGTCCGGCAACAGCCATGGGGATTTTCATATAACCAATATGGTTTTCAATAATTCCTTTAAGATCCTCGGGTTCATTCACCGGCGAATCTTGGTAGGTAAAACCAGCTTTTTCCTTGATCCAATCAACACGGCGTTGGGAATCACTGGAACTGTACCCGCTGGGGATCTTCAGATTATTATTGTTTTCTTGTTTTGCCATAACTTTGAATTTACTTTCAATTTGATGCTAATATTAAGAACTCAATTGTTTCGTATTTTTCTAAAAAATATTTCTTATTTGCTTGAAAAACTATAAAAAACAGCGCGGAAGATATCCTTTAAATCCATTCAATAAAAATTTATTTCTTGTGAAATCAAAGCGCGGTTTAAACTAGCGCGGCAACCTTGTATCCATGTCCGCAACCACATAGGACATCACTGCCATGGTAGCCACGCAGCGGTTGAACTCATCTTTATCCAGTTTATCAATAGCATCTGCATTAGTGTGATGATACCAAAAATATTTTGAACCATCAACATCCAATCCCATTCCAGGAACTCCTTCATTCATAATGGGGTTAATATCCGCTCCGCCGCCGCTGTCACCTATGAAATTTGATCCAATAGGCTCTAACAAGTTGGCAATTTCCTTGACCATTGCCCGCGCTTCATCGGAGCCGGAAAATCCAAATCCTTCCGGACTAAAAACACCGGCGTCAGATTCGATAGCAAGGATATGATCATCTAATTCATCCACATGTTCATCACGATACGCATTACCGCCGCGGGTCCCGTTTTCCTCATTGGTCCACATGACCACACGAATGGTGCGTTTTGGCTGCAAGCCCAATGCCTTCAAAAGCCGCACCGCTTCCCAGGCTGCTACGCAGCCGCCGGCATCGTCCATGGCACCCTGACCCACATCCCAGGAATCGATATGGCCGCCAATAACAATTACTTCATCTGGGTATACAGAACCGGGTAATTCGGCCACCACATTTCTGCTCCAGCTGTCTGGCATATAACGACCATCCATTTTCAATTTTACAGTTATCTTACCGCCACGATCCTGAATGCGCTGGAACATTCTCGCATCCTCCAGGGTGATGGCCGCATGGGGAATTTTTTTGATGCCCTCTTCATAATACATACCGCCAGTATGAGGCGTATACATGGAAAAAGGTCCTATGGAGCGGACCAAACTCGCAATAGCTCCAGCCTTTGCTGCCGCAGAAGCACCGCCGTATCGATATTGAACGGTTTCGCCATAGGTTGTAAATGGTACATTAAACAGAACGATTTTCCCTTTTGCCTGGTCGGCATTGGCTTCCAAATCTTCAAAACTATTCACACAGAATACATCACCGCGGATTCCTTTTTTAGGAGTGCCTATACTTCCGCCCAAGCCTAGAATTTGCATTCCTTTTTTATGGGGAGTGATTAATTCCAGTGACTCTCTTCCACGAACCCAGCGTGGTACTTTTACTTTTTCACCATGGACATTTGTCAAACCATCTTCTTGCATCTCTTCTAAAATCCAGTCAATGGCGTCTTCCAAATTTTGGGAACCGGTAAAGCGCGGGCCAAATGTATCACAGAGTTCTGCCAGGCGCTCAAAGCCTGCCTCACTTTCTAATGCAGCTTGGATGATCTTTTCAGCAGCAGCGCTGTACTGATCAGCAATCTCGCCGGCTGACAAAAATGTATAGATTATAGCTATGTAAAGTAAAATTTTCTTCATGATTCCTGGTTGATTTATGCGTAAATAACAGGTATGAATATAGCATAAAACAAAAAACCCCGCTATTGCGGGGTTTTAATGAGCGAGAGACGAGGTTTCCCGATTCATCGGGACGACATCCACGTTAGTTTAATTTCTTATTTTTCCAATTTTCAATTAAATCCACAACCAGCTTTCTGCTTTTCCAACCTTTTACTTCCAATTCCCTTTTGATAGCTTCACTTTTTGTAGAATATTTTTCATAGTAGACTAACTTCCAAGGGATTCCGGATTTTGTGGATTTAGACCAACCTTCATTATGTCGCACTAGACGAATATCAACATCTGATGAATGTCCATAATAGTAGCGATCTCTTTTTTCAGAATAAAGTATATAAAAATAGTGCATAATTTGAAAAGCCTTCCAATTGGAAGGCTTTTGTCGAGCGAGAGACGAGGTTCGAACTCGCGACATCCACCTTGGCAAGGTGGTGCTCTACCAGCTGAGCTACTCTCGCAATTTAAAAAAACATTTCACAATTTTTCGAAAGAATCATCATCGTTTGTCAAGCTGACGAGGTTTCCCGACAAGCCGGAACGACATCCACCTTGGTCCCGATTTTTCGGGAGTGCTCTACCAGCTGAGCTACTCTCGCAAAATTTGGGGTGAAAAATTACAGTTTTATAGTTGTCCTATCAATCGGATTTTGGCAGGAATTCAAACTTTCTTTCCTGGCGGTTCAGCACAATAAAACTCATGACCAGGAATACAATATCACGGATGATCGTATCCAACCCAAGCTTTTCGCTGTCAGCACTGACCTTGAAGCAGCCGCAGGTAATATCAATGCCCCGCAGCATGGCCTGGGAGATAGCCAAAATAAACACCAGCATCATGATGATACTTACTAAAGCAGCGCCGTCAACCAATAATCCAGCAATAAGACAGATACCCATGATCAATTCAGCCCAGGGCAGTATTATCGCTAAGAGATTTTCCAAACCAAAAGGTAATGCTTTATAATATCCGATTTGTTTGGCGAATTCTTCAGGGTGGGCGATCTTATCCAGGCTGGCATAAATAAACATAAAGCCCAGGAAAATTCGGCAAACCATCACCAGTAAATTTTTCAGATCGTTCTTCATTCCACAGGATACCCTGCGTCATTCCATTCCAGCCAGCCGCCCTTGAACACAAATAATTTAGTGAACCCTTCATTATACAAATCATCAGCCAATTCTCGGCTGGAACCGCACTCATCATCACTGCAATAAATAACCACAGGGTTTTCCTTGCTCTGAAGAGAATCCAGTATAAACATGAGCTCCATAAAAAATCCACTTTTCCAGGCATTTTTTATATGGCCATCGTTGAAATTTTCATCGTCGCGGGCATCCACAAAAACGACATCATCATCAAATAACTGTTTTGCCTGTGCAAGCGTTATTGCTGCCGGCTCGCCAGATACTTGATCAAGGTCTTCCGCACCAGCCATCTCTTCAGCTAAAAGAGGAATGCGATCTGGTCGAATTATATTTGTAAATAAACCCACAGCCAGCGACAGAATTATGACCGCCAGCATTTGATTGAGGGGTACGCGGAGCATGGAATTAGTTTTTGCTGATTTTCTTTTTGAAGGGGCCTTTTTTTGGCGTAATAATACTTTTTGAGGCCTTTATCGGCTTTTTTCGGAGAGCATTGCATGATGCCAATGTTTCATCTACAAAAGTCAACAATTCAGAATCTTCACCAACTTTTTTGCTGAGTGCAACACTTTCATATTTTGTTGTATTTACCGCATCGGCCATGATCGTTTCATATTTGACCAACTGCTGGCGGTAGTCCTCAACTAATTTTAATACGTTGGGCTTATCAGCATATATCTCTTCGAGAGACTTTTCAGGATCTTTATCCTGGAGTTTTTTCAAGCGCTTGGTGATTGATTTAATTTTCCCCTCGGCAGCAGAAATATCCATAATAGGTTCGTGTTGATTTAGTAATTCGATCTCCACGACAGATAAATATTTACCCTGGTTTCCGCTGGAATATATATAAGGTCCGCCTTCTTCCTGTTTTATTTCAGGGCGCGTGCGCTGGGTGTCACGGCTGATGAAAATATAATCTGCATCAGGAATTTGCTGAACAATACCTTTAACATGTTTTCGATGTACATTTGCCAGCAGCACAATAAAATCCACTGTTGATCTCAATTCTGCAATTACTTGATTTGCTTCTTCAACATAGGGACGTTTTCGCACATCCTTTACATGTTCCGGAACAAGATTACTGACTCCAGTAACACCAACTTTGAAACCATTCTTTTCCACAATAGCATAGGGAGGAAAAAGTAAAATATCATTCGTATCAGTTAAATTTGCAGAAATAAAGGGGATGGATGAATCATTTGCCAGGGAAAGTAGAAAGTCCTTTCCTGCAGCAAGGTCAAACCCACCGACATTTAAGGCATCACAACCGATTGTTTCATAGCCCTGTAATAATCCCTTGGCCTGCAATTTATCGCCCTCTGCATTTTGGCTGGCTAAAACAGCAGACGCAAAAAATACGTCACCGGCATCGAGGATCACCGGATCTGTGTTGTGCTTTGAGCGGTAATTATTAACGACAACTGACTTCCTGGACAGACCGCCCAGGGGATTCTTTTTTCAGCCGCAGGGATCCAGTTGGGCGCGGACGTTAGCCGTAACCATCATAGTGACGAAACCATTTTTTGCAGGTTTCCCACAGCCGGCCAAGCTCAAACTGATCAGTAGTAATAAAGTATTTTTAAGTATGCGCATGATTTGAATTTAGAGCGTTTTATGATCACAGCGGAAGCAACTTATTATCCCCCGCTGGCTTTGGCTTTATATCCCCTATCATTGAGAAAGTTTACGATTTTATCCCGATGATCGCCCTGGATAAGCACTTCGCCGTTTTTGACAGTCCCTCCTGAACTGCAAGCTGTTTTTAATAGCTTTCCTAAAGCCTGCAAATCTTTGTTATTGCCTGCAAACCCTTTTACTATTGTGACCACCCTGCCTCCTCCAAGGCGCTGCCGCCATACACGCAATTGCTGTTGTTCATTTGCCTGAGTGGCAACCGGTTGCTCATGCTCTTCATTGTAATCAGGATCAGTTGAAAAAACTATTTTAGATTTTTTACCCATTACTTTATCAAAACAACTTTAGCTGTTTTTGAAAAATCCTGCCCCCAGACTTTTATGAAATAAATACCACTGGACAGACCGCTGTTTTGCAGTACGATTTCATGATCACCAGCGAATTTATATCCACTAAATATATTTTTTACCATTCGGCCATTTATATCAAAAACTGCCGCACTCAAAAATGTATACTCTTGTAATTCAATCTTAATCACAGTTTGGGGGTTGAATGGATTTGGGTACGGCGCTGATACTTTTATTGTAGTAGGAATTGACGATGCTCCTATTCCCACATCACCAGAAATTTTGATATCCAACACTCTTGGAAAATGATCTGATGAATTATAACTGTCCATTGCTTCAAGGCCGTATTCAGCTAATGAAGCTGAATCCATCGTCAATGTATTAAAAACAAAATGTTTTGATGTATCTAAAACACTGTCTGTATATAATATATAATCTAGTTTACCAGGACTGAATGAACTGTTATCCCGTCGCCAGGTATAACCCATGCGTTTATGCGAATGGCTAGAGAATAGATCAGCAATAGGAGTTCCGTCCCAATCCAGTGCAAAATCACTGCCAAATTGATTTTCGTCTACAATATCACCTGTGGTCAGTGTCGTGAGCTGCTGACGGTAGCCTACTAGGTTGAAATCGCCCACATGGACAAAAGGAGTATTTTCTGGCACTGTAAAAGGTCCATTGCTGTTTTCGCGCCAACCCTGCCAAACTGAAACAAATTCATCGGCATCATATTGCCTGCTTCCATCATTGTCGCAACAGGCTAAATGCGAATTGAAAATTAGTAAATTATAACCTAGATAATCTTCAGTATTCAAGAGGGCAACCATGGTTCGTTCCGAAGTAGTGATAAAGTCTTCTGCAATGACCGGATATTTGGAAATAATGATATTATCACGGAATTGACTGCTAACATACCATTGATCATCTGGAAACCAGTCATTGAATAAACTGTGCAACTGGTTTGTGTTTTCATACATTTCCTGGAGTGCAACAATATCAGGATCCAGGGCCTGGTAGATTCTCTGGAAATAGTCCTGGTAATAGGAATCCATCATACTGGAATTCCACACATTATGCGTAACCAGGCGAATATCAGTTGAATCATTTTTTGCAAATGATATGGGCGCAGCCGGCATAATGTAATCTTCACCGATTGAAAAACTAATGCCCCCATTTTCATCAGGTATTTGATCAGCATTTTGTCCCGTATCTGTCAGGATGACTTTCCCTTCTACTAAAACTTGATTACC
>MPLY02177232.1_pt1 | contig 15530 bp, 8 predicted proteins | sample 1617301 | NCBI WGS metagenome assembly MPLY02 (sample SAMN05944805, study PRJNA350692) | marine metagenome | biome: marine; feature: ODZ; material: water; isolation source: 140 m water sample filtered on 0.2 um supor filter | place: Pacific Ocean | collected 2012-04-08 | depth 140m m
CAGACATCTATCCGGCGCTTGAGCTCGGCACCATTGATGCCACCGAGTTCTCCATGCCCGCCGTCGATCAGGCCCTGGGCTTTCACCAGATCGCCAAGCACTATTACTTCCCAGGTTGGCACCAGCAATCGACCTTCCTCGAGCTGATAGTAAACATGGAGCGCTGGCAGGCGCTTCCAGATGATCTCAAGCTGTTGGTGGAGACGGTCTGTGGCGAGAGCATCCGGCTCAGTATTGCTGAGGGTGATGCGCTACAATTCAAGGCCATCGCCGCGCTCAAGGAACAGGGCGTCAGCGTGCACAGATGGTCGCCGGAAATCCTCGCTGCTTTTGAGGCAGGCTGGCAGGAGGTGGTCGCAGAGCGCTCGGCCGAAAACGCCGATTTCGCTCGCGTCTGGCAGTCCCTTAAAGCCTTCCGTGAAGACTACGCGGTATGGTTGGGGTTGGGATACTTGTAATCCCTAACAGGCTTCGATAGGAGAGGTCCCATACCTCAGTTTTCTTGTGGTCGCAAATCTGCAACCGCGCAGGAGTTTTGACATGCGTAACGTATTGCTGTTGGTCGTCGGCGTGGCGGCTGGCCTTGGCGTTGGTTTTTTTGCCTGGAAGGATGGCCATGTGGCACCTGCGCCGCAGGGTGAGGCGCCAGCGCCGGCGAGTGCCGCGCTTGCGCCGAACGTGACGTGGAAAATGGCGAGTTCTTTTCCCTCCAGCATGGTGTTGATCGGCAGCATGGGGCTCCACCTTTCCGACTCGGTTGACAGGCTGTCGGGCGGCGACTTCAACCTCAAGTTCTTCGAACCTGGCGCTCTGGTGCCGCCGCTGGAGATATTCGATGCGGTTTCGACTGGTGCCATCGACGCTGGCTGGACGGCATCGGGTTATTGGGCAGGCAAAGTACCAGCGCTGCAGTTCTTTACTGCCGTGCCCTTTGGTCCTGCCACCGGCGAGTACATGGCCTGGGTCTATTACGGCGGTGGCATTGAGATCTATGACGAGCTTTATGCCAAGCACAACATCAAGGGCATTCCCTGCGGCTCGGTGGCGCCCGAAGCATCGGGCTGGTTCCGAACCGAGATCACATCGCCGGAGGATCTAAAGGGTCTCAAGATGCGCTTCTTCGGGCTTGGTGCGAAGGTCATGGAGAAGCTCGGTGTTTCGACCCAGCTAATCGCTGGCGGCGACATCTACCCAGCGCTCGAGCTCGGCACAATCGATGCCACCGAGTTCTCCATGCCCGCCATCGACAAGGAATTGGGTTTTCACGAGATCGCCGGCCACTACTACTTTCCGGGCTGGCACCAGCAGTCGACCTTTATTGAGCTGATGGTCAACATGGAGCGCTGGAACGCGCTCGACGATCGCCGCAAGGCACAACTTGAGATTGCCTGCGGCGAGAACTTCCGTCAGTCAATCGCCGAGGGCGAGGCTATCCAGTTCGGCGCTCTTGAAGAGCTATCGGCGGCGGGCGTCGAAGCGCACCGCTGGTCGGACGAGATGATGGCCGCGTACAGCGGTGCTTGGGACGAGGTAGTAGTCGAGGAAGCGGCGGCCGATCCGGGTTTTGCTGAGGTCTGGGAGTCGCTCAGCACCTTCCGCGAGAAATACGCCGTCTGGAAGAACCTCGGGTACCTATAGGTGACGGTGGGCGCCGACCGTGGTTGGCGCCCACATCTCCCCCCCCCGACGCAACCCGGTGATATCATCGCCGCCATGTCGCTGTGTCAGGTTTCCCACTCTGATAGGGCATGGCGGCGTGTAGTGGCTGATGTCGGGGCATATGCTGATTATGTTCGACTCGACTCACTTGAAGGCGCTCATCGATGGCACAACTGTGCCGGCGCTCTTCATCTCGGGCTGACTTTGCAAAGCTGGCAGACGTCAGACGGCCTGTAAGCCGGGTTCTGTACCCTTGCGGGTGATGGCTATTCCTCTAGGACGGCCGTTACCGGACGCCTCGTGCGACCTACCCGGACAGCGGCCCCGGAAACCGGGCCTCGGCCCTGCCGAGACAGGACCTGCGCCGTCCCTATTTGGTCTTGCTCCTGGTGGGGTTTACCGTGCCGCCGCCGTTGCCGGCGACGCGGTGCGCTCTTACCGCACCCTTTCACCCTTGCCCACGGACCGAAGCGCGCAGGCGGTCTACTTTCTGTTGCACTGTCCCTAGGGTCGCCCCCGCCGGGTATTACCCGGCACCGTGTTTCCGTGGAGCCCGGACTTTCCTCTCCGCGCTTGAGCGTGGAGCAGCCATCCGGCCATCTGACGCGCACCAAAGGTGGCAGGCGGCGACAGCGCGGTCAAGAGCCGGCGCGCAGCGCCTCATCCTTCTCTGAAAGCTCGAGCCAGCGGGCCTCGGCGGCCTCCAGCTCGGTGCGCCGCGCTACCAGGCTGGTGCCTGCAGCCTTAAAGGCCGCGATATCGCGGCTGTAGAAGTCGGGATCAGCGAGCCTTACCTGAAGCGCGGCGATCTCTGCCTCGATCTCGCCGATACGATCAGGTAGGGCGTCGAGCTCACGCTGCTCCTGATAGCCGAGGCGGCGGCGTGTAGTGGCGCGCCTGGGCGCCGCTGTTCGCTTCACTTCTGGTTTTGCTGTGACTTGACCACGCTGGCGCAGCATGTCGGTATGGCCGCCGACGAAGGCCTCGACAAGACCATTGCCGGGCAGCCACAGGGTGTGGGTCGCCAGACGGTCGATGAAGGTGCGGTCATGGCTCACCATAAGTACGGTTCCGTCGTAAGCGCCGAGTAGGTCTTGCAACAGGTCGAGGGTTTCCATGTCGAGGTCGTTGGTGGGCTCGTCGAACACCAGCAACTGGCTGGGTCGCGTGAACAGAAGCGCCAGCAGCAGCCTTGCCTGTTCGCCGCCAGATAAGCTGGCAATGGGGCTGCGTGCCTGCCCGGGATCGAACAGAAAATCGCGCAGAAAACCCACGACGTGTTGCTGGCGGCCCTGCGACCAGACGTTGTCGCCGCCCTCCGGGCAGAGCGTGTGCCAAAGCGTCGCCTCAGGATCGAGGGCATCACGGTCTTGCGAGAAAACGACCGGGCTGATGTCGTCGCCGAGGCGCACGCTGCCGCTGTCAGTCGCCAGCTCACCGATCAGTAAGCGCAGCAATGTGGTTTTGCCGACTCCATTGCCGCCCGTGATTGCCACCCGATCACCGCGGGCGACGCGTAGCGAAGCGCCGTCGATCACCTGGCGGGAGCCGAAGCGCTTGGCAATCCCTTCGGCCTCAACCACGATCTTGGCGCCCGGCTCGGCGGTGGCAAGGCTCAGCGGTGCCGTGCCGTGCGGCAGGTGGGCGATGCGCCGGCGGCGCTCGTCTCGCAGTGCCTTGAGCTTGCGTAGCCGGCCCTGGTTACGCGTGCGCCGTGCTGTCACGCCCTTGCGCAGCCATTCGTTCTCGGCATCGAGCTTTTTGCCAAGCCGCTTCAGCGCCTGTTCTTCTTCCGCGAAAATCTTGTCGCGCCAATCCTCGAAGCGCGCGAAGTCGTGCTCGGCGATACGTAGCGTGCCGCGATCGAGCCAGGCCGTGCGCGTTCCGACATCGCTCAGCAGCGCCCGGTCATGGCTGATCAAGACGACCGCACCGGGATAGGCGGTCAGTCTCACTTCCAGCCACTCGATAGCCGGTAAATCGAGATGGTTGGTCGGCTCGTCGAGCAGTAATAGGTCCGGCTCGCCGACCAGCGCCCGCGCCAGCGCTGCTCGCCGCGCCTCGCCACCCGACAGCGACGCCATCAGACGCGCCGCGTCCAGCCCCATGGGCTCGAGCGCCTCCTCTGCGGCGTGGGCCGGTGCGTGGTTGCCGCCGGCAACGAAGGTTGCGACAGTCTCGCTCTTGCTCGCCTTGACTACCTGCGCTAGGGCGCCGACCGTGAGGCCTGGCTGGGCCCAGCGCTCGCCTGCATCCGCCTCGATCTCACCAGCGACAAGGTGCAGCAATGTCGACTTGCCACAGCCGTTGCGCCCCACGAGACACAGCCGTTCGCGTGCGCCAATCGACAGCGACACGCGATCGAGCAAAGGTGTGGCTCCGAAACGCAGTGAAACATCGCGCAAGGTGAGAACGGGTGGCGACATGGTGGGCCGGAGTTGGGAAAAGAAGACGGGCCGCGCTGGGCGCGACCCGCCTGGTCTTGGGTCTTCGTTCGCGGGCGCCTTAGAAGCCCATACCGCCCATGTCTGGCGGCATCGGCGGAGCGTCTCCACCGGCTCCCTTTTTCTCGGGTTTCTCGGCCACTAGCGCTTCGGTGGTGATAAGAAGACCGGCCACGGACGCCGCATCCTGCAGGGCCGCACGCACGACCTTCGCGGGATCGACGATGCCGGCGCTGAACATGTCGACGTAGGTCTCGTTTTGGGCATCGAAGCCATGATTGGCCTTTTTCGACTCCATCAGCTTGCCGACCACCACAGAGCCGTCGACGCCGGAATTCTCGGCGATCTGGCGCACCGGCTGCTGCAGGGACTTGCGCACGATGTCGACACCGACCTGCTGGTCGTGGTTCTCGGGCTTGACCTTATCGAGAGCCTTGGCGGCCACGAGCAGGGCCACACCGCCACCGATGACGATACCCTCCTCGACCGCAGCGCGGGTCGAATTGAGTGCATCCTCGACGCGGTCCTTCTTCTCCTTCACCGCGATCTCTGTGGCGCCACCGACATGGACGACGGCCACGCCGCCAGCCAGCTTGGCTAGGCGCTCCTGCAGCTTCTCACGATCGTAATCCGAGGAGGTCTCCTCGATCTGCGCTCGGATCTGCTCGCACCGGCCGCGAATGTCCGTCTTCTTTCCGCCGCCATCCACGATAGTCGTATTATCTTTGTCGATGGAGACGCGCTTGGCCTGACCCAGCATGTCGAGGGTGACGTTCTCGAGCTTGATGCCGAGGTCCTCGGAGATCACCTGGCCGCCGGTTAGGATGGCCATGTCCTCGAGCATCGCCTTGCGGCGGTCGCCGAAGCCGGGCGCCTTGACGGCGGCGACCTTGAGGCCACCACGCAGCTTGTTGACCACGAGCGTGGCCAGCGCCTCGCCCTCGACGTCCTCGGCGACGATTAGCAAAGGCTTGGACGACTGCACCACGGTCTCCAGCAGCGGCAGCATGGCCTGCAAGTTGGAGAGCTTCTTCTCGTGCAGTAGCAGATAGGCGTCCTCGACCTCGACCTCCATTTTTTCCGCATTGGTTACGAAGTACGGCGACAGGTAGCCACGGTCGAACTGCATGCCCTCGACCACGTCGAGCTCGGTCTCGAGGCCCTTGGCCTCCTCAACCGTGATCACGCCCTCGTTGCCGACGCGCTCCATGGCGGTGGCGATGATGTCGCCGATCTCGCGCTCGCCGTTGGCTGAGATGGTGCCGACCTGTGCTACTTCCTGGTTGGTGCGCACGGTCTTGGCCTGTTTGTGCAGGTTGGTGACCACGGCATCGACAGCGAGGTCGACGCCGCGCTTGAGGTCCATCGGGTTCATGCCGGCCGCGACCGACTTCATACCTTCGCGGAAAATCGACTGGGCGAGCACCGTTGCTGTGGTGGTGCCGTCGCCGGCGATGTCGTTAGTCTTTGAGGCAACCTCGCGGACCATCTGCGCGCCCATGTTCTCGAACTTGTCGGCAAGCTCGATCTCCTTGGCGACGGTAACGCCGTCCTTGGTGATACGTGGCGCGCCGAACGACTTGTCGAGGACCACATTGCGGCCCTTGGGCCCGAGGGTGACCTTGACCGCGTCGGCCAGAATATCGATGCCCCGCGCCAGGCGCTGGCGGGCATCCATGCTGAATTTGACGTCTTTAGCTGCCATTTCTCGTCTCTTTCCTTTTTCGCTCAGGCGGCTTTGCGCGACTTGCCCTTGGCCTTCTTCTTAGGCTCAAGCACCGCCATGATGTCGGACTCCTTCATGATCAACAGATCCTCGCCGTCGATCCTAGCTTCAGAGCCTGACCACTTGCCAAACAGAATGCGGTCGCCAACGCTGACATCGAGCGCCACGGTCTGGCCCGTTTCGTCACGGGCGCCGGGGCCCACGGCCACGACTTCGCCTTGGCTCGGCTTTTCCTTGGCGGTGTCCGGAATGAGGATGCCGCCGGCGGTGCGCTCATCTTCCTCGACGCGACGAACCACTACACGGTCGTGCAACGGACGGAACTTCATCTATGACTGTCCCCTTTATAAGCGGATTGTTCTGCAAATTGTCAGCACTCGACGGAAGAGAGTGCTGATAGCTTCGGCGCGGATTTGGGGTAAAGCCGAGGCGGAGTCAAGGGGTGGCCCGAAGATTTTTGGCAGAAGTCTCGCAACAATATCGTTAACCAATTGAATATATTAGAAATTTTTGTTATATCCAAATATCGATAACGCGAGATGAGACAACGGCTGAAACGAATGTTGTGGGGTGGTGCCTGACGACGGCGGAAATCCTCTATCACATGCTCGACCACCCCCGCCTGTTGCCGACCTATGTCTAACAGGGCTGGGACTTGGTGCAGCAATTCTCGACCTTGCAGGAATTTCTGTGCTTCTGGCAGTGCGAGTTCGATGGGCCGCAGCACTCGGTACACCTCGGCGGCGCCCAGCAGACCGGCCTGCGTCGCGCGGATTGGCAGGTGGCGCTGCACTGACCTAAAGTAGGCCGAGTTCTCTGGCAGAGGAGACGGCTATGGAAGCCGAGGCGAGCCAGGCGATCGATCTGGCGACGGAAATTCTCACGGCCTACGGGCTGCGCGTAATTGGTGCGGTGGTTATTCTTATCGTCGGTTGGGTCGCGTCAAGCTGGGCTGCCCACACGATCCGCAAGATTGCGGTGCGCAGCGAACATGTCGATGTCATGCTGGGCAGCTTCCTCGCCAGCCTAGCGCGCTACGGAATCATCGCCGTCACGGTGCTCGCCGTGCTCGCCAAGTTCGGCGTGCAGACGGCGAGTCTGGTGGCGGTGCTGGGCGCCACCGGCCTTGCCATTGCGCTCGCCCTGCAGGGTACCCTCGGCCATATCGCGGCGGGTGTGATGATCCTCTTCTTCCGCCCCTTCAAGGTCGGGCAGTATGTTGAGGTTGCGGGCCAAGCTGGCACTGTGAAGGCGGTGACACTGTTCACTACAGAGCTAGCGACGCCAGACAACATTCAGATTCTCATTCCCAACGGCCAGGTCTGGGATACGACGCTGCGCAATTTCAGCCATTATGAAACGCGGCGCATCGAGATCATTCTCGGCATAGATTACGGCGATGATATCGATAAGGCGGTGGCCAGCGTGCGCGCGGTCATTGATGCCGAGTCCCGCATCCTGCCGGCCCCTGAATCCCAGGTTGTGGTCGGCGCGCTGGGCACGAGCTCGGTAGATCTGAGCATACGCGTCTGGGCCAAGAGAGACGACTTCTTCGACACCAAGGTCGACCTTACCAAAGCGCTTAAGGAGCGTATGGATGCCGACGGCATCTCCATTCCCTATCCGCATCAAACTTTAATTATACAGCGAGATAATGATTAGTGATAGTCGCAGGAGGAAGACATGAGCATCACACAGCTATTTTTCGAGTTCTCCAGAGTCCGCGCACTTAACAATACATCGAGAAAGTAAGGAGGTAAACACTCTCAAAAGTCTATATGTTTGGCAGGCTAGTTAAGCGATCAACGCTATTCTTCGTAGACAGTGATAAAGAAGAATATTACAAAATATAAAGCAAGTATCTACACTACCAACAAAACGTAGAAAAAATAAACTATTCAATATGGAGGCTCCATAATTTTAGTATATTGGGATCACAATGACTTGTAAAAACGGTTGGCAATTTTGGATTGACCGCGGCGGCACCTTTACTGATGTTGTTGCCAAGGCCCCAGACGGTACCTTGAAAAGCCACAAGCTGCTGTCGGAGAATCCGGGACGCTACGTTGATGCGGCGCTTCAGGGAATGCGCGACATTCTTGGTCTTCGCGTGGACGAGCGGCTGCCGGCGGATGTCATCGATGCTGTGAAGATGGGGACAACGGTCGCTACCAATGCCTTACTGGAGCGCCAGGGCGAGCCCTGTCTGCTAGTTACCACACGCGGTTTTGCCGATGCCCTGCGTATCGGCTATCAGAATCGCCCGCGGTTGTTCGATCGCCATATCGTCTTGCCGGAGATGCTCTATCGACGGGTTCTTGAGGTAGACGAACGGGTTCAGGCTGAGGGTACTGTGCTCACGCCCCTTGACGAGGCCGGCGCGCGCTCAGCGCTGCAGAGTGCCTTTGACGAGGGCTTGCGCGTTTGCGCCATCGTCTTCATGCATGGCTATCGCCACGATACGCATGAGCGTCGCGTGGCGGAGATCGCGCGCGAGGTGGGTTTTACGCAAGTCTCGGTTTCGCACGAAGTTATTCCGCTAATGAAGTTTGTGAGCCGTGGCGATACCACCGTGGCGGATGCTTACCTCTCTCCCATTCTCGGGCGTTACGTGGCGCGCATCGCCGCAGAGTTGGAAGGTCGTAGACTGATGTTCATGCAATCGAATGGTGGACTCACCGACGCGCACCGTTTTCGCGGTAAGGATGCGATCCTCTCGGGGCCCGCAGGCGGGGTAGTGGGCGCCGTGCGTACAGCGGGCATGGCGGGGTTCAAGAAGGTCATCGGCTTCGACATGGGTGGTACCTCGACCGACGTCTCCCACTACGATGGCACATATGAGCGTACCCAGGACAACATCGTCGCCGGGGTGCGCATCCGCGCGCCGATGATGCGCATCCATACGGTGGCGGCCGGTGGTGGCTCGGTCCTGCATTTCGACGGCGCGCGCATGCGTGTCGGGCCGGACTCTGCGGGTGCTGATCCGGGTCCAGCCAGTTATCGCCGTGGTGGCCCGCTTACGGTGACCGACTGCAATGTCATGCTCGGGCGCATCCAGCCGGACGTGTTTCCGCATGTCTTTGGGCCGGGTGGCGATGCGCCGCTCGACGCCGGTGTGGTGCGCAAGCGTTTCGCGGACCTGGCTAAGAATGTCGGTGACGAGCGCACGTCCGAGGCCGTGGCGGAAGGTTTCTTGCGTATTGCCGTCGACAACATGGCCAACGCCATCAAGGTTATCTCGACCCAGCGCGGCTACGACGTCACCGACTACACGCTGTGCGGCTTCGGTGCCGCGGCCGGCCAGCATGTCTGCGCCGTGGCCGACGCGCTCGGTATGGATAAGGTGCTGCTGCATCCCTTCGCCGGAGTCCTGTCGGCCTATGGCATGGGGCTGGCCGATATCCGGGTGATCCGCGAGCGTGGCGTCGAGGCTGAGCTCGAGCCGACAGCCATGCCGGCCTTGCACGAGACCCTGATGGCCCTCGAAAGTGACGCGCGGGCCGAGATGACGACGCAAGGCGTGAGCGGGGTAGTACTGGAACGCCGCGCCCATATCCGTTACCTCGGCACCGATACGGCGCTTGTTGTGGCGTTCGATCCCGAAGTCAGTATAGCCGGGCGCTTTGCCGCCACGCATGAGCGCCAGTTCGGTTTTGTCTCGCCTGACAAGCCACTGGTGGTCGAAGCGTTGTCAGTGGAGCTGTCCGGCGGCGCCGAGCCACTCGACGAGCCCGAGGCGATGTTATCAGAGGGAAAGCCTGAGCCAGACAGTCATGGCCGTATGCTTTGCGACGGTGCCTGGCACGAGGTCTCTATTTTCGCCCGCGAAGTACTGCTGCCGGGCCATCGAATGACGGGCCCCGCAATCGTCATAGAGCCCACGGCGACCACAGTGATTGATTCTGGCTGGCAGGCAACTATGACGGCACGTGGACATCTTCTCCTCACCCGCGCAGTGCCTCGACCCTCGCGCGTGGCGATTGGTACCAACGTCGATCCGGTCATGCTGGAGATTTTCAACAATCTCTTCATGTCGATAGCCGAGCAAATGGGAAGCGTACTGGAGAACACGGCTCATTCGGTAAATGTGAAGGAGCGGCTAGATTTTTCCTGTGCGGTGTTCGACCGCGATGGCAATCTCGTTGCCAACGCACCGCACATGCCGGTGCATCTGGGCTCGATGGGCGAGAGTGTGCGCACAGTCATTGGCGAGCGCGGTACGAGCCAGCGGCCTGGCGACGTAACCGTACTCAACGCGCCTTATGCCGGCGGCACCCATTTGCCCGATATCACCGTCATCACGCCGGTTTTCGACGGGGCTGGCAGCGAGATCCTCTTCTACGTCGCTTCGCGCGGTCACCACGCAGATATCGGTGGCATCACGCCAGGCTCGATGCCGGCCGCGAGCCGCGTTATCGAGGAAGAAGGCGTGATGATCGAGAACTTTCGGCTGGTGCATAACGGCACGTTCCGCGAGCAGGCCTTCCGTGATCTGCTGGCATCGGGCAAGTGGCCCGCTCGCAACCCCGACCAGAACGTCGCCGACCTGCGTGCCCAGATTGCTGCCAACCATAAGGGCGTTTCCGAGATGCGCCGTATGATGGATCACTTCGGCCTCGATGTGGTTAACGCTTATATGGGCCATGTCCAGGACAACGCCGCCGAATGCGTGCGTCGCGAGCTCGACCGCATGGTCGGCGGCAGCTTTGCCTACCCGCTAGACGACGGCAGCGTAGTCAAGGTGACGATCGATGTGGACCACGCCAAACGTTGTGCGCGCATCGACTTCACGGGCACCTCGGCGCAGCTCGATACGAACTTCAATGCGCCGGTCGCCGTCTGCCGTGCGGCCGTACTTTATGTTTTTCGTACTCTGGTGGACGACGACATTCCCCTTAACGAGGGTTGTCTGGTGCCGTTGGAGCTGATTATCCCCGACGGTTGCATGCTGGCGCCGCACCGCCCCGCTGCGGTGGTTGCCGGCAATGTGGAGACCAGTCAGATCATCACTGACACGCTTTACGGCGCGCTCGGCGTTCTGGCGGCGAGCCAAGGGACGATGAACAATCTCACTTTTGGCAATGCACGCTATCAATACTACGAGACCATCTGTGGCGGCTCGGGTGCAGGGCCGGGTTTTGCCGGCACCTCGGCGGTGCACACCCACATGACCAATTCGCGCCTCACCGACCCGGAAGTGCTGGAATGGCGCTTTCCGGTGCTGCTCGAAAGCTTCACCGTGCGTCGCGGCTCGGGCGGCGCCGGGCGGCATAGGGGCGGCGACGGCACTATCCGGCGCCTGCGCTTCCTCGAGACCATGACGGCCTCGATCCTGTCGAGCCACCGCTGCGTCCCCCCCTTCGGTCTCGACGGCGGCAATTCTGGCGCCCCGGGCCGCAACATCGTCGAGCGCGCGGACGGCAGAACGGAACAGCTGCCCCATGCCGCCACGACGGAGCTCGGCCCGGGCGACGTCTTCGCAATCGAGACGCCGGCCGGTGGTGGGTTTGGTCAGGTATTGAAATAGCGCGCCTGGGGGTGGTGGAGCACCAGCGCGGAGGTTGATTGCTCGGGGTGGAGTTGGGCTTCCTCGCCGATGGTGACGCCGATGCGCACGGCGCCCAAGAGGTCGAGCAACTGGGCCTGGTCCTCCAGGTTGGGGCAGGCGGCGTAGCCGAAGGAATATCGGGCACCTCGATAGCCATGGCGAATCATTTTGTCCATGGCGCGGTCGTCCTGGTGGCTGAAGCCGAGCTCAGTGCGGATGCGCGCGTGCACGTATTCGGCCATGGCCTCGGTCAGCTCGACGCCGAGACCGTGCAAGTAGAGATAGTCGCGATAGCGGTCGGTCAGGAACAGCTCGCGCTCGATCTCCGACGTGCGATTGCCAACGGTCACCACCTGTAGGCCGATGATATCGCTCTGGTCGCTCGACGCGTCACACACGAAATCGGCAATGCACAGGCCACCCGCTTTCGCTTGTCGCGGCAAGGAAAAGCGCGCTATAGAATTAGCTCCAGACTCGTCTAAAAGAACCAGGTCGTCGCCTTCGGAAACGGCGCGCCAAAAGCCATAGGTTGCGCTCGGCCGCAAGGTCTCGTTGGCTTCGTACTTGGCAATTAGAGAATCAAGGAGCGGATTCAGCTCCTTGGTACACCAGGCCTGGAACTCGCGAAAGCTGCGCCCCTGTTTCTTGTAGCCCCAGTGCAGCTGATAGAGTGTGTTGGTGTTGAGGTATTGGCGTAGGTCCGTCGCCGCCATACGCCCGATTATGCGGGCACCAAGAAACGGTGGCTTGGGCACCGGGGCCTCGGCAATCCATTCGGCGCGGCGGACAGCGACTGTCGCCGCCTCTGGTGAGACGGCGGGTGGCGCCCGCTTACTTTTCTCCGGGACTGACTTTGTCGACTCCGTTTTTCTGAGCGCGTCGTCGAAGCGGCCCTCGGCCACAGCGCCCATCAGGCTGAGGCCATCGAAGGCATCGCGTGCATAGGCCACGCGGCCAGAACCGTAGGCTTGGCGGCAGTCGTCCTCCACGAAACGCCGCGTCAGTGCTGCACCGCCCAGGATGACGGGAAGGTCAATCTTGCGGCGCGCCATCTCTTCGAGGTTCTCTCGCATGATGGCGGTGGATTTTACCAGCAGCCCCGACATGCCGATGGCGTTGGCCTTATGCTCGTCTGCCGCGGTGATAATGTCGGCGATACGTTGCTTGATACCCAGATTGATGACCTTGTAGCCATTGTTGCTGAGGATGATATCAGTGAGGTTCTTGCCGATATCGTGCACGTCGCCCTTGACCGTAGCGAGCACGATGGTGCCGCGCTCCTGGCCCTCAGTCCGCTCCATGCGGGGTTCGAGTTGCGTCACTGCCGCCTTCATGGTCTCGGCCGACTGGAGGACGAAAGGAAGCTGCATCTGGCCCGAGCCGAACAGCTCAGCGACCATCTTCATTCCGTCTAGCAGCAGCGTGTTGACGATATCGAGCGGCGCCCAGGTCTTGAGCGCGTTGTCGAGATCGTCTTCGAGACCCGTGCAGTCGCCATCGACGATGCGCTGCTTGAGGCGTTCTTCGACGGTCGCGGCGCGTGGGCGCTCGCGCACCGCTTTGGCGTCTCGGTCTGCGAACAGCTCGATGAAGGCGTGCAGCGGGTCGTAGCCGTTGCGGCGGTGGTCGAAGATCAAGTCCTCGGCGACCGCCAACTCGTTCTCTGGGATCTGGTGGAAGGGTACGATCTTGCCGACATGGATGATTGCCGAGGTCATGCCGCGGCGGCGGGCATGCTCCAGAAATACAGAGTTGAGCACATGGCGGGCGGCCGGCTTGAGGCCGAAGGAAATGTTTGAGAGCCCGAGCAGGATCTGACATTCCGGCAGTGTCTCGGCGAGGCGCTCGACGGCGTCGAGCGTCTCGATGCCGAGGCGGCGGTCCGCGTCATTGCCGGTGCAAATGGTGAAGGTTAGCGGGTCGATCAGCAAGTCGCTGCGGGGTAGGTTGTGGCTGTCGCAGGCGAAGGTGACCAGGCGCTCGGCAATCGCCAGCTTGGCGTCCGCGTCCTTGGCCATGCCGTCCTCGTCGATGGTGAGTGCCACCACCGCGGCGCCGTAGCGCTTGGCCAGCGCCAGCCGTGCGGCGGCCGGCGCTTCGCCGTCCTCGAAGTTGATCGAGTTAAGAATGGCCTTGCCCGGATAGAGTCGGAAAGCCGCCTCGAGCACCGGCAGCTCGGTCGAATCGAGCACCAGGGGGGCCGGCACGGCCTGGCCGATGCGCGAGACAAGCGTCATCATGTCGGAAACCTCGTCCCGGCCGACAAAGGCGGCGCAGAGGTCGAGGCAGTGGGAACCTTCGCCCACCTGATCGCGCGCTAGGGCGACACAAGAGTCCCAGTTTTCCTCGGATTGGGCTTGGCGAAAGACTTTGCTGCCATTGGCATTGCAGCGCTCGCCAATCATGAGTAGGGCGGTCTCTTGGCGCAGGGGCACTTGGCCGTAAAGCGATGCCACGGAGGGCACCCAATGCAGGCTGCGTTCACGCACCGGCGGGCGCATGGCACCGTTGGACCGTTCGCGCAACATGGTGTCGAGGGCCGCGATATGCTCGGGCCGCGTGCCGCAACAGCCACCGATCAGGGCCACGCTGTCCTCATCGACGAAGCGCGCGAGCCACTTGGCCATTTCCTCAGGGCTGAGGGGATAGCGTGCCTCGTTGTCGACCAGTTCGGGCAGGCCGGCATTGGGCTTGACCGAGACCGGGCCCGGCCAATTCTTGGCCAGCCAGCGCACGTGCTCCGCCATCTCCTGTGGCCCGGTAGCGCAATTGATGCCAAGCACCGGCACATCGAGAGCATGGACGACCGTGGTCGCAGCGCCGATATCGGCGCCGACCAGCAGCGTGCCCGTGGTCTCGACGGTGATCTGCACCGCGATCGGCAGATCCCGCGCCGCCTCGACCAACGCCCGGCGTGTGCCGTTGACTGCAGCCTTGACCTGCAGCATGTCCTGCACGGTCTCGATGATGATGCCGTCGACACCGCCGTCGATAAGCCCGCGGGCCTGGATGGCAAGCGCCTCCTCAAGGCTGTCGTAATCGATCTGGCCGAGGGTTGCGAGGCGCGTGCCAGGGCCGATCGAGCCGAGCACGAAGTACTCGCGGCCGTCAAAGGCACAGTCGGCGATGGCCTCGCGAGCGATTTCCGCGGCGCGGCGGTTGAGCATCGGCGCCTCTTCGGCGAGATCAAACTCGGCGAGCGTCAGCGGCGAGCCGCCGAAACTGTTGGTCAGCAGGACATCGGAGCCTGCGAGCAGGTTATTGCGGTGGTGATCGCGGATGATCTCCGGGCGGGAGCGGTTGAGCACCTCGGGACAGTTCTCACAGCCGTCGTAATCGCGCACAATGTCCAGGTCGAGCGCCTGCACGTGGCTACCCATGCCGCAATCGAGCAGCAGCACACGCTCGGACAGGGCGTCGAGGAGTAGGCTCATGGGGTTACCGGTCGGGGTCTGAGCCCAAGCATGTGGCAGATAGCGAATACCGGATAGGCCCGATTGAGGGTGTAGAAGTGAAATTTTTCGATACCTACTGCGGCCAACTCCGGGATCGTTGCCGTGGGCACCAGATTGGGGGTGTCGGGCTCATGGTCGAGGTCTTCAAGGCGGCGCGCCAGCCACTTCGCGATGCGCCTCAGAGGTTTGACCTTTTGCGGGCTGCCCAGCGGGAAGGACTCGAAGCTTATACGAGGTGTGTCGTCGATCGGACTCGGGGAGCAGGTTATGAGGGCCGCTCCGCCGCATCGGCCGACCATAGCAACACGGTCAGGGCCTCGCTGGAAAGGCGCAGCGGGGCGGCCGGGTCAAGACCGGCGGCGGCGCACCAGCTGGTCACGTCAGAGGGCGTAAAACCAAGACGGCGATGCGCGTGCTTATCGCGCAGGAACTCGAGATCATGAGGCGCGAAGTCGACTAGCACTAGGCGCCCGCCCGGCCGTAGCACCCGCGCCGCCTCGGCAAGCACGCCGCTTGGGTCGTCGGCGAAGTGCAACACCATGTGGAAGGCGATGCCGTCAAAGCTATCGTTGGCGAAAGACAGGTTGTACATGTCGCCCTGGCGGACTTGGCAGTGCTTGAGGTCCGCGGTTTCCAGACGCACTCGCGCCAGAGCCAGCATCTCGTGCGACATATCTATACCAACACCGCTTTTGACA
>MPLY02032468.1_pt1 | contig 15476 bp, 8 predicted proteins | sample 1617301 | NCBI WGS metagenome assembly MPLY02 (sample SAMN05944805, study PRJNA350692) | marine metagenome | biome: marine; feature: ODZ; material: water; isolation source: 140 m water sample filtered on 0.2 um supor filter | place: Pacific Ocean | collected 2012-04-08 | depth 140m m
CAAGGGCACGATTCTTTATTCGGGCGACGGGCGGCGCTGGCTTGTGGCCAAGTCGGGAACGGATGAGTGGCTCAACGACGTGACGTACGGGGGCGGGATGTTTATGGCTGTCGGCGCCAACGGCACACTACTGACATCGACCGATGGCAAGGCGTGGGTGCGCCGCAGTTCCGGCACGGAGACATCGCTTGGCGGCGTGACCTTCGGCGGCCGCCGGTTCGTCATCGCCGGACGGGCCGGGCTGATCCTTGAATCGGGCCGACTGGCCGCACCGCCGGTGCCGCCGACGCTCTCGGCGACCCTGGCCAGGGACGGCAAACCACGGCTCGTCATCGCCGGACAGGAGGGGCAGCTCTACCGCATTGAGGTCTCGACTGACCTGCGGCAGTGGAAGGTGCTCCGGCTCATTGAGGGTGCGGTCCAGCCGGTGGAGTTCATCGACGAAACGGCGTTTCCGGAGCGGGGCCGGTTTTACCGCACCATCACGCCGTAGCCATTTTGACTTCCGCTTGGCCAAGCGGGGCAGTAGGTTTCGCCGCGTTAACTTGAATTCAAATGAACACGTTCCTAAGGCTATTCAGTTGGACGATCCTGTTCTGCTGCACGGCTTGCGGCCGGGCAGACGACAGCACAACCAAGCCGGCAGCCAAACAGAAAACCGTGTTGAGTTCATCCAATGAGCCCCTAGTGAATCCGGCTTCCAAGGCTGGCGTAATCACCCTCGGCGGCGGGTGCTTCTGGTGTGTCGAGGCGGTGTACCAGCGCATCGACGGCATCACAAAGGTGACCTCCGGTTACATGGGCGGCGCCGTGCCCAATCCCACCTACAAGCAAATCTGCACCGGGCGCACCGGCCACGCTGAGGTGGTCAAGGTGGAATTTGACCCGGCAAAAATCACGCTCGAAAAAGTGCTGGCGGTGTTCTGGAAGGTGCACGACCCGACCACGCTCAATCGGCAGGGCGCGGACATTGGCACCCAATACCGTTCTGCGATTTTTTTCCACACCGAAGCCGACAAGGCGGCGGCCGAGAAATCAAGACAAGCGGCGGGCAGGTTGGGTGAGTATCGCAACCCGATCGTGACCGAGATCACCAAGGCCTCCACCTTCTACCAGGCCGAGGAGTATCACCAGAACTACTTTAACTTGAACGCCAACGCGCCGTACTGCCGCGCTGTCATCTGGCCCAAGCTCCTCAAACTTGGTTTGAAGTTCAAGGAATAGCCGTCGGAACGGCCACCATCAACGCACAACTTTCCGGCCTTGGTGACGGTCTCATTTATGGTTAGCCATTGCCTGGCCGATTCCGCTCCACCACATTGCGCACGAGCGATTCCATGGATTCGTAGTCGAGGTCCCCTTCCTTTTCGAGGTCGCGGTAGACCTGCTTTTCCAGGGCTCGGAGGTGGGTGGCGTGCATTTTCAGTTCGAGATCGTTTAGCGTGGGGGTATGCTCAAGCATTTCCGCAATACGCTTGTCATTGGCCTTGCGCCGTTCGACCAACCGATCATGCAGGATCTCAAAGGTTTCATGGGAAAGGGTGCCCTTCTTTTCCGCATCCTCCAAGTCATCCATCAGGTAGCGAATGGCTTGTCGTCGTGCCAGTGCCATCTCGTATTCAGTCTCTTCACGGCTTTCCACAATGAGCCCCACCCGTTTCAGGAGCCATTCGATCGTGGTGCCCTGCAGAAGAATGGACAACAGCACCACGCCAAAAACAAGGTTGAGGATTAGATCACGCGTCGTTTCGCCCTTAATGTCACTAGCGACTAGCATCATGGCCATCACCATCGAAAGGCTGCCCCGTACGCCTGACCAGGTAATGACAGATAGCCAGGGTTTCTTCAGTCGCAGATCCTCACGCCGTACTAGGCTATGCACGCCAAACACGGTTACGCTGCGAACCAGGATCATGATCACAAAAAAGGCCACAATCAGTCCGGCATCCGCCCATAATTCAGCTATTTTTATCTCCAGCCCGATGAGAATGAAGACAAAGGAGTTGGCCGTGAAGGCGGCAAACTCCCAGAAGGAAAAGACCGCCTCGCGCGTGGTGGGACTCATACCATGCTTGGCACCAACATTGCCGACCATCATTCCGCAGACGACCACGGCAATCACGCCCGAGGCATGGAGTTGCATGGCCGCAACATTACTGCCGTAGGCGGCGATTGCGGTCAGGGCAACCTCGATGAGGTGGTCGTTGACTTTGCTTGTCAGGTAGGACATGGCCAGCCCGACCGCGACCCCAACGGCCGTCCCAAGAAAAACCTCGCGCAGGAAATTGCCGAGCACGTGCAGAGCCTGCACATTCCCGTCCTGGTCGTGTAGGGCGGGAATGGTGAGTCCCAGGCTGTCAGCGGTGATCTTGACCACGACTCCAAAGAGCACCACGGCGATGCCATCGTTGATGAGACTTTCACCCTCGATGATAATGCCGAGCCGCTTCGACACGGTGAATTCCTTGAATAACGCCACCACGGAAATGGGATCGGTGGCTGCCAGCATGGCGGCGGTGATCAAGCCAACCTGCCACATCATATCTCCCCTGATCAGTTTGGCGACCGGCACAAAAACCGCGGTGGTGAGCACCATACCGATGATGACGCCGGGGATGGCAAGGAACAGAATGGTGCGCCGGTTGTTGAGGAAGGACTTGAGATCCACGTGGAACGCCGCCTCAAAGAGCAGGATGGGGAGGAAGAGTTGCAGCAACAGGTCGGGCTGCAGCTTGATTTTCTCGAGATGCTCCCGCAACCCGGGTGCCCCGTCAAGAAGCAGGCTCACCGCTAAGCCCGCGACCACAAGTAGCACGGTGTAGGGTAGTTTCAACCGCTTGGCCAAGAGCGCCATGCCGCAGGCGATGACCAAAATGGCTACAAAGGAAACACTCATGGCCGGGTTTTAAATTCTTTCGTCACCTTGTCCGTGGGATGGCGGCTTCAACAAGCTAAGGAATCATTAGCCAAGTCAGACGGCACAAACCCAACCAAGGGCGTATTGTTCCTTCAAGCTAAATTCCAATAAGAAGGGGCGGGAGTGTTGCAAGCCCCTTTCCACGAGGGTCTTATCCACTTGTATCCATGTCTGTTGAAACCTATAATCAAGCGTGCACCGTAAAGGCAATTCCTGACAATTACCTAATGAAAGAAACAACCTACTCTTCGCGATGCCCCCGCCTGTTCTTTGTCCCTGTCGCCTGCCTGTTGCTGGCAGCAGCAGCACGAGCAGAGGATCTGGCGCCTTACAGTTTTAATCATTTTTTTGACACGTCACGCCTGGTCAAAATCGACCTGAAGGTCGATCCCGGGGACTGGAATAAGTTGAGAGTGCAGCATCGGTCGCTGGTCAAGACCCTGCGCACCGACATCCCTCCATCGGAGCGGGAGAAACCGTTCGACTATGTGCCCGCGAACCTGACAATCGACGGCACCGGCGTCGGCAAGGTGGCCATTCGAAAGAAAGGGTTCGTCGGTTCGCTCGACCACAACCGTCCTTCGTTCAAGATTCAAATCGATAAGTACGAAAAGAAAAAAATGTTCGCCGGCGTGGACACACTCACGCTGAACAACAACAAGCAGGACGGCTCGAGAGTCCATCAACTCGTCGGCTACCAGTTTTTTCGCGCAGCGGGACTGCCGGCGTCTCACTGCAACCTTGCGCTCGTGAGTGTGAACGGTAAATCACTCGGCATTTATTCCAACGTCGAGTCGCTCGACAAGCACCACTTCCGTCGCGCGTTCAAAAGCGCCAAGGGTACTCTCTATGAAGGCACAGTTTGCGACTTTCATGTGCACTCATTGATTCGTTTCGAGCGCAAGTTTGGATCGAAAAAAGCCATTGCATCCATCAAAAATGCCAGCATCGCGTTGGACTCTGATGACCGCTCGATCTTGGACAAACTCGGCAGGCATCTGGATCTCGACCAGTTTTACCGTTACTGGGCGGCCGAGGTGCTCATCGGTCACTGGGACGGCTACGTCAGCAACAAGAACAACTACTTTGTTTATTTCGACTCGAAATCGGAGCGACTGCATTTTCTCCCGTGGGGCCTCGATCAGTTGGCGACCGACCGCAACATGTTTTGGCGTCAAGGCTTTGACCCGCCCAAGTCCGTCAAGGCAGACGCGGCCATCCCGCGGCGGCTCTACAAAAACCTGGAAGCCAAGAAGCAGTATTTTGTCGCGATGCAATCGCTACTGACGGAGGTCTGGGATGAAGACAAACTGATCAAACAAATCGATGATCTACAGGCCATGATCAATCCCCACCGTATTGAGAAAAGTTTCTGGAGTCGGCGCCATGCCACCTCATTCCAAAAGTTTATCAGTCGGCGTCGCGCGGAAATTCTCGACGAGATCGGCGGCGTCCTTGATGTGCTGTGGCGTGTCAAAGTCGGGCTCACCGGCCCCGAAGCCGATAACGTCCTCGCCCTGGCCGACGGGAAATTTCCCGAGTGGACACTGGAGCCGCGTGAGATGATGGGTGAAATCGTGAAAGTGGCCGACAGCAACAGCACGTTCTCCCTCGAATTGGTCGATACTGAAAAAGGCCGGGGCGGTTTTGTGACGGCCAAGGGAACCGGACAGATGAACATGAAATACGGCAATAAAGCCGTGGCCTTTGGTTCGCCCACATATGGAGTGCGACAAAACGGGCGGCGCTCCGTTACGCTGCGAATCCATCGGGAGAATGCCGCCGACGGGGAACCCGAGGCGGTTGAGGTCACTTTCCCTCGACCGAGACTGACGGACGAGCGGCCGGAGGCGTCCTATCGGATCGATGTTTTCGCGAGTCCCGCCCAGGGGGATCTGTTTGTATCCAACTCACGTGAGCCACTCGGGCGCTTGGCCGGCAATGTGGTGTTCACCCGGTTCGGAACCGACCTTGGTGATATAATTGAAGGTCGCTTGGAGAGCGAAGTGTTCCGTTTCCTCCAAAAGGAAGGCGAGGAATAAGATTGTTTTATTGGCCGCTTGGCCAAGCGCTGAAAACTCTATTCATCCGACTTCTGCAAAAGTCGATAAAAGCGGTTGTTTGCGCCCTGGCTGGAATCCTCAGTAACTTTAATCTCACCGGGAGTGCCGGTTCCCTGGATTATCTTCAATGAAATCCACTCTCCGCTGCCTATCTCATCCGAGTATTGAAGGATGCAATCTTTTCCTTCCGAAAGTTCAAAAGTGAGCACGACACGATCGCCAACCGTCTTTATCTCCGTAAAATACATATTGCCCCTGTAATTCCGCACTCCGGGTGTTGGCACTGCAGACAGCCAATTGGCCGGCTCACTACCAAACTGTCCCAAGTTGACCCGTTGAATGGATTCACCGGAACCCACGACCGATTCCGGCCAAGGCGTTCCCACGCCATAGAAAACGGCATCAACGGTCACGTAGGGAACTTTCCCTATATTTTGGTCGGGATCAGTTTGCGGAGCATCTGGTTTTTTCAGCACGATTTCATCTCCACTATTGTTCAACTTGCCGGAATACGGGCCATAAATCGAGGTGAAATTTTCAATTTGATAATGTTCCCTGAACCGACTTAACACCTGCGGTTGGTTTACTGGATCAAACCGGACAAGCAAGATTCTGGCTCCGGCATCCAATAGGGTGTTTGGAGGAAAATCGTATTGGATGCCGTTCCGCAGTCGCCATGTGTTTTCCGGATGCGAAACATCAAACAGCGGTACCCGCTTGTCGGAATTGTTTTGGAGCTCGATGAACTCCATGTCAGTCGCGTCGGCTCCCAAGTTGTCCGGCGGGGTGTGCATGATTTCGCTGATCACAATCGGGCCGACTCGTGGCCCGGTGTTCGCCTCCGAAAACGTCAATGCGAGTTGCGCCGTGAAGTGTTCCTCGCCATCAGAGGTAACCCATCGGCCAAAGGAAACGCCATTCTCGGCCGCGCCAAATTCAAATCCATGCATGTACCCGGTCAGCGATCCGGCGGCGTTGGCAGAGAACAGATAAATCTCCTCGCCAAATGAACTAAGCGAGAACGCCCGTGAAGAATCGGGGTGACTCATGAAGTCATCCTCATCAAATAAAACAAATTCGTGTGGCTTGATCAGGGTGCCAGTCGGAATACGAAACTTTCCTGGAATATTCCTGTTATCGGTCAAAAACCAACCAGATAGATCAACAGGTTCGTCTCCCTCGTTGAACAGTTCCACCGTATCCTTTGCCGGTAGATCCGTGTGCGTGAGCGCCTCGTTGATGACGACAGTGTAATTGGTCTCCAAGTGGTTGTCTGGAACCCCGGGCGACCCATGTATGTTCAAGCTGGCACCCCAGTACTCCGCCCCGTCCATCTCTCCCTGCGGCATTAATTTCTTGGCAACCAATGAAAAGCCACGACCGTCGGTAACCGGAATCCAATCGTCCTGATAATTCAACTCGAGAATTAACTTGCCGCTTTGATCGACGATTTTCAACCGGCCGCCACTGTTACTCAGCTTGCCGGAGTACACACCACCAATGGAAATATTCGGGCCATAACGGGCTGCAAAGGCCTTGGCATTTCTAGCCAACAGAACCCGCTCACCTGGATTTAGACTTTTGTTGTCACTTTCCAAAAAGGAGAACCGAACTTCACCGGCAACCGTTAAGCCGGAGAGGTTCAGCGTTTTCTGGCTGAAGTTAAGCACTTCAATGAATTCGAAGTCAGACGATTTAAAAGTGGGGTCAGTCGACAACTCGCCGGGAGAAGGATCGGACGGATGATAATGAAGTTCTGAGATCAAAAGATCCTCGGTGGCTGGAGGCGGAGTAACGGAATAAAAATGCGTCAAAGGTCCGGACCATTTACTGGTCAGGGGTGGGTTATTGGATCCAGTCAGACTTCTGTGGGTTGTTTTGTAAACACGCGCCGACACAAGGACGCCCTCGTTAATTTTTATTGGCTTTGCATAAAGGATCGCCTTGGTGGCAACTTGACCCCCCGATCGGCGTGGATCAGTTCCATCGAGGGTATAATAGATTTTGCCGCCCTCACGGGATTTGAGAGTAACAAGTGTTCCAGATTCCAAATAACCGGCCGGCTGATTTGCGTCGGGGGGATCTACAAACTGTTGTTCCATGAACGAAATCCTTTGAGACAGCCAGGTTTTCATGTGGTTCACCTCGCCCTGATAAGTGCCTCCGTATGCGCTTCGGGGTCGCCGATTCCATTTCGCCAGATCCCGCTTTTGGGCCTCTTTCAATTCATCGGCCATCCCGTCGATGATGGCGTTGATGTTGGCCTCGCTAAATTCCGCACGGCGAAGCGACTGGAACCGATCGATGTATTTTTGAAAAAAATCGATATCTGAGAACATGCGCTTCCACCAGGGGTAGTTGAAAAAATCCGTGCCCCGATCACTGGAGGTCGATCGCCATGTTCTGGGATTGTTATCCCTTCCATCCGTCGAGCCCAATGCCCTGTCAAAATCCCAGATCGGCCCAAAGGTTAACTTGCCGCCGCGGGGTTTGTACATGTAGCCGCTGAGCCTCAAGGCATCCACATTGAAGGCCACGACATTGAGCAAGTGATGATCAATTGCCGCGTCGACATCGATATATTTGGCGTAGCCCCTTTTGGGATCCTTGAAATAGGAAGCGTTGAGTGCCGTGCCCATCTCGTTAAAAAAACGACGGACATATTGTTGTTGGGCGTCACGCTCGGGTTGCTCGATCTCCACTTCTTTCGGATAGACATACTTAATGCTTTGACTGGCCCCACTGAAACCGGAATCACCAGGATCGGCACGATCGATCTTAAAGATATAACCGCCGGAAACTTCGGGTTCCTGCTTGTGCTCATCGAATAAACGCTCGACATCCACCCGGTCGGCATCCCTGCTGATTTTCTCCATCAGGGCATAGACCCCGTAGTAATCCGAACTCGAGAGAGTGCCGCCTCCTGTATTAAGGTATAGCTCAACAAATCGGGTCCGAGAAGCGTATCTACCGATCTGACGGCTCAACTCGAAAATAAATGGATTATGCATCAATGAGAGATCAAAATTATAAGGCCCCCACAAGACCCAGTCCGACTCACCCGGCATTCCCAACAGCGAAATATTCTTGTCACGACCAAATTCATCCTGCGCTTCGAGAGAAAGAGATGCCTTGGAGCGCCCCGACGTGCTCGAGCCGCGAACCTTGATTCCCACCTGACTCGCCTTTGAAAAAGCATCCTTCAGTCTGGTCCGGCCATTGGTTGGTTCGATTACTGCCATGGACGCCGTTTGATAGTCGTTTTGCGATGGACGACCTGAACCGTAGTTCTCGAGAATAATAAGCGGGAGGTTGGACGAAAAACTGTTCAGGTTTTGGTTCAGTTGAAAATAAATTTCACTGGCAACCCGTCCCATGCCTCCCTCGGGATGAAGCAACCGTGCTTTTACTGGCGTGGTTTTATTCAGTCTTAATGGACTGGAGTAAACCGATGACGATTCGGTTGGGATAGTACCGTCCATGGTGTAGTGAATCCTGGAAGCCTCATCTGCGAGTGCAGGCTTTTTGAGTTCTACGTTGATGGAAGTTTGAAACGACCGGCTCGATTGCGAAAAGATCACATCCTCTTCCACGCTGGGTACGGTTTTTTCGTTACTTGCCCTAGGTGTTGGGAAATGCATGTACCCGAACGACTCGTTTTGCTCCGTTTTCTTGTAGGCAATAACTTCCGGATGAATCAATAGATCGGAACTCGTAACCAGATTGTTCAACCCATGGATGGCAAGCAGGTTTTTACCTTCGACCAAAAGGTCCCTCGCATTGGGCACGGAAAATTCAACGGGAGAGGTTGCTATTGAGTCAGGCCTGTTTTGAGTGGCACCTGAATTCCATCTCGGAGTTGCCGGAGCGTTATCGCTGGCAACCTTTTCCCCATTAATGTAGGCGATGAAACCGTCCTCATATTGCAGGCGAAGCTCCAGTGATTCGATGACCGACAAATCTGTCACTTGGAATGGGATGCGGATATAAACCGTCTCGTTGTTATTCCGCATGTTGGAGACATTCAACCCGATACGATTCCCGTAATCATAACCCACACCGGTCTCGCCGGATTTCCAACCACTGTCATCAAAGTCAACCTTCCTCCATCCCGCGCCCTCCGAGCTGTTTTTTGGGATGAGGGCTCGAGCAGCGGCCTTCTGTTTGAGCAACGTCACCTGATCCTGCTTCGAATCTCCCTTGCCAAATGAAATATCTTCGTGCTGCGGCGGGTAGGTCGGGGAAAATTGGGAAACAACATTTGAACTCTTGTTCAACAAGGCCAAATAGCCGCCCTCTTTATTCAGCCGAAAATCTGTGTGCAGCGGAGCGTTAGGATTTGTCCGGTTTTTTCCGGATGCAAAAACGACGATGTAACCACGAGCCGGAATTGTGACCGCAGGGAATCTCCATTTTAGATTGTGACCCGGATCATCCGTCAAAAACCAACCGTTCAGATTGGTTGAATTTCCGTCGGGGTTGAAAATCTCAATCCAATCGGATCGATCATCGTCGTCATCGATGGTGCTCCTGCGGTTGTCCGCCATGAATTCGGAGATCATTGGTGCCGCGAATGCTGGAATGCCCGCCAACAGCAAAGCCCCGATCATGAGTTGTCTTAAATTATTCATTCATCCTTTTCAGTCATTCCTGACACCGGCTATCGCAAAAAAGGAGCCCATTGAAGATGATACGCGCGAAGGAGTCGAACCTTCATTCCCGAGCAAACCGGATCCTAAATCCGGTGCAGTCATCTTAAATGCTTTCTCTCCTGATAAATGTGTGGCCTGTTTTCAGTTAGTGTCGATTAATTTGCCAACTTTCAGTGAATTACCGGCGCAAAAGTCAGTTCGAACTGGGCAAACTCAAACAAGCCTCATCCGATGCAGCAAGCTAATTCCAAATAGGCGGGGAGCTTGCAACTCCACGCCCCCATTCAATCGATGATAGATTCGGGCACATGGATTATTTAATTTCACTGTGAATTAGGTGTTGTAGAGTTTGATCAGCAAACCTATTTCCGAGTGGTCAAATAAAGGCAAGAAACTGGCGACCTTAATATTTGGCATCGCGCTTGGAGTTGTTATGGCGATTTTTTTGCGCCTTTTAGGGAATGAAATTTTATCTGCTGAATTGGAAATCACTTTAACAGCAGTTTAAACTTTGTCCTTAAAGTTTGAAACAAGAACACCTACACCTCCAATTTCTACCCTCAATTCCGTATCCTGGTCTATACAGGTCAGACCAACGGGGGATCCTGGAATAACCAGGCTCCCCTTCTTTAGGCATGAGCCTCTATTGGTCAAAGAATCAACCAGCCACCGCAATGAATTAATGGGGCCACCCATTATTTCAGACGCAGGCGCCTCTGCGATGAGTTCGCCATTTTTGCGGACTGAGAAAAGCTCATGTTGGAATGATAATTGTCTTGGAGAAACCTTATTTTTGCCGACGATCAGGCCTGCGTGTATGCCTCCTGAGCATATTAACTCTTGGGTGGTTGGCGGGGTAAACCAGAATCGAAAATTGTGCAGTTCGATTCCTGCGCTGACGCACTCTATCGCATCGATTAACTGATCATGAGGCAGGTTTGTGCCGTGAAGATCGACACCAATTGTGAACACCATCTCAGGCTCGATTGCACAATTGACGTAATTCTTACAGTTTACCTCTGTCCCTTCTTCGTGAACATGAGGACTAAACAATCGTCCCGAAATCGGTTCGTTAAGCCCAAATTGTGAACGTATCGCTTCGCTGGTACATCCAACCTTGTATCCGACGACTCTCTCTCCTTTTTGGACTCTTATTTGTGCAACTAGGTCTTGAACCTTGTAAGCTTCCGCTATTGATATGCGGGATACTGCCGGTTCAAACCCTTCGCTACATTCCTTCTCATAGAATGCTTGTGCGAATTTATTTGCGAGTAGATCGAGTCTTTTAGACACTGCGGCCGAATGAGAAACCACTGCCAGTTCAACGTCAAGCGGTTGAAAAAGTGTGCTTTTAACTGTCGCCGATGAACCAGAACCCGTCAGCATTCAAGTTATGCAACGGGTCGTTTTATGGGTTTATGCTTACTCAACTAGATTTGATCCGCCACATGAATTAATTGTTTGGTTCAAAGGGCCTAATAATTGTCCACTCGCAAATTTAAATGATGTATAGTTATTTCCCGATAGCGCTGACTGTTTTTTTGATGTCATCAGATCCGTTGAAAGCGGACGACACAAGGACCGAATCTCGGGACATCAAGAAAGAAAAACTCCTCAGTAGAATAAAACGATCCCCGTCCTATGTGCGTAATACAAACTACGACAAAAAGTGGTTTAATGTTCTCCGTACAGGGATAGACACGACTCGTGAATATCTCGGGAATTATGGTCCTCTTCACGTGTACATCATAGGACAAGAATCGAAAGAGCTTGAAGACGAGGCAGTGAAGGATGCCATCATCAAAGCATTTTGTCACTGCCGTCATGCACAGACGAAAGACAGAATCCTCGGTTGCTTGAAAGGCGCAGGAGCCTCATTGATCAAACGAGCAAGGAACAACTCAACGGAAGCCTATCTGTCTTATGTGGACTACACCGAGCCTCCATTGGCTGAATTGATATTCATTAACCCACATGGGTTTGATATGCCTTATTTGTATACTCGTGGCATCCACGAATATACGCATGTCTTTCAGCGTGGTTTTCCCGGCACACCTACATGGATGACTGAAGGCAGCGCGGAGTTCCTGGCTTTTTATCTTGGATCGAAGAATGAATGGATAAACTTTGAACGATCAATGGAAGAATCGATGCGAATGGTGCAGTCGGTTGAAGATGATGATGTTTCACTGGTTGATTTCGAAGATATTGAAAAAATTGAAAAGGAACGTCCTGAATTAAAGAAATACTATCGTCATATAGCCTATGATGCGGGCGTGTGGGCGGTGGCTTTCCTGATCCACCATTCTGAAAACCACAGTGTAAAAAGTTTCACCAAGGATTTTTATCCAATGATCGCTCATGCGGGTTGGCGGGAGGCGATAAAGCGATATGGTAAGTTTGATAATATCGCAGAGTTCTATGAATCGTTTGAGAAGTTTTTTGAAGAATCAAATGAAAAGAAAATGCAGATGCTCAACAAGTTGAAGCCTTAAGAAAACTGCTTCACTTTTTCAATCCCCTGTGTGACCGAGTTCTTGCGTCCATACTCCCCATGTTTGGGTGGTGTTTCATTTCCCTTCAGCTCTTAATTCTTCACCCGTCTTGCCACCGTGTTTGCGAAGGAGGCCAGTTGGTTTCGACGCCGGTCTTCCGGAGGAAGCCCTGAAAAGAAGAGAGAAGTTCAGCATTTTCCCAAATCGCCTTTGGCTGAACGCAATTCGCGATCGCTGTGGCAGCCAAATGACCAGCGACCTCACCGATGTTCCACTCTATTGGATGGAGGCGATAGCAGCCGTTGGTGATATGTGTTGTGCCAATGTTTTTGCAGGAAGCGATGAGGTTGCTGACTCGCTGGGGAATCAGTGCACCCAGCGGCAACTCAAATGGCAATGCCGCGAAGTCAATGTAGTTGTCACCCCCCGTGCTCGGATGCAGATCGATCTGGTAGTGACCAACCCCTACCGAGTCATGGTAGCGTTTTGCTTGAACTTGGCTTTCCTTTTTGCCTAGCACTAATGCCCGGTTTTCCTTGCCGCAATCCGACTCAACAATCGTAGTCAGTGCCTTAATCCTCCGTGACTCCCTGACATAAGGATATTTGGCCAAGCCGTCATCCGTACCCATGACATCCTTTCTCAATCGTAGTCCTGGCCAGCCCTGCCCGCCATAATCGCGCGGTGCCTCGGTTTGCAGCCAATAAAGCAACGACAAACTCAACTGCTTGGATCGTGCGATATGTCGATTGCGTTCATCGTGCGAAACACCGATCAGGTTGCCGAGGAAATAGTCATTTTGAGGCCAGTTGATCAGACTGATGTCCCTAAAGCCGCTCCCTGGCTTAAAGTTTGACTGGGCGAGGATTCGCCGATAGGTCCAGAGATTGATAACACCAGTCTTGTGTGGTCCCTTGGGATTGAATCCCAGTCGCTTGGGCACACTACTCGCCGGGTGCGTGTATGTGAAATCAAGCAATCGCCCTGGCCATGCGGGCATCAAATCGGGGATATACCCCTTCCAGAAATCGTACTCCATTGGCTTGTCGATCACGTGTTCCTCTCCGTCAACATGGTCAATGGCAAAGCACATGGTAAACGCCTGCTGATTGCCCGGGGATGCCTTATCCGGCATATGCAGTTCGCCGGTCTGTTTTTTACCCTCGGTACCTGTGACATGTTCGCATTCGGCCAAGGGCAACAGGTCGCCCAACTCCGTTGCATCGGCAAAGATCGAACCGGTCAAGACAAGCGAATGCCCGGTCTCCATGTTGAGCACCTCAACAGAGCGAATATTGTCACTAACCAGTTCAGCGGCAATCGGTTTTGATTGCATGAGCAGCGTCAGTTGCCCCTTGACTTGAAACGGAGCGAGCAGTGCCTCTAGGCAGGCTAGTGCAACCCTCGGTTCATGGCATAGGCGGGACACCGAACCGCTGCCGGGATTGAGATTCTTCAGCTGCTTCGCCTTGTCTGTGAGCGGGTAGTGGCGGCGATAATAATCCCGGATCGTGCTGCGGAATTTCCGGTAGGTTCGGGTGCAACCGAACGATTCAATCCAACGATGTTCATCGGGCGGGACACCCTGTGTGGTTAACTGACCGCCGATCCAGTCAGTTTCCTCGGTCATAATCACCGCCAAGCCGGAACTCAAAGCTGACAAAGCAGCCGCGCAGCCACCAAGCCCGCCACCGATAACAACCAGATCCGCCTTTAATTCCTTACTCTTCGGCTTGACCAATCGACCGGAAAGCGAGTTGCACCCGACTAAACCAGCCGAGGTAATCGCCAACCCGGCTCCCAACCTGAGGAAACTGTCCCGTCGATTGATCATTTTTCGCTAAGAGGTCGCTTGGGTGACCCAACATCTACAATTCCAGATAAAAGAAAGCCGAAAGCAAACCGTCTAATGGGATTTTAAGGATTAATATGTGTGAGGTTTGTTTCATTTCCATTCAGCTTTTGATTTTCCACCCCTTTTGTTGTGATCGAGTTATCCAAACTGGGCCAAAGCTTTCAATTCTTCACCCGCCTTGCCGCCGTGTTTGCGGAGGAGATCACTCGACCACTTTGACGCGGTAGAAGCGTTTTTCGTCGTAGCTGCTTGAGTCGATGTAGAGTTGCCGATTGGCCTGAAGCGTTACCACCTCACGCACCTGCCAGTTGTTGTCGCCGGTGTGATACTGCACCTCGTACTTCCCACCGACCTTGCCGCGAATGACAAACACGCCTTGCATCTTTTCGATTAAAGGCGGATCGGCAGCCTCTTCACCATCAAGGATTAGGTTTTCAAGCTTGGCCAGTTTATCTTTTTGGCCGAGAACCGTTCCGGTAAGATCAGCAATCGTTTTTTTAATGGCAGTTTGATCGCTGTTTAATTGCTCGATAGCAGATGAAAGATCGGACCCAACTGTGCCTAGCTCAACTGCGGCCAACTTGGCACCAAGTTGGGCCACATCATCTTTCAGAGATAGTATCTCCAATTCTAGGAAGAGGTTGGCGACTCGTCCTGCGGGGAAGAGGTCGGCGACTCGTCCTGCGGCTAAATCTGGCGGTGTTTCGCCGTCATTATTCTTCGAATTCACATCCGCACCTCCCGCGACAAGAAGTCCAACAGTTTCATTGTGACCGTTAATAGCCGCCATATGCAAAGGAGTCCACCCAACATTATTCTTCGCATTCACACCCGCACCGTTTGCTAGAAGTAGTTCGGCAATTTCTCTGCGGCCCCACCAAGCCGCATTATGTAAAGGAGTCCAATCCCACCCATCCTTGGTATTCACATCCGTGCCAGCAGCCAAGAACTCCCTTACTGCTTCAATGTCTCCACCAGCCGCCGCGCCATTTATTACCCCATGCTTGCCGCCTTGTTTGCGGAGAAGATCGGTGATTTCGGTTTCGCCGTTGTACCAGATAGCCACATCTAGCGGTGTTTCACCATAATCATTCTTTGCATTCACACTCACGCCTTTATCCAATTCAGCTTGGACGCCTGGAAGATCGCCATTCATCGCAGCGTCGTGAATCGGATCAGCTAAAGCAGTTGTAGCCATCAACAATATTGAAGCTCCGATTGTTCTTAATGTTTTCATTTTCATATGGCTCTTGAACATTCAAGTGCCTTTCATTTGGTACTCAGTTACCTCCAAAAGACGTAGTAGCAACCCGAAATGACGTCAAAGTAAAGTTACAATAGCAAAGGAAATGCCAAGCAGCGGCATCACAAAAATTCTAGTTAATAGCTCTAAGAATATTCTACTAAAAGGATTCATTGTGTGAGAATTTTTCACCATGCGTGAAAATAATGTATTATATATTAATTATGTCTTAATAGTTTGGTTAACGATTA